>JAEEGF010303539.1_pt1 | contig 39045 bp, 33 predicted proteins | sample 9134171 | NCBI WGS metagenome assembly JAEEGF01 (sample SAMN16246542, study PRJNA631951) | gut metagenome | biome: gut microbiome; feature: rumen; material: AP-attached | host: Bos | place: Iran: Karaj | collected 2018-10 | reverse complement strand
AAATCAAATCCGTGGATGCGGAGCAAGGCTCTTTATGTCATCCCGGTGGCTGCGTTGGCTCTTTGTGCCTTCGCTACGCCTAAGTTTGTTGCCCCCATTGAGGAGACGGTGACTAATCTCGAGGGCAAAGGTACAGAGAAATCTCTGAACCTGCAAGTTCTTGAGCAGGAAAAAAAGCCTGTTGCGCTAAAAGACAAAGCACAGAGTCCTGCTGGGAAGTTCACTTCAGAAGAAGTGAAGGAACAAGACATCGACGCACAGCCCCTGATTGTCCTCAACGGCAAAATCTTCGAAATCCCTAAGGATGCGGCGAAGGACATCAACTCCGAGGAGCAGTTAACTAAACTGCTTAATATCGACCCTGAGGATGTTGAGAGCATTTCCGTGCTTCAGAAGGATGCCGCCACCGCCAAGTGGGGTGACAAGGGTGCCAATGGTGCCATCCTAATTAATACTAAGAGCAAAGATGACATCAAGGACCTCGTCAAGAAGCTGCCCGGAGCTGAGATGGACGACGACGGCAATATCACAGTGGGCGGCAAGAGCGTCGCCAAGATAATACTCAACGACAAGGAAGTATTCAACAAGAACGACACCATCTATAATGTCCCTGCTATGAGGGCTCAGTACCCAGGAGGTGACCCAAAGATTTTCAAGTTTATTTACGAGAACGTCCGTTACCCTAAACTATGCCATGAGTTTGGCGTGCAAGGGCGTGTTCTTGTAACCTTCGTTATTGAGAAGGACGGTAGCATCAGCAACATTGAAAAGTCTCGAGCTCCGAGCCAGGCGCTTACAGATGTGACTGTGCAGGCTTACAAAAAGGAGCATCCCGACAGCAAAGAACAGCTTGAGCCGGGCCAAGACCTCGGTGAACTGCTCTTCGAAGAAGCCAAGCGTGTCGTGGAACTGATGCCTAAATGGGAACCTGCAAAGGACGAGGACGGTAACGTTGTACGTAGCCGTTTCACTCTTCCCTTCATTTTCCGACTAAACTAAGATTTTATTAGAGTTAATAAATCGACGCGTCATACAGCTCCTTCGTCGTGAGACGAGGGAGTTTTTCTCCATTTTATGGAAGTCTCCCCTGAGTATTATCCCTTAAAGCACGATAGATGGCGTCCAGACGTTTTGTTTCTGAAAGCTGAGCGTTTATGGCCTGCGAATCGTTATTCTTGGCAGCTTCGCATAGCTTCTCCAATAGATGGCATACTGCACCTTCGTCGTTGTTTCCGCCTCCTTTGCTCTTAACCATGTGGGTGGGGAAAGGACCTGTTAGAATGTCATAGGTTGTACCATCCAACGTTGTATACATCCGGTCTGACACGCTGGCAGAATAGACGATATTATCCATCAGGCTTCTCATGGCCTCGGCAAATTCCTGCGAAACATCCGTATCAGATGCGTTTACGTCAAATTTGATGCTGGATTTCTTTAAATCAGACTTTACAATACCCATATAAACCAATTTGTCTTTCTCTACGGCGAACCCGCAAGTAGGGCTGAATGAAGGTCTGATAATCACCACATAGTTATGCCTGGGGTAAGGATTTGCTGGTTGGTTACGCCTGGAATACTGTTCCTTGTAGATACAGAAGAGGCTGTCCCTGACATCCTCATCCTTTGTCTTTTTCATCTTCTTCTGAACGGCTTTGTATGCCCGTTGGGCCTTCCGTCGCAACTGTTTTTCCCATTTAAAGTATTCATCATGTTTTCCCTCGAAGACAAAGGCATTGGCTCGCGCTTGGAATGCATCTACATCGCCATAGTGCTGTAGCTCGTCATGGAATGCAGGCTCTGCCAGAAAGCGGATGCCCTTATTCTGTGCACTCGTTTCCCCTGCTAAGACGAACGTCATGTACAATCCCAGAACTAATTTCCCAACATGTATATCTCCAAAAGTTCTCATGCCTTTTCTCGTTTTTCTACAGTAAGCAAAGTCATTCCTGGCATAAAGGTACGATTAATTTTCAGAAAACAAGGAATAAGACAAATAAAAGTGATGATGCTGCCCATTATTTGGGCTAGAAGCGAAGTTTACCTCATATAAACAAGAAGCAGCCCAGGGTTTCCTAGGCTGCTTGGTTCTTGTTTGTGTCTCAGAAGGACAAGGATGCTTATTTGACGAGCACCTTCTTGTTTCCGATTACGTAGATGCCCTTTGGCAGACTCTTCAGGTCAGCGCCGTTCTTGGCAACCTTCATGCCAGCGAGGCTGTAAACAGCGTTGTTGCGGATGATGGTGCTGGCAATCGTCGGAGCAATGATGCCGTCGGCCATTGGGAGCAGAACGGGGTAGCTTCCCTCAGCCATGTCGCAGGACCATACATTCTTGTCCCAACCTACTACGGTCTCCTGCAGCTTCGCAAAGTTGCTGCCGTTGTAGAAGCTCAGACCAGAGATGATATCCTTCGACGAGGTTTCGCCAAAGTTCTCGTATTCGTTGTTCCATACGGCCACGTTCTTGTAGGTGGCTGCTGGAGTGGTGCTGCTCATGCCGCCTCCCACGATACCGCCACCGCGATTCATCGTGCCGGCTGCATAGACGTTCTCCATGGTCAGAGCATCGCTCACGCGGCCCACGATACCACCTGTCACGGATGATGCACCCGTGATGTCAACGATAGCATAGCAGTTGCGCATATCCGTGATGCCATTCACGCTGCCCACGATAGCACCTGCATAACCTGAACCTACGGTCAGCTTGCCAGTTACATACACATGCTCGAAGAAGGTGGAGCCGGAATAGCTTGCCGTGCGTCCTGCCCAGGCTGCCACGATGGCAGAACCGGTGGGAGCGCAAGTCACGTCAGCATCCTCGAAGCCTACGTTCTTCACGCCGCCGCAGAGGATTCCGAAGAAACTCTGGTAGTTGACGTCTGTGTTCTTGGGAGCGAAGTTGCGGATAACGTGTCCCTTACCGTTGAAGTTGATGTAGAAGAGGTAATTCTCTCTGTCGGTGTTCAGCGGAGTCCAGTTGTCCACACTACTCATGTCGATGTCGTCGTCCAGAACGATGTAGTTCATCTGGCCTTGGTTCATGTATTTGCGAACCTCCAGCAAGTCTTGTGCCGTCTTGATGACGAAGGGATCTTCCTCAGTACCTTCCATGGCAGCCAGTGTGGGAATCTCGTTAGTGAAGCCGTCGCCCACAGGATAAACAATCATGCTCTCCTTGTTGAAGGTGGGATAGCTTTCGCTGGCCAAGGTCTGACGCCAGATGGGGTCATTTACCACGCCATTGTTCAGTTTGTAGCAAAGTTCGCCAGTGGGACCCATTGCAGCCACGTCTTCGCCTGCGTAGCAGTTCGATTCCGTACCACGTGTCTGGAGTACATTCCATGTCGTGTAGCAGTTCACTTGACTACCGTTTGCAGCCTCGCCTGCGATACCGCACTTCTGAGAGTGGAATGTTTGGAGGTCGATGTTGCCGATTGTATAGACGTTCTGAACTGTACCACCGTTGTTCTCGCCAACCACACAACCGATACGACAGCCGTTCGAGTGCGTGTTCTTGATGCTGACATTCTCCATACCCAGGTTCTTGATGGTACCGCCTGATACCATACGTCCGAAGAGACCGCCCTCGATACGCAGGTTGTACTCCATGTGGAGGTTGCGGATTACGTGGAAGTCACCATCGAATGTGCCATTGTAGGTCACGTTGGAACCGTCAGGACCTGCTCCATCATCGCTGTAGCGTGCGATGGGACGGAAGTCGTTGATGTCCTTCATGTCGATGTCTGCCACCAGACGTGCACTTGCGTTGCTTTGGCCAGAGTTCACAAATTTGCTGAACCAGCGCAGGTTGTATGGATTGGCAATCAGATAGTAGCCATTCTCGATATCGGTAATTACGCCTGAGTCGAAACCGCAGTTCGAGCAGACGCCATCCACGAGGGCATGGTCGAGACGAGTGGCCTCGTTGCCCGGTATGTTGTCGAACGTGCTGTTCTCAGTCCCAGCGCCGTCGCAAGCGATGACACCATGACCATAGACTTGCTTGTGGGTGCTGTCGAGTACAGGGTATTTATCCTCGCCCAGCGTCTGGAAGAAGGCTGTCTCTTCCTGGTCCTCGTTCAAGCGATAAGCCAGCTCGCCAGTGGGTGCCATTGCAGCTACTTCAGCACCGCTGAAGACGTTCATCTGAGTGCCGTTGGTCACGGCATTACCTGCGTAGGATGAGAAGCAGCCTATCACGTTGGATTGAGCTGCCTCGCCGCAAAGACCGTTGCAATTGTCGTGGAGGGTTTCCACTACAATGTTGCCAATGCTATAGCAGTTCTGGACGGTGGACTTGTAAGCCTCGCCAGCCAATACGCCAGCACGTACACCTTGGGTTTCGTTGTTGTAGACGAGAGTGTTCTTGATGGTTGCGTTCTCGAAGCCTATGTTCTTGAGAGTAGCGCCCTGAGTACGGCTGAAGAGACCAGCCTCGCAACCATCGTCGACGATGATTGTCAGGTTTCTGATGACATGGCCCTGACCGTCGAAGGTGCCGCTGTAGGTGGTGCCTATGCCCACTCCGTCTCCTGTGCCGTCGCCGTCCAAGTCAAGGTCGTCCCTATGGCGGGCAATGGGAGTGAAGTTGGCGATCTCGCTCATGTCGATATCGTTGGCGAGTACAGCGTTCAGGCCAGTGTTGCCGTGGTTGGACTGATAGGAGAACCAAATCATGTTATAGGGAGTAGACAGCTGATAAACGCCGTCTATCTCCTCAGGCTCGTGACCTCGGATTACCTTATAGATATCATCGTTGCGCATTCTGTCGATGAATGCCAGGGCTTCCTCGTCGCTACCCTCACCGCTCTCGAACATCTCGATGACAGGGGCGATAACCTTGTCGTCCAGTTCCTCGAGAAGTTCAGGAGCGTTGATGCCGTAGACATCCTGCAGCTCGTCAGACACATCGCGAAGTTCCGAATAGATGAGCTTGCTCTCGTTGACGCGTTCGAAGATGTCGCCCAGCTTGCTCAGCAAAGCGTACTTCTCAGCACCCGTGGAGGCATTGTCTATCTCTGTTGCGTATGCTCTCAGTTCGTTCTGGAGTCCTACATAGTAGTTGGGAGCTTCCTTGTAGTCATACAGGTCTGGCAGATAGTCGTTGGTCATGTGGTTGATTATCGCCTTGACATCGTCCAGGAGGGCCGTCATGGCTGCTGTAGCATGCTCGCTCTCCATCTCGCCAAGGTAACGCAGACGTGCATTGCCCAGGAAGTCGCTGTTGGTCAGTTTGTAGGCTGAAGAGCCTTTCACGCCTACCGTCAGCACTCCGTCCTTTACCTCCACGATGACACGGTTGTCCCAATGTCCCAGGTCGATAGCGTTGCATACGCCTGTCACGCTGTTGGGTTTCCAGCCGAGGGGTTCACCAGCATCGTCCAACTTCTCTTCGAAACCTGAATAGCCTTCCACCTCTTCTGCTGTAAGCAGGTCGCTGAAGAGAGGTTTCTGGTAGTTCTCGTTGCCGTTGGCGAACAACAGGTTTCGGTAGTTGTATGCACCCAACAGGAGACCGCTGCTGATTTCTGAATAGCCACCGATGCGGAATTCATAGAGACCATCCTTGAGTCCGTTGAGCGTCTGGCTGATCTGGAAGTTGCCATTCTGGCCTTGCAGCAGGTATTTGGTTACGTTTGCACTTGTGGTGTGGTTGGCGATGGAGCCTTCAGGAGACCATCCTGCCGTACCGTCAGCAAAGTTGGCGTTTGTCAGCAGGTTGCTGATGTCTGCACCAGGGGCATAGCCGTGCTGTACGGCATTGCTGAGCAGCTGCTGGACGTAACCGATTTCGCTGTTCACGTAATTGCTGTTCAGGTTGCAATTCTTCAGGATGTATAGCGAGGAACCATTGGGGTAAGTGTCGCCTGGCTCCACTTCCTTAGTCAGATAGTTGACCAGCATGTCGCGCTCTTCGCCATCGAAGAAGTTGCCGTTCTCGTCCACGTAAGCCTGCACTTCTTGCAGAGCCTCCTGATACTTCTTGTAGGAAGCCTGGGCATTGCCGATGGCATCGCGCAAGCCTTGCAGATCTTTGTAGCCAGCCAGGAAGTCTGGGAAGGGCTTGTTCTCCATCGCATCAATGCGGTCGAGATACGTATCGATGAGGCTTGCGGGAGCCACCACGTCTTCGTAGGCGGCATGTTCAGCCTGAATCAAGCTTGCAACGAGTTGCTTGTACTCTTCCTCGTCCGTAGCGCTTGCATAATCTACGTCAGAGGTTGCATAGACCAGTCCGTGAGTCTTGTCCCAAGTGGGGAAGTGGTCATCGCCCAGCGTCTGGTAATAGGAGACAACCTCAGGGTCGAATGATTTTCCGTTGAGCGCCCAGCAGAGTGCTCCGCTCTCAGCGTCCTCGACGATGTTCTCGTTCTTGGAAAAATAGTGGCAGTTGTTCAGCGTAGTGCTGTTCTCTGTCACGAAGAGACCCTCGTAGGTACTCCAGCAGTTGTTCAGTGTACTTTGTGCTGCCTCACCTCCAAAACCGGCACATTGGGCATGGTCGGTGGTCACGCTGATATCGCCAGCCGTCCACACGTTGGTGATGGTGCTCTGGTACAGCTCACCACCCACGACACCAGCGCGGACAGGCCCCGTGGAGTAGTTGATAACGGTAGGATCCACAAAACCTACGTTCCTGATGGTTGCACCCTGCGTGCGGCCGAAGAAACCAGCCTCGTAGTTGTCGTAAACCTCAACGTAAAGGTTCCTGATGACATGATATTGGCCGTCGAAGGTTCCTCGGAAATTCAAGTCGTCGGCACCAAAGCCAGAGTCCCTGTGTTTGCCCATAGGCGGGAAATTGGGAATGTCGCTCATGTCGAGGTCGTTCATCAGACGGATGTTGATGGTGTTGCTCCCCTTGTTCACGAAACGGCTTACCCAGCGCAGTTCCTGAGGAGTGGTGATCTCGTACCATTGGTCGATGGAGGGCTTCACTTCGTAGCCTTCGAAGCCGCAGTTCTGGCAGTATCCCTCTTGGTCGAACTCGTGTGGAGGCACAGGACTTCCGTCGTCCGTATTGCTGTAGGTCATAGCCCCCGCGGGTGAACCGTCGCAGTTCATCGGACCATTGCCGAATACCTGCTTGTGGGTAGCATCCTGACAAGGCACGTTGTCCTCGCCCAGCGTCTGGTACCACCTGATCTCGCTCTGGTCGCCGTTCAGCGTGAAGCAAAGTTCACCGGTGGGTCCCATAGCAGCCACTTCATCGCCTGCAAAACAATTCGTAAGCGAGAATTCTGTTCCGTTTACCAGTACATCGCCCGTACTGAAGCAGTTGATGAACTGAGAGTTGCTGGCAGCCTCACCGCTGAGATAGCCTTTCTGAGGATGCAGGGTGCTCAGCTCAATCGTACCGGCAGTCCAGCAGTTGCGCATTACGGAGCTGACAAACTCACCCGAAATCACACCCGTGCGGACGCCCGTGAAGCCATTGCGCTCCATCTCGCTGGTGGTGCTCATGTTGGCATTCACGATACCCAGGTTTTCGATAGTGGCATTCTGGCAACGGCTGAAGAGGCCAACCTCATAGTTGTCCTCGCGTGCAACGGTCAGGTTCGAAATCACATGGCCAGCACCGTCAAAACGGCCATAGAATCTTACTTGCGTACCGCCCGTGTCGGCATACATACCGATGGGCCAGAAGTTAGGCACGCCACTCATGTCAATGTCGGCCGTCAGACGGCCCCATGAAGAATTGGCATCGACAGTGTTGTTCACATAATCTGAGAAGGCCACCAGATCCTCCGGCGTGCTGATCAGGTAGTACCCTTCATCGTCCTTCGGCAGATTGAATGCTGCACGGACATTAAGTCCTGCAAACACCGTCACAAGAAACAAAAGAGTAAATTTTCTCTTCATAGTTAAATATGGTAGGGGGGAATCTTGTTTTACTTGCACCTACGAGCAAGTTCCCCCTGTTTAGGCTTGCCCTGGCGACCTATTTTATTGTTGTTTTCTACTGTTAACGATGCAAAGTTAAGGCTTTTCGAAGAACATCAAAGTTTTTCGAGAAGAAAAATGATGAGTTTTTCGAAAAAAAGTCAAAAGAGGGCCAGTTTTGCTCATGTTGCGCATGACAATTGGGACAAAAGACACCCCATTTTTTCACCCCTATTACATACGTATCGCCCTTCGTTTTTATTATTGTTTTGCGTTTCGCTTGTTCTTTTCTTTTGTAGTTAAGTCTTTTGTAGTTAAGTAGATAAGTGGATATCGCTTCTTCGCCCTGACCTTCAGGATCATGACGTCATGCGGCGGAACCTAAAGGGAGATCGAGTCTCTCACCGCCTTCTCCTTGTTGTTTTTTTTGTCTTTGGGGAAGGTTTTTGTCTTCTTTTTCCTCGGAGCACAGGATGCTGTACTATGTATTCAGGGGGATAATTCTTTGTCGCTAAGCCATAACAATTACCCTGGAAAGGTACGAAGGTCTTTTCGCATTGTTTCATGGAGGACATGATGCTTACGACATTGGTTTTAGGGAAGTGCTTTTGTGCTGCTTCGGTCAGCTCATCGATATGTACAGGCACGGGAGAGGCTTCCATGGTGAGCCTCAGCAGATCGCGAATGTTTCCGTAGTACACGTTGTCCCATGTATCCAGTCCATAGATGCTTGCATGGCCTTTGGCTTTGATGTGCTCGTGGATCAGGATGGGCACTCTGAACTGCTCTATGTCTGTGTACTTGTGGTCAGGATATCGCCTCTTGAACTTCCTGAAGAGGGTTTTCAGGGACATCGGCTTGCCATGCTCCTTCAGAATCAGATATGCTTCTTCGCCTACGTCTACGTGATTCTGCTTGAAGATACCCTTCCCGTCCTCGCCAAAGTGAATGCCGGTGTTGGCTTCTGCCCATTGGCGAAGAAACTGGACGGCATCCTCTTGCAGATCTGCGGGGATGTGGGTTACGAGCGCGTGCAGATCGAAGACTGTGTCCCGTGCATATTTCTTCACGCTGAGGTTTTGCATTTCCCGGAGGTCTATCATGCTGATATACTGGCGTAGCTGATTGCGAACTACTGCCTCCTTGTCTTTCAGACGTACCACCTCGTAGTCGTCCAACAGGGTCAGTATCACGCAGAAGTACTTAAAATCCTGGGGCAAGCGTTCCTGCTCCTGTATCCTGCGGAAATGGGGTGAGAGCTCGGAGATGTGACTGGATGCCAGAAGGCTGCTGTAGTCGCCCCAACGGGTGAATCTCTTCATGGTGCGCTCGAGTATCCCTTTGCCTTCCCAAGTGAGTTGGCGTGGCCGTTCCTGTGTTTGGTTGAAGATTGCTCCGATTTCTTTCATGGTATGCCTTTCTCCGTCGATGATGCCGTTCGTGTAGGCCCAGATATTGATAGATTTTTCGTGGCAGCTTTCCACCAGTTTCAGCGCGATGAAAAATAGGGGCATCGAACCGTTGTCCATCTGAAAGCGGAATACGAAGCGGCGGTCGGCTGGGGACAGCCAAGGGAAACAGTGGCCGATTCTCCGATAGAGCCACGCGTCCTGGTCGGAAAACACTTCCTCGCTGAACGCGTCCTCCAGTGTCTGATTCATGCGCCAGATTTCGTGGATTGTAGCTCTGCTTGGCTTGAATCCAAACTTTTCTGCCACCAAGGCCTCCGGCATGCCGAACAGCTGCAGGACATCGGTGAATGAAGGCAGATGCTGGCGCTGGAGGGCACGGGCTTCTGCCGACAACCACGAAGCCAGAGCATCGAACATCTGCTGGAGTTTCTGCCGTTGAGGGATGGAAAGAAAGTCCTGCCAAATCACTTCGCGGGGGAAGGAATAGAGGTTGGCAGAGAGGCGGCGGATAAGTTTCTTGGCAGTTCTTAGAACCGTTCTGCTGGGATGCTCCTCCTTAGACTCATATTTCCGCACGGTTTTCAGGTAATGCTGCAACAGCTTGCGCAACTCTATGTTGCCCATGCGCCCCAAATCTCTCTGAACGGTCAGGACGTCATATTCTCCATTCAGGATGGCCGACTCCATCTTCTCGGAGTCGGGGAAAAGTTCATACAGAAAACTGGGTACTATTCCTGAGAGACCAGAAATGCTCTCATACGCCTTTATCGTGCTCTCTCGCGTGGCAACGGGAGGTTCACTCTTTTCTGGGGAGATGGCGTCAGGATCCTCTGAGACGCTTTCTTCGTATTTGATTTGCCCGCTTTCCAGTTTGGCAAAGAAGGCATCGGTGTCCATGATTGCTCCCAGGCCGATATTATGCTGGACCTCCCATCCCGTGCCTTTGTAACCTATCAGCTGTCCTGTCGTCTTTACCCCCATCCCCGTCAGAGCATGGAAAGCCCGTTCTGTCAGCAGTCCTTCGTCCCGCAGGCACTTCAGCGATGTGTTTTGGTAAATCTTCATGTGTTTCTTCCTTTTGTTCCAAAGCTGCATAATGGGTTTTCCATTACAAAGATACTGTCATTTTTCTGGAAGCTCCAAACATTAAACATGTTTTAACTAAAAAGAAACTTGTCTACACCCCCTCCCCGAGTACTTGTCGACCTACCGAACTCCGTACGAACATTTAGATTTTTTTGTTTCGTTCGCTATTCGCTCATTCTCACCATGCAATCCTAAACTCGTTAACCTGTTACCTGCTGACACAAAAAATAACCTAAATGGCTAAATGCCAAATGAGCTAGTTCACTCTTTTCTTGCTGTCCTTGATGTAAATTCCCTTTTTGGGGGGCTGCTGGAGCCGCTGGCCCATCATGTTGAAGATGCCGGAAGTCCATGTGTCTTTTTTCTCTTCAGGCAGCATGATGCTCGAACCGCTCCCTTTGCTGTAGTAGAGGTGGGCGTTGTCGAAACAGGTCCAGTCTGTACTGACAGCTGTGGTCTTACGAATCCCTACACGCAAACGTCCGCTATCGTTGGTCAGGGTAGCTTCGACAGTGTTGCGGCGGTATGCCCCCTTCATGTTGAAGGCCAGATTGGCTTGCGTCACGTTGTCTGGGAAGGTGTAGGTGGGTGCGTAGTCGAAGGGGGCACTCTCGTCATAGAGAGACATGAAGGGAGTCGTGAAGGTCTCTCCGTCGGCCAGGATGTAGAGCAAGGCGTTGAGGTGCTCGTTGCCAGCGGTATGGTCAGCCCATGCCTTGTCGATACTGCCTTGGCGGTAGAAGCCGTCGATCGTGAGGCGGTACTTGCCTGCTGGCATGTTGGGAAGGGTTTGGAAGGTGTCGAAGTTCGTGTTGAAGAATTCAGCAACCGTTCCTGGTGATGCAGAGAACGCTGTCCCGGACCATCCTGTTTTGCCTTCTGAGAAAGAGGCGTTCTGCAGTTGATTTGTGATGTCAGTCCATTCGTTGAGGGATGGGTCGGACATTGCTTGAGAAACATTCCTGACGGGAATTCTGAGGATGCAAAGCGAATGGGCAGGAACGGAATGGGAGATGATGTGGGTGTCCTCGTCTGCAGGAGCAAAGGAGGAAACGATAGGGCTGATGTTCAGAGGATTCTTGAGGGTGTTCTCGGCTGTGCCGCTGGAATGGCTGAGCAATAGTTGCTCAACGCGTCCCGTCCACTCGAAGTCCCTGAAGCGAAGAGTTGTTTTCTGGGAAGTGTTGCCCATGTTGACCATTTTCAAGATGAGGGTGTCCTCGGCTTGTGTCAGAGCGGCGCAGGTGTAGATTCTCCTGACTTCAGGTAAAGTGATGTGATGGACGAGTGTGCCGTCCAGATAGCAATACACTTCACTTCCAGTCTTGACGATGCGCAGGTGATAAGTCTTGCCCTGTTGGAGCGAGCCTTTCGTGGCTGCCAGGGTGGTTTTCGAGCCGCCTACACATTGCTCGATGGCATGCTGAGTGTTGTTCCATCCTCCCAAGTTCCACCAGATGTAGTTTCTGGGGTCGTTGAATCCAAAGGCGATGAGGAAACCTTCATTACCGCTGCGTTTGATGGCATCGAGCTCGATGGTACATTCTTCACCTGTCAGGATGCTGCATGTGTTGAATTCTCCCTGCATGGAAGTGCTGGTCTGGCTGAGCGTGCCGCCGTTGATGTTCCATGCGCCGCCTGTAGCACTCCAGTTGCGCTGATAGTCCTGCGCATCGCTGAAATCAGTTGCGTAGAGGGTCTGCCCTTGGGAATCAGTTACTTTGAGATTATCATAAGCGACGGAGGTTGCCCATGAGCTGAGAGCGAAGGACGTATAGTGGGTATTGTCTGTATTGCCGCTTTCTTGCCAGGTAATGTTCTGGTGTCCTACGTTGGTAGCCATGAGTTGTTGCGCCCAATAAGAGGGAGTTCCTACGGCAGACGAGGCGTTGAAGCGGATCATGTCGGGCATCCAGGGCGAGGGATGGTTCTCGTTGCAGAAGATGGGGGCATAGGAAGCCATTATGCACACGTCAGAGTTGCGCTCCATACCAGCCATAAAGATGGCTTCTCCTAGAGCTGCGTTGAGGTTGCCTAGGGTGCCGAAATCGCTCGTGACAGCATACTCGCCAGCATAGATTTGATAGGCATCGCGGTTGAAGTGGTCGTACTTGTTGTATTGTTGTGCGAACCAGTTCGTGCTGCGATAGTAGTGCTCGTCCACTACTTCCACAGGATTGCCGTTGCGCCAAGAGGGATAGTCGGTTCCCCACGATTCCACGTTACCTATCAGCACCATGCTGGGCCATTTGGCTTTGATGGTGTTGTAGAATTGGCGGTAGCGTTCTGCGTAGTGGTCGCTTTGGTCGCCTTGTCCCTGTTCCGTGTAATTGTAGTTTTCGTTCCCAATTTCTATCAGCTGCAGGTTGAAGGGCTTGGGATGCCCGTTGGCGGCACGCATGGCTCCATAGGGGGTGTTGGTGTCGCCGTTGCAGTACTCGATGAGATCGAGAGTCTCTTGGATGTATCCGTTGAGGTTTTGGTAGTCCTGCATCCAGCCGTGTCCCAGTCCCACGTTGCACACGAAGAGCGGCTCTGCCCCCAGGTCCTCAGTCAGTTGCAGCAGTTCGTGAAGGCCCAGTCCGTCGCTAACGCGATAGCCCCAGTTAACGTTCATGTGGCCAGGCCGTTCCTCGATGGGGCCGATAGTCTTGCGCCATTCGAAACGGTTGGTCTGCCCATCGCTCCAGGTGCCCTCGATGTAACAGCCTCCGGGGAAGCGGACAAAGCGTGGATGCAAGGCGGCAAGCATCTTGGCCAAATCTCGGCGGCATCCGTTGGGGCGGTTCATGAAAGTGGGCGGCATGAGTGATACCACATCCAGATAGATCACCATGGGTTCCAGGGCTTTCAATGCGAGCCAGCCTTTCGCGTGAGTGGATGTGGCAGTAAGCTCCACTTCGTATTTTTGCCATTCATTGGTAAGGTTTACCTCGAAGTCAGTCCGTCCCAAGTTTTGGCGGTTCTCGTCCTGCAGTTCAGCTCTCATTGTACCATTGGAGATGTCCTCCGTCCTCGCCCAGAACGTGAGTTTATATGTCTCTCCCTCGACAAGTCCGATACCCCAGAATCCTTCGTTGCGGATGCCAGCATTCTTCTCGTTTACAGTCAGTTTCAGTGCATGCCCTTGAGCCTTGTTGAGCAGGTTGGTGGTGACGAGTTCAGGCTTCACGTTACCCAACTTCTGCCAGAAGTCAGGGTTGCGGGTGTTGTCTTCGAAAGAACGGTTGCGGATCAGCTCAGCATAGAGGCCACCATCGCCTCCATGATTGATTTCCTCGTAGAAGATGCCATAATGGAGGGAACCGATCAGTGGGCCTCGCTGAGCAGAGGTGAACTCGAAGGAAACTTGCGCGAGGACAGGGAAGGAGAGGACACACAGCATGAACAGCAGGAGGTGACCTTTGATTGCCTTGGTTGTTTTCATGTATTGATTTCTTTTTGAAATACTGTTTGGAGACTACTGATTATTGCTTCTTGGCGCAGCCTACATTGTCTTTGATAATGAGGGAGGGACCATGCTCACCCTGGTCGATCAGCATCTCATCCATGTAGCCGTTCCAGAGCGTGTTGCCCATGATGATGCTGTGGGACAGTTTCCTCACGATGAATCCCACCTGAGGAGTGAACTTTCCTTGTCCTCCATCGTCTTGTCCAGCCAGACAGGCGTTTCCTGTCATGGAGACTCCTTGGCAGTCCTCCAACCTCACTTGACAGGAGTGCTCACCCTCAGAGAGATAGCTGGAATCCTTTCCGCAGCGGCGGAATACGTTGCCTGTCACGGTCATCGCGCTTGCTTTCAGCGCATAAAGGCCTGCTCCATGGTTGCGGTCGAAGGAATTGCCTGTCACATTCCAATCATCACCGCTGTAAATGAAGAGGCCATAGCCACGATTCCATTCCACGCGATTGGCTGTAAACATTACCGTAGCTCCTACTTCCTCGCAGCCAAAACCGTTGCCTCCGTTGCCTGAAAACTGGTTGTCAAGCACAAAGCCGTCCCAGCCCATCAGACGTATGCCGTCCCCTTTGTTCGCCATAAAGTGGCTGTGGCGCACGATAAAGAGCCACACGCGCCGGAAGAACACACCGTGACCAGAGAAGTTCATCACCTTGGTGTCGTCTATCACCACAGTATCCTCTTTGGGACTCCATTTCTCCGTGTTGTTGAGAAAGATGCCGTGGATGGGTTTCTTTGCTTCAGGAATACCATTGAGCACCATGCCACGGATTCTTGCTGCAAAGGCTCCAGTAATGTCCAGCAGACAGGAAGCATCCTCGTTGTCAAGCTCCAGAACTGCACCACGCTTCTCGCAATGGTATATCCAACAAGGATCGGCCAGCAAGGTCACGTAGGGTGGCACCTTCAGTTCGTGACAGCGGTAGACGCCAGCAGGAAACCATACGGTTCCATTTACTTTTCCAGCCTCATCCAAAGCTTTCTGGATAGCTTCCGTATCAGAGGTCTTGCCATCTCCCTTTGCGCCATAATCCATGACATTCATTGTGGTCCCTTGGCGCTGCTCTGGAGCAGGAGCGAAAGACTGAAGAACTAGCGAGGCAGCTCCCACGCCAGCCATGCCAGTCAGTCCTGTTCTGCGAATAAAATCTCTTCTTTCCATATCAAACCAAATGCAAAATTGAAAGTGCTATGTGTGTGAAACGCGGATGAATATTTACTGCAAAATTACGAAAAGCCTTCCACAATTCATCGTTTTGGGGCAAGAACTTCTGATATTCCCCCAATTTTCCAGACGAAATATCCATTGTTGAGATGCTTCGAATCAAAGAAATGTGTATTTTTGCATTAAAATGATGAAAGGAGAACGAGAAAGATGAGAACGAGAAAGTTTTTTTTGATGTTTGCCTCCCTAGTCCTCATGACCAGCATCAGGACCTTTGCCCAACAGACGAATACCAGCAACAAGCTGGAATGGCAACCCTATTTCGACCGCCTTTACGGACAGGCTGAGATGCGTTATCACTTTGCCACACATCAACCCCGTCGAGTGGACAAGTGGCAGAAAACTTTCCGTGCAGAACTGAAAGAAGCACTGGGCATTACCCAAATAGAAAGGGAACTTGGTGACTACCAACCCGTAGCCAAGTTAGTTGGTCAGGAGGAAAAGGATTATGGCATCCTGGAGCGATGGATCCTGTGGACGGAGCCTGACGTTCCGCTGCCCTTCATCATCCTCTGCCCCAAGGTTATCAAAGGGAAACTTCCACTGGTCATCACGCCCCATGGACATTCTGCCAACACGGAACTCTATGCGGGAGTCTATCTGAATGCATCAGATACAGCTCTGGTTCGCGATGGTGAACGCGACATTGCTGTACAGGCTGTTAAGGAAGGCTACATCGCCATTGCTCCTGCAGCACGCGGATTCGGTCCGACACGTCATCCTCGAGAACTGAACGCCAACTCGACTTCCTCCTGCCGCACGCTGCTTATGAATGACCTGCTCGTGGGACGCACTCCCATTGGCGACCGCGTGTGGGATATCATGAAACTCATCGACTTTGCCATGAGAGACTTACCGGTTGATGGCAAGAACATTATCGTAACTGGACAGTCAGGAGGTGGAACTGCCACCGTTTTTGCAGGAGCTATTGACACGCGTATCTCCATCTCTGCTCCAGCCTGTGCCTTCTGCACCATGACAGGCAGTATCGGAAGCATTATTCATTGCGAGTGCAACTATATCCCAGGCATGCTGAATCTGGGTGAGATGGGCGACGTTGCAGGACTAACTGCACCGCGTGCCTTCTATGCGATTTGTGGCGTGGAGGATCCTATCTTTCCCATCGGCGAGGTGCGCAAGGCATTTGCTGAAACGAAAGAAATCTATCGACGCATGGGAATTGAGGATGCCTGCCAACTGTATGAGGGGCAGGGTGGACACCGCTACTATAAAGCTGGCATCTGGGACTTTGTAAGGAAGCATCTGAAGCCTTAAGGAAAAGGGTAGGAGAAGGTCACGACTCGATTATTTTCTGGTAAGCCAACCGCTCGTCGCCATTCGCAAGGAGGATGATGCCACAATAGGCAAAACCATGTTTCCCTATGTTGTGCCGCATGATGCTGTTGTCTCGATGAGTGTCTATGCGGATGTTCCTCTCGCGAGAGAAGCAGAAATCCATGATGTCGCTGAAGATGTGGTGCTTCTCAGGGTAACTGGCGATGCGATGGATGACGTGATAAGGCAGTTCGTCATCCATCCATTCCCCTTCATAGATGACTTTGTAGGTGGGTTCTGGGGAAGGAAGGAAAGCGAAGTAGGCGATGATCCTGTCCTCTTCTTCTATTACAAATCCACCGTCCTTTTCCATGTCGGCAGCGATGACTTTCTCTGAAGGATAGCCTTCTCCCCATTGGAGCATGTTGCCCGACTGCCGCATGATTTTCTTGGCAGCATCCATGACCTTCAGGATCTCTGCCATGTCGGACAGTTTGGCCTCTCTTATCTTTCTGCTCATGGCTGTGATTTCTCTTGAAGTCTCTTTTTCTCTGGATCAATGGAAAGTTGGAACAGTTTGGCAGCCAATGCACCGCTGATGTTGTGCCATACGCTGAATACTGCTCCAGGAATGGTGGCAAGAGGATATGCCGCAAAATGCAGGACAGCCAACGACGAGGCGAGACCAGAATTCTGCATGCCTACCTCGATGCTGAGTGCAACGCACTTAGGCTTCTCCAATCGTAAGAGATGACCTACAAGGAAACCGATGGCGAGGCCAAGCAAATTGTGAGCCATAACCACCACAACTACCAACAGGCCGCCCACCAGCAGTCTGTCTGCATTATGCGAAACGATGATGCCCACCACCAATGCAATGGCTATCGAGGAGAGTGCCGGCAGGTAGGGTGTGACGCGACGTGTCAGCTCAGGAAGGAAATGCTGGCAGAGCAAACCACAAACAATGGGTGCGATGACCACATAAACAATACTCAGCAACATGCCGACGGTATCCACGTCGACCATCGTCCCAGCCATAAGCCAAACCAGAAGCGGAGTCATCAGAGGGGCAAGTAATGTCGATGTGGCAGTCATGCCGACAGAAAGAGCCAAATCGCCTTTCGCCAAATAGGTGATGACATTGGAAGCCGTACCTCCTGGGCAGCAGCCTACGAGGATGACACCCAATGCTACCTCCTTGGGGAGAGAGAATATCCACGTCAGCAGCCAGGCAAGCAGCGGCATCACGGTATATTGTGCCAGACAGCCGAAAAGAATGTCTTTCGGACGGCTCAGCACGATTCTGAAATCATGTGGTGACAACGTCAGTCCCATTCCAAACATAATCACCCCCAGCATCGGGTTGATAACCCATGTGTCAATCCACACAAACGATGCTGGAACGAATAATGACAGCACAGCCACCAGCAGCACCATCAAACCCATCCATCGGGCTATGAAATCGCATACCTTTTTCATCTTGGTCGCAAAGGTACAAAGAAAACTTGACAAAAGTGTGCCATCGTAGGAAAAAATAGGTTTGCTGAAGCCTGATGTTGTGTCAGCCTTGGCTTGACATTAGTTGGCTACCGTCTGGAGATCTTGTTGGAAGATGATGCTAAAAGCTTCAAAGCTATGGCGGCACAGGCTTCAGCATCAGCCAGCGCATGGTGATGCCGTTGCAAGTCATAGCCACAGGCAGCAGCTACGGTGTGAAGCTGATGATTGGGGAGCACGCGGCCGAAATGCTGGCGGGCGGCTTGCAGGGTGTCGCGGAAGCGATAACCCGGATAGTCCATCTGGTAGACCTTGAAGGCGGCTTGCAGACAGCCTTCGTCGAAGCGGGCATTGTGGGCAACGAAAGGAAGGGTGGGTATCAGTTCCCTCCTGTCGAAGAATGCCAACTGGTCAGAGAAGAACACATCCGCGATACAGTCTTCCAGCTGGTGCCACACAATGGGGAAGACAGGTGCTTTGTCCGTATCACGCTGGCTCAGCCCGTGTACCCGCTGGCAGAAATAGCTGTAGTAGTTGGGCTCTGGTTGGATGAGGCTGTAGAACGAGTCGGCTACACGGCCATTGCGCACCATGACCGCACCCACGGAGCATACGCTTGAGGGCTGGCCGTTGGCGGTTTCGAAGTCAATGGCGATGAAGTCTCTCATGGCTGTTCGACGATGAGGGATGCGTTATAGCTCTTGAGAATTGGGCTTTCAGTCCGCAGTCCTCCCTCATCTTGTGGAAGTTGTGCCTCAGGTTCCATTTCATGCCATCTTTTCTTTCGACATCAGATGACTACCGCCGTGCCGCTTGTAGCCACCATGAGCATCGAGCTGTTGCTGCCGATGGTCTCGTAGTCGATGTCGATGCCGACTACAGCATTGGCTCCCATCGTCTGGGCGCGTTGCATCATTTCCTTTATGGAAGTGTCTTTGGCCTCGCGAAGCACCTCCTCGTAGCTGCCGGCGCGGCCGCCCACGATATCACGGATGCCTGCGAAGAAGTCTTTAAAAACGTTGGCTCCGATAATGGTCTCACCTGTCACCACACCTTTGTACTCCTTGATGGTGTGGCCTTCGATTGTTGGGGTTGTCGAGAGTATCATATTCGTTCCTTTTGATGAATCCTGTCGATTTCAAGCTAACTGTTGCTTGTGTCTTTTGTTTTCACATGCAAATGTAGCAGGTTTTCCCTAATTTTGGGAAATTATGCGTCTGTTTCTGACAGATTTTGAGAATTATTAAGATTCAGCCCACATTGGATCTCATGAGGGAAAGAAAATCCAGTCCGAACATGTCGGACTGGGAGTCCGCACACAACGGACTGGGAGTCCGAACGCGTCGGACTCTCATCAAGAAGCTGTTCGTCCTTATTTCTTCACCTTTTTCCCGTCGAAGATATAAATGCCGTTGGGGAGGGAGGTAAGGGTATCGGCTGAATCAGAAACAAGGGTGCCGTTGATGCTGTACACCTTATTCTTGGTGGGGACAACATTCTTGTCTGGGGTGAATCCGATGGCGTCAGGGTCCTCGAAACCGATGATGAGATCGCTGACAATGGGCATGTGGTCGGAAGTGACCTTATCGTTGACCACTTCGTAGCTGACCTTCTCCACGCCTCCAATCTTGTCGTAGCTGATGATGTTGTCTATGACATAAATGCCATCGCTCCATGTAGGCGTAGTGAGATCGGAATGGTAGGTAAAGCCGTTCTCTTTCAGGTACTTGGTGAGTACGCCTCGTGCTCCCTGCATCTCGTCATCGGTGCCGTCGTCGTTGAAGTCGCCAGCGATGATGAGAGGCTTTCCTGTCTCCACCCATCGCTCTGCCTCAGCCTTGATGATGGGGCCGCTGCCTCGTCTTGCACTTGCGGAGAGACCCACATGAAGGCTAGCGAAGACGAAGTTGTCGAACTCAGCCACCAGCATGCGACGGGGCTCGAAGTCGGGTGTGAGAGCTACAGCCTTGACGGAGAGCGGCAGTTGTGTCGAGAGGATACCGATACCATAGCCAGTAAGTGCGCTACAGAAGATGCCATACATGCCTGTGGCTTCAGCCAGTTCCTTGATCTGATACTTGTAGTCGGAACGTGAGGAGAAGGCGCTGTCCACTTCCTGCAGAGCCACCACATCAGCATGCTGTGCAGCAATAACCTTTGCCGTGCGAGACAGGTTGAGGCCATCACGATTGCCGGCACAATGCTTCACGTTGTAGCTCAGCACACGCAGGTTCTTCTTCTGGTATTTGTTGTAGACGGGTTCTGTGTATTCTCCCTTGGCTGCAGCAGCCAGATTGTTGGTGTGACTCTCGTAGAGGATATCGTAGGTTCCGTTGCTAAGGTCGTCGTTGGCCTTATTCCACAGGTTCAGGAAAGCTTTGAGTTGCTCTTCACTAAGACTGCTGTAGTTTCCGAAGTCAGGATGTCCCACCTCGTCCATCTTGCGGGCGAGTGCCAATCTCAACTTGGCGGCAGGACTTTCCAGCTGGGTCGCATCCACCTTCTGCAGCTTCCAGGGCACCATGACAGTCAAGAGAGTTCTACCCACATGGGGAGCTAAGCCTCCGTAGTCAGCAATCATCTCGTTCTCAGCATTATATATATACAACACCCTGCGATCTCCCTCGACAGTTCGGAACGTCAGAGGCTCCGGCTCGTCCGTCATGAAAACATTGTTGTCCTTCATCGTACTGCTGACGTACTTACCCGTCACATAGTTGCGAATCTTGTATTGTCCTTTCTCCTTGTCGACAGCCTCGATATAGTAAATGCTGCGTGGATCTTCGCTGTTCAACGTGCTCATGATGAGGCTGGCACCATATTCGTATGCAGGAGCGTCAGCTTTCAGGTCGGTCCAGCACATTTTCTCTGACTGATTGGCTCGTACGATGTTGTAGTAACCGTTGCTCACGGAGAAGAACTCAGGTTGAGTTTCTTCGCCTGCATCGACCTTCAAGAGTTTCCATCGTCCAGGGTAGCCGTTGATGGCCACATCGTTGGAGTAGCTGTCGTCGCCCACATTCTGCTTGGCGATGCTATTGTTGGGACGGTCGCTTCGCAGGTATCCCTGCACGTGGAGCGAGTGTTCCGACTCTCCGTTGGTCATGTAGAATCGTCCCCCGCCTTCGCTCAAGTCGGTAAGCGTGTAACCCACGGGAGAGGTGGAGAATACGACATCAGCCTCGGAGGGACTGGTGTTCATGTTGCCCAAATATTTTCCGGTCTCTTTGTTGAGAAATGCCCATTGTCCTTCGTTGCCAACCTTCTCTGCTGTCCAAATGAATCCGTCGGACTCCTTGTCGAGGTCGCCCCAATAAACGTACTGGTCGCCCCAGTTGATTTTGAAGGTGCTTTGCAGGCAAGCCATTGCTTTGGGCAGTACCGTAGTGCTGCCGGCAAATTTGGTTCGATCGCTGATGAGGTAGTATTGATCGCCTTCTCTGATCTGACTTACATCAGTAATCCAGGTCTCGACAGGCGTACTGTCGACCTCGTACAGCTGCCAGCGTGCAGGATAGCCGTTGGTCTCCACATCATCCACATACGATGTAATACCGACATCCTGTTTTGCAAGACAGTTGTTGGGACGGTCGCTACGTACAAATCCCTGCACGTGGGGCGAGCGTGAATCCTCGCTGCTGATCATATAGAAGCGTCCCTCGCCATCTTTCAAGTCCTTCAGGGTATAGCCTACGGGAGTTGCAGAGAAGAGAACATCGTTGTCTGAGCCACTCTCCCTGCCGAGGTACTGCCCATTGACTTTGTTCTTGAATGCCCATTGTTCGTCGCCGTCTTTCTCAGCAATCCATTGGAAACCTTCCTCGTCGGCATCGAAATCACCCCAATAGACATACTGGGTGCCCCATTTGACTTTGTAGCTGTCCAATTGGATGGACATAGCCTTTGGCTTGCCAGTATTGTTGCCGGCAAACTTCATTCGGTCGCTGATAATGAAATACGCTTTGCCTTCCTTCAGGTCATCGGCGTAATATACACGCGTGTACCCCTCGATGAGGTTTTGTGCACATACATCTATGCTGCCCAAGAACAGCATAGTCAAGAAAGAAAGAATTTTGTTTTTCATCTTTTAGACGAGTTTAGAATTATGGTTAAACTTTTTTATTTGCCGCAAAGTTACATTTTTTTTGTGATTCCTCCAGTCTTTGTAGCCCAAGATTCCTTCCAGAACAGAAAAAGGATCGCTGTTTACTTGATGAATTTAACCTTTGAGGCGTCACGGGGACGGGCTTCTGGCTTCTCGTCGGGATAACCGATGGCGATGATGAAACTCAGACGATAGTCGGCAGGGATGTCGAGGCGGTCGAGGAAGAACTTAGCTTTCTCGCTTGTCTGCAGATAGCGTACGGGACCTCCGAGGCAGCAAGTGCCGAGACCCATTGATTGTGCAGCCAGCATCATGTTCTCTCCCAAGAGTCCAGCATCCACTTCGCCTCCACCATTGGAAGGCGTGCAGACGCAGATGATATTTGGCGCATTGCGGAACATGTTCTTGAAGTTCGAATCGCGTTTTACCTGTTCGGCGTTCTCTTTTTTGTACACTTCTGTCACGTCAGTAATTAGTTTCTGGTCTTCCACCACCCGTATGATCCACGGTTGGCGATTCATTCCGTTGGGTGCATTGATGCCACAGCGCACTACGGTTTCCAGTTTCTCGTGTTCCACTGGTTTGTCGAGGTACTTGCGCACGGAACGGCGTGCCATGATGGTACTTAGGACAGGGTTGAGCTCCATCTGTATGTCAGCCTCGATGTTGCTCATTTGCTCCGTAGGCTCATACCTTTTCACTATGCGACCATCCCTGGAAACCAGGAACTTGGTGAAGTTCCACTTGATGTCGCTCTTCTTGTCGTATTCTGCATCCTGTTTGCGCAACATCTCGTCCATCATCTTTCCTCGTTGGTCAGAAATGTCGAAGCCTCCGAAGCCCTTTTGTGATTTCAGATAACTGTAGAGCGGATGCGCATTCTCTCCGTTCACCTCAATCTTATCGAACTGAAGGAAATGGATATCGAAGTTGGCTGTGCAGAACTGATGAATCTCCTGTATTGTACCAGGAGCTTGTTGCCCGAATTGATTACAGGGAAAGTCCAGAATCTCCAGACCTTCCGCATGGTATTTCTTATAGAGAGCCTCCAATTCCTTGTACTGCGGCGTAAATCCACATCGGGTAGCAGTGTTGACAATCAGCATCGTCTTGCCTTTATACTCGGCAAGCGACACATCCTGCCCACCTTCATCTTTCACTTGGAAGTCATAAATACTCTGTGCAGAAAGGGTCAGCACTCCCATTATTGCCGTGAAGCAGACAAAAAATCTTTTCATAATCGCGTCTATTGTTTTTGTTGTATGTTATTTGCAGAATCTCATCATGCTATTAAGTTCGATGCCAATGAAGAAGGTTACAATGATACCCTTACCTGTCTTGCTGGTGGGTGAGTGGGGTTGTCGCCTAGTTGGACTGATATCCAATATTCTATGCAGAGGCCTTGATGTTGGCTGCATATTCAATTGTCTGTTGGGGCAGGATGCTGTCGCTAACAATCTGTACATTGCTGCCATCAGTATTGGCTACAGCAGGTATTTCAATCAAAAATTCTTCGCCCGGAAGTAGACCACGAAGGGAGGTGGCAGAACGAATGTCTCCAATAGCGAACCATGCGTCTCGATAGATAGGTGCAACACCCTCGTTGGTGACCAGAAGACGGGTGGAAGAACCATTAGTCGTGCATTGCTTGACAACAAAGCGATAGCCAGTAGCCAAGGAACCTTCATGGAAACGTTCTGGGTTGGCAACGCCGCCACGGGGGGCATCATTGGCTATCATGAATGTGATGTGGTATTTTGCAGCTTGTTCAGCCCAGGTGTGACCATAAAGACCATCTGGACTTAGAAAATTCTTCTGGTCGTTGGACGAATAGTAGCTTATTTCACCACCGCAAACACCTTTCTGCCAGCGAGATCCTTTTCCAATGGAGTTCCAGCATCTCTCGTTGAAACCTCCGCCACTACTTAGTTCATGTTTTTTATGCATGAATGAGTCATCGAAGGATCCGAAAGACAACGCCATCAGGGCATTGTCATCAACTACGGGAGAATAGCGGTTGTCTCCTGCATCGACGGAAACGGCCCATGGGATGTCGGTCATGACTGTGTTCATGTGTTCGAAAAATTGCTTTTGAAAAGTTTTCGAGGGAAAGTTCTTGCCTAGGCTCAAAGGGGTACCGTAGATGTGATATTCCGACCAATGACCAAACCCGACTTCCAGAAAGGCTAGACGGGTATCGTGGGCATAGCGACGGGCAAAGTCTGTATAAAACTGAAGGGTGAATCGTTGCAGCTCAGCGTTACTCCAGTCAGCATACCATGTGGGACCATCGTTGGGATTATCGACAAATGTTTCTGAATAATCCTGTCGTTGCTTGATGTAGTCGGGAACGGCTGTTGTCCCTTTATTTCCATCCACATCTCTGTTTGATGGATACTCGTAGCGGAAACGAGCTATCAACTGATGATCTCGACTGGCCACGTCGTCCAATATGCGTTCAAACCAATTCCAGTCATACACGATGGTTCCATCATCCTTGCAGCCTTTCACCACTTTGCAAGGCAGGCAATAAGAAAACTCCAGTTGAATGGTTTGGCCGTAAGTGTCATGGCGTTTGCGAGCCTCCTCAGGCCATAGCACCAGTCCTGTCATCGGTTGTGGATGAGTGATGCTTTTTCTCAAAGGAACCGATTGCCACGTCTTAGCATGACAGACCGATCCTCCGCTTGTCATCAAAGCTATCAGCATCAAAAGTTTAAGTATTGCATTCATAAATATACTTTTCCCCCTTTCCTTTTTTTGCAATCATGAATTGGTCATTCCTTTGGGCATGAGGAAACCTTACTGCTCGTTTGAATCATCTTCTACATCGCAATAAAGGAACCCCATCTCCTTAGCCTTTTCTGGATTCATCAGGAAATAAATGGTTTCGCCCTCATTACAGAGCTCGCCTTGGCTGTTGGTTATCTCTGCTTTGATATAGGCCAGATTCCGCACAACTTTTTCCACTTTAGCCCGTATTGTCAGTTTCGGTTCTGTAGTTGGAATTGTCTTGCGGAACTTCACATTCAACTGTACAGTATAGCCACTGGTTTGCAGCTTGCGAGTCACTACCCATCCGCATACTTCGTCTATCAGCGTACTCAGGATGCCACCGTGCATCGTATTCACCCATCCTTGATAATTGTGCTTTGGATGCCAGGTGCTCACAATGTAGTCTCCATCTTCAAAGAATTCCAAGTGCAATCCAATGGGATTGTCGGGACAGCATCCAAAGCAGTTGTACTCAGGATGGTTGCGCCAGGGGTTTATTATCCTTTTCATTCGTCAAAGCATTTTTTCCAGTATCTCAACAGCCTTGTTAATGTCTTCCATAAACCTCTTATGGTCTTTCAGAAAATCTGTTCTGCCGCCAGAAATAGCATCAAGCAGTTCCTGGCTCATTTCATCTGCATAGTCTGCGATTGCAATCTCAATGTCATCCTTTTGCCAGTCGAGCGTGGAATGTACATAGATCCGCTGCTTCTGATGCAGGAAACTGTAGGCGGTCTCAATACTGTCTTTCGTTATCATTTCGTCTCGTCGTATCCTATCGGGCGGAATTGCTTTTGCTTCTCGTCATACACGAATCCGTGTTCCTTCAGATAATCCTTTATCTCCTTTTGCTCCGTCCCAAAGTTGTAACATAAGGATTCCAGTGTGTCAAACTCTTCATCCCTCAAAAGCATGTTGACGCTTGAAACCAGAATGGCAGGGTCTTTTGGTAAGTAATCCATCAGTTTGTTTCCTTCAATTCACTTGACTTAGTGCTTAACAAACGGCTTCAGACCTTTGGCAGCCTCAGCTGCTGTGATGCGTTTGCCGTCGTTGTCAAGGTCGATGAGGGCATAGCGGTTATTTCCCATGCCCAACTCTTTCATGTACGACAGTTGACGCAGGCCATGACGGCTCTCGATGCGCTCCACCATGTCGTGATGTTCCTCGGCAGTCATAGCGTAGATGATATCGATGCATGCTTGGTCAATAGCAAGGATATCGGTTGAAGATAGGATGCCCACATCAGGAGTCACCACAGGTTCTGCTGCCACGCCCTCGCAGTCACATGAAACAGACATGTTGCGCATCACGTTGACATAGGTAACGTGACGACCAAAATAGTCGATGGTGGCCTTGGTGGATTCTGTCATGCGTTCCATGAATTCTTCCTTGACGATGTCCCATTGGTCGTCCTGGTTAGGCGTGGTATGGATCCATGCCTTGCCGATGCGTCCGTCGGCACAGCCGATGCCGATGTTCTTGTTCGAGCCGCCGAAGCCACCATTGGTGTGTCCCTTGAAATGGGTCAACGCTACCATTGCGTCGTAGTTGGTCAGATGGCTGCCCACCGACATCTTTTTGAACCATTTGCCTCCGTTGACAGGGAGCGTCGTGGTACCCTGTTCGTCGATGATGTCCACGGGGCAGAATGTCCAATCGTTCACCTCGAGCGTCTTGCGATGTAGCTCTGTAGTGTATCGGTCGCCTTCGTAATAGGTGTTTGTCTCGATGATGTTGGCCAAGGGAAGACATTTTGCCATCAAGGCCTTCACCCATTCGCGTGGGATGATGTTAGGGCCGTTCTGCTCACCCGTGTGAAGTTTTACACCCACATGTCCGCTAATGTTCTCACATACCTGCTCGTAGGCTTTGATGAGTCCTTCGGCAGAGAGGTTGCGGGTGAAATATACGATGGACTCGTTGCCTGTCCGCTGCTCGTAAGGCACATACTTGTCGCCTTCCGTGGCAAGAAGGTGATTGTTGTTTGTCAGGGTTATCATAATGCTTGCTGAAAAAATCCGCTAATACAATATTACAATAATTAACATGCCCTACAACAGGTCTTCTATGTCCTTTTCAAAGTCCTTGGGCTCTGTGGTGGGAGCATATCGCTTGATGGTCTCGCCATCCTTCGAAATCAGGAATTTGGTGAAGTTCCACTTGATGTCGCTATCCTTCTCCACACTCTTACTGATGGTCTTGAAGAGTGTTTTGGCGGCTTTGGCTTTCAGACCATGATACTCCTCAGTTGGGGCCTGTGTCTTCAGATATTCGAAGATGGGTTCGGCAGCAGGGCCATTCACGTCCGTCTTCTTCATGATTTGGAATGTTACACCATAGTTCAACTGACAGAACTCCTCAATCTGGCTGTCAGTTCCAGGATCCTGTTCCTTGAATTGGTTGCAAGGGAATCCGATGATCACCAGTCCCTTGTCCTTATACTTCTGGTTCAGCGCCTCCAGTCCTTCGAACTGTGGTGTGAATCCACACTTGCTGGCCGTATTGACAATCAGCAACACCTTTCCCTGAAACTCAGAGAAATCTATCTCTTTGCCTCTGCTCGTAAGAGCCTTGAAATCATAAATCTTTTGCATATCTTAATTCTTTTATGTTGTTACTTGTCATGTGTTATGTTGTGGCAACTTGAGAAGAAGATTACAGACGGTTCACCCATGCTGCCATTTCCTGTTTCGTTGCGTGGTTCAGTAACTTTCCTTCCTTCCACTTGACTTTCGGATAGGCGGCTTTCAGGTCTTCGCAGGCTTTCTTGATACTGCTGCCACCCGATGTGGCAAATGGGATAACGGTCTTTCCCTTGAAATTGTATGCCTCCATGAAGGTGTTTATAATCGTTGGACATGTGTACCACCAGATGGGAAATCCGACGTAGATTACGTCATAGTCCTTCATGTTGCTGAGCTTGTCAGTTATGGCAGGGCGCGAGGACTTGTCCTGCATCTCCACGCTGCTTCGACTCTGTTTGTCGCGCCAGTCGAGATCGGCGTCTGTGTAGGGTTGCTCTGGCTTGATTTCGTGCAAGGTACCTCCTGTTACCTCTGCCAATTGTTGTGCAGCACCTTTCGTAGTGCCAGTTGCTGAGAAATAGGCTACCAATACTCTCATGTCTTTGTTCTTCTTTTTGTTTGCTTGTGGGTAGGCACTCAGGCATATCGTCAAGAGTGCAGCCATCATCATTACAATCTTTTTCATACTTTTTGACTCACGTTTATTTCCTAAGATACGAATCTGTGGGAGTCTTCAGCACTCTGCATGGGGAACAGGTAGATGACACCACAGCCTTTCCGCTACAAATTTACAAAAATACTTTGAATAATTGTCCGTTTTCTCCACTAAAAACGCAAAATGTGGGTGGACGGGCATCTGTTTGCCCCCTCCTCTTACCCAGCTCGCTATTTAATTACTGTCTACATAGTGGATGTAGATGCCGCATTCTGTGGGTTGTTTGCTGAGTTGGTGGGCAGCATGTTGTACCACGCGACCACTTTCCTTGTGTGGGCCAAGCAAAGACAACGTGTTGCAATTGAGATCTCAACGTGTTGAGTTTGGAGTTTCAACGTGTTGAGTTTGCCATCGCGACACGTTGTCTTTCAGAATTCATCAGGTGACACAAAGGACTCTGGCTCCACAGGAGGTGTGATAGGACATCTGTTGGCAAGTTAAACACTCAGTTTCCTGTAGTGGTTAAACCGAATCTTTTGCCAGCAGTAACATGTCCTCTCGGCTGGGAATACTCTCCTTCAGCCTCTCTGCCACATTCTTTTATGTTTTTGCTTATTCGCTGTAATTATGATCCACAATAATGACCACCTGCATGTCAGGCACGAAAGGTTGAATCTCGCTGGTGAGCCTGCTGACAAAGGCGGCTTCGTCGTGGACGGAAATGTCAGGAACGACATCGACGGAGAGCATCTTTTCCTTCTCTGAATAATAGAATCCATGCACCTGGACGATGTCCTCGTGTGTAGCGAGGGTCTGTATCACCTTTGACTGCAACTCTGCCCGACGGTTCTCCCCTGTAGCAATGGCATACACACCCACAGTCATCACGATGCCGTGACGTTCTATCATCTGCATCGTTATTTTGCGGGTAAGACCATGAATCTCATGAGCCGACATCGTGTCATAGACATTGATATGGAGCGAACCGATTTTGATGTCAGGGCCATAGTTATGCAGAATCAGGTCATACACGCCATGTACACCCTCGAAGCCAGAAACTTCTTTTACTATCTGTTTGGTAAGTTCAGCTGAAATGCTGGTGCCTAGCAACTCGTTGACGGGCGAGGCGAGCATCTCGATACCAGCCTTGATGATGACCAGAGAAATCAAAGCTCCAAGGATACCATCGAGTGATACGCCCCACAGCAGCATGACGCCAGCCGAGATGAGTGTTGCCAAAGTAATGATTGCATCGAACAAGGCATCAGAGCCAGACGCTATCAGCGCATCGCTCTTCAACTGCTGGCCCTTACGCTTAACGTATTGGCCGAGGATGAGTTTCACCACGATGGCCACCACAATGACTATGAGTGTTGTTGTCGTGTAACTTGGCTCCGTAGGGTCGAAGATTTTCTTAACCGATTCGATAAGCGAGGTGATACCTGCCGACAATACAATGACGGCAATGATGATGGCGCTGAAATACTCGATGCGCCCAAATCCAAAGGGGTGTTTGCGGTCGGCAGGGCGTTGCGAGAGTTTGGTGCCTACGATGGTGATGACACTCGACAGAGCATCACTCAGGTTGTTGACAGCATCCATTACAATTGCCACACTGCTGGCCAGAACACCTATTGCGGCCTTGAATCCTGCCAACAGCAGGTTGGCGGCAATGCCTATCCAACTGGTACGAATTATTTCCTGACTGCGATCCATATTTTTTTATAATGTCATCACACGTTTCATCTCCAAGTTCTCGTAGCCCTCTGGGCAGTGGGTGGAGAGATAGACGGTGGGATTGTCCTTGATGAACTGACGCACGCGGTCGAGTGTCTGGCGGGCAGCATCCTTGTCTTCGAAGACGATACTCAGTTTGTTGGCCTTCAGGGCGGCATCACAATAGGTCACATCTCCGTGGAACATATAGAAGAGGCCATCATTCTCAGCGATGATGATGCTGTTGCCCTTCGTGTGTCCTTTAGCCTCGATAAACCAGATGCCATCAGCCACCTGCTGAGCTTTGGGGAAATTCTTGTACGTCTCGCCATATTGGGCACGAACGATGTTCTCGCCCTCCAGTTTCATGGCATCAGCATCTTCAGGAGCGATATACACCTTAGCATGGGGGAATTCATTAATGCAGTCGCTGTGATCAGGGTGCTTGTGGGTAATGAGAATCTTCGTCACCTGCTCCGGTTTGTAGCCTGTGGCAGCGAAGGCTTCCATGAAGTCGGCCACCTTCTCACCCATGTAGAGCGGAGCACCTAACTTCTTGGCAGGTGCGGCAAAGCCAGTTTTGAAGCCTGTGTCGACAAGGATAACCTCGCTCCCTGTGTCGATAAGGAAGTTCTGGAGACTGCTGCGGTAGATGATTTGTTCGTCAAACTGGTCTTTGCCTTCTTCCCCGCCAAAGGCAAACGGCTGGCTCATGAAACCACCGTCGAACATGCGAATTGCTTTTATTTCCATAATTGTATTCGTTTTAAAATGAGATGAGGAGAGCCAATGCCCTCCTCATGATTAATTACTTTCTGGGCAGAAATATATCTTTTCCTCAATCAAGACTTGGCAGACTCAATCCAGATTGGCTCTGCTCTTACTAACCTTTCGGTTCCCACTTGCAGCGGACGGGAGAAACAATAGCACCTTCTTTCTTCAACTCAGCAAAAGCCTTGTCCACTTCCTTGCGGTCAGCACCTAATGTTTTGGTCACCTCGCCAGCAGAAACGGGCTTTCCCGCCTCACGCATTGCCTGTAATACTTGCTCCTTCATAATTGTATCTGTTTAGAATGGTATTTATAATTTCTGCAAATATAAGAAAAAAATCCCAAAGCATCATTAAATTGCTTTGGGACTTATTGTTTTTTAAGGATTTTGTTACTTCATCTTGTCATAAACGTCATCTGTCACAGGCTCCAGCCATTCATTTGAAGCTCCCTCCTGCACGTCCTTATGATAGGTCAAATGCTGGAACCAAGAGTCTTTGGCAGCCCCGTGCCAATGCTTCACTTCAGCAGGGATGGCGATGATGGTGCCAGGAGTCATTGGAACCGCCTCCTTGCCCCATTCCTGATACCAACCACGACCAGCGACGCAGATCAGCACTTGTACTTGCTTATGGTGGATGTGCCAGTTGTTGCGACAGCGAGGCTCGAAAGTGACGTTTGCTATACATCCTTCCATCGTAGCCAAATAGCTATTGCCTGTGAAGTACTGGGCGTAGTCGGTATTAGGTACTCCCTTGGGCCATAGAGAGAAATCAACTGTCTGTACAGGGCTGTAGTTCTCACCAAAGACAGTAGCCAAAGCACCACGAAGTCGCTCGGCTTCTGCTGCTCCAATCTTTGTTTCCAGAATAGCTGGCATTTCCTTGAGTGCCTCATCGCTGACCCCCATGTTTCTTGCTCCTGACACATGGGCTCGCAGTTGAGGCTCGCAGCCGGGTAGGGCAGAGATGGCTGAAACTGTCACAACCTCGCGATCGGCAAATGTCAGGTTGTTGCGGGCGAAGATGTCGCCAAATAGATGAGCCTTCAGATAAAAATCGGTCTGCGGTGCGAAGGTATAAGTGAATGGCTGTCCTCCACAGAGTTGTGTCTGTACCTTAGTACCCTGCTTCAACGCATCATAGTCCTTCGGAAGTGGGTCAGCCTCACGACCTTTGTCCACACGTAGTCCTGCTTCTGTGCGCTCCTTGATGACTTGTTGTAATGTGCTGAGTGCATTCAGCGAACGTGGAAAGCCCGTGTAGGCATAGAGATGTGAGAGAGTCTCCTTGGCCTCGCTCACGGTCAGTCCCTTTTCAAATCCTTCGTTCAGGGCTACTTTCAGTCCTTCAATATTCCCCTTTGCCTCGTTGGCAGCGATAGCCACAAGTGTTTGTTGTTTTGTTGTTAGTGCCATATTCTTCTGTGCTAAAAGTGAGACTGATGCCATCAACATCATGGTTGTTATTATTCCAGTTTTCAAAGAATTCATGATTCTCTTATTTTTTTACGTAAACCATTCGATTACTTCTGAGTATTAATGTAGGAGTTTTTTGAGCTGTGATGATACTCTTGACGTACATATTTATTGTTGACCTAATTTGTATTTCCCCGTGCGGATGCTGGCGATGACACCACCATCGATGAGCAAATCTGTGCCAGTAATGAAACTGGCATGCTCGCCAAGCAGGAAGGCTGCTGCCTCGGCAATCTCGTCGCTGGTAGCTACACGCTGGGCTGCTGAGGCATCAATCATGGCCTGATAGCCTTCGCCGTTGGCGTTGAACTCGTCGTAGGCCAATGGGGTAACGATAATGCCCGGGCTGATGGTGTTGATACGGGCCCGACGCTTGCGCCACGAGGTGGCTGCTGCCCGCTGTGCCTGCAGATGGTTCATGCGCTTGGCAATCATATAGGCAAAGCCGCTGTTCTGCATGGCCACCTCCTGAATGAACTTTACCTCCTTCAGGCCTTCCGTGGGCGTGTTCACCAGTTGCAGTTCGATATCGTTGGGGATGGGGTACATATAGGCCGCCTGACTCGAAATGATGAGTCCTGCGCCACCCTGGGCCATCACTTCACCAAAGGCGTCTACGGCATAGCCTGTGCCCACCATGTCGAGGTCGACAATATGCTCTGGTTTGGCCTGATTGGGCGATGCGCCGGCCGTGTCGATGAAATACATCACGGGACCCAGTTCTGCAGCTTTCCGTGCAAATGCCTCCACGCTCTCCTTCTGCAAGGCGTTCACCTGGATAGTCTCCACATCATAGCCTGAACGGCGGAAATCATCGCCCACGCGCTCCAATGCTTCCTCGCTGATGTCGCCCAGCAGGATTTTCTTGCCGGCACCGATACGGCGCACGATGGCTGTTCCCATACTTCCGGCTCCCAAAAGCGCCACAACGTTTTTCTTCTCGTTTCTATCGAATATCATATTATGTCCTCCTTAATTAAATGTTCTTAATGAATTTTGCGGGATTACCGCCTACGATGGTGTTTGGAGCCACATCCTTGGTAACCACGGCACCGGCGGCTACTACGGCATTCTCGCCAATGGTCACGCCAGGCAGGATGATGGCTCCAACGCCAATCCAGGCATTACGTCCGATGTGGACTGGTTTGCAGCGCAGCACCATGCGGTTATCGAAGTCGTGGTTGTCGGTAACGATGCGCACGTTGGGGCCAATCATCACACCGTCGTCGATGGTGATGCCGCCAGCAGCCATACAGGTCAGCGAGTGGTTCACGAACACGCCCTTGCCAATCTTCATCTGACAGGCAAAGTCAACCTGCAACGGAGGCATCAGGTAGCTCGTTTGGTCGAGATTGCCGCCAAAGAGTTGCTCTTCTAACGGACGAATCTGCTCAGGCTGCGGAGCCGTTGTATTGATTCTAAAACAAATGTTGGCGCAATCGGTCATGTGCTTGATGGCCTCTGCATACTCGGGCGTTGCCATATCGACGTCAGCCCCTGATCTTAATTGCTCGAAAATATTCATATCCTTTTTAAGTTTTAATCCCCCCTATCATAATTTCTATTTGTTTTTCAAGATAAGGGAAGTGGGTGATTGTTTTAGTGTGTCGCTTTGAGGTATTGCAAGTCGCCATACCCAAAAGTTCTTTTACACCAAACCACGCCAGCCCATAAACATCTTAGTCACTTCACCATCGTGGTGGTCGAAGAACAGGCTTTGCTGGGTATCGAGTGCTTCGATGCGAGCCATCTCGTCGGCAGAAAGTTCGAAGTCGAAGATGTTGATATTCTCAGCCATGCGTTCTTTGTGGGTTGACTTCGGTATGATGACCACACCACGTTGCAGCAGGAAACGGAGACCAATTTGTGCTACGCTCTTGCCGTGATCTTTTCCGATTTCAGCCAGCACCTCATTGGTAAAGAATCCATTGCGCCCCTCGGCCAACGGTCCCCATGACATAATCTGGCAACCAAACTCCTCCATATATTTCTGTGGCTGTTTCTGTTGACAGAACACATGTGTTTCCACCTGATTCACCATCGGTTTGATTTCCACATTTGATGCCAGGTCTATAAAGTGGTCAGGGAAGAAATTGCTCACTCCGATAGCTCTCAACTTGCCTTCACGATAGGCATCGATTAAGGCCCGATAAGCACCATAGCGGTCGCAGAACGGCTGGTGAAGCAGCATCAAGTCGATGTACTCTGTCTGCAGCTTGCGTAGGCTCTCGTCAATGGAAGCCTTTGCCTTTTCATAACCGTAGTTCGAAATCCAAATCTTTGATACAAAGAATAGTTCATCGCGTTTGATGCCACTCTTGCGCCAGGCATTGCCAACACCTTCCTCGTTCTGGTAAGCCTGTGCCGTGTCTATCATCCGATAGCCCACACTCAAAGCATCGCTTACGCAACGTTCACACTCTTCAGGCGATACCTGATACACTCCGTAACCCATCTGCGGCATCTGAACGCCGTTGTATAGTTTTATGTATTCCATATTACTTCAATCCTTTAATCCATTTTTCAACCTTTCCTTTCTCCGTACGAACCTCGTGGCCGTAGATGCTGAAACCCTTCTGGACGTTGGCGCCCGGGAAGGCTGCTTTCACGTCTTCCACGCAATTGGCCAGTCCGCTGCCCTCGTGGGTGGTAAAGGGAATGACGTTCTTGCCCTTCAGGTCGTTCGCGTGCTTCTTGAAGAAGGTGAACATCACCTGCGGATAGGTGCCCCACCATACGGGGCCACCGATGAAAATCGTCTCGTACTTCGACAAGTCAATCTCGCCCTCATACGCTGGCAGCTCGCCGTTCTTGGCCTCTTCCTGCGCCAACTTGATCAGCGGATTATAGGCCATGCCGTCGTACTTGTGGGTGACGATCTCGAACTGTTCTGCACCTGTGAGTTCCGTAATATAGTCGGCCACAATCTTTGTGTTGCCCACCTTGATGTTTCCTACCGCGTAGTTGTCTCCCGCATGCGAGAAGAACACTACCAATGCCTTGCCGTCTTTTGCCATAGCTGTTGTCTCGTTAGATGTTGATGATTCCGTTTGCTGTTGCTTTGTGCCGTTGCATGCCGTGGATACGAGCAATGCCATAGCGGCTGTGATGATGCTTCTAAATTTCATAATTATTTTCGAATTTGTTTTATTTCGTCGACAAAGGTACGGTGTTTTTACGACACCTGGGTTTCACAAAAAGCGTTACGATTTTCACTTTTTGCCGAAAACGTTCTTTTTTATGGAAAATAATGTTTAACTTCGCCCCCAAAGACTACGATATGAAAACTGATTTCCATTATTCCACCGACTTCTACGAGATGAATGCCCGAGAGCTGAGCCACACTTGCATGCATCTGCTTTGCAAGGCGGGGGAGGGGAGTTTTGTGTTCAACGAGCATTGTTATCATATCGTGAAGAATGACCTGGTGGTGATACCTATGCCCGGCAGGGTGAAGAACCTGGCTGCCCATGCTGACATCCAGGTGGAATGGTTTGCCGCCGACTATAAGTTTCTGCAGAATCTGTTGCCATCCAACAACTACAGCATCGGGGGGAGCATCTCGTTGAATCAAAATCCTGTTATCAAGCTCACAGATGAGCAGGCAGCTCACTTGCTTGATGACTTCCATCGTTTGAGAGACCGTATGGGGGATAGCCATTTGCAGTTCCATCGGGAACTGATGGGCAGTCTTTGTCTGACGATGATGTACGATATCTTTGAGGCGCATGCCCAGCACGAAACAACCAAAGCACATACTGACCGCACGGCTTATATCGTGAAACAGTTCATGGCGCTGCTTGCCACAGGTGTCAGTCGAACGGAGCGTGATGTAGGCTACTATGCCCAACGCTTAAACGTTTCAGCCAAATACCTCTCGGCCACTATCAAACGCATGACGGGTCATAGCGTTACCTCATATATTGACCGTCACACCATTCCCATACTGAAAGACTTCCTGAATGATGAACGTTTGTCGCTTACCCAGATAGCCGACCTTATGAATTTTACAACTTTGTCCTATTTCAGTCGCTACTGCTCAAAGCATCTCGGTCAGTCCCCTAGCGAGTATCGATTGAGCCTGCAGCCGAAGTAATTGATGTAACTGTTATCTCTGCTTTTTGAATATCTGTTTCATCGTCTCGGGATCGAGAGGGTGCATGGTGGGTAGTTTCAGGCTCTTCACCATGTGTAGTGTGCCCTGTTTGTATTTTTGGAAGTGAGCAGTCTTCAGATGTTGTTGATAGGCTTCCTCAGATGCATAGATTTCTAGGATGCGAATCTGCGTGGAGTCCTCGGCGCTCTGCATAGGGAAGAGGCAAATGACTCCAGGCTCATGCTCTACACTCAGGCGGTCCACTTCGTTGGCAAAATCCAAGTATTCTTTTAAATACTGAGGATAGACTTCGATTTCTGCAATACGGACAATCATATTATCGTGTGTTATAGGATTTGTAAACTCTTTGTCAGTCACTTCACGCAATTGTACGGCATGCTTTTCGCCTGGTGCGATTTCGCTTACGGTCATGCATTCGGCATCGCTCCAGGGTGTAGCCCCATTCCAATGGTGTACATTGGGTGCGGTGGTTACCACATCGCCTTTGCGGAGTAGCTGCTTGGGTTTGCCCTCTTCCTGATAGTAAGCCTCACCGCTGAGAACCATCAGCACTTGGGTGGCGTTGGGATGGTAGTGCCATGAATTGTGAATTCCTTTTTCAAAGAGAAAATTGGTGGTCATCTGTCGTTCGCTGTGGCTCAACACGGAAATACGGACAGTACCCGTGTTGAACTCAGCAGGGGCAGTGAACTGTGTGGGGAAAATGGTCTGCGCCTGCATAATGATTGGCAACAGAAGGGTGAGTAACAATAGGAATGAAGGTTTCTTCATCAGCGCATGTTATTTGAAAATTTGTTGAGCATTCTTGTATAGGATCATCTCTTTATATGGTGCAAGGTTGGTCTCCGTTGTTAGGTACTGCTTCATCCTCTCAAGGCTTTGCGTGAGCACCTGAGGAGCCACATATGGATAGTCGGAACCGTAAAGCAGATGGTCGGGCGTAGTGATGGTGAGCATCATGCGGATGACCTCTGGCGAGTGAGCGCCGGCAAGGTCATAATAAAGGGTTCGAAGGTTTGTCTCCCAGTCGATATCACCCACCATTTTGTTTGCTTGCATCACGGGCGTAAGTGATTTCATGCGAGGCACTGCCAAGGGTAAATAAGCTCCGCAATGAGGTACCACCACCTTGACGTTGGGATATCGTGCCAACACATTGCGACTAATCATGTTCGTCACGGCACGAGTGGTCTCAGAAAGATATTCTTGCATAGCCAGCGGTGTCTGTACCATCACCTCGCGGTTCACAGGCTCTGGGCGATGGGGGTGCAGGATGACAACTGCCTGCCGCTCGTTGAGTATTGCGAAGAGCGTGTCCAGTTCTGGTGAACCAAGGTATTGCCCTTGCACATTCGTTGCCAACTTGATGCCATCGGCTCCCAGCATATCGAGTGCATACTTTGCCTCGCGGATAGATGCATCCACATCGGGTAAGGGTAGGGCGGCACAGAACATGAACCTGCCAGGATACTTCTTCTTGATACATGCCGCCGCCTCGTTCGTTTTCCTCACCACATCAGCATTTGCAGGTTGCGGAGCAGCCAGCGTCAGCACAGAAGTCTCAACACCTACTTCATCCATCCATTTCAAATGGCTATTTACATCGTATTTTGGCAAAGGGAATCCTTCGTCCAGCATTCTGCCTTCTTTCTCCAAAGCAGACACAAACTCAGGAGTGATGATGTGGCTATGCACATCTATTACACCCTGAGCAAATGCGGTTGTAGCTAATATCATCGAAACAACTGTTGTTCTTAATCGTTTCATTAGCATATATTTAATAAAAATTATAGATTCTGAGTAAAGAATTCAGCCAGCTTGTCCCAGGGAATCATATTCTTCGGCTCTCCTTTGCCAGCAGGTTCCGTATAACCACCGTCGTAGAGGTCGCAATGGGTGGCTTCGGGGATGATAAGCAACTGCTTGTTATCCGGGTTGGGATTAGGCTTACCAACCACGTTGTAACCTTCTGCCTTGCCTTCGACCATATATTTGTAGGCAGCTTCGCCGAAATAACGCGAGTGAGCCTTCTCACCGTGCATCACAAGGACAGCCGAACGGATTTCGTTGATATAGTAGAGGAATCGGCTGTTAGCATAAGCTTGTGTGCCGATAACACGCCAGCCGTCGTTCGAGTTGCCACTGCGCGCATGATAGCCGCGTTCGGTTTTGTAGTAATCATAGTAGTCTTTCACAAACTGAGGCGCGTCGTCGGGTAGGGGGTCGATGACACCGCCAGCCATCGCCAATGGGTCGGACAGACGCTGTTTGGCGAGTGCCTCACGTGCCGCATGGCGCGATTCCTCCTTGTCCTCGCTATCGAAATAGCCATTGCCGCTGACGCGGGTCATGTCGTACATAGTCGAGGCAACAGTAGCCTTGATGCGAGTGTCTGCTGCCGCTGCATTCAGGGCGATGCCACCCCAACCGCAGATGCCGATGATGCCAATGCGGTCAGCATCCACATTGTCCTGTTTCGATAGGAAATCGACCGCGGCCATAAAGTCCTCGGTATTGATGTCGGGCGAGGCTGTGCGACGAGGCTCGCCGCTGCTCTCACCTGTATAGGACGGGTCGAAAGCCAGTGCCACAAAACCACGCTCTGCCATCCGCATGGCATATAAACCACTGGATTGCTCCTTTGTCGCACCAAAAGGCCCACTCACTGCGATAGCTGCCAACTTACCCTCGGCATCCTTTGGCGTATAGAGGTCAGCAGCAAGCGTCAGTCCATACTGTGTCTCAAATGTCACCTTGCGGTGGTTCACTTTCTCGCTCAGTGGGAACACCTTGTCCCACTCCTGTGTCAGATTCAGTGTCGTCATATTCTCTATCGTTTTTTCTTCTTTATTTGTGCAACCAGTGAGTATTCCGCCCATCAGCGCTACGGCTAATAATATTTTCTTCATAGATTCTTACCTAAGTTGAATGCTTCCTGCAATTTTGGATTCCCCGCTATCTCGTGGGCTTCATTCACTCCACCACAGAAGAGTGTACCAGCCAGACGGCTTTTTGGATAGCAGTCTATCCAACCTGTCAAGCCTGTCTCTGCTCGCTTTGGTG
>JAEEGF010289596.1_pt1 | contig 39066 bp, 31 predicted proteins | sample 9134171 | NCBI WGS metagenome assembly JAEEGF01 (sample SAMN16246542, study PRJNA631951) | gut metagenome | biome: gut microbiome; feature: rumen; material: AP-attached | host: Bos | place: Iran: Karaj | collected 2018-10 | reverse complement strand
TCATACATGCCCGATTATTACCGATTGTTTCAGTGAATTCTGTTGCAGTACAGTTGTAGTCAATTTGTCACAAGTCCTGTGAACCGCTTGTTTACTGGCTTCAGTCCTTAAGGGTCTTGAGCGTCGGGAACAACAACACATCTCTGATTGTCGCACTATCGGTCAGGAGCATACAAAGTCTATCAATTCCATACCCAATACCACCAGTAGGAGCCATACCTATTTCAAGGGCATTGAGGAAATCCTCGTCAGTGTGCTCAGCTTCTTCATCACCAGCTGCTGCATTGGCATCCTGCGCGGCAAAACGCTCACGCTGGTCGATTGGATCGTTGAGCTCGGAGTATGCGTTGCACATCTCCCATGTATTGATAAAGAGCTCAAAGCGTTCAACCTTCTCAGGGTCTGATGGCTTCTTCTTGGTAAGAGGCGAAATTGCAAGCGGGTGATCCATGATGAAGGTAGGCTGGATCAAGTTCTTCTCGCAGAACTCCTCAAAGAACAGATTGATGATATCGCCCTTAGTGTGGCGATCCTCAAACTCAATGTGATGCTCCTTGGCAAGTGCCTTTGCTTCTTCGTCACTATTAACTGTATCGAAATCGATGCCTGCATACTTCTTGATAGCATCATTCATTGTAAGTCGCTCAAATGGCTTGCCGAGGTCGATCTCGTTATCGCCGTACTTGATGAGTGTTGTGCCACACACCTTCTCGGCGAGGTAACGGAACATGGACTCTGTGAGTTCCATCATACCCTCGTAATCTGTGTATGCCTGATAAAGTTCCATAAGAGTGAACTCAGGATTGTGACGTGTATCAACACCCTCGTTTCTAAATACTCGGCCGATCTCGTATACTCTCTCAAGGCCACCGACAATAAGTCTCTTAAGATAAAGCTCAAGAGAGATACGAAGCTTCCTCTCCTCATCAAGTGCATTGTAATGTGTAATGAAAGGTCTTGCTGCAGCACCGCCTGCATTCTCAACAAGCATAGGTGTCTCAACTTCCATGAAGTCTCTCTCAGCAAGGAAGTTACGGATCTCACGAAGGATCGCACTTCTCTTCTTGAAGGTCTCCTTGACCTCCTCGTTCATAATGAGGTCAACGTATCTCTGACGATATCTGATCTCTGTATCTGTAAGTCCGTGGAACTTCTCAGGAAGTGGCATAAGGGACTTGGATAAAAGAGTCAGCTCCTTAACATGAACAGATATCTCACCGGTCTTGGTTCTGAAGGCGAAGCCCTTAACACCGATGATATCACCGATATCCATCTTCTTGAATTCAGCATAAGCCTCATCTCCGATGTCGTTTCTGGAAACATAGAGCTGCATGCGACCGTCTCTGTCCTGAAGGTTAGCAAAAGAAGCTTTACCCATGACACGCTTGCTCATCATACGACCTGCAAGAGAAACCACCTTCTCTGACGGAATATCTGAAAGAGGCACAACAACTGCCTTGCCCTCTTCATCTACAGGAGCAACAAACTCAAGAGTCTCAAAGTTATCTCTTATCTGCTGTGTGTGATGTGTCTGATCATACTTTACGATCTGGAAAGGATCCTTGCCTGCTGCCTGGAGCTCGGAAAGCTTGTCCCTTCTAACCTGGCGAAGACGTCCAACGTCCTCTGCAGGTGCATTCTGCTGATTGTTCTGCTGATTATTATCTGCCACCTTATTTCCTCCTAGTATTATCCCAAAATTATATTGAACTGAATCCGTCCGGATGCGGGGTCCGTAACCGTCTATAATACAGACGCTAACGGTCCCCAGCTCCTAATATATCTGATTGCACAAAGAGCCGACGAATACAATCGCCGGCTCGTGTTATCTTAGTCTACAAAATCAGACATCTGATCTCTGAATACCAAGTACCTTATACTTGAAGACGCCAGCCTGTGTCTCTACAGAAACTGTCTGTCCCTTCTTGGCTCCGATAAGTGCCTTGCCAACAGGTGACTCGTTAGAGATCTTGCCCTTAAGGCTGTTAGCCTCAGATGAACCTACAATCTTGTATTCAATCTCCTCGTCGAACTCAAGGTCCTTAAGTTTAACGATTGATCCGATGCTGATCTTGTTTGTGTCCACATCAGAATCATCGATAACCTCTGCGTTCTTGAGGATCTTCTCTATAACCTCGATCCTTGCTGCGATGTCACGCTGCTCGTCCTTAGCTGCATCGTACTCAGCGTTCTCTGAAAGATCGCCCTGCTCTCTTGCCTCTTTGAGCTTCTCAGCAACCTCTTTGAGCTTGACTGTTTTGAGCTCTGTGAGCTCGTCCTCGTACTTAGCAAGTCCTTCTTTAGTTAGAATGTTCTTCTTAACTTCCATAATTTCTCTGCCCTACCCTTCATAAAAAATCTATCAAAAAACAAAGTATTCGCTTTTTTTAACTTTGCTATTATACTGTTATTTATTTGACGTGTCAACACCGCCGCATAGCATAATCTTAGCGCATGCTTCCTTTAACTGCTCCATATCTGTCATCTGGTTTATCTCATTGCGAAACTTTGCACTGCCGGGCATCCCGTAAGTGTACCAGGAAACGTGCTTTCTCATCTCCCTGATCCCGATATATTCGCCCTTATACTTAAGCTGCATATCCGCATGCCTGATGACTGTCTCGTAGATTTCCTGCCTGGTTGGAGGCGCACATACCTGTCCGTTTTCAAAAAAGCTCTTGATTTCCCTAAAAATGAACGGATTGCCCTGAGCAGCCCTGGCCACCATCACACCGTCACATCCGGTCTCTTCAAACATCCACTTAGCGCTCTCTCCGTCCACTACGTCACCGTTTCCGATAACCGGGATCTTCACAGCTTCCTTAACTCTTCTAATAATATCCCAGTCCGCTGTGCCCGAATAAAACTGCTCCCTTGTCCTTCCGTGAACCGCAACAGCTGCTGCCCCGCCGGCCTCTGCCGCCAACGCACACTCCACAGCATTGACGCTGTTCTCCGTAAAGCCCTTCCTGATCTTGACCGTAACCGGTCTGTCAGAAACCTGAACCAGCGCAGCCACAATCTTCTCGATCAGCGCAGGATCCTTCATAAGCGCCGAGCCTTCGCCGTTACTTACAACCTTCGGCACAGGGCATCCCATGTTCACGTCCAGGATATCGTAGGGCCTGTCTTTGATCATCTCCACCGCCTGCTGCATTATCTCCGGCTCAGAGCCAAAGAGCTGCAAAGACACAGGATGCTCATTCTCATGGATTTCAAGGAGCATATTTGTATTGCGATTCTTGTAGATGATAGCCTTGGCGCTTACCATCTCCATGCAAACGAGCCCCGCTCCCATCTCGCTGCAGAGCACACGAAAAGGCAGGTCTGATACACCTGCCATGGGTCCGAGAATTATATTATTGTCCAGAACAATGCTTCCAATCTGAAGCTTTCCGTATAAATTCATAATGTAGTTCTGCTCTCACTTTGTTCGCCAGAACAAGCTTCGATCACGAAAATCACAGATTTTCTATCTTAGCTTTCTTCGTCCAACAAATCACCGGGATTCTCACCCAGCACATAAATCCTATAATAAATTCCCAGCGCCTCAAAGAGCTCCTGCCTCTTCCTCCTGACTTCACCTACCAGCAGACCCGCTGTAATCTCATCGTAGGTGATATCCTCCTCATCGGCATTGGTCTCAATAGACACGCTTCCATCCTCTTCAAACACTATCGTAAAGATGCCTCCGGCCTCCTGGGTAAAGAGAACGCTGATGATGTTCAGCTCCTTCTTGATACTATCAGGTATCTGCTTGAACACCGGATTAAAGTAGTACTTCTGCTCATAGGCATTGGCCCCGCAAAGCACTATCCTGCCACCGGCAGCATTCTCAAACACTCTGCCCTTGTTGGTCTTCTGCATCTCATCTATCTTGAGGTCTTCCTCAAACTCTTTATTGTATTCTTCCTCAAATTCCTTAGCACCCATTCCTAAAACTCCTTACTCGGGTTGATTCTGATCATCAAACTGTTTATTCTGCGGCTTATGTCTGCGGTTCTTCTCATAGAGGATCTGAAGCCCCTTAAGAGTCAGGATCGGATCATAGACATCAATCTCCTCCGTCTCCTCAGAAATCAGCCTTCCAAGACCTCCCGTTGCCACAACCTTCATATCCATAAGACCTGAAGCCTTTTTCATCTCATTGATTATATACTTGGACTGTCCTATCTGTCCGTAAATAAGTCCCGCCTGCATACTGGAAATAGTCTCTCTTCCAAGAATGCTCTCAGGCTTTTTGATCTCTATCTCAGGAAGCTTGGCCGTCCCTTCCCAAAGAGCCTTAGCCGAAATCCTGATACCCGGCGAAACAACACCCGCAAAGAACTCGCCCTTCTCATTTATCGGCACATAAGTAGTAGCAGTACCATAGTCTATCACAAGCACCGGTCCACCGTAAATCTCATAAGCAGCCACCGCATCCACGATAAGATCCGGTCCCACCTCCTTGGGATTATCGATAGTCACCTTGATGCCTGTCTTGATGCCAGGGCCCACAATATAAGGCTTCTTGCCGATGTACTTGACGATCGCATTCACAAGCGCATGCATAACCTGTGGCACAACGCTGGCTATCATAACGCCTTCAATGCTGTCCTTATCCACGTGATTCATGCCAAGCATTGTAAGGAGTGTGGTTCCATACTCATCAGAGGTATGCTCTGTCTTGGACATCATCCTGAAGCTGGTCACCAGCTCCTTGTCCTTAAATACACCGAATGTAATATTGGTATTTCCAACATCTATAACCAGGATCATTTCCTGTTCCTCCTTGCATCAAACGTATCCGTAAATGCCCCTGACCGAGACATCACCTGCGGCCACGTTTTTAATCTGTCCATCGTCCATCTGTACAACAAGTTCGCCCATATCGGTAATACCAAGGGCAACTCCCTGCTGCCCGGTATCGCTCCTAAAACGCTCTTCCACCGCGTCTTTATCCCCGACAGCGGCTTCGCCCTTCAGCAGCATCACCCTCTGGCCCTTATTGACGAGCCTTTCCTCGTACTGCTGCCGCAAAAGCTCCATACTGGCATTCTCTGTAAATCTGCGGTAATTCTCTTCAAATCTCTCCATAACCCGGGCCACCACAAGACTCCTGTCCGTCCTGACTCCGGTCTGTGTCAAAAGAGATCCCGCCACCCCTTCAATCTCCGGGGAAAATTTCACCATGTTGACGTTTATACCAACACCGATGACCACATCCGAAATGCCGGCCTCCGGTGACATGTGCAGCTCTGTGAGTATTCCACAACACTTCCTGTCCTCCAGCACAACGTCATTGGGCCATTTGATCTTACAGGCAAAAGAGCTGTCGGCACCACTTTCATGTATTGCCTGATCCACTCCTTCCGCCACTGAAAGTCCCATGACGAGAGTCAGCTGCGACACCCGCTCTATTGGTATCTGAGGCCTTACAATAAGACTCATGGCAATGTTGGCACCCGCCGGAGTCTCCCAGGATCTTCCCCTGGAGCCTCGGCCCGCCTCCTGCTTGTCCGCCACCACCAGCATACCGTGGGGAGCACCCTCTTCTGCCAGCCTCCTGGCATCATTGTTGGTGGAATCCGTTATCTCTTTATAAAAGATGTAAGAAGCAGCCCAGTTGGTATGAAGCTGCTCCTGAATATGTTCTTTACTAAGCATCACTGTTTGAGAGTTGCATACATTACCGCCTTGATGGTATGCATGCGGTTCTCAGCCTCCTGGAAAACAATTGATCTCTCTGACTCAAAGACTTCGTCTGTTACCTCCATCTCATCAAGTCCGTACTTGGCCTTGATCTCTTTTCCAATACCTGTGTTGAGGTCGTGGAAGGATGGCAGACAGTGCATGAATACAGCCTGGTCTCCGGCGTTCTTCATTATGTCCATGGTCACGCGGTAAGGCTCAAGGTCTTTTATCCTCTCCTCCCATACGCTGTCGGGCTCGCCCATGGATACCCATATGTCTGTGTAGATAACGTCGGCGCCCTTGGTTCCTTCTATTGCGTCCTCGCTGAAATCTATAACTGCACCGGTATCCTTGGCAATCTCTTTGCAGGTATCAATGAGTTCCTGCGAAGGGAAGTACTTCTTATTAGAAACAGCTGTAAAGTGCATGCCAAGCTTAGCACACAAAACCATCAGGGAATTGCCTGTGTTGTATCTGGCATCGCCCGTGTAAACAAGGTGGATTCCCTTAAGGTGGCCAAAGTGCTCTCTTATAGTAAGTGCATCAGCCAGCATCTGTGTGGGGTGGAACTCGTTGGTAAGGCCGTTCCATACCGGTACTTTACTGTGTTTTGCGATTGTTTCTACTATCTCCTGTTCAAAGCCTCTGTACTCGATTCCGTCGTACATGCTGCCAAGAACGCGGGCTGTATCTGCAATGCTCTCCTTTTTGCCGATCTGGGAGTCGGTGGGATTAAGATATGTTGTTCCCATTCCCAGATCATGAGCTGCTACTTCAAAGGAGCATCTGGTTCTGGTGCTGGTCTTTTCAAAAATAAGAGCGATGTTTCTGCCTCTTAGTTCGTCGTGAAGAATACCTTTTTTCTTCTTGTCCTTGAGCTCTGCAGCCAGGTCAATGAGGTACTCTATCTCCTCAGTTGAAAAGTCCAAAAGTTTCAGTAAATCCCGTCCGTACAAATTCATAATGCTCCTCCTCTCAAAACCAGGCAGGCCCCAAACGCCCGCGGCTACTGTACAAAATATAAAAAGGGGATTGCAAATATAGCAATCCCCTACATTCTATCACATCTATGAATTTTCGTGCACCCCATATTACCAGAAGACGTGGGCTCCGATAACGATTCCTTCTCTTCCGTTTGCACGTCTGAAGTGAAGTGCTGAGCCTACTGTTGTCTCTCCGTTGATGGCTGCCTGAGCTGCCTGGTAATTGGTCTCACTGATCTTGCCTGAGTTATAAACCCTTGCAACAGTTCCGTTAAGAGCCGGTGTAAACTGGCCTGAAGCATAAATAACACCGTAAATACTGCTGGGATATGCTCCGGACTTAACACGGTTCATAACAACCGCACCAACTGCGAGTCTTCCCTCGTAAGGCTGGTTACCTGCCTCGCACTGGATAAGTGCTGCCAGGAGTTTAACCTCATCAGCATCTGCGCTGACTGCTCCGCGGTTCTTGGTAAGTGCTGCCTTTCTCTCTGCTTCCTCACGGATCTTGATGGCTGCAATGGTCTCACCTGAGTCGATCTTGAAGGTGGAAGTCACATACTCTGACTGAACATATCCTGTCTCGTCGTTGTAAACAACTGACATCCATCCGTCGCCTGTATCCTCTATGAGGTCCACAAAGGTGTTCTCTGTAAGAACTCCTAAAACCTCTGCATCAGAAGATGCCTCTGTTCTGACATTAAGTGCTGCGCTGTTGCTGGTTACGATCTGCTTACCAACATCCTGTGCCAGCGCCTCTGCGTCCGCATCGAATAGGAGATAATCATCCTTGGCCCATCCGATAAGCTCGCCGGACTGGATCTTGGTCCATCCATCCTGACGATCTAAGATCTTGCCTCCGCAGTCCTTGTAAAGAACTCCGACCTTGGCACTATCTTCGCTAGGGTCTTCCCTGACATTCATAACCCTGCTGACGTTTGCCATTACAAGGTTAGACTGCTCGTTCTCCTCTTCCTGTGCTGAGGTAGCCTCGGTGGATGCGCTTTCTGCTGCTGCCTTCACCTCGGGAGCTTCATTGTCTATTCCCAGTGGTTCGATGGGACTTATTATGTTTGTTATTCCTGCAGCAAGGTCCAAATAGCCTGAGTTGCGTCTTGCCTCTACTGTTATACTCTGGGATACAAAACATGCTGTTACGAGGGCGACAATTCCTGTCCTCTTAATTATCCCGGAGAATAACTTTCGTGCATTGTTCATACTGATTGCTATCCTCTTTGATAAATTATTACAACTTTGTTTCGACTTATTAAGAAAAATCAAGCCGATGGTAATAATATCAAAGATTTCTGCTCTTGTCAATGCATGCAGTTACAGCATCCATCACGGTTCCTCTAAAGCCATTCTCCTCAAGTACCCTAACTGCCTCAATTGTGGTGCCTGCAGGCGAGCAAACCATGTCTTTTAGCTCACCCGGATGCTTGCCTGTCTCCAAAACCATCTTGGCTGAGCCAAGTACAGACTGCGCAGCAAATTCATAGGCTTGTTTCCTGGGCATTCCGCCTGCTACTGCCGCATCAGCCATTGCCTCTATGAATAAAAAGACATATGCCGGTGATGAACCGCTTACACCAACTACCACATCCATCAGGCTCTCGGGTACTGTGTATGCTTTGCCAAAGCTCTCCAATAATTCCATTACAAAGTGGAAGTCATTGTCTTCCACCAGATCGTTTCTACATACTGCTGAGCATCCCTCTCCAACCAGTGCAGGGGTATTGGGCATTACTCTTATGATCTTGGTAGGTTTCTCAAATTCGTTCTCGATCCATGAGATTGTCTTGCCTGCAGCGATGCTGACAATAACCTTGGAATCGTCAACGCTGTCCATGATATCTGCTATGACAACCTTGAGGTACTGGGGCTTAACAGCAAGAACGATAATGTCTGCCTCTTTTGCCACAGCTGCGTTGGAGCTTCGAACCTGGATGCCATACTTGTTGGACACCTTGAGAATTGTCTGCTCCGTGTTGGCGGAACCGATGATCTCATTGGGACCCATGAGACCCTTTTGAAGGATTCCCCCGATCATGGCCTTGGCCATGTTTCCTAATCCGATAAAACCTATAGTCATGTCTTTACCCCCTTCTTTGTCTGGATGCTTCGAATGTGAGTATCGCTGAAGATGTGGCTGCGTTCATGGATTCCACCTCCCCCTTCATGGGTATGAGGACATAGGTTTCCGCTGCGTCCGCAGTCTCTTTTGTCAGACCGTTTCCTTCATTTCCTATAAGAAAGGCTGTCGGGCCTGTGTAGTCGAACTCGTCGTAGTTCTTTTCACCTTTGAGGTGGGCGGCGTAGGTGTGTATGCCCTTTGCCGAGAGCTCTTTTACCATGGACGGAACGTCCTCTACATATATAAATGGGACTCTGAAGATGGAGCCCATGGTGGATCTGATTACCTTGGGGTTGTAGATATCGGCGCTGCCTTTACTGAGGATGACGCCGGTGACGCCTGCGCCCTCGCCGGATCGTAGCATGGTGCCAAGGTTGCCGGGATCCTGGATGTTTTCAAGAACCAGGAGCAAAGGAGCGTTGTCTTTTCCCTCTTCTGCGGCGCCCTGATTGTAGCCCTCAAGGACCTCTTCCATGGTGTAGTCGTAGTGGCGGATCACCGCAAGAACGCCCTGGGGGGTCTGGGTGTCGCTCATCTTCTTCATGACTTCCTCGGAGACCTCCTCGGCGCCGTAACGCCACAGGATCTCTTTGTCTTCTTCGTTTGCACCATCAAGAAATCTGGTGGTGACAAAAACTTCGCTGACCTGGAGAACCGGTGCCTCCCTGAGCATTTTCATTCCTTCTATTACAAAAACGGAGTCTTCGCGGCGGGCCTTGCTCTTTTCTACGTAGGCCACGACTCGTCTGACGCGCTCGTTGTTGGTGCTTGTGATCATATTGGTACCTCTATTTGTATGGGTTGAAATTAATGAGTAGACATATTATAGCACATTCTTTCAAATGTGTTTGATGCGTGTCATAAAAACAGAGTGCATTTCATGCAAGCATGAATGCACTCTGTTCTTCTTCCACTTATATCATCAGATGGTTCTCGCGATCTCGTACATGTACTCGTTAATGTTCTTCTTCATTGCAAGAGCCTCGTCAATGTCATAATCAACGAACTGGCCGTTTCTGTAGCCAACTACTCTGTTGGTCTTGCCTGCTGAAAGGATATCAGCTGCGTAGCATCCCATCATGGAAGCGTACACACGGTCCTTACATGTCGGGCTACCACCACGCTGCATGTATCCAAGGATTGATGCTCTGGTCTCAAGACCTGTAGCAGCCTCAATACGGCGTGCCATTGATGTTGAGTGGCCGATACCTTCTGCGTTTACGATGATGTGATGAGTCTTGCCCTTCTTACGGTTGTCGATGATGTTGTCGATGATGCGCTGCTCGTTATAATCATATTTCTCAGGAAGAAGGATGTCGTCTGCGCCGTTGGCGATAGCACACCACAGTGCGATGTATCCTGCGTGACGTCCCATAACCTCTACGATTGAAACTCGCTCGTGGGATGATGATGTATCACGGATCTTGTCAATTGCGTCCATCGCTGTGTTGATGGCTGTGTCAAAACCGATTGTATAGTCAGTGCAAGCAATATCAAGGTCGATGGTTCCGGGGATTCCTACTGTGTTGATACCCTGAGCTGAAAGTTTCTGGGCTCCTCTGTAAGATCCGTCACCTCCGATAACTACCATACCGTCAATGCCGTGCTTGCGGCAAATCTCAGCACCCTTGGCCTGTCCTTCCGGAGTTGTGAACTCCATGCAACGAGCTGTTCCAAGGATCGTACCACCTCTCTGGATGATATCTGAGACGCTACGTCTGTCCATCTCAATTATCTCTTCGTTCAAAAGACCCTGGTAGCCCTTCTTGATGCCCACAACCTTGAGCCCGTTAGCAAGGGACTTACGAACAACTGCACGGATCGCAGCATTCATTCCAGGTGCATCTCCACCGCTTGTAAGTACGCCGATAGTCTTGATCTGCTTTGCCATAATAGTATCCTCTGTATTTCCTTAATGAATTGAATCGTTACATTATTAACGTTCCCTAATCTATTATACTACCGCAGCAGCCATCATTGCGCAATGGTATTGTTTTAAATTCAGTTATTTTTAACATTTTGGGCAGAAAATGTTATAATTTCACTATCATTTTTGGGGGTTACGACAAATGTCATTTGCTCATCTACACGTCCATACGGAGTATTCTCTTTTGGACGGTTCCAATAAGATAAAAGAATATGTGAAGCGCCTTAAGGATCTTGGAATGAGTGCGGGGGCTATCACTGACCACGGTGTAATGTACGGTGTCATTGATTTTTACAAGGAATGTAAGGCCAATGACATCAATCCCATTATTGGGTGTGAGGTGTATGTTGCGCCGGCTTCCCGTTTTGATAAGGACGGAGCGGCTACTGAGGACAGGTATTATCATCTGGTGCTACTCGCAGAGAACAACATTGGCTACTCAAATCTTTCTCACATCGTAAGCCGCGGATTTATTGAGGGTTACTACTACAAGCCCCGTATTGATATTGAAGTTCTGGAGCAGTATCACGAGGGACTTATTGCGCTTAGCGCGTGCCTTGCAGGTGAGATTCCAAGGAATATCGTCAAGGGGCAGCGAGAAAAAGCAAGGGAAGCTGCTATTCGTCTGGATCAGATCTTCGGGCATGGAAATTTCTTTTTAGAGCTGCAGGATCACGGGATTGCGGAGCAGAAGCAGGTTAACAATGCTCTTATGTACTTGTCTCAGGAGCTGGATATTCCGCTGGTGGCCACTAACGACTGCCACTATACTTATGCGGATGATGCTGAGGCTCACGATCTTTTGCTTTGCATTCAGACCGGTAAGAAGGTCAGCGACCAGGATCGTATGCGATACGAGGGCGGGCAGTATTATGTAAAGAGTGAAGAGGAGATGAAAGCTCTTTTCCCATATGCTCTTGAAGCTCTGGAGAATACGCAGAAAATCGCGGACAGATGCAATGTTGAGATCGAGTTTGGCGTTACGAAGCTGCCACACTATGAGGTTCCGGAAGGGTATGATTCCTGGACTTACCTTAATAAGCTGTGTATGGATGGTCTTAATGAGAGGTATCCGAATGATGATGGCAAGTTAAAAGAGCGCCTCGACTACGAGCTGTCTGTTATCAAGCGCATGGGATATGTCGACTACTTCCTGATCGTTTGGGATTACATCAACTACTGCCGGGAAAATGGCATTGCTGTCGGTCCGGGAAGAGGCTCTGCGGCGGGAAGTATCGTCTCCTACTGCATGCATATCACAAATATTGATCCGATCAAGTATGACCTTCTCTTTGAGAGGTTTTTGAATCCTGAGCGTGTGTCCATGCCCGATATTGACGTGGACTTCGAGTACGAGAGGCGTCAGGATGTTATTGATTATGTTACGAGGAAATATGGGGCTGACAAGGTGGTGCAGATCATCACCTTTGGTACGCTGGCTGCAAAGGGTGTTATCAGGGATGTGGCCAGGGTTATGGATCTGCCCTACAGCTTTGGCGATCAGATTGCCAAGATGATCCCTAATGAGCTGAATATCACGCTGGATAAGGCGCTTGCCATGAATCCGGAGCTGAGGACACAGTATGAGTCTGACGAGATCGTGCATAAGCTCATTGACATGTGTAAAAAGCTTGAGGGACTTCCAAGGCATACTTCGATACACGCTGCGGGAGTTGTTATCTGCCAGGCACCGGCGGAGGATCTGGTGCCGCTGTCACGCTCTGCTGAAGGAAATATGACGACCCAGTTTACCATGACCACCATTGAGGAGCTGGGGCTTCTGAAGATGGACTTTTTGGGACTCAGGACGCTGACTGTTATCAAGGATGCTACGGAGTTTGCCAACAGATCCATTGGGGCTAAGCCAGGGGATGATAACTATATTAATATAGATGAGATTGATTATAATGATCCGGCAGTTCTGGCATCTATTGGTTCCGGCCACTGCGATGGCGTGTTCCAGCTGGAGTCCGGGGGAATGCAGGCTTTCATGAAGGAGCTTAAGCCCCAGTCGTTGGAGGATATCATAGCGGGTGTTTCGCTGTTTCGTCCGGGTCCTATGGACTTTATTCCTAAGTATATTGCAGGTAAGAATGATGCAGGTTCTATCAGTTATGCTACCCCGGAGCTGGAGCCGATCTTAAAACCTACATATGGCTGTATTGTTTATCAGGAGCAGGTTATGCAGATCGTGCAGCAGCTTGGCGGTTATACACTTGGGCGAGCTGATCTTGTTCGCCGTGCCATGAGTAAGAAAAAGCAGCATGTCATGGAGGTTGAGAGGGAGAACTTCGTAAATGGTAATCCTGCGGAGGGCGTCCCGGGATGTGCGTCCAAGGGAATTAGCCCGGAGGTTGCCAATGCGATTTATGACTCCATGATGGATTTTGCAAAATATGCGTTCAACAAGTCGCATGCTGCATGTTATGCGGTTGTTGCGCTTCAGACCGCGTGGCTTAAGTACTACTATCCTGTTGAGTTTATGGCGGCTCTTATGACTTCGGTCATTGATAACTCAGCTAAAGTGTCGGGTTATATCATGAGCTGTAGAAGTATGCATATAGCTCTTTTACCTCCTGATATAAATGAAGGTTACGAGGGCTTCTCGGTTGAGAATGGTTCTATCCGTTATGCCCTGACAGCCATTAAGGGTGTCGGAAGGCCTGTTATTGCTGCGATTGTAAAAGAGAGGCAGGCAAGGGGCAAGTTTAAGGACTTAAATGACTTCCTGACAAGGATGCAGTCGAGTGATGGAGAACTTAACAAGAGGGCTGTGGAGAACTTTATTAAGGCCGGGGCTTTTGACTGCTTCAGGGGTACGAGAAGGCAGAAGATGCATGTTTACGGACCTATCATGGACAAGCTTCATAATTCCGGCAAGAATACCATGGCAGGGCAGATGACTCTGTTTGACATCGCCGGTGAGGACAGCAAGAGTCAGTATGAGGTTCCGATGCCTGATGTGGGTGAGTTCAACAAAGAGCTGATGCTGGAGTTTGAGAAAGAGGTTCTTGGCATCTATGTCAGCGGACATCCCCTTGAGGAGTATGCTGACATGTGGAAGCGCAAGATCACTAATACTACTACGGATTTCTATCTTGATGATGAGACCAATGCGCCGGTGGTTATCGATGGGCGCAGGGCTGTTGTGGGCGGAATCATTATTGAGAAGCGCATCAAATATACCAAGAACGACCAGGTCATGGCCTTTGTTACGCTGGAAGACATGGTCGGCACTATAGAGGTCATTGTATTCCCAAGAACCTACGAGGCCAACGCTCCGCGCCTCAACGAAGATGCCAAAGTCTTCCTGGAAGGGCGTGTCTCTGTTGAAGAAGGCCGTGACGCCAAGCTCATTGCCGACAAGGTGATCTCTTTTGACGAGGTTCCAAAGACAGTATGGATCCGGTTCCCTGATATGGAAGCCTTCGAGAACGCCTCAGCGGATATTGATAAGTTCATCGCTTCAAGTGATGGCATCGATGAGGTTGCAGTGTTCCTGACCGGGACGAAGCAGGTCAAGAAGTATGGTAAGGCTAACGGTGTGAAGGCGGATAATTATCTGCTGGAGCAGCTTAAGAAGGTGTTTGGGCAGGAGAATATTAAGGTGCAGTAATTGATAAGCCGCGCTCTTCATTCCTATGAGAGTCGCGTTGCCAGAATATTATGGCAAAACTAATGAAATCTAAGCTCTGGGCATGTAAAATTTTGCCTGGAGCTCTTTTTTATGGCGAAGAATTATGGCAAATGGGCCTGAAATCGGCCCCTGGGCATGTAAAAATTCTCCTAAAGCTCTTTTTCGCACCCAAAAATTATGGCAAATCAGCCGAAATACCACTCTGGGCATGTAAAAATTCGCCCAAAGCTCTTTTCCGCGCCAAAAAATTATGGCAAATTAGCCCGAAATACTGCTCTGGGCATGTAAAAAGAGCTGCCACACTGATTTACAAGTGTGACAGCTCTATAATTTTGCCTTAAATAATAATTACTGTACAGCTGCCTTGAGCTCATCAACCTTATCAAGCTTCTCCCAAGGAAGGTTAAGGTCGTTGCGGCCGAAGTGACCATAAGCTGCAGTCTGCTTGTAGATAGGACGACGAAGGTCAAGCATCTTGATGATTCCAGCAGGGCGAAGATCGAATACCTTACGAACTGCCTCTGTAAGCTTCTCGTCTGAAACCTTACCGGTTCCGAATGTGTCTACAAGAATTGATGTAGGCTGTGCTACGCCAATAGCATATGAAAGCTGGATCTCAGCCTTATCTGCAAGGCCTGCTGCAACGATGTTCTTAGCAACATATCTTGCTGCATAAGCGCCTGAACGGTCAACCTTGGTGCAATCCTTACCGGAGAATGCTCCGCCGCCGTGACGAGCAGCTCCGCCATAGGTGTCAACGATGATCTTACGTCCTGTAAGTCCTGCGTCACCCTGAGGTCCGCCGATTACGAAACGTCCTGTAGGATTGATGTAGATCTTGGTGTTTGCATCAACGAGAGCAGCGTCAACAACAGGGTCGATAACGTGCTTTCTGATATCCTCATGGATCTGCTCCTGAGAAACCTTCTCGTCGTGCTGAGTTGAGATAACGATAGCTTCAAGTCTCTTTACCTTGCCGTTCTCATCATACTCTACTGAAACCTGGCTCTTACCATCAGCGCGAAGGTAAGGAAGTGTTCCGTTCTTTCTAACGTCTGTGAGCTTCTTTGTGAGCTTGTGAGCAAGGCTGATTGCGTAAGGCATGTACTCTTCAGTCTCGTTTGTTGCATAACCAAACATCATACCCTGATCACCGGCACCAATTGCCTCGATCTGCTCATCTGTCATCTGGTTCTCTCTTGCTTCAAGAGCCTTGTCAACACCCATAGCGATATCTGCTGACTGCTGATCAAGTGCTACAAGAACTGCACATGTGTTGCCATCAAAGCCCTTTGCTGAATCATCATAACCGATCTCGCAAACTGTCTCTCTTGCGATCTTTGCGTAGTCAACAACTGCCTTAGTTGTGATCTCGCCTGTGATAAGAACGAAACCTGTGCAGGCTGTTGTCTCGCAGGCAACACGGCTCATAGGATCCTGTGCCATGCAGGCATCAAGGATGGCGTCTGAAATGTTATCGCAGATTTTGTCGGGATGTCCTTCTGTTACTGATTCGGATGTGAAAATAAACTTATCCATTCTTTTTCCTTTCTGTGTACTATACACATCGCATCATGACATCTGTCATGACACTAAAAAACCGCTTGTTGCGTGCACAAACAAGCGGAACTGATTGGTTTCAGATCCTCTTATTGCTCGTTTTGCTGATATCTTGTGATATCTGCATCTGCACGCTCAGGTTGGCACCTTCCTGATCTATGTCAAGGGGTTGCCGTGGCTTCACAGGTCCTATGTACCTCCACCACTCTGAATAAGAGAACTTTGCTAAAAAATATTTAACTAGCCGGATACTCTTTTGCCATATCCGTTACTGAATCATAACTCATGGGTTAAATAAAATCAATAGGGTAAAATGAAATTTTTTGTTAACAAAAGATAAAGCGGTGGTTGAATAGGCTGGAAGCCGCATACATGGTATTCCGTAAATTTCTTAAGATTTCCTTAAGGTTGTATACATCGCATGACTTATGTGATACATTATCTTCTGATGTTTCGTGATATGAATTGTCTATTCGTATTACATCAGATTATCTGACTGCATTCGCAGAAACATTCCACTTTTATTACATGTTGCGATTCCATAAGCAGGTCAATTAGCCTGAGGCATATGGAAAAGATCTGAAAGGAGAACAATTGAATCAGAAAGAAATTTTTACCGAGCGAAAGTTGGTGCTCGAACATGAAATCAGTAACCTGGAAAGGACAATTTCTGCGTTGCCAGATGGAAGCCTTACTTCTTACAAAACTAAAGTCGATGGAAAAACTTACACTCAGTGGTATAAGAAAATCTCAAGAGATGGTAAGTATAAACGTATTTATTTGTCAAAAGAAAATGAGGCAGAAGCAAAATCCCTTGCAAAGAAGATGTACTTTAACAGGCTGCTGGCAGATAAGCAAAACGAATTGAAGTGCATTAACTATTATGTTGATAACCGTACAAACGAGAAATACTCAGCGTTATTGGCGGACACTTCTCCATATAAGTCTCTTTTACTAGATAGTGAAGCTATAGATAAAAACTGGGAATACGCTCCTTATAACAAGAGCAAAGATCATCCCGAGCATCTTATTGTCCCTGCCCCGAAAGGTGAAATGGTACGCTCCAAGTCAGAAGCGATGATTGCTCAGGAGCTCTTTTCTCATGGGATTCCTTATAGATATGAAGAGATCCACGACATTTATGATTATCCCATAGCTACGGATTTCACTATCCTGAATCCAAGAACTCATAAGATCATTTTGTGGGAACACTTTGGCCGCGCGGATGAATCAGACTATCAGAAGACCATCGATTTTAAAATGTACCGCTACATAAGGGCTGGCTATCTTCCCGGAGAAAACATGATAACTACATTTGAAGACACTGCACACCCTCTTAGCTATATCAAAGTCGAAGAGCTTGTAAGAATGTACTTTCAGGTTTGATAAATCACTGGGGATGGTTCCCCGGACTGATCCCTGGGAGAAATTACATGCCCTGGGGTGGTTTTCTGGCGGTTCTGCCATAATGTTTTAGCGAGGAAAAGAGCTTTAGGCGGATTTTTACATGCCCAGAGGCCAATTTCTGGCTTATCTGCCATAATATTTTAGCGGGGAAAAGAGCTTTAGGCGGATTTTTACATGCCCAGAGGCCGATTTCTGGCCTATCTGCCATAATATTTTAGCGGGGAAAAGAGCTTTAGGCGGATTTTTACATGCCCACAAGCCGGTTTCGGGCGGTTTTGCCATAATTTCCAAGATAAGGCGACTATGGAATTAGTAAGTTATGGTATTATTAGCCAACAAAGCGCCCCCGGGCAGCGGTGCTGCCCAGGGGCGTAGTATATCACTATCAATCGTTTGCATTGCCCTTGAAGATAACAATACCCTTCTTCTTAAGCTTCTTAGGAGCCTCAGTCTTGGCGGGCTCAGCAGATGCTGCTGACGCAGCCGGCTTAGCGGATGCAGCCCCAGACTTGGCAGTCGCAGCCCCTGTAGCTCCTGTGCCGGCAGCCCCCGCAGACGCCGCCTTAGCTGACGCAGGCTTCGCCGCCCCGGCCTTCTTCTCCGGCGCCTTCTTCACAATCCCCGCCTCCTTGGCAAGCTGATCAACCACCGAAGTCCTCTTAGGTGCAGCCTTCTTTTCACTTGCAGAAGGCGCCGCCTTAGGCGCAGGCCTTGTAGCAGCCTTCGCTGCTGCCTCCGCGGCCACTTTGGCCGGGTCCTGAATCTTCATTGTCAGGGAGATCCTCTTCTTGTCCAGCTCCACGTCAAGGACCTGGACATCGACGATATCTCCAACACTGACTGCTTCAAGCGGATGCTTGATAAACTTGTCAGTAATATGAGAGATATGTACAAGGCCATCCTGATGAACGCCTATATCTACAAAGCATCCAAAGTCTATTACGTTTCTAACTGTACCCTTAAGCACCATACCGGGCTTAAGATCCTTCATATCAAGTACATCACTTCTAAGGATAGGTGCAGGCATGCTCTCACGAGGGTCTCTTGAAGGCTTCTCAAGCTCTGAAAGAATATCAGTCAGAGTGATCTCACCAATTCCCAGCTCCTCAGACAGCTTCTTTTTATCTGACTCTGAAACTCTCTTGGAAAGAGATCCAACGCCAGTTCCAGCGCCTGCTGCGCCACCGGCGCCCGCCATCACGCCATCGCCGGCACCATTGCCGCCCTTAGCGCCCTTTCCAGCCTTACCGGCCGCAGCACTATCACTATCCTCAACCACTGCAAGATTACTGCCTGCAAGGGCGGCAGCCAGCGCCGCACCCATAGCGGTTGAAGTATTCCTTATCACAACCTGTTTCTGCTTCTTCTGCGGACGAGGCTTCTCTTCCTTAGCCGGCGCCGGCTTCTGCAACGCTGCCTTCGCAGCATTCTTCTGTGCAGCCCTGACATCATCGAAAGTAATACCAAGCTTCTCCATGAGCTTTAATGTAGCCTCATAGGACTCAGGGTGAACACTGGTGGCATCCAGCGGATTCTCACCGTCCGCAATCCTGAGGAATCCGGCACACTGCTCGTAAGCCTTAGGTCCCAGCTTTGGCACATTCAAAAGATCTGCCCTGCTGGCGAATCTGCCGTGCTCTTCTCTGTAATCTACAATGTTCTTTGCAATAACCTTGCTGATACCTGAAATATACTGAAGGAGCGGTGCTGAAGCAGTATTAAGATCAACACCAACCTTATTAACACAGTCCTCAACGACACCCTCAAGGGTCTCACCCAGCTTCTTCTGGTTCATATCATGCTGATACTGACCAACACCGATTGACTTGGGATCGATCTTAACCAGCTCAGCCAGAGGATCCTGAAGACGTCTTGCAATAGAAGCCGCACTCCTCTGTCCCACATCAAACTGAGGGAACTCCTCTGTAGCCAGCTTACTTGCTGAATAAACCGAAGCACCTGCCTCGTTAACAATTACATACTGAAGCGGTCTGTCCAGCTCTTTTATAAGCTCAACAATAACCTGCTCAGACTCTCTTGATGCCGTACCATTACCAACAGAGATAAGGTCAACATCATATTTATCAATAAGCTTCTTAAGATCAGCCTTAGCCTCCTCAACCTTGTTCTGAGGCGCAGTAGGATAAATAACCTTGGTATCAAGAACCTTACCTGTAGGATCAACAATAGCAAGCTTACATCCTGTTCTGAAAGCCGGATCCCATCCAAGAACGGTCTTGCCCGCAATGGGAGGAGCCATAAGAAGCTGTGTCAGGTTCTTGCCAAATACGCTGATAGCGCCGTCCTCAGCCTTCTCTGTAAGCTCATTTCTGATATCTCTCTCAATAGCAGGAGCTATGAGTCTTTCGTAAGCATCCTGGTTGATCTCCTCGATAACAGGTGTAGTAATAGGGTTATCATTCTTGAGCATCTTCTTGTTAAGGAACTGAAGAATCTGCTCCTCAGGAGCCAGGATCTTAACCACCAGGAACTTTTCAGCCTCACCTCTGTTAAGGGCCAGAACTCTGTGACCCAGAACCTTGCCGATGGGCTCCTCGTAGTCATAGTACATCTCATAAACCGACTGAGCCTTCTCATCCTTGGCCTTGCTGGTAAGGACGCCGTGCTCCATTGTTGCTTCTCTTATATATGTACGGAAATCAGCATTGTCAGATACATCCTCAGCGATGATATCCATAGCTCCCTGAAGAGCATCAGCTGCATTCTCTACACCCTTCTCCTCATCAACGAAGGCTGCTGCCTCCTCCTGAAGAGGCTTTGTTGTCTCCTGCGCCAGCAGAATCTCTGCCAAAGGCTCAAGGCCCTTCTCTCTGGCAACAGAAGCTCTTGTCTTTCTCTTAGGTCTGTATGGAAGATAGAGATCCTCAATGGCAACCATGGTCTCAGCTGCCACGATCTTGGCTCTGAGCTCATCAGTCATCTTGCCCTGCTCCTCAATGGATGCAAGAACCTGCTCTCTTCTCTCCTCAAGGCCCCTTAAATACTTGAGCCTCTCATCAAGGTTACGCAGCTGCTCATCATTTAAAGAGCCCGTAACCTCTTTTCTGTATCGTGAAATAAAAGGAATGGTATTGCCCTCGTCGATCAGCTTGACTGCTGCCTCGACCTGCCATTTCTCAACATTAAGTTCCTCTTTGATCTTTAATACAATGTCCATAAAACCTCTCCCTGCGCATAAATACTATAGGAAAAAACACTGAATTTTTCATAAACAATGCGCACTCCCCTATTATACCAAGCATTTAAGACACTTTTCAAGACTTGTGAAAACCGCACAAACATTGTAAAACGCGCCATTCTATAGTAAAATCTATAGTAAGAATGAGGATTTGTGAGGAAAAGTTTTGATGGGAGAAGATCAGCATGTAGTACTTGCCGGTACTGCGTTGATAGTGGGCCTTGCCTCAATTCCCTTATGTTTCTTCTTGAACATCGGGGTTGTAGCAGGGGGAATAGCAGTAGTTCTGGCCATACTCAGTAAGGGAACCATGGAGAAATTCCTTCCCCAGGCCAGAAAAGCCATTATCTACGGAACCATCGGCATAGTCGTTGGATATGGCGTATTAGCATTTGATTTTTATACTGTCCTGACCAATCCACAGTCAAGACAGCAGCTCAACACCATGTCCCAGCAGCTTAACGGCGTTAGCTTTGACGATATGCTCAGGGAATTAGGCGTTAGTCTTGATAACTGATTTTTTATCCCCGGGCATGGAAGTGAGGTGCCTATGAGTATGATAGGTGGAATAGGCGGTTACGGAGCATATACGGCAGCCTATGGAATGGGTATGCCATCCTCTGCAGCCGGCGCAGCTTCCCAGACGGAAGGCCCCAAAGCCATACTTAATCCCGGCGAGTCCACCAAGGCAAATCCAGGCAAAAGAGTATCTCCGGCAGAATGTGAGACCTGTAAGAACCGCAAGTACCAGGACGGTTCCGACGAAATGGTCTCCTTTAAAACTGCTCAGCATATAAGCCCACAGTCAGCAGCTTCGAGAGTTCGCGGTCACGAAGCCGAGCACGTGAGCAACGCCTACAAGGACGCAGCACAGAACAACGGCAAGGTCCTTCAGGCATCCGTTTCCATCAAGACGGCAGTATGTCCCGAGTGCGGACGCACCTACGTCTCCGGTGGAGAAACATGTACCAAGATTGCATACAGCAATGAAGATAATCCTTATACCAAGGCGAGAAAGGCCGAGAACAAGCAGGGCCTCTTAGGAGCAAATGTTGACCTCGCCGTATAAGGCGGGGGAGCATTTACTAAATGGACATCTATAAGTCAAGCGAGCAGCTCAAAGCTATCGCCAAAGAAAAAGCATTGGGGAAATATGGCACTCTCATCGGTGCCAATATCATAATCTTCGCAATTCAGCTCATTATTTCCGGCGCAACCACCATCTCAACCACCGGAAGTATCCTTCTCATCATCATCTACAACCTTATAACCCTGATATGCAACATCCTTCTGGGTCTTCTTGTGTCCGGCAAGGCTTATCTTTATATGAATCTGCTCTATTCACAGACCGTATCCACCGCCGACATTTTCTTTGGCCTCAGACAGCAGCCTCAGAAAGCGGTCATCATCAGGTCCGTCTTTGTTCTTGCAGATTTCATCACCAGCATCCCGGCTGAGCTTTTCCTTATCCGCTATCAGCTGTACGGATCCCAGAACGACCTGGCAGCCCTGATCTTATCCGTCGCCATCGGGCTCCTTATCAATATCATCGTTTATCTGACCTATTCCCAGGCATTCTTTATCCTGCACGATTTCCCTGACAGATCGGCAAAAGAGATCCTGGCTACCAGCCGCAGGCTCATGAAGGGCAACAAGCTAAGGCTCTTTTACCTGAACGTGACCTTTATACCGCTGTACATCTTCGGATGTATCACACTGTTCATCCCTCTTTTGTGGGTTGGTGTTTACAGATATGCCACAACCTGCGCATTCTATCAGGATCTTATCCAAGCAGCTGCCGGTCAGCAGACCGAATAAAATAAGAAAGGTAACAATATGGATCTCATTGATGCACTGCGAAGTATCGATAAGCCCCACGAGGACGACGTTCTTGCCAGGCTCTACACTCCCTGGGGTGAGAAACTGGATAAAAACAATGTCCTTCAGGAATATCCAAGGCCTCAGTTCGTAAGGGACAGCTATTACAACTTAAACGGCCTGTGGGAATACGCTATTGTTCCCAAGCCATCAGAATTTGGCAACAAGCCTCTAAACGACTCCTTTGGCGTCCAGATCCCTGCCGAGATGGACGGCAATATTCTTGTGCCTTTCTCACCGGAATCCATGCTCTCAGGCGTTGAGCGCCGCCTTGAACCGGACCAGTTCTTATGGTACAAAAGAACTCTTCCTCAGATTCCCCGCACCAGGAACAATTCCAGATTTCTCCTTCACTTTGGTGCAGTAGATCAGTTCGCAGACGTGTATATAAACGGGGCGTTTACCGCTTCCCACAGCGGAGGCTATCTCCCCTTCACTGTAGATATCACAGACCAGCTTAAATTCAATGAAGACAACAGCCTTGCAGAGAACATACTCTCCGTCAGGGTTTCAGATACTACCGACTCCTCATATCACTCAAGAGGCAAACAGACCCTTCGCCGCGGCGGAATGTACTACACCTGCCAGAGCGGAATCTGGCAGACCGTATGGCTTGAGGAGGTTCCATCAACTTATATCAGAGAGCTTCGCATTCGCCCGGAGTACGACCTTAAGACCGTCTCCATCGAAGTCTCCACAAACCTTCCCAGCAAGGTAACGGTTAAATTCCCAGGACACGAGATGCTCAAATCTCCGGAGTCCTCTGATTCCTACGAGAAAGCCTTCACCGGCGACTTCTCTTTTTCCTCGGACACATACCCCTGCGCCGGCGAGGTTTCATCTGACGGAACGCCGTCATATTACCACTTTTCATTTACCATCGAGGACGCACATCTGTGGAGCCCGGAGGATCCTTACCTCTACCCTCTTCAGATCTTCACAGAAGAAGACCATGTGACCTCATACTTTGCCATGAGAAGTTTTTCCGTGGAGCCTGACAGCGAGGGAACACCGAGATTCTGCCTAAATCACAAACCATACTTCCTCATGGGAGTTTTAGACCAGGGCTACTGGCCCGATGGCCTCTATACAGCGCCATCCGACGACGCCCTTATCTTCGACATCAAGGAGATGAAGCGCCTTCACTTTAACATGCTGCGCAAGCACATCAAGATTGAAGCCGCAAGATGGTACTACCACTGCGACAGACTGGGCATGATCGTCTGGCAGGATATGGTCAGCGGAGGCTCCAGCTACGCCAAGCCCATTGTGTCCTATCTTCCAACGGCCTTCCCCAAGCTCTTTGGCCGCATGAACGACGGACCTTCCCACTACAAGACCTTCTCCAGAGGAGATGCTGAGGGCCGCAGCGAGTGGCTCACCGAGATGAAAGGCACCATCTATCACCTCTACAACGTACCGTCCATCGCCACCTGGGTTTTATTCAACGAAGGCTGGGGACAGTTCGCCGCCGCAAGTGCAACCATTATGGCAAAAGAGCTTGATAACTCCCGTCCAATCGATCAGGCAAGCGGCTGGTTCGATGAGGGCAGTGGCAACTACAGAAGCGTCCACAATTACTTCAGGCCCCTTACAGTTGAGAAAGAAAAACACAGAGCCTTTGTTGTCTCTGAGTACGGCGGTCTTGCCTGCCACATCAAGGATCACAGTAGCGTAGAGCGTATTTACGGATATAAAAAATACGACACCCTGGATAACCTGGGCGTCGCATATTACAACCTTATAAATGGAGACTTAAAGCCCCTTATCCAAAAGGGATTAGCCGGGGCAGTTTATACACAGCTAAGCGATGTTGAGGAAGAGGTCAACGGCCTTATGACCTATGACCGCAGGATCACCAAAATCAATCCCAACCTTGATCCCAACATGACAGCTCACATCAACCAGTGATATCAGTAGACTTCTACCTGACCGCGGAAGATTCTCTTTAGCCTGTTCTTAACTGAAATATAGGCAGGGATCAGGAACGTATCCGCCAGTATCCAGGCGATGGGGCTAGCAAAGCAAATGGCAGGGAAACCAAATATTGGCACCAGAACCACCGCCACAAGGGTTCTTCCTATCATCTCCATGACTCCCGCCAGAACGGCGAACATGGAAAAGCCCATGCCCTGAATCAGGAATCTTACAATATTTACCAGCGCCAGCGGAATGTAGAAAGCTGCATTTACAATAAGATACAGATGTGCATTATCAAGGCATGCCACATCTCCTGCGTCCAGGAAGATCATAGCAAAATATCTTCCAAGGAAATAGATCACAGCAAAAGCGATCAGCGAATAGCCGGCTCCCAGCTTAACTGCTGCAACAAGCCCCTGCTGAAGGTGATCGAGCTTCTTGGCTCCCACATTCTGACCCCCATAGGTCGCCATAGTGGATCCAAGGGCATCAAAGGGAATACAGAAGAACATTCCCACCTTGCTGGCTGTAGTTACAGCTGCTGCCGCATCCACGCCAAGACCGTTTATGGCAGTCTGCAGGATTACGCTTCCGATGGCTGTAATGGAATACTGAAGTCCCATAGGAAGACCCATGTTGAGCAAGATTGCAAAGTGTGAGCGATCCAGCTCCCAGTCCTTCTTGTTCATGTGCAGGATCTCGATGTTCTTGATAATAAATACCAGGCACATAACACCTGCCAGAGCCTGAGCTATAACAGTAGCAAGGGCCGCTCCGGTAATGCCCATGTGGAGCGGGATGATGAACAGAAGGTCCAGCCCAATGTTCACAATAGAAGCGATGATAAGGAACTGAACCGGATGCTTACTGTCGCCAAGAGCTCTAATAATAGCTGACAGCAGGTTGTACATATAAGTAACCGGTATTCCCAGGAATATTACTATGATATAGCTGTAAGCATACTCCAGAACATCTTCAGGCGTATGCATAGCGATCAGGATCTGTCTGCAGTATATGCTGACAAAAAATGTCATAACAGCAGCCAGGATCACACTAAGTATTATGGCGTGGGTAACGAACTTACGCATGCTCTTTAGGTCTTTTGCCCCAAATCTCTGAGCTACAGGGATGGCAAAACCATTGCAGACACCCATGCAAAAGCCCATGATCAGGAAGTTCACGGCACCCGTTGTACCAACTCCCGTGTAGGCTTCCTTGCCGATAAACCATGATACAATGGCAGTATCTATGATATTATATAACTGCTGGAACAGCATTCCCCAAAACAGCGAAAGGGCAAATCCGAAGATAAGCCCCATGGGATTTCCAACAGTCAGGTCCTTTATATTAGTTTTCTTTTGCATATCTATCCAATCCGTCGCTTATAACGCGGCCAACAAAAACAAAACGATTTACTGACAGAGCTCTATACTACATTTAAATTGTAAAAAACACAATCATCATTTTGCACATATTATATCAATAAGATAAAATGTTTTTATCCAAATAGCGCATAGGAGGACAGTATGGAAAATACAAAAGCAGTGGTTTCCTTAGGACATGAAGCTCTGGGTGTAACCACCAACGAGCAGATGAACGCCACCAAGAACGCAGCAAAAGCTCTGGCAGACCTTATAGAAGCCGGATATCAGCTGATCATCACCCACAGTAACGGGCCTCAGGTCAGCATGATCCACAAGGCCATGACCGAGCTTCACAGAATTTATATCGACTATACCCCTGCTCCCATGTGCGTCTGCAACGCCATGAGTCAGGGCTACGTTGGCTACGACATCCAGAATTCACTGGCAACAGAACTTTCAAGCCGCGGCATTTCAACCCCTGTCAGCACCATCCTGACCCAGGTAACGGTTGATCCTTATGACGAGGCATTCTACGCTCCCACCAAGGCCATCGGCCGCAACATGTCCAGAGAGGATGCAGATATAGAGATCAAGAAGGGCAACTTTGTAAGAGAAGAGCCCGGCAACGGCTACCGCAGAATAATCGCTGCTCCTAAGCCCATCGATATCGTTGAGATCGACGCCATCAGGGCTCTTGTAGATGCAGGCCAGGAAGTTATCTGCTGCGGAGGCGGTGGAATCCCTGTTATCCGTCAGGGTCACGTCCTCAAAGGCGCATCAGCAGTTATCGAGAAGGATGCCATCGCAGGCAAGCTCGCAGCTGACCTTAAGTCCGACAGACTCATCATCCTGACCTCCGTTCCCTATGTCTACAAGAACTTTGAGACACCCGAGGAAGAGCCCATCTCCAGAATGAATGTTTCAGAGGCAAAAGAGCTGATAGAAGCCGGAGAGTTCGGTGAAGTAGATATGCTTCCTAAGATTGAGGCAGCAATTGAGTTCCTTGAGGCCAACCACAACGGATCAGTCCTTATCACATCCCTCAGCTCAGTATCGGATGCTCTTAAGGGCAAGGCAGGAACATTCATCACATACCAATAAAGAACAGTCATAACTACAAAAATAAACCGGACAGGCGAAACGCAAATGCGCTTTCTGTCCGGTTTTTATTATTTTATCACACGTCCAAATCAACGAGTGTAATACAAAACTCACACAAGTTTAGCCTGCTCAGTATTGAGCTTAGGAAGTTTAGGAACGCTATCCCCTCTTATCTCAATAAGCGGCGAAGCCTTACCTTCTATATAATCCCTTGTGATAGTAACAGTACCAATGTTCTCATCCTTTGGAATCTCATACATGATATCCAGCATGAACTCCTCAATGATGGCACGAAGCGCTCTGGCTCCGGTCTCCTTCTCCATAGCCTTCTCGGCAATGGCTTCAAGAGCTGTATCATCAAACTTAAGATCAACCTCGTCAAGAGCAAGGAGCTTTTGATACTGCTTGAGTATGGCGTTCTTGGGCTCCTTCAAGATCTGCACCAGCATCTCCTTGGTAAGAGCCTGAAGCGTACAGATGATAGGAAGTCTTCCAAGGAACTCAGGGATCATTCCAAACTTTTTAAGGTCCTCGATGGTTACGTTTGAGAGGATATTAGGATCATCCTCATATTTATCCTTGAGGTCCGCATCAAATCCGATTGATGTCTGCTTGTTAAGCCTCTGGGTGATGATCTCCTCAAGATCAGGGAAAGCACCGCCGCAGATAAAGAGAATATTTCTGGTATTAACCGTTGCCAGAGGAACCATAGCATTCTTGGACCCCGCACCAACAGGCACTTCCACATTTGAACCCTCAAGGAGCTTGAGCATTCCCTGCTGAACTGACTCTCCGCTGACATCCCTTGATGTGGTGTTTTTCTTTTTAGCAATCTTATCTATCTCATCTATAAAGATGATTCCGTGCTCAGTCTTCTCCACATCGTTACCTGATGCTGCAAGAAGTTTACTTACAACACTCTCGATATCATCACCGATGTATCCTGCCTCTGTAAGTGATGTGGCATCAGCTATAGCCAGCGGCACATCAAGAAGCCTCGCCAGCGTCTTAACCAGATATGTCTTACCACTTCCTGTTGGTCCAAGGAGAAGAATGTTGGACTTCTCAATCTCTATCTCATCCATGGTGTCTGTGGCAACTCTCTTATAGTGGTTGTAAACAGCAACGCTCATGACCTTCTTGGCCTGATCCTGACCTATAACGTACTCATCGAGCTTAGCCTTGATCTTGTGAGGCGCCGGAATGTTCTTTATATCAAAAGCAGGCTTTTCTGCCTTCTCTTTCTTTTTCTTGATCTTCTGAGAGTTGGGGATTCCTCCGCCCACTCCGTTTGAATCGCCCTTAAAGCCGTCCATGTTAAAGAACCCAAAGTTAGGGAAGCCCCCTGTATTCTTGTTGAGCTCATTCATCAGACCGGGGTTGTTTAGCAGGTTCTGATAGTCAAACTGGCTGACAGTATCCATAGTCTTGTGCATACAGTCATCGCAGATGCAGATGTTGTTTGGCAGATGGAACATCTTGCCGGTCTTGCTCTCAGGTCTTCTGCACACAAAGCAGACATCCTCATACTGGGGCTGCTCGTTATTCTCCTTGGAATCGCTGCCGGGAGAAGAATTATCTGAAGGAGCATCTTTCCCTGATTCTTCCGAGATGTCTTTTCCCTCGTTATCTACAATATCAACGGTTTCATCGTCTGTAACTTCTCTGAAATCCAGATCGTCGTTTCTGTTATCGCTCATCCATTTTCCTTTCATTTGCTGTAAGTAATGAAATGATTGCCATTCTCGGAAAAGAGCTTGTCCGAATCGTTCATTCCATACTTATAAACCTGACCTGTCTGCGGATTCATCAGCACTGTGTTGAGGTCGTTAAAGCCTATGATCAGCATTGAAGATCCGTCATTTAACATGGCCAGAACCGGTATATCCTGATTGACATAGTATAGCATACAAGAGAGCGGACATCCATCCAGTTCCAAAACCTGTGCATCGGGAAGCGAGCTCCTTAATATCTCCACCACGCTGTCGCCGCCGGCAAGAAGCGCCTCTACATTTCTGTTAATGCCCTCATACCTCAGCATCAGATCAAGGCAGACCGCCGTAGGATTTATCTCAGTTATGCCCTCGTAGCTCTCAGCAGTTCTGGTTATGGTCATATTCTGGTTGGAGCGAAGGAGATTACCCTTGATCCATACATAGTCATTGTCATCCCCGATAACTACACCGGGCGCGGTATTCGCAATGCTCACCGCCTCGGCTGGATCCGTGTAGATTCCTTCAATTCCGCCCATTCCATATACATAGTAGAATGGCTTTTCTCCGGTATCTCTCTCGATATCGGGCTTAACATTTCTGCTGCCCTCAAACAAAGTCTGATTCGGGGTCATTACCCTGAGCTGCTTGGACTTGATATCGTTCTTGGTGGTGATCTGAACTATCTTCTCGAAGACATCGATGGAAACCACTGAAACTGTGTTGTTTCCTTTCTCAGCCTTAAGAGTGCTCATGATCTGATCATCGTATGTTGGTATATAATTGAGTCCTGACTCATCCTTAACAACTCTGGTAAGCTTGATCTGGTTGTCACCAATTGACACCCCTGTCACATAAACACCCTCGGGATGGTAGTTTTCAAGCACGTTTCCGTCCAGGTCACCGATCTTGATGTTGTACATCGCATAGAGCGGATTGCCCATACGGTCAGCTCCCACATCATCCATGTGGCAAAGACCATACACCAGATCCTCTCCCATAAAGCCAAGAAGGATTACATAATCGCCGCTCTCAGCCCTGATCTCCGACTCAGCCTTGCTGCTAAGATCCATGAGCTTAAGGCTAGACAGATCACTCTGCCATGCGATAGTTGACTCTGATTTAGAAATCTTGTATTCTCCGGCGCCAATGTTATCAACCACAAGACTTGCCGTCTTACCAAGAAGGTCAATAGCATAGATATTCTGATCCAGCATCGCGTAAAAGACATCTGAGCTGCTGGCATAAGCTATGCTGCCAACATACTCACAGAGAATCTGCGCTGACTGAACACTCTCAACAAATGCCAGCTCCTCCACCGCGTTAATAGCAGAATCATAATCATAAACCGCTATTCCTACGCTTCCCTCATGGATTCCTCGGTTCATATAGCCCGCCACGGCGAACCTCACGTTACCTGCTTCATCCACCTTGAGGATCTTGATTGAGTGGTCATCCCACCTGGTCCTGATGTCGTCGTTATCGCTATCATAAAAGCCGAACAAGAACGCCAGCTTACTCTCAGAGTTGTTGAACATATAGAGCCTGTTCTCGCTGACAAAGGCAAAGGCACTTCCGCCGCTGCTCTCCACCAACTGAAGCTCCGGATCCGAAATGCTCATTCCAATGGTGTTGTTTCCAAGGGAATATGAGGATGAGTCAAACACGTAGTTCATGGACCGGTCGTAGTTAAGAAGGTACATTCTGTCAGTTGTGTAACGGACTCTGAATCTCTCTTTTACATTATATGACCTGTTAATTGTGCCATCCTTGATATTAACCTTGTATACCAGCTCGTAGGTACCTGTCTGGGAGTGCAAATCCTGAACGTAAATATCCGGCTCTGTATGCTTGGTGACATTGAGATCACCCCAGGTCACCTGACTGAAGCTGCTGTGGATATTAACCTTGTTGAAAGTAGTATTGTCACCCTCTGAATTTGACTCAAGATACCTGGCATATTCCTTGGCCTCTGTCTTACTAAAGGTCGCCTCAGAGAAGCCCAGCACAAAATCCAGCTCCTCATCCATATGATATCTGGCCTCATTCTCCGTCCAGACAAATCTCGTATAATATTTAGCCCTGCCAATATCCGTATCCATCAGCATGACCAGCATGTATTCCTGATCGTAATTGATAAGGTCTTTTAAGACAAAAGAGCCTTCGATATAATTTCCATTTGTCCTTGTGTCCAGAATATCCGTGTTCTCCACAAGGCTTCTGCCATCTATGGTCCTTACTTCAAATCCAAGGTTTGATACCTTGTTTCCAAAGGTATTGATCTTAAAGCTTACTTCTCTGCCATTTCCAATCGGTATTATCGGTCCCCTGAGAAAGCTAAGGTCAATCTCCGAGGTGTAGCCATGAAGAGGATTGAGGTCTCTTCCGCCACTTTCCAGCGTGACAATAGGAAGGGTAGCCTTGGACATAGGCGCAGACATATCAGCATTGTCCCCGTTAGAGAACCTGCTGATTATAAAAAGAGCTATGAACATCACTAACACGAAGTAGATGATCTTTAGTATTGCCAGTCTAATTGGTTTTTCTATCATAATTGACTTTCAATTTGTGTAAGAGTATTATTTTTGTATGAATAATTTAACTTTATTTCGTAAGCGCTTTATTCCTGATGAATGCGTCGAATTAAAAGATGATATCGTCCTTAAACGCACCGATTCCCTCGTTGTGACCAAGTGGAAGGTCATAAGAGAGAAGCGTAATTTTTCCAGCGGTTTTTCCTGCTTCTATCTGAATAAAGGCTACAGGATCAGCAAGTTCCTTACAAGTGACGGCTCACTCTACTGCTGGTACTTTGATATTGTAACCTATGAGCTCGATGAAAAGGAAAACAAACTCCTTGTCATCGATCTTCTTGCTGATGTTATAGTCTATCCCGACGGCAGGATCAAGGTTGTGGACCTGGACGAGCTGTCCGAGGCCTTTGAAAAGCGCCTTATAGATGAGACACTTCTTAAAAAGAGCCTGCTCTCCCTGAACAGGCTCCTGAATGAAATCTATTCAGATGGCATAGAGCCCCTGGCGGCTCCTATTGAAGAATTCGCCAAAGAAAGCTCCTGATGATCAATAGAATACATGCCCTCCAATATTGATTCCCGACAGTCCCGGCACCGGCGTTCTGAAGTATACGCAGTTGCCGACATTGGAATATCCCTTCATGGCTTCGTCTGCTGCCCTGTAGCAATCTGACGATGCCTTGTTTTCTGCAAGGGCCAGTGCCAGTCTTCCGCTGGACACCGGTGAAAACTGCTTGTTCTGGTAGATAACTCCCACCACTGAATCCGGATAAACTGAACTAAGTACTCTGTTGATAACTACTGCTCCCACCGCCAGTTTGCCCTCATAGGGCTCTGACCCTGCTTCGCAGTATATAAGGTTTGCCAAAAGAGCTCTGTCTCCCTCGGCAAATGAAACCTCTGAAATGTTTCTCCACTTGGAGTTCTTGGCGAGGTTTGATAACCTGATCTCCTCTGCCAGCTTGGCCTCAAGCTTCTTGATATCAGCCTCCTGGGCCTTGATCTGATCCTCCAGAGCTTTGGCCTTGGCCTCAGCGTCCGAGATATCATTGGCATACTGCTTGATAGAGCCTGAAGTCTGATTCACAAGACCTGTAACTCTGTTCTGCTCAGCCTGCTCTTTTACTTTGTACTCCTCAAGCTGATCTTTTTCTTCTTCGAGAACCGCCTCTTTCTCTTCAATGAGCTTTCTGGTATCAATATACTCATTAAACATCTTACGATCGTAAGCCGAGAGCTGTTCGATGTAATCGTTTTGATTCAGGAAGTCTGCAAAGTTCTCCGCTCCGAAGAACATTCCTAAAAGCACATTGTTCTGCCTCTCATACATAAACTGAATGCGCTTCTTCATGGAGGCATACTGCTCTTCCTCCCTGTTTCTGGCCGCATCCAGCTCAGCCAGCGTGTTCTCTATTTCAGTTTCCTTGTCATCTATCTGTTCCTCAAGATTCTCCAGATTGTCACTTACTTCCTGTAGCTGACTGTTGAGGTTGTTCAGCTGCCCCTGAAGTGAGGATTTCTCCTCATTCATCTCAGCTATATCGTCCTTGGTTCCCTCAAGCTGGCTCTGGGACTCCTGCTTGGCCTTCTTGGCGTCCTCCAGCTGTTTTCTGGTGGTATCCGTTGCATAGCTGGTAAAAGACATCGCGGAAAACGCGGTGACCAGTGCACACAAAAGCCCCAAGGTCCTGAGTAACGTTAATTTTATGAAATTGTCTTTTTCCCTGAAACACCTTCTGTAACACATGGGTATTAAATCGTGATCTTGATATTCCTTCCGCTTCGTTGATACTGATAATATCTGACTCCCGCAGCGTCAAACATCTTCTTGGATGCCCGTGTTGACGGAGTCTGACAGTATTTGTCATCGTCATAAACAACAGTCTTTATGCCGGACTGGATTATGGCTTTGGCACATTCATTGCACGGGAAAAGAGATACATATATTTTTGCACCGACAAGGCTTCCACCTCTGTAGTTGAGGATAGCGTTCAGTTCGCTGTGGGTAACGTATGGGTATTTGGTACCCAGCTCGTCGTCCCCTTCCCTCTCCCAGGGAAATTCCTCGTCAGAGCAGCCCTTTGGAAATCCGTTGTAGCCCATGGAAAGGATGTTATTGTCTTCACTGACTATGCAGCTTCCTACCTGAGTGTTTGGATCTTTGGAGCGCATGGCAGCAAGCTTGGCAACCCCCATAAAATACTCGTCCCAGGATATGTAGTCCTCTCTTTTCATATGCTCCCCCTATTATGAAATACTGTAATGTTCGTTCAGTCTTCCAGCTTACATATTCGTTTGTGCAAGCACACGAATATGTAAGCTTGAATCCCTATATTGCTCACTTCGTTCCGAAGATTCTATCTCCAGCATCTCCGAGACCAGGAACAATGTAGCCGTGCTCATTAAGCTTCTCATCAAGAGCGCCTACGTAGATGTCTACGTCAGGATGTGCTTCCTGCATTGCTTTGAGGCCTTCGGGTGCTGCGATGATGCACATGAAGTGGATCTTCTTGCAACCTCTGTCCTTGAGCATCTGAATAGCTGCTACTGATGATCCGCCTGTAGCGAGCATTGGATCAACTACAAAGATCTCTCTTTCGCCTACGTCTTCAGGCATTTTGCAGTAGTACTCAACAGGCTTTAATGTCTCGGGATCTCTGTAAAGACCGATGTGACCAACCCTGGCTGCAGGAATAAGAGTGAGCATTCCGTCAACCATTCCAAGACCTGCGCGAAGAATAGGAACCACGCAGAGCTTTCTGCCCTTGAGCTCCTTGACAGTAGTCTTGCAGATAGGTGTTTCGATCTCCACGTCTTGAAGCTGAAGATCTCTTGTTGCCTCATAGCAGATCAGCATAGCTATCTCACCGATTGCCTGTCTGAAGTCTCTTGTACCTGTACTGGTCTTTCTGATAAAACCGATCTTGTGCTGGATCAACGGGTGATCCATGATCATTACTTTACCCATACTGTCCTCCTGAATTATATTTCATTAACCTTGGCTACTCTTCTTGCGTGCTTCTCAAGACCTGAGAAAGGAGTGTCAAGGAAAACATCTACCATTTCATTTGCAAGGAGTTCGCCTACAAAGCCGCCGCCCATGGCCAGCATGTTGGCATCATTATGCTCACGGGTAAGTCTTACTGATGTGGTCTCTGAACAAAGTGCACACCTGATGCCCTTTATCTTGTTAGCTGTGATAGAGATGCCGATTCCTGTGGTGCAGATAACAATACCCTTCTCGCACTCACCGCTGGCAACTGCCTCTGCTGCCGGCTTACCAAAGTCAGGATAGTCGCAGGAGTTCTTGTCGTAGGTTCCAAAATCCTTGAACTCGATGCCTCTTTCTGTAAGGTGCTTTTTTACGGACTCTTTGAGATCAAATCCGCCGTGATCACTTGCAATTGCTATCATCTTTCTATCCCCTTTTTACTCTATTATTATAACATTATGCCCAGCGGCCTTCAAAAGCCTGTTCATGATGGCCTGACCGATTCCGCTGTCATCAAAAGACTCTGAGAACATGATATCAATATTCTCATCGTCAAATTCTCTAAGTACTTTAAATAGCTCGTGAGCAATGCTGCTCTCATCATCCCTGTTGCCAACGCTCTTTATAACATCCGCGCTGTAAAGGCTCATGGTGGCATCTGTTCCGATAACTCCTACTTTCTTGCCATCTTTCATGGCATCAGAAGCCTTGTTATTTATATATGCGACCACATCGCTCTGGGATCCCTGAACTATGGTGAGCTGACCCTTTGGCGCGTAGTGCCTGTACTTCATTCCCGGCGCTTTTGGCTTCTGGGTGGAGTTACCGTCTATTATGGTCCTGTCGATGGCAACGCTTCCCAGGATCTCTTTTACCATATCTGCTGTGATGTAGCCTGGGCGAAGGATCATGGGCTCATCGGATGTAAGGTCAACTATCGTGGACTCAAGGCCTATTCCCACCTGGCCTCCGTCGATGATCATCTCGATCTTGCCTGAGAGATCCTCTACGCAGTACCTTGCAAGAGTTGGGCTGGGACGGCCGGATGTATTGGCGCTGGGAGCAGCTATATAGCCCCCTGACTGCCTGATGAGCTCCAGTGCGATCTCATTGTTTGGCATACGGATTGCCACTGTCTCAAGGCCTCCCGTTGTCTCGGAAGGGACCTTGGAATTCTTGTTCATTATCATTGTAAGAGGCCCTGGCCAGAAGGCATCAGCAAGAGTTCTTGCCGAGTCTGGTACGTCACTCACAATTTTCTCCACATCTTCAAAGCTGGCAACGTGGACGATCAGCGGGTTGTCGGAAGGACGCCCCTTGGCTGCATATATTTTTCTGGAAGACTCGGGATTGAGTGCGTCGCCTCCAAGTCCATATACTGTCTCTGTCGGGAAAGCTACAAGGCCTCCCTTTTTGATGATATCCCCGGCCCTTTTCAGTATCTCTTTTGCCGAAGCATCTATATTATGTTCATCTATCTTAACTATTTCTGTGTTCATTACAAATCTCCGGATGGCACATCAGCCGCCTACGTACGCAGCTATTACATCCCAGACTTCGGCTGAATCCATGCCAAGACACCACTCAGCTATGCCTGCAATGTTGCTGGCGCTCATGGCGTCGATCTTCTGACCGATGGAAGTCTCATCCTCCATCCAGATCTGATTTAAGGTTCCATCTCCTGAAGTGAACTCGCCGTAATACTGGCCTGCCTCAGCATCCCATTCCATCTGAATGGAGTGGTTTGCGATGTATTCCTTGGCAGTAGGTATTGATACGGCTTCGCTGGAAACAGAACCGTTTGATGTGTGCCAAATTCTTGTGTAGAAAGGAACGGCATTGATGACCTTGGAGGCATCAACCTTATCCGTAGCCTTTATGATTCCGTTCTCAACATATCCCAGTGAAGCAACTGATCCCGCCTCCTGAGAGCCGCCGTAGTGCTCATCATAGCCCATGATGATGACATAGTCGGCAACCACGCCCTGTTCCTCCAGCTCGTAGTGATCGTTGAAGTTCATAGGTACGTAGTTATCAATGGAAAAGACAAGTCCGGCCTTCCTGCAGGCTATGGACATCTCTCTTACAAACTGGATAAAGGACTGGCCGTCTTCATTGGCAACAGTCTCAAAGTCAAGGTTAATTCCGTCAGCGCCAACTGCCAGGGTCTCCTCGACAGATTTGCTGATGATGGCTGCCCTGCTGGATGCTCTTGATAAGAACTCGTGGGTGGATACCTCTTTTCCGCCGGTGAAGTTATCAAGAAGAACCCATACCTCAAGCCCCATGTTGTGGGCTGTATTAACATATGAAGAAGATGCGTAGGTTCTTACGTCTCCCTCGTTGCTGGTAACTGCAAGCCATGTGGGTGAGATGACATTAAGGCTCTTGGACCTGGATGTCACGTCGTAGATTGTATCATTACCGGCTGGTCCTCCCACGTTGTGGAAGCCAAGGTTAATGAGATGATCTCTGTGAATGCTTGTGTATTCGGGCTCAGCGTAGTCAGTAACCGGAATAGGACTTCTGGTGGTCTGATCCTTGAGTCTCTTGTTCTCGACATAACCGATGAAGGAATCTCCGCTCTTGACCTTGGACCAGTTCTCAAGCTCCTCTAAAACGATAACCGTGTCATCCTTTTGAAGTTCTTCGAGAACCTCGCTCTTAACACCGCCTCTTAAGCGGAGCTGGGTCTTCTTGGCAATAGTAGCTACCTGTTCGTCCTCCCAGCTGGTAGTGAGCTGCATGTGGTTGGGATTACTAAAGCCTTCATAATAGAAGTTGGTGTACTTCTGGACATAGTCTAAAGCCACATAGAGAGTCTCACCGTCCATTCTGGCGATCACATAGCCCTCCTGAGAGCCGCCGCCCTCTGAGTCGGACCAGCTATCTGTGCCGATCACAGTGGTAATAATGGCAGTAGGTGTAGTATAAACCAGCGTGCCATCGGCCTCTCCATAATAGAATCTGTCGTTCAGGTACTTCTGAATGGACGCAAAATCCATGTAGTATGTGCCATCAAACAACCTGGCGTGTTCCTCAATCCTCTCGTTTCCAAGAATGATCGGGACATCATCTTCGCCCTCCACACCAAAGTAGGCTTCAAGATCAGCCTTCTCTGTGCTGTAGGAATACTTCTTAAGTAACTGCTGGCCTACAAAAACGCCGGCAAAAATTAAAAATAGGACGATTATAATAATCGCCGGAATCACCTTTTTCTTCATGTTCTAGCTCCTTTACAATCGCCCTATATTATATCAAACTATTAAGTTTACGTCATTAATGAAAGTAATCATATATCCTATATGGTGGGGTCCATGTCAGGGAGTTGATAGTTATTACTTATTATTACTTTCCTCATATAAAAGTCCTCTCGTCCAAAAGGTCAAAAAATGTGATAAATTCCATAAGCGACCAGCTACAGACCTTCATATTTCTTTTGACATATATTAATATTTGGAGGCGCTCAACCACAAATCCTTCCAAGCCATATTCTGTCACGTACAAAATATGGTATAATTAAAGTAGAAAAAAATCCTATCGTTTGTTCTTGTATGAATTTAGTTGTCGTTATTTTAGGGGAATCTATTTTTTGAAACTTCTAAGACATCCCGCAGTCACGATGCGGGAAAACTGAAAAATAGACGTTAAATATATTTCCCTATCAGCCTCCTTTCCGGATTTAAGATTCGGCAGGAGCACCTCACAAGAAACAATCATAGCAGCAAAATCTTAAGATTTACCTACGAAAATTCTTAAGATTTCCGATAGATTTTCTTAAGATTTTATGTAGATAGGGGTTTTTCACTAAAATATGACGATATATCTATTGACATGAGATACACTATCACTTAGTATCTATGTATTCCAAAGTCAGGAGGTATGCATCATGAAAATTGAAAAAGTCAATGATCACCAGATTAGATGTACACTTACCAGAGATGACCTTGCGAAGAGAGACCTCAAAATAACAGAGCTTGCATATGGCACCGAGAAGGCAAAAGAGCTTTTCCAGGACATGATGCAGCAGGCTAATATAGAATTTGGATTTGACGCAGAAGACACTCCTTTGATGATCGAAGCTATTCCCATCAACTCCGAGTGCATTGTCCTTATCATCACCAAGGTGGAGGATCCCGACGAATTGGATACCAGATTTTCCAATTTTGCCCCATCCGTTCACGAAGAGGATGAGGAAGATGACGAGGAAGATGACGAGTACTACGAATACGACGAGGATGAAGAGGAGGAAGAAGAGGATGTGATGGGTCTTTTCAAGAGACTTCAGCACAGCAACATGAACGACATGTTCGACACTCCATTCTCCGGTTCCCAGCCAGATTCCAGGAAGGTTAAAGAGAAAACAGCAGAGCCTAAAAAGAAGGGCGTTCCCAGCAGAAAGGGCTCCAAGATCTTTTCCTTCGATTCACTCCATGAGGTCACAAAATTTGCCAGGATCGTAAGCAGGAAGTTTAGTGGAGTTAACACTCTCTACAAGAACGAAGCAAAAGGTAAGTACTACCTGATCCTTCATCAGGGCGATATTGATAACACATTATTTGGAAACATCTGCTCTCTCCTTACCGAGTACGGCAAGACAGAGATGGGCAACACAGCAGATGAGCACTATCTGGCAGAGCACTATGCAGTAGTCATCAAGGACAATGCAGTTCAGACACTGTCCCAGATCTGATAGCTCTTTTACCAGACACCAAAAAACAAGACCCGGTTCTTTCGAACCGGGCCTTTTTATTTGCCTTTATTGTGGCTTGGAACTTATCAGTCCTTACCGTAGAGAGTAACCAGCTTCTCGAGATAAGCTCTGTGCTCCTTAGCGTGCTCTGCAGCAGCTGCGTTGAGCTTAGCAGCTCTCTCAGGATTCTTGAGCTTAAGTGAAAGGTATCTAACCTCACCGTCAAGGAAGCTCTGGAAGTCCTCTGTAGCAGGCTTGGAATCAAGAGTGAACTTGTTCTCTGCCTGAGGATTGAATCTGAACATATCCCAGTATCCTGTAGCTACAGCCTTCTTCTCCTCATCCATAA
>JAEEGF010668822.1_pt1 | contig 39081 bp, 31 predicted proteins | sample 9134171 | NCBI WGS metagenome assembly JAEEGF01 (sample SAMN16246542, study PRJNA631951) | gut metagenome | biome: gut microbiome; feature: rumen; material: AP-attached | host: Bos | place: Iran: Karaj | collected 2018-10 | reverse complement strand
CAATCCCGCTTTTTGAAAAACAGCTGTCGCTCAACATATAAACAAACATTATAAAGATTTTTGGACAGATACATCAGATTATCAAACGTGCGATATTCAATATCAGTTTGTTTAATCTGCAGATTAAAATATCTTGTTATGTATTCAATCACCGTTAAAACCTTTGATTTATGTTAATAAAAAATACACATATATTTATATTATAAGTAATTGTACTAAAACGTGATATACGTCACAATTAGCAAAATCAACACTTTTCCTGAACAGAGCCTACTCCTTTATCCACAGAACAGAAGTACAGGAGTAGTTCACAGCTATCTGATTGAACTTAAATATCTCAGATCTGATGCGTCTGACAGCAGGGCGGACGGTGCCTGCAGAGAAGTTCTTGCACAGCTTAAACAGTACGGACAGGATCACAAACTGCAGGTGCTGCAGCAGGGAACGGTACTTCACCGTGTTGTTGCCGTCATAAAAAACTTTAAAATAGTTCTGTTTGAAGAGATTTAGAGAGTTTCTCTGAAACGTATACAGTCTGTGATTTGTAAGTGACAGGGCTGTCGTATGAGGTTTCCCTGATTGGAGAAAGTCATGCAGCAGCCCATTTATGGAAGATAGCGGTAGATCTGTAAGTGTCAGAAAGATTCAAGACTTGTATACAGCATTTTCCAGAACCTGTCCTGATCTATATCGATAACGATATCTGCAGGTCTTGTTCCTTTTGGAGCCTCATCCTTGTTGTACGGCACTGTTCTTCCGTACTGCGCTCCCGGAACTGCGACACAGTCAATGTATGCGGTATGCATTGATGTGATCAGGGACGGATCTATGGCGACGGCTGATGCAATTACATCCCATACAAACCAGCTGAAATCCTTTTCCTTTTCGAACCGCTGTGCAATGAATGAACTGTTGAAAAGTTTGAGCAGTTCAGGGTTTTTGATATGAGACTTGATGGCTTCGAATCTGCTGCGATCCATGATTGTTTTGTCTGTTACATCCAGGGATATGAACAGCTGACGATCAAATGGAGCCCGGTATGCCGTTTTTGCCGATTCCGGATCCAGCCAGATGTTGAATTCGGCAGCTTCGTGAGCATTTCCCCTGACCCAGAAGGCGCCGCCCATATATATGATTTCATCAAAGAGAGAAGCAATCTCCGGATCCTTTTCCACTGCCTTTGCTATGTTGGTTGCCGGACCAATGGCTATAAGCTTTATCTGATGAGGATATTTGTGCGCCATTTCAATAAGGTAGTCAACTCCGTCATTTCTTACATTTACTGATGGAGGATCCTTCTTGTACAGGTTCCTGTATGCTTCCTGCCATGTTTTCGGATTTTCTGTTTCCTGTGCTCCGATATAACTGTCCATGACATCGCCGAAATCGGCCAGTTCCTTTTTCAGCAGTTCCTTTGTAAAACCGGCCTTGCGGACAGGAAACTGTGCACCTATGGCCATGGTGGGAGCTTTTTCCAGACCGCCGATAAGCTCAAGCTGTCTGACCAGGTGGGCAGTTCCGTCGTTTGCCCATGAATTCCCGGTAACGGTCACTACTCCCAGAAGATCTATTTCGGGATGGCGGTAAAGCATCATCATGGCAATACCGTCATCAAACAGAGCTACCATATCTGAATCTAGGATAACCTTCTGGGCTGCGGGAGCAGGAGTCTCAGCTTCACCGGCGTTGACTGTATGTGAAGTCAGCATAAGGCAGACAGCTGCACCTAATACCAGACCAAGCAGTTTTCTGATCATTTGAAACCTCTTTTTCTGTTTCTTGATACCGCATCCGGTGGACACGGCAGTGTGAATAATAATGGAAACAAGGAACATGATGTTCCTTTAACAGTGCTAAAGCATAAGGGGAAATCCGGGTATTCTGTATAAAGTACCTGCCTTTTTGTGATGTAAATAAAAAATTTTCGGTCAGGAAAAGTCAAAAGGACCAAAAAATCAGGATAATACAGGGATAACGTCGGATGAGTTTATTCAAAAGAATGGAGAACCTTTCTCACGGGGCTCCCTGTGATGCGGATATGGAAGCTGAACTTGACTGCTGTTGATTTGCATTTTTGATCAGCGTATTTCTGATAATTTGTTTTGTTTTCCGAAAAGAGATTTTTATGAAAGTGTTTTTTAAACTGACGGCTCTTGCTGCCGCCGTAGGCCTGTTAATTGGATGTTCGGTAAATGATAACGGTGATGTTCAGTCGGATGTGTCTGAAATCAAAATCCGTAATATCAGTGCCGCTGATGATGCAGTGGCCGATAAGGTTGCCTACATCCTGGAGATTATTCATGTCAATGATGTGCATTCCTACATAGATCCTGCAGGAGTGACGCTGAAGACAGACAGGGGAATGGTGAGAGTTAAGGCAGGCGGTCCCGAGGCTATAAAGTCGGTTATTGAGACCAGGAAAAAGATAAATCCGGATGCTCTTGTGATTTCTGCCGGTGATCAGATTACAGGAAATGCTGCTAACTACGATATTTTCCATGGTAAAGCTGATGCCGCGCTTCACGGTATGTACGGCACTGACTTTTATGTACTGGGCAACCATGAGTTTGATCATGGCGGCAAGGGTATTGCCACATTCATGGAATATATGAAGGAACTCAGTCCAAAGTCGGTTCTTCTTAACTCAGATCTTACGGTAGGTCATGACAGTCCGGTTAAGGATACAGGAGTACGGGAGTATTTCAAGAATGTGGGAGATCGTACAGTGGTCCTGTATGGTGTTACCGCCGGCGGGAAAATAAAGGAAAGTTCATCTCCTGATCCGGATATGAACTTTTCTGATACAGTATCAACCATCAACGAACTTACTGCAAAGAACAGGGATAAGGCTTCAATACACGTTCTTGTTTCTCATCAGGGCGTTATTGCTGATCGTACCAACTCAGCTCTGTTTAATGATGTGGATATCATTATCGGCGGAGATTCCCACAGTCTCTGCGGAAATTTCTCAAAATACGGACTTAAGGGTGAATGTACCTATCCGATGACCCGTGAAAACGCTTCTGGACACAAGATCTGTGTGGTTCAGGCTAATGAATACGGCAAAATTGTGGGAGATCTCAGGGTGTCCTTTGATTCTGACGGAAATGTTCTCAAATGTGAAGGTTCACCTTTTATGCCACTCTGGTCTGAAACCGCATATATGAAGAAAGTCGCAGATCCTGCAGATGATACAAAGGGGATGGCTGTTGCTGCCATCAGAGGGCTGGTTAATGATCCGGAGAGCACGTTTATCGAGGCAAGGAGCAATGAGACTGCCTCGGCTGCCATGAAACCCTACCGTGATGAGATAAAGAGTCACTACTCATATCTTGGCAAAGCTCCTCAGGATTTGTGTTCAACCCGTTTCCCTACGGATGACTGTGTAATCAAAAACGAAGTAAATCCGTTCGGATCCGAGAGCTGTCGCGTATTCGGCATGGCATATCTTGACGGTACTGATGCACAGATTTTGCTCGGTAACTCAGGCGGATACCGTGTTGATGTGGAAAGTGGCGACTTTACCGATGCCACACTCCTTGCAGTGGCTCCTTTCAGCAATGAACTCAAAACTGTTGATATGAAGGGCAGTGTATTTGTTGATACTCTTAATCAGGTTATGAGGTACATCGGTCAGGATCCCGCGGCCCGTGACGGAGGAATGCCTTGCGGATACGGTTTCAGCTATTCTGTTGATCTCACTTCCAAAAATCCTGTTACCAGGGTTACGGTAACTGATAAGTCAGGAAAATCTGCTGCTATTGATCCGGCCAGAACCTACAGAGTTATGACAAACTCATTTCTTCTTCAGGGCAAGGACGGCTACCGCAATCTTAAACGTCTGAAAGTTATCAGAGATTTCGGAGTAGATTCCGATGTGATGAAAAAGTATCTTGCGGAGCATGGCAGTCTGCCGGTTCTTCCTGAAAATTCCAGAACAATAACGGATTTTAAGGAGTAGTTCTTTCAAATGAGCAATCGGGGGACCTGGTTAAGCAGTTGTCTCCCTTTTCTTTTTTATGGAATTTGACCATAGATTAGGCTATAATTCATGCGTCCCGGATCGGGACAGGATTTTTTTTATTTTTTTACGACACACATTTATCGGTAGGATCTGCCGGGTGCCGCGGGAGCGGTTGGCTGATTAAGATAAATGGAGGCATAACCCAAAGGAAAAATGCAAATGGCAAATGTAACAATGCGCGATATGTTGAAGGCAGGTGTTCATTTTGGACATCAGACCAGTTACTGGAATCCGAAGATGAAGGAATACATTTTCGGTAAGCGTAACGGTGTACATATCATCAATCTGGACAAGACCCTTCCACTTTTCAATGATGCTCTGAATTATCTCAGTTCTGTTACATCAAAGGGCGGCAAGGTTCTTTTTGTTGGTACAAAGCGCTCTGCTGAAGAGGCTGTAAAGTCAGCTGCCGAAAACTGCGAATCCTTCTATGTTAATCATCGCTGGCTGGGTGGTCTTCTGACCAACTGGAAGACTGTAAAGCAGTCCATCAAGCATCTCAAGGAACTTGAAATTCAGGCTACTGACGGTACCTTTGACAAGCTTACAAAGAAGGAGGCTCTTCTTCGTCAGCGTGAGATGGACAAACTTGAAAAGAGTATCGGCGGTATCAAGAACATGGGTTCTCTTCCTGATGTTCTTTTCGTGATTGACGCTAATCGCGAACAGATTGCAATCAAGGAAGCAAAGAATCTTGGAATCAAGGTCGTTGCTGTAGTAGATAGCAATTCAAGCCCTGATGGTGTTGACTATGTTATTCCTGGCAATGATGATGCTATCCGTGCCATCGAACTTTATCTCAATGCGGCTTCTGATGCCATCAAGGTTGCAAAGAGCGTTCAGGCTGAGAAGCAGCAGGCTGAGGAAAAGGATGTTCAGGAAGCTCCTGCCGAAGCTTAATTATGAACATGGGGAGAAACTCATGTTTCTCCCTTTTTAAACTTCAACAAAAGGATTACAAATGGCTAATATAACCGCCGCTATGGTTAAAGAACTGCGCGAACGTACCGGCGCAGGTATGATGGATTGTAAGAAGGCTCTCACTGAAGCAGATGGCAATATCGATGTTGCCATTGAAAACATGCGTAAGAGCGGACAGGCCAAGGCTGCCAAGAAGGCCGGCCGTGTAGCTGCCCAGGGTGTTATTGTTTCAAAGGTTTCCGGAAACAAGGCTGTTCTGGTTGAACTTAACTGCGAGACCGACTTCGTTGCCAAGGATGCCGGTTTCAGAGAGTATGCCAACAAGGTTGCTGAGCTTGCACTGGCTAATGATCTTGAAGATGTTGCCAAGGTAAATGCTCTTGATTACGGTAACGGCGATACTGTCGAGAATGTTCTCAAGGCAATGATTGCAAAGATTGGCGAAAATATGCATCTTCGTCGCATCAAGATTGCATCCGCTGACAATCTCGGCGTTTACATTCACAGCAACAGTCTGATTGGTGTTCTGGTATGCATGACCGGCGGTGATGCAGAACTTGCCAAGGATGTTGCAATGCACATCTGTGCAAGTGATCCTCAGTTTGTCAAGCCTGAGGATGTATCTCCTGAAGTTATTGAAAAAGAGCGTAAAGTTCAGGTTGAACTTGCAATGCAGTCTGGCAAGCCAAAGGAAATTGCCGAGAAGATGGTTGAAGGCCGCATGAGAAAATTCACAGGCGAAGTTTCTCTTACCGGTCAGCCATTCGTTAAGGATCCAGGTGTGACTGTCGGTGATATGCTCAAGAGCAAGGGTGCTGATGTAACTGCTTTCACACGCTTCAAGGTTGGCGAAGGAATTGAAGTCAAGCAGGTAGATTTTGCTGAGGAAGTAAAGGCTCAGGTGGCTGCCGCTCAGGGGCAGAAGTAACAGGACTTTTGCTGAAGCAGATTGCATACTGATCTGTTGAAGAATTTTCTGGCCGGATGTCCTGTATTGTGAACAGCCGGTTGAGCAGAATTTTGGAGGGAACCGTGGCAGATTGTCGCGGTTTTTTTTAGGCTGAATAAGGATTGCATACATATGAGTGAGACCGTTTATAAGAGAATTTTACTGAAACTAAGTGGCGAGGCATTGCAGGGCAGAGAAGGTTTCGGTATTGATCCGACTGTTTTGGATCACATGGCACAGGAAATCAGGGAGATTGTTGAACTTGGTGTTCAGGTGGGACTTGTGATAGGCGGCGGCAATATTTATCGCGGTGCCTCTCTAGCCAGAGCCGGTATGAATCGTGTCATTGGTGATCACATGGGTATGCTGGCAACTGTTATGAACGGACTGGCCATGCGTGATGCTCTTTTCCGTGCCGATGTTGATGCCCGTCTTTTTTCCGCCATTCCACTTCAGGGTATATGCCATCCGTACAGCTGGCTGGATGCGATTTCCAATCTTCGTGACGGCAGAGTTGTTATTCTCTCCGCCGGTACAGGAAATCCTTTCTTTACAACTGATTCAGCAGCATGTCTGAGAGGTATTGAAATCGGTGCCGATGCAGTGTTTAAAGGAACCAAGGTTGACGGAGTTTACAGTGCCGATCCTATGAAGGACAGCAGTGCGGTTTTATACAGCGAGCTTGGTTATGATGAAGTTCTTGAAAAAGAACTGAAGGTTATGGATCTTGCCGCTTTTACTCTGGCAAGAGATCATAATCTGCCTATAAGAGTTTTCAATATGAACAAACCGGGAACCCTTAAACGCATTATTCTCGGATCTGATGATGGAACCCTGATCCATCATGTGAAGAAATAACCGGTACTTCATATCTTTGATGCTTAAAAAAGATCTGTCAGCTGATATGCGGCGGATCTTTTTTTATTTCTGTCTTTTGAGTTGGATTTATTTTTCTCCGAAATTGCAGAATGGTACAGTCCGTGTTATTGTCTCCTTCAGATGCCCGGCTCGGTTTGGCACTTTTATGATTGGATAAGTGAATGTCTGATACCAAAATGATGAAGAAGCTTCCGATTTCGAATTCAAGATACAGAAATATAGTAGAGAGAAATCTGGCTTATGTCGACAAGACGGAATTTATTGAGAAACTGTACAATTCTGCTGTTGATATTCCGCTTTTTTTAAGACCGCGCCGGTTTGGCAAGACTCTGTTTACTGAAATCCTGTTTTATTATTATGACAAGGCTGCTGAGAGCTTTGCAGATGAACTCTTCAGAGGCAAGTACATTTATGAACATCCGGTTCCATACAAAAATTCTTACTGTGTTCTGAAGTTTGATTTTTCCGGTATTGACACAGTTGGGACTGCAGATTCAATAGTGTCTGATTTTGCAGGCAGAATCAGAAAATCATTTATCGATTTCTATCGGAGATATCCAGAATTGCTGCCCTACGGACTGCGTAGCAGTGACGGAGGCGGTTATGCCGAGGCTTTTGATGTTCTTTATGCAGATCTTTCTCCATCCAGGTGCCTGGATACCTTTTTAAAGAATTTCAGTCTGTCTGGTACCGAGTATAAAATCATGGTGATAATTGATGAATATGACAATTTCACCAATGATATTCTCAGTCGGGATCCGGAACTTTTTGAGAAACTGGCAAACAAGCAGGGGCTCAGGTTTTAAAATATGCTGAGCTTGATGACAAGTTGAGAACTGTGAGTGAACTGCATAAATATGTAATTATGTGTTGCTTCGGTGAGCTGGATATCATTGAGGTTTTCAAATGATCCCGTTTTCAGCATGGATAAACGGTTAATCGTATAGACGATGCTGAATCCTATCCTCAGGTTCTTGTGCATAACATTTATCATGACATACCGTTCAATCAGGAACAACTTGTCTGTTTCATGATGTCTCTCTGCAGCTATCTAAGTGTTCACGAGGTTATGGCAGGCACGCCAGAAATGGCGTTAAACTGACCAAAGAGTTAAGTCATAAGTTGTACGAAATGAAAGTACCGGCGGAAGCCGGTCAGCCAGTTGGGACATTGATGATACCGGTTGTTCAACGGGAAGCAACGATCATTCTTTTCCTTTGTATCAGCTTTGTTTCACTTGTGGTAAAATGCCATGAGTTTAAACTTTATATTGAGGATATCCAATGATTAATGATGTTAAGGATTCGGCAAAGGCAGGTATGGAAAAAGCTGTGGAAGCTTTTAAAAACCAGCTTTCTCGTATTCGTACAGGTCGTGCACAGCCAGCTCTTCTTGATGGCATAATGGTAGATTACTACGGTTCTTCAACCCCTCTGAAGCAAATTGGCAATATTGTTGCTGAGGATGCAAGAACTCTTGCCGTCACCGTCTATGACAATTCTGCAATCAAAGCTGTTGAAAAGGCTATTATGGACTCCGGACTCGGTCTGAATCCGCAGACTGCCGGTAACAATATCAGAATACCTCTGCCACCTCTTACAGAGGAAAGACGCAAGGAACTTATCAAAATAGTTCGTGCCGAGGCTGAGAAGGAGCGTGTTTCTGTAAGAAATGCCCGTCGTGATTCCAATAACGATCTGAAGGCTCTTGTTAAATCCAAGGATATCTCCGAGGATGAAGAGAAGCGTGCACAGGATGATATTCAGAAGCTTACTGACTCTTATATCAAGAAAATAGAAGATATACTTTCCGCTAAAGAAAAGGAACTGATGGAGATCTGATCTTTTTCTTTGCGTGACAGCTGATCCTCATTTTGGGATTTCTGAGATGAGGATTTTTTATGCTGATAATTTGATAAAAAGTTTTGAAGTTAACGGACTGATATCGAAATTACTGTTCCCTTATTCTGTTTTTTTATGAGGACTATGAATCAGTCCAGGTATCAAAATAATCAGTAGTAAATTCAGTACATATGCTGTATATACAATACTCTTAAGTATGTAGTGAACTGATTGGATTTATCGTTTGTAAGTGTTTTTACAGCCAATTGGAATTTTCTAAATGACTTCGCGGGAACATAAGGGTTGATTGCTGCACATGGTTAAAACATCAGATCAGATCGATAATCCGGTTATGCCGCGGCATGTCGCTATTATCATGGATGGCAACGGGCGCTGGGCTGAAAGGCGTGGAAAGATGAGGATCTTTGGTCACAGTAACGCCACATCAGCAGTGCGGAGTGCTGTGAGAGTCTCTCTGCAGAATGGTGTTCAGATTCTCACTCTCTTTGCTTTTTCATCAGAAAACTGGCGCAGACCGAAGGATGAAATTGATTATCTGATGTCTCTGTTTGGCAGATTCCTTGATTCTGAAATTCCTGAGCTGAAGAACAGAGGTGTAAAGATCAGGTTTATCGGTGAACTGTCAAGATTTTCTCCGGAACTTCAGGAAAAAATCAGAAGGGCGGAGGAAGAAACCTCAGCAAACGGCTCACTTCTGCTGAATATTGCCGCCAACTATGGCGGAAGGTGGGATATTATCAATGCCTGCAGGCGAATTATTGAAGAGCGGTCCATCAGCTCTGAAGATCTTTCAGAGGAACTTTTTTCAAGTTATCTTTCAACGGCGGGAGAGGATGTTGATCTTATGATCCGTACAGGTGGTGAAATGAGGATCAGTAATTTTCTCATCTGGCAGCTGGCCTATGCCGAACTTTACGTAACAGATGTTCTCTGGCCTGATTTTTCTGATGAAGAGTATCTTAAGGCTTTAAAGTGGTTTTCCACCCGGGAGCGCCGTTTCGGCTGTACCGGAGATCAGATACGATCATCTAAAACTTCTCCTTAAATGGTACTCAAATGAAACAACGTATTTTAACAGCTCTCTGGCTTATTCCTCTGGCTCTGCTCTGGATGTTTGCCTTCAATTCCCCTCTGTTTGCGGCAGGATCTGTTTTTCTTCTCGGACTTGGCGCATGGGAGTGGGGTAAATTTGTTTTTCCTTCAAGACCGGTAGTCTATGTTGCTCCGATAATGCTCCTGATTGCTGTAAGCTGTTTTCTGCTCAATCCGTTTGCATCCTCCTTCCCGTCGGAAGTCGGAACTTCGCCTGTATCGGTCGGATTTCTCGGAATGGGTGTCGCATGGTGGTTTCTTGCATCCTTTCTGGTAATCAAATACCCGTCAGATATTGCTCTGGTGAAATCATCCCTGCTGAATTTCATTTTTGGTATAGCTGTTCTGCTTCCGTTTTTCTGGTCACTCCTTTTTCTTCATGAGATGTCACCCGCCGGGATCCTTCCTTTTGAAAGCGGTTCTGCCAATCTGTTTTTTGTCATGCTTCTGGTATGGTGTGCAGACAGCGGTGCCTATTTCACTGGAAAGGCCTTCGGCAAACACCATATGAGTCCGGCTGTCAGTCCGAACAAGACGATAGAAGGACTGGCAGGCGGTGTGCTTCTTGCACTTGCTGTTGCCTTTGGTGCCACGTTCATGATGGACCATTATGCTCCGCTGTCTCTTGCTGTTGCGGTTGTCATGGCTGTGTCCGCTTCTGTTCTCGGTGACCTGGCGGAGAGCATGTTCAAGAGGGCTGCCGGAATCAAGGATTCAAGCAATCTTCTTCCCGGTCACGGCGGAGTTCTGGACAGGGTGGACAGTCTTACGGCCGCCCTTCCGGTTTATTCTCTGATCATGTATCTTTTTTCGAGGATGGCATAGTCATGGAAAATATAACTGTTCTTGGCTCAACCGGCTCAATAGGCAGAAGCACTCTTGATGTGGTGCGGAGAAATTCAGATCGTTTCAGAGTGTTTGCCCTCGGTGCAGGCAGTAATGTTGAACAGATGTTTGCCGACGTAATGGAGTTTAAGCCTGATTTTGCCGTTCTAAGTGATGAATCAGCATCCTCCAGACTGAAGGATCTTCTTGCAGGCAGTAATTCTGTCACAAAGATCCTGAGCGGTTATGATCAGCTCTCATTTATCGCCTCTCACGAATCCTGTGATTCCGTAATGGCGGCGATCGTTGGTGCTGCCGGCCTGATTCCTGCTCTCGCCGCGGTCAGGGCAGGAAAGAAGTTGTACCTTGCCAACAAGGAATCTCTGGTCATGACCGGACACCTGTTTATTATGGCACTTAAGGAAAGCGGATCCCGTATTCTTCCGGTGGACAGTGAACATAATGCAATTTTTCAGTCGCTGCCCGAGACTGAACAGCTCCGACTTGGTTTCTGCAGTATGAGGGATGCCGGAGTTTCACGTATTCTTCTTACCGGGTCAGGCGGACCGTTCCGTCAGCTTCCTCTGGATCGCCTTGCGTCGGTCACCCCGGAGGAGGCGGTAGCTCACCCGACCTGGAATATGGGCAGCAAGATTTCTGTTGATTCATCCACCATGATGAACAAGGGCTTTGAGTTCATTGAAGCAAAATGGCTTTTTAACCTTAACAACGATGACATCCAGGTGGTGATCCATCCTCAGTCGGTAATTCACTCAATGGTGCAGTACCGTGACGGATCTGTCATCGCCCAGATGGGCAATCCTGATATGCGCACACCTATTGCCAGGGTAATGGCATATCCTGACAGAATAGATTCAGGCGTCGGATCGCTTGATTTCTTCGCTCTGTCCGGTCTCTCATTCTTTGAACCCGATTACAGCCGCTATCCGTGTCTAAAACTTGCAATTGATTCGTGCTGGGCGGGGCAGGCTGCAACTACGGCGCTCAATGCAGCAAATGAGGTTGCGGTTGCCGCCTTTCTGAATCATGAGGTTTCCTATCCCCGCATTTATGAAATCTGCAGCAGAACGGTGGAACGTCACAGTGCAGACACAATAGTTGATGTGGAGTCAGTTCTTGAACTTGACAGAAGAGCCAGGGAAACAGCTTCAGCTCTTTTATAGGATTATTGAATAATGGATTTTTTCAGAAACTGCATATTTTTTCTGATAGCTATTGTTGTGCTTGTGGGTTTCCACGAGTTCGGTCATTTTATTGTTGCAAGACTGTGCGGAGTCAAAGTCTTAAGATTCTCTCTGGGTTTTGGAAAGGTAATTTTTTCTCACAAAGGGCGTGACGGCTGTGAATATGCCCTGTCCCTCATTCCTCTCGGCGGTTATGTCAAAATGCTGGATCGCAGAGAAGGTGTGGTTCCGGAAGGAGAGGAAACTCATGAGTTTACCGCACAGAATGTCTGGAAGAGGCTTGCTATTGTGGCGGCCGGACCTCTGTTCAATATAATTCTTGCCTTTTTCCTGTACTACGCCATGTTTATCATCGGCGTTGCTGCAGTAAAGCCTTATGTTACCGGTATTACTTCTGAATCTCCCGTATGGCAGGCCGGTCTTCGCAATGACGATCTGATCCTGAAGGTTGACGGCAAAAGTGTGATTGACTGGGAGGATGCCATCTATGAACTGATCCAGCATATAGGTGACGATTCCGTCACCCTCACTGTCAGAAGCACAGGCGGCAGTGTATCTGAAAAACGACTGGATCTCGGCAGCTGGAGCATTCACCGCGATCAGGGCGGAAATATTTTTCAGCCTCTGGGTTTTTCCCCGAAGTTTTATAATCTGACCCGTCGCATTGCGTCTGTTCTGAAGGATTCTCCAGCCGAGAAGGCAGGACTTCAGGAAGGTGACGAGGTGGAAGTAATTGACGATCTCAGAGTGGAAACCTGGTTTGATTTCTCCTCCTATGTGGCAGCAAGACCGGGTAAAAACGTAACTGTTGAAGTTCTCAGACCTGTTCTGCCTGAAGGAAAGAAAATAAAGGACGGAGGCATCGATTTCAGCGAATATCCTGCAGAGAAAAAGAAGTTTGAGATTACTCTCGGCAGGATTGAAACTCCGGAGGGTAACAAGGGACAGATAGGTGTTCAGGTTCAGGTGGAGCCGCTTGAGGACGGGACACGATTTATCCGGAAGTACGGTTTTGGCGAAGCTGTTTTTAAATCTGTTGATAAGATGGTGTCAGTATGCAGGATGACAGTGGTAACCATAGGAAAACTGTTCAGCGGATCTATTCCCATGGAGAATATCAGCGGTCCGATAGCAATAGCCAAATCTGCCGGATTTACGGCATCCATCGGAATTGAGTATTTTATCGGGTTCATGGCTCTTATCAGCATCAACCTCGGTATAATGAATCTCCTTCCGCTTCCGGTGCTGGACGGCGGTCATATCATGTTCTATACCGTTGAGGCTGTAACCGGACGCCAGTTGCCGGATAAAGTAATGCAGGGACTCATGTATTTTGGCATATTTGTGTTATTATTAATAATGACACTTGCTGTTTACAATGATATTGTTTTTGACGGATTCTAACCGGAATCCGCCGGATATTTTTTTGTTTGATTGAGATATTTTAGTTCGACTTTTTTGGCGTCGCAATGCCGCATAAAATACGGTCGCAGGTGAAATTTATGAAAAAATTTGGTATCGGGCTGCTCACTCTGCTGATGGGAATGTCTGCAGTGGCTGCCGAGATTAAGGATATAAAACTTGAAGGACTTCAGAGAGTTTCCCTCGGTGCTATTCTGCTCAATATTCCTGTAGGGGTGGGAGACAGGGCTGATGACAAGGCGATAGCCGAGGTTATAAGAAAACTGTACGCTACCGGAAATTTCGATGATGTTGATGCTCAGCTGAGCAGTGACGGAGTTCTTGCCATCAGAGTCAAGGAACGTCCGACCATATCAAGCATCGAATATGCCGGAAATGATGATATCAAAGAAGACAAGATAGAGCCTATCATCAATGATCTCGGGATCCGTGTAGGCGAGCCTCTGAACAGGGCAAAGCTTACAGAAGTTGAAATGGGTCTTACCGATTATTACCATACCAACGGAAAGTACCAGGCTGTTGTCAAGGTTCTTGTGACAGATCTTCCCCGTAACCGTGTGAAGCTCCGCATTCAGTTTGCCGAAGGCAAGTCATCCCGCATCAAGCAGCTCAACATTATCGGCAACAGCGTGTTCACCGAGAAGAAGCTGCTTTCAATTCTCGATCTGGATGATGATTCTCCGTGGTGGGATTTCTTTTCTTCCGACAAGTACAGCAAGACCAAGCTGGAGGGAGATCTTGAAAAACTGAAATCCTTTTATCTCAACCGCGGATATATACGTTTTGAAATTAAGAATACCGACGTATCAATTACACCGGATAAGAAGGGTGTCTATGTCACACTGAATATTCATGAGGGTGAGCAGTACAGGGTAAAGGAAGTAAAGGTTTCAGGAGATCTGATCAAGCGTGACGATGAGATCAGAAATCTGGTCACGATCCTTCCGGGTGATATTTATTCAAAGCAGACGACCACAAACAATGAGCAGATGATTTCCAATTTTGTTGGTAAGTTCGGATACTCAGATGCCCAGGTTGTTACCTATCCTAAAATTGATGATGAAAAGAAGGAAGTCACTCTTAATATGTTTGTGACTCCAGGTCCCCGTGTGTCGGTGAATGAAATCAGAATATCCGGAAACAAGGTTACGAAGGATGTTGTCGTCCGTCGTGAACTCCGGCAGTTTGAGGGATCCTGGCTGTCAAACGAAAAGGTGGAGCAGTCCAAGAAGCGACTCGGAAGACTCGGCTTTTTTGAAAAGGTTGATATCGAAACGGCAAAGATTCCCGGTATGGATGATATGGTGGATCTTGATGTCAAAGTAAAGGAGCGTCAGGTTAATTCTATTTCAGGAACTGTCAGTTACGGTACGGTTTCAGGCATTGCTTTCGGTGCGAAACTGGCTCAGGATAACATGCTCGGATACGGTCTGCGTGGTGAAATCGAGTGGAACTGGTCCAAGTCCCATCGTAAATATGCAGTGTCTCTCAGAGATCCGTATTTTACTCTAGACGGCATCAGCCTCACTGGAAAATTCTATTATGATGATTACCGTGCAGGCGAGGATGATCTGATCAATTATGAGAACCGTACCATCGGTGCCGAACTCAGAGCCGGTTATCCGGTTAATGAACTGAACTTCCTTGAGTATGGTTTCAATGCTGAGCGCAGTACCATTTCCCAGGTCCAGTCCTATGCCCAGATCCAGAAATTCTGGAATATATACGAACCTTATACAGATAATGAGAACCGTCTCAGAATTAATACATTTGCATTAAGCTTTGACTGGACAAGAAACAATCTGGATAAGGGAATATTCCCGATGGACGGCGACAAGGAGGAATTCTGGATAAAGGTTGCCATACCGGGTTCGGATATACAGTACTACAAGGCTACTTTCGATGTATCGAAGTTCTGGCCGCTGACCCGTGAGCATGACTACAGCTTCAATCTGAGAGGCACGGTCGGGTACGGTAACGGCTATGGCAAGGTTAAAGGCTACAGTCAGGTGCTTCCGTTCTTCCAGAATTTCTATGCAGGCGGCGGTCCGTGGCTCAGAGGCTTTAAAAATAATTCCGTAGGACCTAAGGCGATTTATTCTTTCCCTTACGGCGGTGAGATGTCAGAGGTGGGAACCAAAAACTCCATAGGCGGCAACGCCATGTGGGCTGTAACCGCCGAGCTGATTGTTCCGACGCCGTTTGTCAGCGATGAATATTCAGATCAGCTTCGTACTTCGGTTTTCTTTGATATGGGTAATGTTTTCGATACCACATATGATCCGGGTCGTTACAGTCACTGTATGGCTCATTGCAATAAAATTTACGATATGAAGGATCCTTGGCGTTACCGCAGTTCCGTAGGTGTGACACTTCAGTGGATATCTCCTGTAGGACCGCTGGCCATCACCTTTGCCCGTCCTATCAAGGAGCGCCCAGGAGATGATACCGAGGTGTTCTCTTTCAGTATTGGACAGACATTTTAATTTTAAAGAGGTTTAAATATGAAAAAGTTATTGACAGGTTTTGCTTTAAGTTTGGCAATTGCAGCAGGTTCCGTAGCCCAGGCAGCCAATCCTTCTTCTGTTGCTGTAATTAATCTGCCTCAGATCCTGAAGGAAATCCCTCAGTCAGCTCAGATTAAGAAAAAGCTGGAATCAGAGTTTTCTGGCCGTCAGGCTGAACTGAAGAAACTTAATGATCAGTATGTTGCTCTGGTGGAAAAACTGAAGAAGAACGGTGCCTATATGAAGGAGCAGGAGCAGATCAGCACCCAGCGCAAGGCACAGGAACTTCAGTCCCAGCTTCAGATCAAGGGTCAGGCTCTGATGGAGGATCAGCGTCGCCGCGTATCTGAAGAAGAAAGCAAGATCATGGAAAAAATCGCAACAGCTGTGGAGAAGATCGCAAAGCAGCGCGGTTATGACATTGTAATCAACGGTGTTGCTGCTGTAGTTTATGCAAACGACTCCATTGATATTTCCAAAGAAGTTATTCAGATGGTTAGCAAGAGCAATTAATAATGTCTTATACCCTAGGTGAAATTGCAGAGCGACTCAAGGCTGAGCTTCACGGTGATCCTGATATCAGGATCAGTCGTATTGCCAATCTGGCCAGTGCAGGCGAAGGTGAGATCAGCTTTTTGAATGATGCAAAGTACAGGAAGGATCTTTCAACTACCGGTGCCAGTGCTGTGATTATCCGGGCTTCAGATTTGGAGCACTGCAAAACAGCCGCTCTTGTTATGAATGATCCTTATGTCGGTTTTGCTCTGGTTGCCCAGATGCTGGATACAACACCGAAACAGAAGAACGAAGTGCATCCGTCGGCTGTTGTTGCAGATGATGTAAAAATCGGCAGCAATGTATCGATCGGTGCCAATGCGGTTATTGATTCCGGTGCCGAGATTGGTGATGATGCAGTGATTGGTCCGAACTGCTATATCGGCTGCAATGCAGTTATCGGTGCCCGCACCAGACTGTGGTCAAACTGCAGCGTTTATCACAATGTGAGGATCGGAACAGACTGTCTTCTTCAGTCCGGTGCTGTTATAGGTTCTGACGGTTTCGGTTATGCAAATGACAGGGGCAGATGGGTTAAAATCCCTCAGCTTGGCAGTGTTGTCATCGGCAATCATGTGGAAATAGGTGCAAATACCTGTATTGATCGCGGAGCCATAGACAATACAGTGATTGAGGATAATGTTATTATCGACAATCTCTGTCAGATCGCACACAATGTAAAGATCGGTACCGGTTCCGCAATGGCAGGCACTGCTGTTGTTGCAGGTTCCACAACTATCGGAAGGTACTGCATTATCGGAGGGCGCAGCGTGTTTAACGGTCACATCAATATTTGTGACGGTACAACAATCGCAGGTGCCACATCTGTTATGCGCAGTATTACAAAGCCTGGTACATATTCTTCAGGAGTTCCGGAAATGACCGAGAAGAAATGGCGAAAGGTTATGGCATGTCTTCCTATGCTGGATGAGGTCTGCAAGACTGTAAGAAAGGCTCAGAAAATAGTCGATACCATGACTGACAGTGAAAAAGAATAAAGCTTGTTAAAAGCATTTTGCTGAAAAGGGATCGGATTAACCGATCCCTTTTTGATTTTTTCTTTTATCCAGTTCCGGAGAGTCCATTCAGAAGAAGTCTGCCACAAATGTATTCAGTTATCAGGTATTTGTGTTTAATTGGTAAAAAGTAACAGATCTGTCATATTGATTTAATGTGTCATAAAATGTGATGTAAATGTTTGATAATTTCATTTGAGTAAAAGAATGAGATCTGTGTGATACTTTTATATTTAAATACTGGTTGATGGTGTCATTGATAATATATCATTGCAAGTATGATTGAATATGTTTTTTATGACGTATACAAATGGTTTGTTTTTAGTCATGAACCTGCATGATGTTTTTTTGTTTATTTTCAGATGATGATGCTATGAATGTTGAAAAAGTAATCAATGGTGAAGTGCGTCCAGGTGATAACAGTGCTGTTGTGTCGAATGACAGGAGTGCACTGAGAGAAAAAAACGACGGAAAGGAAAAAAATGAAAAGAATCTTACAACCGTCTGCTATCTTGAGCGGGACGGCAAATATCTTATGCTTCACCGGACCAAAAAGGAAAATGATACCAACAGGGACAAACTGATAGGTATCGGAGGGCATTTTCATCACGAAGAATCGCCGGAGGAATGCATGCTTCGGGAGATGTGGGAAGAGTGCGGCATCGTTCTCACGGATATGAGAATGAGAGGACTGATTACTTTCGTATCAGATGTGTTCGGGTGTGAATACATGTTTCTGTTCACTGCAACGAGCTATGAGGGACAACTTGCACCTGACTGTGATGAGGGTACACTGGAATGGATTGAAAAGAGCTCGCTTCTGAAGAGCGAAAAAATATGGGAGGGTGACAGGATATTTCTGAAACTGCTGGATGAGAGACAGGATTTTTTTTCTCTGAAGTTCATCTATAAGGGAGAAAAACTTGAGAAAGTTCTGCTTGACGGAGTACAACAGAAACAGTAATTCACTGTCCGTCATTGAACATTGTTCTTTGAGATGGTTTAGAAGTTTTTCAATGGGTAATTCTGCGATCTGTTCTTAAAGTTTCGCTGATGAGTGATTTATCTCTCAATCCTGAAAACATAAAAAAGAGTTTTCTGAAAATGTAGCACAGATCGGGAGGCAGTGTTTTTTTAGTTATTTCAAAAAATGCTATAATGCGAAGATAGGATCGTTTTTGATCAGGTTTTTTTACCGCATGAGTATCATCAGGATTTGAAACAGAAGGATTTAAAAATTGAGTACAGAAGAAGTTAAAGAAGAGTTGCATCCTTTGGATATCAGGGAAATTCAGGAACTGCTCCCTCATCGTTATCCGTTTTTACTTGTGGATAAGGTTATAGACTACACCTATAACAATGAAAAAAAGGTTCTGAAGGCTATTAAGAACGTCAGCGTGAACGAACCGTTTTTCCAGGGGCATTTTCCTGGCAAACCGGTATTGCCGGGTGTTCTGATCCTTGAAGCACTTGCACAGGCCACCGGTATTCTTTCGTTCAAGGCTGTTGGCAAGCCTAAGGATGATGAACTCTATTATTTTGCCGCCATTGATAATGCCAGATTCAAGCGTCCGGTATTTCCTGGCGATCAGCTGGTTCTTGATGTTGTTCTTATCCGCGAGGTAAGAGGTGTAGCTAAATTCAGCGGTACTGCATCCGTAAACGGTGAGGTTGTCTGTACGGCAGAACTTATGTGTGCAAAGAGAAAGGCATGAGATAGGAAGTTGTTATGATAGACAGTACAGCAAAGATAGACAGTTCGGCGCAGATCCATGAAACCGCGATTATCGGACGGAATGTGGTTGTTGGTCCGGGAGTTCAGATAGGTGCGTATACTATCATAGGTGATGATGTTGAAATCGGAACCGGAACCAGAATAATGTCCCATGTTGTGCTGAAGGGACCGACAAAAATGGGCTGCCGCAATACTGTCTATCAGTTTGCATCTCTCGGAGAAGACTGTCAGGACAAGAAGTATGCAGGTGAAGTTACATATCTTGAAATAGGCGATGACAATGTTTTCCGCGAGCACTGTTCGGTTCATCGCGGTACAGTTCAGGATCAGAGTCTGACCAAAATAGGTTCCCGCAATCTTTTCATGATTAACTCCCATGTAGCTCATGACTGTTTTATCGGCAATGACTGCATATTTGCAAATAATGCAACTCTTGCCGGTCATGTTCATATCGGCAACTATGTGATTTTTGGCGGTCTTACTGCAATACATCAGCACGGTCGTGTCGGTGATCATGCTTTTATTGCAGGCTGTGCCGGACTTAACAAGGATTGTCCTCCTTTTGTCATGGCGGCAGATCATTATGCGAAGCCTGTAGGAATAAATTCTGAAGGACTCAAGCGCCGTGGTTTTTCGTCTCAGCAGATTGAGAGTATCCGCCACGCATATAAAATTCTTTATCGTCAGAATCTTTCTCTTGATGATGCAAGAGCAGAAATTTCCAAACTGGCGGAAAAGGAACCATGTCTGCTTGTGATGGTTGATTTTCTTAACGCCACTGAGAGAGGAATAATTCGTTAACATGGCTAAGCCTTTGGTTATAGGAATTGTTGCCGGTGAGGTTTCCGGTGACAATCTTGGGGCCGGTCTTATTGCTGAACTCCGCAGAAGGCTTCCTTACGTTTCCTTTGTTGGCATCGGCGGCTCGAGAATGAGAAGTGCCGGGTTGCATCCGTGGTATCCCGTCGAGGAACTTTCGGTAATGGGGCTGGAAGTTCTCAGCAAACTTGGCAGGATCCTGAAAATCAGAAGAGATATCATCAGACGCATGAAGGAGGAGCATATAGATCTGTTCATCGGTATTGATGCTCCTGATTTCAATCTTACCGTGGAGGAGAAACTTCATGCCTCCGGTATAAAAACCGTTCATTATGTAAGTCCGTCCGTATGGGCATGGCGTCAGAACCGGATCTACAAGATCAAGCGGGCCGTGGATCATGTTCTCTGTCTTCTGCCTTTTGAAAAAGACTTCTATGACAGATTTGATGTTCCCGCAACCTTTGTTGGTCACACCATGGCGGATCTCATCCCCATGGAAAATGACAGAGAAATGGCCCGCAGACTGCTTAATCTGAATGATAAGGGACTTTATCTGGCTGTTCTTCCCGGAAGCAGAACAGGTGAGGTCAAGTCTCTTTCGCCGATGTTTCTTAAAGCCTGTCAGATCCTGAAGAAGGATTTCATCAATCTGAAAATTATCGTACCGCTGGTGAATTCTCTTCAGAAGGGCATGTTTGATGAGGCTGTGAAGAAATTCGGACAGGGACTGAATATTACATCTTTTATAGGTCATTCCAGAGATGTGATGGCAGCATCTGATGCCGTTCTTCTGGCATCCGGAACTGCAACCCTTGAGGCAATGCTTATCGGCAGACCTATGGTTGTTGCTTATAAACTGTCAAAAATAGCGGAGATGATAGCAAGGCGTCTTATCAAGATCGATGTGGTGTCGCTTCCGAATCTGCTGATTGAAAGCAAGCCTGTTCCCGAACTTCTTCAGGATGACTGCACGCCTGAGAAACTGGCGGCAGCGGTAAGTCGCCTGCTCAGATCTGATAATCAGGAGCTTCTTGATGCCTTTAAGGCGGCTCATCTGCAGCTGCTGAAAAATGCTGATGAACTGGCTGCTGAAACTTGTATCAGTGTTCTTAACAGTCAAAACTGAGTCAGTGCCTCTGTTTTCATTCTGTTTTCCCCTTCCGGGGCTGTTGTCAAAATGCATCTTCTGATGCAGATTGATTCTTTTGGTAGCACCCTTTCTCTGTCTTAATTACGGGTGCCTTCGGTCTGCTGTTTGTGTCTGAACAGTTTCAGACTGATTTCAATGCTGTCTTTTTCTTTTTCTGTTTCTTTTGAGGTTTGATCTCTATGTGCTTCGAATACCCTGTTGATCCTTCAGTTTCTCTTGTATGCGGTGTTGATGAGGTAGGAAGGGGACCTCTTGTGGGTGACGTGGTAACTGCGGCTGTGATCCTTGATCCATCCTGTAAAATTCCAAATCTTACCGATTCAAAAAAACTGTCGGCAAAGAAGCGCGAGGCAGTCTATGCAGAAATTATTGAGCATGCGAGAGCGTGGGCTGTAGGTCGGGCTTCTCCCCGGGAAATAGATGAACTTAATATTCTTCATGCAACCATGCTTGCCATGAAAAGGGCAGTGGAGGCACTTCCCATGAAGCCTGATTATGTTCTTGTAGACGGCAACAGGGTTCCTGATTTATACTGTCCTGCTTCGTCTGTTGTAAAGGGCGATCTGCTGGTTCCCGAGATCAGCGCCGCCTCAATTGTTGCAAAGGTTACCCGGGATCGGGAGATGGATAAACTGGCTGAAAAATATCCGCAGTACGGCTTCGAGAAACACAAGGGGTATCCGACAGCAGCACACCTTGAGGCTATAAAAAAGTACGGAGTAAATGAACTTTATCGCAGGAGTTACGGTCCTGTACGCAATATTTTATCTGGAATGGAGAAGTAATAGCTATGAGTGATGAAAATGAGGTTATTGTAAAACAGCCGCTTAAGTTTGTTCACCTGAGGATCCATACGGATTTTTCCCTGGATGACGGTCTTCAGCATGTTGAGGAATACTGCAAATATGCATCTCTGAAGCACTGGCCTGCTCTTGCCATAACAGATCGCATGAATGTTTGCGGTCTTGTCCGTCTTTATGCTCAGGCGTCAAACGGCAACAAGGAGAAATTTCCGGGAGGCGTCAAGCCGATAGCGGCAGTTGATGTTAATGTGAACGATGAGTTTGCTGAGCATGAGGCTACACTTCTTACCTTGTATGCCATGAATGAGAACGGTTATCACAACATCTGCGAGATTATCTCCAGAGGACACCGTCGCGGCAAGCAGCAGTGCAACGGTCTGGAAATGCCTACTATTGAGCTGTCATGGTTTACTGAGCGGAACAGTCATGACACATCCTTCTATGCCGATGACATAATAGTACTTTCCGGAGGAAGAGTCGGTGCTCTCGGTAAATATCTGCTGAAGGGAAGAGAGGACAGAGTTGATGAACTTCTGGATTTTTATAAAAAATGGTTTCCGGATCGTTTTTACCTTGAACTGACCCGTACAGATCGGGATAACGAGGAGCAGTACAACGTGCTGGCGGTGGCTCTTGCCGAAAAGCAGGATCTTCCGGTTGTGGCAACCAATGATGTGGTGTTCATGGAGAAGAACGACTTCTTTTACCATGAAGTGAGGGTTGCCAGCCAGATGAAGTATACAATGGCGGATCCGCGCAGACCCAAACTTTATTCCTGTGAGCAGTACCTTAAAACCCAGGAAGAAATGTGTTCGCTTTTCAGTGATATACCGGAGGCGCTGGAGAATACTGTTGAAATTGCCAAACGCTGCAATGTTTATATTCCTCTGGGCGTTCCGCATCTTCCGAAATTCCCTGTTCCGGCTGACTTTGTGCCGACGGATGATATGCGTCAGCGTGTTCTCAGGATCTGGACAGAATATGATGAGAAGACTGCGAAAAATAAGAAAAGAGATCCTGTGGATTTCACCAGACTGCCGGCAGAAAAAATTGCTGAATTAGAAGATAAAATACGTCTGTGCTGCTATCTGATCTGGCAGTCTGAAACCGGTCTTGAAAAGCGTCTTGCCGTTCTGTTTCCGGATGAGAAAAAACGCAGTGAGGAGCGTCCGAAGTATTATGAGCGTCTTTATATGGAGCTCAGTGTAGTTATCGGAATGGATTTCCCCGGATATTTTCTTATAGTGATGGAATTTATTCAGTGGGCCAAGTCCCAGGGAATTCCGATAGGACCCGGACGAGGTTCGGGTGCCGGATCTCTGGTGGCCTATGCCATAAAGATTACTGATCTTAATCCTCTTGATTTTGCTCTTCTTTTTGAAAGATTTCTTAATCCTGAGCGTGTATCGATGCCGGATTTTGATATTGATATCTGCAAGGATCGGCGAGGAGAGGTTATTCAGCATGTTGCCGAACTTTACGGGCATGAAGCTGTCTCGCAGATTATCACTTTCGGTACCATGGCGGCCAAGGCTGCGATCAAGGATGTGACAAGAACTCTTAATATGTCGTATACCTTCGGCGACCAGCTGGCCAAGCTGATCCCTGCGGCTCCCGGCACCAAACTCAGTGATGCCTTTAATGTAGAAAAGAATCCTAAGCATCCGGAGGATGTGGAACTCCTTAAAAGCCGTTACGAAAGCGAGCCGGAAGTGAAGGAGGTTATCGATATAGCCTTTAAGCTTGAGGGTGTGACCAAGAGCACCGGCAAGCATGCCGGCGGAGTGGTTATTTCGCCTTCCACAATTGTCGATTATTCTCCAATAGCTCTTGATACTGATAACAACCCTGTAACCCAGTATGACAAGCACGATATTGAGGATGCAGGTCTGATCAAGTTTGACTTTCTCGGCCTCAAGACTATAACCATCATCAAATGGGCTCTGGACATGATCAATGCCCGCATGAAGCGTCAGGGCAGGGAGCCGGTGGATATTTCCACAATACCGCTGGATGACAAGGAATGCTATGATGTTCTCATGTCCTGTGAAACCACAGGCGTGTTCCAGCTGGAATCACGCGGCATGAGGGATCTTATTTCAAAACTGAAGCCGGATCGCTTTGACGATATGATTGCTCTGGTTGCTCTGTTCAGACCGGGTCCTCTGGAATCAGGTATGGTGGATAACTATATCAACCGCAAGCATGGCAGGGAGGAGGTTTCCTATCCTATGCCTGAATATCAGCATGAGTGCCTCAAGCCTATTCTGGAATCAACTTACGGTGTTGTAGTTTACCAGGAGCAGGTTATGCAGCTGGCACAGGCTCTTTCAGGCTATTCGCTGGGCGGTGCAGATTTGCTGCGGCGTGCCATGGGCAAGAAAATCCAGGAGGAAATGGTTCGAAACCGAAAGATCTTTGTGGATGGTGCTGTTAGGAAAGGTCGCGATGCTGCCGTTGCGGGTAAAATCTACGATATAGTGGAAAAGTTTGCCGGATACGGCTTCAATAAATCTCACAGTGCCGCCTATGCTCTTGTTGCCTATCAGACTCTTTGGATGAAGGTCCATTATCCGGCGGATTATCTGGCCGCACTGATGACAGGCGATAAGGACAGCAAGGAAAAGATTGTCGCCTATGTTGCTGAGCTCAGGAGACTGGGGATCAGGATCAGTCCTCCGGATGTAAATCAGTGTCAGTATGATTTTATTGCCAGTGATGACGGTGAAGTGGTGTACGGACTCTGCGGTATTTCCGGAATCGGCTACGGTGCCGTGGAGGAAATCGTCAACAACCGCAAAAGCGGTCCGTATGTGGATCTTTTTGATTTCTGCTGCCGTGTGGATTTGAAGAAATTCAGCCGCAGTGCTCTTGAAACGCTGATCTGGGTTGGAGCCTTTGACAGAATAGGTCCTCACAGAAGTGCCATTCTGGAGGCTCTTGATGTGGCTATCAAATATGCCACGGATAAGAATTCCAATGAGCTTGAAGGTCAGTTTGACATGTTCAGCTGCGAAGGTGCAGCTGATCCGTATCGTCCGACATATCCTGATGTGCCTATGCTTCCTGATATAGCCTGGCTTACCAAGGAAAAGCACTATCTTGGTCTTTATCTTACCGGACATCCTGTAAACCAGTACCTCGCTGAGATATCTCATTACAATGCAACACAGATTAAGGATCTGACACCGACCAGTTCACATGTGGACAGGGGGCACCACCTGGTTACCGTAATAGGATATGCCCATGAGGTAAGGTGGATCACCACCAAGAAGGGCACACGGATGGCAACCATTCTTCTTGATGACGGAACCGGTGATATCACAGTTCTGGTGTTTGCCCGCACTGTGGAAAAATGTGAGGAGTTTATTCAGCAGGATACAATTCTTTATATAAAGGGCGAAGTCAAGCCGGATTACAGAGCTGCCCAGGATGAAACCTCCGAGGAGGTTCCGATAAATCTTATCGCAGATTCAGTGATTTCGCTTACGTCGGCCCGCAATGAAAATGCGGTGTGTATCCTTGTTACATTAAGAGAGGAGCAGTGCTCTGATAAATTTATCTATCAGCTTATGGGACTCCTTGAACAGTACCGTTCCGAGAATGAACTCCCGGTCAAGATATGTTATAAGACGGAAAAAGGCTGCATAGCTCTTGATCCGGACAGTGCCTTCAGAGTGAAGCCGTGCGATGAACTCCTTACGGATTTGCAGACTCTGGTGGGCAAGGATCAGATAAGCGTGGAATTCTGAGGAATACAGGGAATTTATGAAAATGAAACTGCCGGGAAAACTGCGTGCACACACGGTGTTTCTTCTCATTATGTCGCTCCTGCTTGTATCCAGAGTGCTTCATTATTACATGGGGCATTATGATGACAGGCAGATTACAAGAAACGGAGCTCTGACTTCCCTTGGTCACAGTGTTGCAGGTAAACTGAGAGGTCTTGATTACAGCGGGTTTGCCGTCAAAACTGTTTCTTACGGAGCCGAGGGGGAAAACGGAGTGTATGCAGTTCTTTCGGTAGCCGCTTCCGATGATGAAATTCTGAAACTGAGAGAGGAAAAACTTTCGGATGCGAAACTGCGTTCAAAAGTCTGTTCGGGAAGGGATAAGCTTGCATTGAGCTATGTTGACAGAATCAGAATTTCATATGTGGATGAGAAGGGCAGGGAAATAACCGGCACTGCTTTCGGAGGCTGCTGATTTTCATGATCTTTCCTGTTTAACTTCATCTGACGGGACTGTCACATTGCAGTATGGATGTGATATCCGCTCATTTCAGTAATTCTTTTCTTCATTTTGTGATCCTGTCTGAATGCTCGATCTTTTTAGATGTTGTTGTGCAGTAATAAACAAAAAAAGCCCTGTTTTTTTTGATATAATACCGTAGATTTTTTATATTGCCCGACCGCCGGAGACTGTGCCCGGACGGCGTAATTTTTAATTAGGATGAGTTATGGATTTAAATTTCTTGGATTTCGAACAGAAAATTGCTGAACTGATTGCGCAGACCAATGAACTCAAAAGGGTAAGCGAATCGAACGGCGGTGAGGTCGATCTGTCAAAGACCATAAGTTCTCTTGAGCATGCGACAGATAAGCTTACCAAGGAAATCTTTTCAAATCTGGGAGCATGGCAGATATCGCGTCTTTCACGTCATCCTATGCGTCCGTACTCTCTTGATTACATCAGCAGAATGTTTACAGAATTTGATGAACTGTGCGGAGATCGAAATTTCTCTGATGATCAGGCTATTGTCGGAGGCACGGCGAGACTGGACGGCAGGCCGTGTATGGTTATCGGCCACCAGAAGGGGCGCGATACCCAGGAAAAAATCAGGAGGAATTTCGGTATGCCCCGTCCAGAGGGATACCGCAAGGCATTGAGACTCATGCGTCTTGCAGAGCGCTTCCATATGCCTGTAATTACATTTATTGATACACCTGGCGCATATCCTGGAGTTGGTGCAGAAGAGCGCGGTCAGGCTGAGGCAATTGCCAAGAACCTCAAGATTATGAGTTCACTCAGGACTCCGGTGATTTGTACCGTGATCGGTGAAGGCGGATCAGGCGGTGCTCTGGCTATCGGTGTGGGTGACAGAGTGAATATGATGCAGTATTCCACCTATTCCGTTATTTCACCTGAAGGCTGTGCTTCGATTCTCTGGAAGAGTGCAGACAAGGCTTCAACAGCTGCCGAGGCCATGAACATTACAGCAGACAAACTCATGTCTCTGAAACTGATTGACAATGTGATCAAGGAGCCGCTGGGCGGAGCTCACCGTGATTATGACAAGGCGGCGGAAAATCTGAAAGAGCGCATTATTACAGATCTGAATGAACTCTCTGAACTGTCTGAAGAGGAACTTCTTGAAAGAAGGTTCAGCCGCCTGATGTCCTACGGCTACTGTTAGCAGATAATGAATTCAAATTATTGTACGGTCTCTTTGGAGCAGTGCTTCAGAGAGGCTTTTTTGTATCTTGATCCTCCGCCTTCCCATGGTGTTATAGCCCTGTCAGGCGGTGCAGACTCTGTTGTTCTTACCTGGCTTCTTGCTCATTCCGGTGATTTGTTTCCAGAAAACTTTACTCTGGAGGCAGTGTATGTTCATCACGGTCTCAGTACCCATGCCGGAGAATGGGCTGAATTCTGCAGTCGATATGCAGCTTCTCTCGGTATACCGTTTACCTGCGAACGGGTGACTCTTGACTATTCAGAGGGTGACGGTACAGAAGCTGCCGCCCGTCGTGCCAGGTATGAGGTTCTGGCAAAGCATATGATCGGATCCGCTCCGGTTTTGTTTACTGCCCATCATGCCAATGATCAGGCTGAAACTTTTTTCCTCGCTCTGAAGAGAGGATCCGGTCTTCCCGGACTTGCATCCATGCAGCCTGTGCGTGAGTTTGCCGGAGGCCGGCTTTTCAGACCGCTGCTGAAAGTAAGTCGATCTGACATTGAAAACTTTGCGACCAGTCATAATCTGCAGTATGTAACTGATGAATCCAACAGCGATGAGCATTATGACAGAAATTTTCTGAGGCATCAGATTATCCCCCTGCTTCAGGAGAGGTTCCCCGGTTTTCTTGACATGATAGGGTACAGCACCGGTTATATATCAGAAGCTGAACAGATGGTTTCTCAGATTGCAGAATCTGACCTGGAGAACTGCCGTTACAGTGAGAATTCCGTCATAATTTCCGAGCTTCTGAAACTTTCAGAAGTACGGGGTAAAAATGTTCTCAGGTATTTATGGCATGATATTACCGGAAGATATCCTTCCCGCAGTCTTGTGAAGAGTGTGCTGACCGAAATGATCCCGGCCCGCTGTGATGCTGCACCATGCTTTATTGAGAACGGTTTTTTCTGCCGCAGATATCAGGACTGCCTTTACGTCGTCAGAGAGCAGAATGAGACTCCGCTGCAGACTGTCAGACTTGAATTAAACTCTGTGTTTGAGCTTGGCGGACACAGCTGGATCCTTGAAAGAGCAGAGGGCGGCGGCTTTGCATTGATGCCTGACAGTCTTTCCTTTGACTACCCCTTCAGTACAACCCTGCATCCCTATACAAGACGCCACAGCCGCAGTCTTAAGAAGATTTTTTCCGAGCTCAGGATCCCGGTATGGGAGCGGCGGAGGATCCCGCTGGTGATCAGTGAGGGCAAGGTGGCAGGCTTATTTCCTGATCTTCCGGAGCTTTCAAACTATGTAAAGGAAAACGGGTATGTATTCAGACGTGTCCCGTGATTTCTTGCTCGGGGAAAAACTCAAGCCGCAAGTCAGGTACAGCATATACAGAAAAAGAAAGTGCACCGGCATAACCAGTGCACAAACTAAATCACAATGAGCAAAATTTCCACTAACAACCTTTTAGAGTGTGATTTTTCTAAAAAGTTCCGTAATTATTTTGAATAAAATTAAAAAATTCAAATTTTTATAATCTGCCTGAACAACTCGGGATTCCGGATTATGACAGCCGGATTAACCTGGCCATGTAAAACCCGTCAAATCCTGTTTCTGAAGGATAAACAGTTTTATCCTCCTCCAGTTTGAATTCATCTGGATGATTCTTTAAAAAATTTCTGATTTGGAGTTCATTTTCTACCGGCATAATTGAGCAGGTGGAATAAACCAGTTTGCCGCCAATCTTTACCATTTTTGAATAATTTTCCAGGATCTCAGCCTGGGTTGAGTACAGAGCGTTCAGTCTTGATGCGGTGTCAGCCCATTTGATATCAGGATTTCTTTTAAGAACTCCGATGCCGGAGCAAGGAACATCAAGCAGTACCCGATCTGCTGATCCGCTTAGTCTTTTGATAACTTTGCTTGAATCTATGAGTCTGGTTTCGATATTGAAGGCTCCGCCTCTTCTGGCTCTCTGTTTCAGATTTTTCAGCTTCCATTCCGCCACATCCATGGCAATTATAGTGCCTTTCCCCCTGGTAAGAGCAGCCAGGTGCATTGTTTTTCCTCCGGCACCGCTGCAGGCGTCTATTATTCTCATTCCAGGGTGAACATCAAGAAAAGGTGCTATTAACTGGGAGCCGGCATCCTGCTGTTCAAAAAAGCCGTTGGCGAAAGCATTCATCTTAAAGAGTGATGCGTCAGAAAGTATCTCAAGAGCTGAAGGTACGCCATTCACATCTCTGGTATCAACATTAGATCTCAGAAGAGTTTTTACCAGTTCCTCCTTTGTTGTTTTAAGGGTGTTAACCCGTATAAACCTCTTCGGGACATCACAGAGTGCATGGCGCTCTGCGGGCCATCTTTCACCCAGTTCATAGTCACCGTGCACTTCAAGCCATTCAGGACAGCCGTCGATCAGTGATTTGTTTTTCTTCAGATCCTTGTTTCTGATCCGTATCTCATTCACGTTCAGCGGCGGTGTTCTTGCCCCCTCAGTCTGGTGCAGGTTGTTGATTACATGCCATATGTGCACCAGTCTGTCGATATTGGCTGCGGTTTCCGTCTGTTTCGGGGTTATATCAATCAGCTTGAGAAAATAGTTAAGCCGGCGCATTATATCTCCCACCACTCTGGTAACAAGGGCTTGTTCCCGATTGCAGACACTTACCTTGTGAAAGTAGATGGAATATGACTCATCTATGCTTTTTTTATCATTTAGAATTGAATAAAGAATTGATGTGGCAAGACGGAACTGAAACGGAGTAAGTGTATTAATTTTCATAGGAAAAATTTCTGTCTGTGGTGAATTGATCAGAACGATATTTCATCAAGCGTTTTTGAAAAACTTGGCAGGAAAACATCCTCAAAATACCGGATGGCAGGGGAGCTTTTCGCTCTCTCATCCAGACTGGCCCGGAGTCTTGTCGCCGCAGCCGAGAATTCGGTGTTGTTTGCCTTGATTTCTGACATGCATTTTATGTATGCACACATGGTATCGGCATCCTTGACGATACGGAGGAGCCGTTCATCTGCCCCCTTTCCGGTAATAATACCTCTGAAGGTATCTTCAAATTCCTTCGGCAGCATGCCGATCAGCTTTTCTTCTGCCATTTTTTCCAGTTTCTTATATTCCTGGGCAATATGTTCATTCTGGTATTTGACGGGTGTAGGCAGATCACCGGTAAACACCTCAGGCGCATCATGATAAAGTGCTATCAGTGCCGCCTTTGATGAATCGATGTCAGAGCCGGTAAGCATATTCTCGATGAGAGCCATCATGTGCGCAATCATGGCTACCTGGAGACTGTGCTCGGCTATATTTTCACTGTTAACATTACGCATCAGCGACCATCTGCTGATTAAAGACATTCTGGCCAGCTGAGCGAAAAAATGACTGTTTTTCTGATCCTTATCCATTTATTACTGATGATATGTTTTCAGGAAATGTGCAAATCTCGAGGCGGCATCAGTGAGAATTTCTTCATTTGGAATAAATGTCACTCTGATATGATCCGGTCGAGGCCAGTTGAATCCGGTGCCTTGGACAACAAGAAGATGCTCCTGCCTCAGCAGATCCAGCACCATTTTCCCGTCATCCTTGATGTTGAATTTTTTTATATCAATTTTAGGGAACATGTAAAGTGCCGCTTTTGGTTTGACAGCAGTGATCCCCGGGATCTGGGTGAAAAGGTTGTAAATAATGTCTCTCTGTTTGCGAAGCTTTCCGCCTGGCACGATAAGCTCGTTAATTGACTGATATCCGCCCAGGGCTGTAGGGATTGCCATCTGGAAAGGAACATTTGCACAGAGACGCATTGTGGCCAGCAGTTCAAGTCCGCTGATATAACCGGCTGCCCTGTTCTTCGGACCGCTTACAACCATCCATCCCTGTCTGAATCCGCAGGCCCGGTAGGCCTTTGACAGACCGTTGAACGTAATGGTGAGAACATCGTCACTCAGGGTGCAGAGACTTCTGTGGGCGGTGTCGTCATAGAGGATTTTGTCGTAGATTTCGTCTGCATACAGGATCAGATTGTGCTGTCTTGCAATCTCGATAATTTCCAGCAGAATGTCAGTGCTGTAAACAGCTCCGGTCGGATTATTAGGATTGATGAGAATTATGCCCCTGGTTCTTGATGATATTTTTTTCTTTATGTCATCAATATCAGGAAACCATCCCTGCTGCTCGTCGCATATATAGTGAACAGCCTTTCCTCCGGCCAGATTTACTGCAGCTGTCCACAGAGGATAGTCAGGTGCCGGAACCAGCATTTCGTCACCGTTGTTAAGCAGTGCCTGCATTGACTGTACTATCAGCTCCGAGCAGCCGTTGCCGATGAAGACATCATTGACGTCAACATCCCTGAGCCCTTTCTGCTGATAGTGCTGAACTATGGCCTTTCTGGCTGTGAACAGACCTTTGGAGTCGCAGTATCCCTGATTCTGTGGCAGGTTGACAATAACATCCTTTACAATTTCCTCAGGTGCGTCAAAGCCGAAAGGTGCCAGATTACCGATATTAAGCTTAAGAATGCGGTGACCTTCCTCTTCCAGTCTTCTTGCTTCCTGGTGGACACTTCCACGTATGTCGTAACATACATTGTCTAATTTGTGTGCTTTATCTATAAACATCTTTATAACCTTCGAATGACTGCACATTTCGCTACTGTGGTTTTCGGTAAATCACAGGTGCTTACTGCTGATTCAATTATATCATGTCGAATGCGGGATTTTTTTATTGAGGACGCTTTTTGTTCACTGTTAAAGCCGGTTGTCGTGAAAACAGCGGCATTCTGCAAACATCCTCACTGAATGCCGGAAATTCTTTATTATGGCTCTGTTCAACAAAGGTTTGATACCACAGAAACACAATACATAAAGTATTTTTGAACTTAAAAAAGTAAAATTTTGAGTTTATATAACTTTATGACTTATCAAGTTTATTTCTGGAACAACGCTATTTCTTAACTGAACCTTCACTATCTGAAGACAGGGGCCTTTTCCTCCCTCAGATACTGAAGCAGATTGCGTTCGTATTCGAAGTGAGGAAGAAGTTTCTTTTCTTCATTCATGATTCTGTATTCGTTTGAATCAGGAGAATAGTCATTTGTAAAAACAACAAACGGAACCAGGTTGTTGTTTATTGTTCTGACATAACCTGCGAGGTTTCGCACATGTCTTATGGTACCTGTTTTTGCAATGATGTTTCCTTTCAGTGGAGGATTTATTACACTTGCTCTTTTCAGCATGGTGCCGCTTTCTCCCGAAACCGGCAGAAGTTCGAGTATGTGGAGACGGCTGTCATTGTTTTTGATGTACTTCAGAACCTGAAGCATGGTACTTACTGAAATCAGGTTATATGACGACAGGCCGCTTCCGTCGTAGAGATCAGCTCCGCCGAACTGTATGCCTGCTTTTTCTCTCAGAATACCCTTTATGCCCTGGGCCGCTCCGTAAATATTCACAGCAGTTTTCTTCAGGTACGATCTGGCGGCAGCTGCGGCAATGGCTTCGGCATAAAGATTGTCCGAGTATTTGAGCATATGCTTTACCATGACAGGAAGCTCCGGCGACACTGACGTATCCAGAACAGTGAGTTTTTCTGTCGATTTCTGGGATATTTCTATTCTGCCGGAATAGGAAATTCCCGAATTCCTCAGTGCTATATGTATGATGTCTTTTGCCCAGAGATTTGGATCCTGTACAGCAAATTTAAATTCCTGCACGTAGTTGCGTTTGCGGTTGATTTCCTCGTTGAAACATCCTGTTACTCTGTAGGAATTATTTATGGACGGCTCCACAATCATCGGGCAGTTGCCGTCGGCAAGAGCGCTTTTAGGTTTTGGTTCCACATCAAAGGAAACCTTTATTGGCTGGTATTCTGAAAGCACAGGTAAAGAGAAGGTTCTGGCGCCTCTGTTCAGATTGGCCTTGGTTACAATGCAGTTGTGATCAATTATGACACCGCCTGCGGGTGCGGCAAAGCAGAGTGTCAGATCCTCCCATGGCCAGCCTGCTCCTCTGGTGTAACCCTTGAAAACTTCCGAGTTGATAATAACGTTTCCTCTGATTTTTTTTACACCTGAATCCTTCAGATTTTTGAACATTCTTGTCAGTTTTTCTGAAGTGAAAGTAGGATCTCCTGCAAATTCAATAATCAGGTTGCCGTTGATTATTCCGCTGTTTTTGGCATTTCTGACATCGCGGGCATCTGTCTTCAGACTAGTTCTGAATCTGAAACTGTCCCCCAACTGCGTAAGAGCGGCTGCTGCAGTCAGTACCTTCATGGTGGAGGCTGGTGCCATAAGACGGTTCAGGTTTTTCCCTCCGTCCGGCTTTCCTGGAAGAGACCAGGCCGATCCAACCAGACTTCCTGTCGCAGTTCTTATGGGTGACGGCTCCTGTATAGTCCGGTTTGTCCTGCTCCCGGAGCTTGGAGCAGGTTTTGCGTAGTGCTGCGGAGTATGTGTTCTTGCCGGAACTGCATGATGTCTTCCGCCTGCTGAATGACCGGCTGTTCTGGCTTCGACTGGGCTGAGACCGGCTAAAGCCATACCGGTGATTAAAGCGGCCGCTGTAAATATTGTTGTGTATGATTTCATGTTCTGTTTATTCTTATGGAATTTTTCTGATTGTGCATTTTGGTTGCTTTCATTTATGTCGCGGGTGATTTTTACGATTTGGCAGCAGTCTGGATTTCCTCTATGATAATTTCGGAAAGATCCTTTGCTCAGTGTTCAGTTTCAGCCGCGACTGTATTTTCCTTTGGAATATATGATATCACATGTGTGAAAAATGCGGCATTAATGGGGCATGGCAGAAATAATTTCTGTCCGTTTCTGTGTTAACCATCGGGATTGCTGCAGTTTCGGGCAGTGGAGAAGATTAGAAAAGTCGAAAAGACATCGACCGGTGAATCACGCTTCGGATCAGTACGGGAATTGCTCGTCAGAACCGAATTTACCAATGCATGCAAAGAGGCTGTATCTTTACCGTAACAGGATTACAGTAATGATGACGGCTCCTGATGGTAAAGATCTCACTGGAATTTGAACTTTTCCACCATTTTTTTCTGCTCCGTCGCCAGATTGTCGAGAATTACGCAGGAATCCTTTGATTTCTCGATTTCGTCTGCATTGATATCGGAAAGTTCTGAAATGCGGTTGGCATTGTTTGCAACTTCATTGGAGGTGCACCGCTGCTCTTCTGCCGCACTTGCAATCTGATGAGCCATATCGTTGATAGTTGTCAGGATTGCCTTGATTTCTTCAATTGATGAGTTAGCAGCTGATGTCTGCATTACCGAGTGTTCCATCTCCTTTTCACAGTCCTGAATAGTGGAGACACAGCGGGTTACAGTGCCCTGCAGGGTTTCAATAAGCTGCTGAACCTTGTCTGTGGAAACAGCTGTTTTTTGGGCAAGACTTCTTACTTCATCTGCCACCACCGCAAAACCGCGTCCGTGCTCTCCAGCACGGGCTGATTCGATGGCTGCATTCAGAGCCAGCAGATTAGTCTGCTCGGCAATATCCTTGATTACACCTACTATTGATCCGATATTGTCGCTCATATCACTCACCTGCTTTACAGCTTCGGAGGTTTTCTTAAGTTTGCCTGCAAGGTTGTGATTGGTCGTTATGTTGTCGCTCATGGTTCTGCGACCTGATTCAGCGGCATCGTTTACCTCGATTATGCGGTGCAGGGAGTTTTCTGCCGATTCCGCCACATTGTCCGCCGAAGCTCTCATCATGTTTATTGAGTTTACAATCTGCAGTGTTTCATTTTTCTGCAACTGGATTTTTTCAGATGTGCTGTTCATGGACTCACTGTTTTTATGAGCGTTCTCCTGAAGAGTGGCGGCAGATTTGCTGATATTGCTTACAGTACCTGCAAAGTTTTTGATAAGGGTATTCATTTTTTCAGCAAGATAGCCGAACTCACTCTTGGCATTGAATTTGACCGGAACAGTCATATCACCTTCCGCCATGGCGTTTATGGATCGAACTATCCGGGTCAGCGGAACATTGATAACCCGACCGACCACGTAGGCAACCAGCACGGCAATCAGAACACCGAAAACAATAACCACAATAAGCTTGATGTAGCTTGAGGTTATTATTTTGTAAGCTCCGTTGACAGCTTCGTTCATTTGCATGTTACTTTTTGAGGACATCGCGGCAATGGTTTCACTTAATGCCATCAACTCCTCGTTGGCCTTCAGCGTCTTGTTCTTGAGTTCTGTTTTTTTACGTACCAGCTGCATGTGTGCCACAAGAACACCGGAATCATCAGCCACGCTCACGGCAAAATTTTTATAGTAGCGTCCGAGATCATTCTCAAATGTGGACAGATTCCGTTTAATTTCCTCTATCTTGTCCATATAGAGCTTGGCTATTCCTTTGTTTTTCTTTACCGTCTCCTCTATCTGGGCTAGGTTTTCACTGCTAAGAGCAGAGTCGGTACTGGTTACCAGCATGCCCTTGAATGGTTCAGGAGCCAGCATCAGCTGATGGACATAGTCATCCTCCTCCTTCATTATGGCCTTGACATTGTTGTACTCCTCCGAGTAAAGAGTCACCAGGGCTCTGAAGGAACTGATTTCTTTATTGAGTTTCTCCTGCTGCAGTACCTGACTGAGATAGTCCTGGGCAATGGTGCCGGTATACGATTCGTATTTGGCCAGATGCTCCCTGAGAGATTCAAGCAGTTCGGCAAACTTGTCCTCGCTTTCAATGAGGGAGGTAAATTCATCTACAGATTGCTTGAAGAGGGTATTTTGCATTTTGTAGATTTCTGTCAGCTTGACAATATCATCCGGATTTTTGGCGGTAAGAATTTCCACCAGCGATTTATGGGATACGTTGATGTCCTTTTCGAGTTTTCCCGCCTTGATTACAAGAGGTGTGGTCTTTTGAGTTACTTCGTTGAAGGCTTCGTTGAGATCGCTGAAGGCATTGAAACTGGATATGCCGGATACCAGCAGCATGATCATGAGAATTCCGAATCCGTAGTAAACCAGCTTTACCACAGGTATGTTTTTGAAAAAGGTAATTATGCAGAGTGATTTTTTCCTCGGTGCGACTGCCGGTTTGTCATCCTTTTTGCCTTCAGACAACGCATCAGATTTCTTTGCATTATCCTTTAATCCGGAGTTTTTCTCCTTTGCCGTACCTGCAGTGTCGGATCCCGCTTTCTTCTCTTTATCCTTGCCGATCCTTGCTCCGGATTTGATCGGTGATTTTACGGAGTCCGAACCGGCATCAGTTCCCGGAACTGATTTTTTCAGTTCGCTGCTCTTCTGATTATTCTGCACGTTTTTAGAATCTGCGGTCAGATCCTTTGTTTCCGGGGCAGCTGACTTAACTTCATTCTTCGCAGGTTCCTGGATATCCAGGGAGCCGGCGGGAATGTTTTTTTTGTCTTTCTGATCTTCTGCTTTCTGTCTGTTTTTATTTTTCAGACCGAGTCTCTGGGCGGTCTGAGCTCCGTTTCTTCGGATCCCGAAACTCATGGTTGACTTTTGCTGGGTGTGAGAACTCATTTTCATAAAACCGCCTTCTCTTCATCATCATCAGTCTTCAGATCATTCAGTTTGAGTGGTTATTTCTGCATTTCCGCACTTATTCTGTAGACCTTAATCTGACTGAACTTCCGGTGATGTGTTTCCGTCCGTGGCCGATATGTGTGACGCAGAAGATCATTCTTTCAACCGGCAGACACTTATCACAGACAACCTTATTGTAGTGTTTTTTGGATAATAAATAGTTGATCCTTGTTTGATATTTGTGCGGGATATCCTGCTTTGAAATGAAGCTTGTTCAGGCTGATAATGCAATCTGAGACGACTTTTGTGACGTATTTCTCACTTTATCATATTTGCTGTATAATTGAATCGGGATGCCGTCTTTATTCAGCTTTTGGAACTGACGGCAGGAAGACTGTTTTACGCTAGGGGAGGCCTGTGATGGCAGAAGAGACTATATTCAGCAAAATCATTCGTCATGAGATTCCGTCAGATATCGTATACCAGGATGATACTGTAACTGCATTCAGAGATATCAGCCCGAAGGCAAAGGTTCATATTCTGATTATTCCGAATAAGATCATACCTTCGGTAAATGAGATTGAGGAATCTGATGAGCAGCTTATAGGTCATCTGTTTACTGTGGCCGGAAAGGTTGCCAGAGCCGAAGGAATTGCTGAAGACGGATACCGCCTGATTTTTAACTGCGGTAAAAACGGAGGACAGGAAGTTCCTCATCTGCATATGCATCTGCTGGGCGGTGAGCAGCTCAGAGGTTTTGGTTTCTGATCTGGTGGGAACTGCTTTAATTATTTGATTATGAAGAATTTATTTTGTTTTTTGATGATCGGTGCTGTATTCATCTCCGGCTGTTCGATGCTCAGATATCAGTACAGTGATCGCGGACGCATTGAGGCTGACAGATCTTCTTCCGCCTCAGTTGAATCCCGTTCCTCATCCTCTTCGGGAGTGGAGATTGTGGACTCCAGCACTGTTATGACTCTTGACGGTTCTGACGACAGTTCACCTCTGATAACCGAGGATAACCAGATCAGGACAGCTGCAGTATTGCCTGAATCATCCTCTGACGTTATTTCATCATCATCTTCTTCTTCCGATCTGCCGAAGCCGTCAGCCGCTCCGGTTTCAGATTTGAAAGGCTCCGGATCGCCGGTTTCATCCTCAGGATCCTTATCAGCCGCAGATCGCAGTGTCATCGCTACCTCAAATTCAATGATAGCAAAATCTTATGGTGCCATACCAAGCGGTTCTCTGATATATGTTGAGAAGGTTGTCTGTGATCCTCCTCTGGTATACAAGACGGATGCTCTTACATCATCAGTGGAGAGAAGCTATGCCGATTCCGGAAGGTTTAAGATGGCTTCCGCTGAAAGTGTAAAGCGTTTCAGATCCAATTTCGAATACCAGAGTGTGGCAAATAACGGAGACTGGGGCAATCTTGCCAACCTGGCACGCAGTGAGAAATATGACTATGTATTCTACGGAGCCATTGGTGAGCAGAACGGTCGCAAACTGCTCACATACTATCTTATAAAGGTTTCTACAGGAGAAATAGTCTGGGAGAATACGAGTACAGCAGGCTGATCTGAACTCATTCTGATTCTGATAACTCTTCATGGATCGTCCCCGGAGAGTTTTTTTGCTAGCAGACTGTCATTCCCGGTTTGATGAAAGGTACGACACCGGTGTGTTCATGAGAGTCACTGCTGCAGTGATGCCCCGGACACCGTATCCCCGGAACTGATTTCTCATGCCTGACAGCACTTTTCGGACAGAAGGGGAAATCAAAGTCCTGGATTAAGATATGCGGACTGTTTCATAAAATAATCTAGGCTCGGAAACCCTCTACTCTTGAGTGGTGGGATGAGAGCCGTCTTCCTTTCTCAACTTTGCGTCTCTATATATCTTTGAATAGTAGCGGTGGAGACTTCACCTATGCTACAATCTGGTTTTGTAAACGGCAGAACTATCAAGCAAAAGCGAGCTAATTATTCAAAGCTTCGTAAAGAACTCCAAATGCGAAGAACACCATCTTCGAGACGAAGAATTAAAGCTATTGGTCAAAGAGAAAACCGTTGGATGCAAGATGTTAACCACTGCATATCTAAGACACTCGTTGACAATAATCCAAAGCATACATTATTCGTGTTAGAAAATTTATCTGGTGTTCGTAATGCTACGGAACGTGTTAGAACTAAAGACCGCTATGTATCTGTTTCCTGGTCTTTCTATGACCTTGAGCAGAAACGTATTTACAAAGCAAAACAAAATCAATCGACTGTAATCAAAGTAGACCCTCGTTGCACATCTCAATGTTGTCCTAGGTGTGGACATATTGAGAGAAGTAATAGAGATAAGCGATTACA
>JAEEGF011253510.1_pt1 | contig 39090 bp, 33 predicted proteins | sample 9134171 | NCBI WGS metagenome assembly JAEEGF01 (sample SAMN16246542, study PRJNA631951) | gut metagenome | biome: gut microbiome; feature: rumen; material: AP-attached | host: Bos | place: Iran: Karaj | collected 2018-10 | reverse complement strand
GTCAGCCCGCCTGGCCTGTCGGGCACTTCCACGGCAAGCACGTTCGTGCTGCCCACGGTGAAGCCGGCTGCCTGCAGCGCGGCCTTGGCAGACGCCGTGTTGTCCACTATCAGGCGCAACACGCCGAAGTCAGCGGTATCGGCAAGGGACATGGCCCGGATATTGATGCCTGCCGTCCGCAGGGCTCCCGTCACCATGCCCAGCTGTCCGCTGCAATTCTGTACGAAAACGGAGATTTGCTCGAGAGTCATGGCGTTCCCTCTGGTTAGGCTTTTGTTCCGTCGTCTTCGATGTTTTTCTTTTCACCCTTCGGGGTGATGTCGATTTCGTCAGGTTCGTTGGATGCCTGGCGGAAGTTGCGGATGGCGCGGCCCAGACCCGAACCGATCTCCGGGAGCCTTTTCGCACCGAAGATGACCAGGACGACCAGAAGGATGATCAAAAGCTCATGCGTGCCTATTCCAAACATGGCTGCCTCCATGATTCATTTTTCAAATCGCTTGTAATGGAAATGACTGCAAAAGGCAAGCGCATCATTTGCAGATTTGGGAACGGCCAGTACGTTTGAAGGAGAAGGGATGTCAGAGCGCGGATTCCAGCATGTCCAGGAGCTGCCCGCACAGCCCGCCGCCCGTCATGGGGGAGCCGAAGAGCGCCTCCCTCTGCCCGAAGAGCAGTTCGCGCGGCAGCATGCCCGGGGCGGAATCCGCCAGCGTGTCGGCCAGGCGTCGGGCCAGGAGCCAGCTGCGTGCGCCCTGGAAGAACAGGGGCGCAAGGCGCGAAAAGCCTTCCTTCCGGGAGCGCCAGGCGGCCAGGCACTTGTCCTGAGGTTCCAGCGACGGGGTCATGGCCAGCGCCAGGCGCAGGCTGTTCAGCTGCGGACCGGGCACGCCGGGGCGCCACCCCTGCAGCCAGCCTGTCCGGGGGAAGAGCAGGCCCAGTTCCTGCCCGAGGGCGAACAGGCCTGCAAGGCTTTGCCGTGCCTGGGAGAGGACAGGATCTTCCCAGAGGGGGGGGAGGGAATCCGGTTCCAGCGGGGGCAGGCATGCCGCTGCCGGCTCTCCACCGGCCCATTGCCGCAAGAGGTGCAGGAACCATGTCCCGGAATCGGCAAAGATGCCTCCGCCCGGCGTTTCCAGATGGCTGTAGCTGAGCAGCCATTCCCCCCTGCCGCGGGCCCCGGCGATGACGCAGGGCATGCCGTCCAGCAGCGAAGGGCGCAGGCTGACCCCGTACATGTCGCGCCATTCATCAAGGATGTCATCGGGCATGGATGCATAGGGCATGTCGGCAACGTGCAGGTCCGGCCCCGGCGCGCGGTAGCGTGCCAGGACGCGCACCCCGCCATGGCGGGAGGCCTCGTCGAAGCGTCCGGGCCACCACACGGGCAGCAGCGCCTGCCTGCCTGCAAGGGAGGGCGGCGTCAGGGGATCGCCGGCTATGTCGCAGCAGAGGCTTCCCGAAACAAGGTGCTGCAGGCGGTCGGTCATGCTTTCCCGTTTCCAGGGGCAGAGCCCGATCCCGCCGTCCAGGGCGATCCCTGCTCCGCCGCAAAAGCCCAGGTACCTCCCGCCGTTTTCCACGAAGCGGCGCACGGCTTCCATCCCCTGCGGGGCGAGCGCCTGCATCTTGCCCCTCGCCGGTCCTCCGGGCACAAGGAACAGCTTGCAAGGAATCCCGGTCTGCGGTATCTCTGACGCCTTGAGGATGCGGAAGGGCACGCCGGCGGAACGCACGGCGTGCAGCAGCAGGTAGCCCCAGACATGGGATGAGTCCCACAGGATGGCGATCATGGTCCCCTCCGTCCTCTTTTCCATACGCACAAGCCGTCCGTTCGGCAAGGGCGCCGGGGCAGTTTTCTGCCGCGTCCCGTTTTTTGCCGTTTCCGGGCGCCCAACATCATGGAGCAAGCCATGCTGTCCAAAGCCTATGAGCCACAGGAAGTGGAAAAACGCTGGCGCAGGCACTGGGAGGAAGAAAAGACCTTCACCCCCGACATGTCCGCCCCGGGAGAGCCCTATTCCATCGTCATCCCCCCGCCCAACGTCACGGGCATCCTGCACATCGGCCATGCGCTGAACCAGACCCTGCAGGACATCCTTTGCCGCCATGCGCGCCAGAAGGGCAAGAAGGTGCTCTGGATACCCGGCACCGACCATGCGGGCATCGCCACCCAGAACGTGGTGGAGCGCGCCCTGGCCAAGGAAGGCAAGCGCCGCGCCGACCTCGGGCGCGAGGCCTTCATCGAGCGCGTATGGGAGTGGAAGAAGAAGTATGGCGGCCAGATCCTCGGCCAGATCAAGGCGCTTGGCGCCTCGGTGGACTGGACGCGCGAAGCCTTCACCATGGATGACAACCTGGCCCGGGCCGTGCGCAAGGTCTTTGTGCAGCTGTATGAGGAAGGGCTGATCTACAAGGGCAAGTATATCGTCAACTGGTGCCCGCGCTGCCATACGGCCCTTGCCGACGACGAAGTGGACCATGTGGATTCCCAGGGCATGCTCTGGCATATCCGCTATGACTTTGCCGACGGTTCCGGCTCCGTCACCATCGCCACCACCAGGCCGGAGACCATGCTGGGCGACACCGCCGTCTGCGTGCATCCCGATGACGAACGCTATGCCGGGCTCGTGGGCAAAAAGCTCATACTGCCCATCGCGGAGCGCGAGATCCCGCTCATCGCCGACCGTTACGTGGACATGGAGTTCGGCACGGGCTGCCTCAAGGTGACGCCCTGCCACGACCCCAACGACTGGAAGCTTGGCCATGCCCACGGGCTGGAGTTCATCCAGGTCATCGATGACAACGGCAACATGTGCAACGAGGAGGCCAGCGGCCGCTTCACCGGCATGAGCCGCGAGGAATGCCGCAAGGCCATCGTCGAGGAACTGCGTGCGAACGGGCATCTGGTCAAGGAAGAACCGCTTTCCCACAGCGTGGGCTGCTGCTACCGCTGCAAGACGGTCATCGAGCCCTATGTCTCCACGCAGTGGTTCGTCGCGGCCAGCAAGATGGCTCCCGCAGCCCGCGCCGCCGTGCCTGACAAGATCAGGATCTATCCCGACAGCTGGACGAAGACCTATTACAACTGGCTGGACAATATCCGCGACTGGTGCATCAGCCGCCAGCTCTGGTGGGGGCACCGCATCCCCGCATGGACATGCCCGGACTGCGGTGAGCTGATCGTTTCCGAGAGCGATCCGGACCGCTGCCCCAAGTGCGGCTGCACCCGCCTGGAGCAGGACCCCGATGTGCTGGACACCTGGTTCTCCTCCGCCCTGTGGCCCTTCTCCACCATGGGCTGGCCCGACAAGCAGGAAGACCTCAGGACGTTCTACCCGACGAGCGTGCTGGTGACGGCCTTCGACATCCTGTTCTTCTGGGTGGCGCGCATGGTCATGATGGGGCAGCACTTCATGGGCGAGGTCCCCTTCCGCGAAGTGTATATCCATGCCCTGGTGCGCGACGCGCAGGGCCGCAAGATGTCCAAGTCCCTGGGCAATGGCATCGACCCGCAGGACATGATCGAAAAGTACGGTGCGGATTCCCTGCGCTTCACGCTGGCGGCCTTCGCCGCCATGGGCCGTGACATACGCATGTCGGAAGAGCGCATCGAAGGCTACCGCCATTTCATCAACAAGGTCTGGAACGCCTCCCGCTTCGCCCTCATGAACCTGCCCGAAGACCGCGCGCCCGAGGCCGTGGACCTCGGCACGGTGAAGGGGCTGCACAACAAGTGGATCCTGAGCCGGCTGGAAGAAGTGAAGGAAGAGGAAGACCAGGCCCTGGAAGGCTACCGCTTCAACGATGCCGCGCAGTGCGTGTACAAGTTCCTGTGGAACGAGTTCTGCGACTGGTACCTGGAGCTCATCAAGGCCGACATGCGCGAGGAGGGGGAGGCAAAGAAAGAGGCGCAGTTCGTCCTGTACACCGTGCTCAAGGAGATCCTGCTCCTGCTGCATCCCATGATCCCCTTCGTCACGGCCGAGGTCTGGGATTCCCTGCCCGGCTGCGAGGGCACGGACATCGCCACGCAGCCTTACCCTGAGATCCGCCCCCAGTGCCGCAAGGAAAAGGACGCTGATGAGATGTCCTTCGTGCAGGAGGTCATCAGCGCCATACGAACCATCCGCGCTGAACTGGACATCAAGCCGTCCTACAGGCTCTCCGTCGTGCTGCGCCCCGCTTCGGAGGAGCAGGCTGCATTGCTTGAGGCGAACCGCGGGTTCCTGGAACTGGCGCGGCTGGAAAAGGTGTCCATCGACGCCGGCGCGCACGCTCCCAAGGCTTCCGCAAGCAACGTCGTGCGCGGGTGCGAAGTGATCGTGCTGCTCACAGGGGCCGTGGACTTCCAGGCCGAAGTCGCCCGCCTCACCAAGGAGATCGGCAAGGTGGAGAAGGATCTTGCCACCCTTGGCGCCAAGCTGGCCAATCCCGGATTCGCCAGCCGCGCCCCGGCAGAGCTCGTGGAATCCGAAAAGGCCCGCCATGCCGACCTGGAAGACAAGAAAGCGAAGATGCTCGCCCTGCAGAAGCGCTTCATGGAAGCCATGGGATAGGCGCTTCCCTTCCGTGATCCTGAATGGGCGCCGGGCTCCTTGTGGGGGAGGCCGGCGCCTTCGTTTGCGCGGCTCGACGCCGAGCTTGTTTTTTTTTACACCAGCTTGACAGGGAGAGTTGCTTTATTGAATATTGAGCTGCCACAGCAAATAAGTCTTCAATCATGTGCCGCAGGAGGATGCCATGTCTGTTTTTTCCAATATCGTTTGCTGCATCAATCTTTCCGAAAACCCCGATGATGTCGCGCAGTACGTCTTCGACATCGCCAGGCAGAACGAGGCCAAGCTCATCCTTGTGCACGTGGCCGCCGACAACGAAGCGATCCTTCAGCGCGCGGGCGCCAGCTCCAGCAGCTATGTCAAGCAGCTCCTGGATGCGGGGCGCAAGGCCAATGAAGATGTGTTCGAAGCGTACGTGAAGAAGCATTTTGCCGGGCTCGACCCCACCGTCGTCCTTGCCGAGGGCAAGGTGGAAGACCAGCTCCTCAAGGTCATCGACCAGTACTGCGCCGACCTCATCATCATCGGCAGCATGTCCACCAAGGGGCTTTTCGGTTCGCTGTTCAACAAGCCGTCCGAGAACATCATAGGCAAGACGCGCATCCCGGTCATGGTCGTGCCCAACGACCTGAGCCTTGAATGCACGCCCGATTTTTGATGATGCATGACCTGTGATCCTGCCGCAACGGCAGGATCATTCCAACATCGAGCGCCGGTTTTCCCGGCGCTTTTTTCATGGGTCCCGATATCCGGGGGCAAAAGAAAAGCCGGGGCATCGCTGCCCCGGCGGTCCTTTGGTCCTGTTGCGGTCTGACAGGCGCTACGCCTTCTTTTTGGCCACGATCTCGTCGGAGATGCTGGCGGGCACCTTTTCGTAATGGTCAAACTGCATGGTGAACGTGGCGCGCCCCTGCGTGCGGGAACGCAGGTCCGTTGCGTAGCCGAACATTTCGGAAAGCGGCACGTGGCAGCTGATCACCTGGGCGCCGGCACGGGCTTCCATGGCCTGCACCTTGCCGCGGCGGCCGTTGAGGTCGCCCATGACATCGCCGAGGTAGTCTTCGGGCGTGACCACTTCCACGGCCATGATGGGTTCGAGCAGCACGGGCGTGGCCTTGCGCATGGCGTCCTTGATGGCCATGGAGCCGGCCACGTAGAACGCCTGTTCGGAGGAGTCCACTTCGTGGTAGGAACCGAACACCAGGTTGACCTTCACGTCCACCGTCGGGTAGCCGGCGAGCACGCCGCTCTTGAGGGCGTCCTGGATGCCCTTGTCGATGGCGGGGATGTACTCCTTGGGGATGACGCCGCCGGTGATCGAGTTGATGAACTCGTAGCCCTTTTCAGGATTCGGCTCGACCTCGATGACGGCATGGCCGTACTGGCCGCGGCCGCCGGACTGCTTGGCGTACTTGGTGTCGGACTTGGAGGGCTTGGTGATCGTTTCGCGGTAGGCCACCTGCGGCTTGCCGACGTTGGCGTTCACGTTGAATTCGCGGGTGAGGCGGTCAACGATGATGTCGAGGTGCAGCTCGCCCATGCCGGCGATCAGCGTCTGCCCGGTCTCTTCGTCGCCCGAAACGCGGAACGACGGGTCTTCCTTGGAGAGCTTGTTCAGCGCAGCGGAAAGGGCGTCGCGGTCGGTCTTGGTCTTGGGCTCGATGGCGACCTGGATGACCGGTTCCGGGATGTCCAGGGATTCCAGCTTGATGGGCTTGTCAGCCAGGCACAGGGTGTCGCCGGTGGAGACGTTCTTCAGGCCCACGAGGGCCACGATGTCTCCGGCGCCCGCCCACTTGATCTCCTCGCGCTTATTGGCGTGCATGCGCACGATGCGGCCGATGCGCTCCGGCTTGCCGGAGGTGGCGTTGAGGACGGACATGCCGGGTTCGACAAAGCCCGAGTAGATGCGGAAGAAGGACAGGTGGCCGATGTAGGGGTCGGCAGCGAGCTTGAACACCAGTCCGGCAAGGGGAGCCTTGTCGCTGGGCTCGCATTCCAGCTCTTCGTCCGTGTCGGGGTTGGTGCCCTTCATCTTCTCGATGTCGAGCGGCGAGGGCAGGTATTCCACGATGGCGTCGAGCAGGGGCTGCACGCCCACGTTGCGGAACGCCGTGCCGCAGAGCACCGGCACGATGGTCTGTGCGATGGTGGCCTTGCGGATGCAATAGCGGATGTCCTCGACGGAAAGCGCGCCTTCTTCAAGGTACTTTTCCATCATGGCTTCGTCTTCTTCCGCCACGGCCTCGATCATCTCGGTGCGCTTCTCTTCGAAGAGGTCCGCCATGTCGGCGGGGACGTCCTCTTCCCAGAAATTCTCGCCCTTGGTGGCCTTGTCGAAATAGATGGCCTTGCCGGTGACCAGGTCCACGACGCCGCGGAAATCATCTTCGCGCCCGATGGGCAGCTGCAGGATGACGGCGTTGGCCTTGAGGCGGTCGTGGATGGTCTGCACGGAATGGAAGAAGTCCGCGCCGATGCGGTCCATCTTGTTGATGAAGCAGATGCGCGGCACATTGTAGCGGTTGGCCTGGCGCCACACGGTCTCGGACTGGGGCTCGACGCCGTTCACGCCGTCGAACACGGCGACAGCGCCGTCGAGCACGCGCAGGGAGCGCTCCACCTCGATGGTGAAGTCCACGTGGCCCGGGGTGTCGATGATGTTGATGGTGCGGCCTTTCCACTGGCAGTGGGTCGCGGCAGACGTGATGGTGATGCCGCGCTCCTTCTCCTGCTCCATCCAGTCCATGGTGGACTCGCCTTCATGGGTCTCGCCGATCTTGTGGTTGATGCCCGTGTAGAACAGGATGCGCTCGGTGGTCGTCGTCTTGCCGGCGTCGATATGGGCCATGATGCCGATATTGCGCAGGTCTTTAAGTTCAAAGGTGCGGTTCGACATGGCGGCCTACCAGCGGAAATGCGCGAAGGCCTTGTTGGCCTCGGCCATGCGGTGGGTGTCTTCCTTCTTCTTGACGGAGCCGCCGCGGTTGTTGAAGGCATCGATGAGCTCGGCGGAAAGCTTGGCGATCATGCCTTTCTCTCCGCGTGCGCGGGCGTAGGTGATGAGCCAGCGCAGGGCCAGGGAGACCTGGCGCTCCGGACGCACGTCCACAGGCACCTGGTAGTTGGCGCCGCCGACGCGGCGGGACTTGACCTCGACGCGGGGCTTGACGTTCTCGATGGCCTTTTCGAAGGCGCTCAGGGCTTCTTCGCCGGTCTTTTCGGCGAGGATCTCCAGCGAGCGGTAGAAAATATTTTCAGCAGGGCCCTTCTTGCCGTCGTACATCAGGCGGTTGACGAAGCGGGCGGCAAGGATGCTGTTGTAGATCGGATCGGGCAAAATCTCCCTCTTGGGGACGGGACCTTTGCGGGGCATGGTGATTCCTCCATGGATTGTTTGAAAATAGCCTTCAGAACCACTATCGGGCTATGAAAACAGGCCGGGCACTTTACTTCTTGGGACGCTTGGCGCCGTACTTGGAACGGCGCTGGCGGCGGTCCTGCACGCCGGACGTGTCGAGCGTGCCGCGCACGATGTGGTAGCGCACGCCGGGAAGGTCCTTCACGCGGCCGCCGCGGATGAGCACGACGGAGTGTTCCTGAAGGTTGTGGCCTTCGCCGGGGATGTAGGCCGTCACTTCGATGCCGTTGGTAAGGCGCACGCGGGCGACCTTGCGCAGGGCGGAGTTAGGCTTCTTGGGGGTGGTGGTGTACACACGGGTGCACACGCCGCGGCGCTGCGGGCATTCCTGCAGGGCCGGGGTCTTCTTCCTCTTCACCACCTTTTCCCGTTCGATGCGGATAAGCTGCTGAATAGTAGGCATGTGTTTCCTCCAAATTAAAACACGATACAGAACCAAAGAGCAGAAATATTTATGCGGGATGCGCCGGATTGTCAAGAAATTTTGCGGGATCGGCTGATTCTTGCAGGCGCTGGCCGCCCCGCCGCGCAAAAGGTGGGCTGCCTGCGCCCTGCGTACGGCAGTTGACTGGGATGCGGAACGGTGCAGGCTGCGGGGATGCGGCTGCCACGGAAGCCTGCTCAGCCTGCCAGGCTTTCGCTGCCATCGCTGTGGCGGCTTTGATTCCTGCGTACGGCTTCCCTGCTGGCGTTGGCGTAGCAGTAGACGCAAAAGTGGCTGCATGTGCTGTACATGCCGATGTCCTTGCTTTCCACGCAGCCGCAGGCCGGGCGTTGGCCTTTGTCCTTCATGTTCTTGTTGCCCGCATCCGTCTCTGTGGCGCAGGGAGATAACGGCAGAGATCGCGGGCCCGAGCCTTTCTTTTGCTTTTTCGCGCGCAGATTCTCCTGCAGGAAATCCACAAGGATGGTGTTGCCATCCTCTTTTGCCAGCTTGAGCAGCAGTTCGCCGTCGATGCAGCTGTTATGTCCGATGCCAAGGCTCCGGAGGTCGATGTCTTCTGCACAGGTGGCAAGCGTCAGATCCCAGCCTTTTTTGCTCCAGAAGCCGCGCATGTCCGCCAGCCGTTGGGCTATATGCAGCCTGTTTTCAGCGCTTATTTCCGCGTCCAGTACGTTTTCCTTTGTGAACAGGGCTTGCGGAGCATCCCCGCCTGGCGCTGCACCTGCCTGAGCATAGGCGCCATGGCGGCAGAGGTTGCCTTGGACTTTCCGGTAGTTCCGGACGTCGGCAAAGCTGAACACCAGCTTATCGGTATGGCCCATCAATTCCTTGCTGATGCGGAAGATCCTCTCCACCAGGTCTTCCGCTTTCAGACCTTCATGCATGATGAGCGGATCGAAGCGCCATATCACACGCTCCCTGCCTATGCGCCCGGACAGCTTTTTGAAGGTTCCGATGCGTTCATGCAGGGGCGGGACGTTGGGTTCAAAGCTTTCTTTTTCGTAGTCGTTCAGCGTCACCTGGAAGTAATAGGTTTTCAGTCCGAGAGCTTCCAGCTCGTCGAGATGCGGGATCAGCGGCGCGGGGTCTTTGGTCCAGAAGACCACGGCCTTTGCCTGGTCGAAGCAGACTTTCATGCGGGACTGGTCGAACGGGTTGGTCCACATGGCATAGCCCGCCTTCCAGCGGTTGACGAACCACTGCGGGTAAAACGCCGGTATGTCCGTCGATCTGCTGGCTGAGACGATGACGGGATGGGATTCTGAGGGCTGGACGCGCATGGGACCTCGCAAATCAAAAAAGACAGGCATGGCCCGCCACCGCCGGGAAGGCCGATGCAAAAGGCTGGCGGCCTGCACCTTGACTGTCGCTGAGTTCTGGCTTTTTGACAAGGGCTTTGCCAGACCGGGCCGGAACAGTTCCGGCGGCTTTGATGTTATGCGCGGAAAACCTGCCTGGGGCATCTTGACAGCGATCCGCATTTCCCCTACGCTCCCAACAGATTACACGGTGGGAGCTTTATCAGTGGATATGATCGGCCTTGATTTTGCCGCCCAGGTTTGGTGGTTTAGCAGCTTCTCATAAGGGAGGGTGCGGTCTTTTCGTATTCACGCAAAGGAAACCAGGTCGATATGCCGCCCCTCAACGGGGCGGCTTTTTATTTGCAGCCTGCACGGGCTGAGGGAACGGATGACAGGAGCCGGCTGCGCGGCAGGCAGCGAGGGAGGCGGACATGGAGCTTGAGCGATTTTACCGGGCCAAGCAGGCGGAGATAGCGGCGCTGGAACGCCGCGGAGGGGAAGCGCCTGGGCCGTGGCCCCTGCCGCGCCCGTCCTTTGCAGAGGCTTTGCGCCGTCCCTGTGCAGGACCGCTGCCGGTGATCGCCGAATTCAAGAGGGCTTCCCCCTCGCGCGGCCTGATCTGCGGCAGCCTGGACCCCGAAGAGGCGGCGCGGCAATATGCCGCGAACGGGGCTTCGGCGCTTTCGGTCCTCACCGAAGAGACCTGGTTCCAGGGGCACGTTTCCCATCTTGCGCGCATCGCGGCCATGATGGAGGCGGAGCGCATCCCGCCGCTGCCCATGCTGCGCAAGGATTTTCTTTTCCACCCCTTGCAGGTGGAGGCCACGCTGGCCACTCCGGCATCGGCCATGCTGCTCATCGTGCGCCTTGCGCCGGATGCGCGCCTCCTGCGCGACCTGCGGGAGCAGGCGGAGCGCGGCGGCATGCAGGCCGTCGTGGAGGTGTTCAGCCCCGGGGAAGCGGAGCTCGCCCGGGAAAGCGGCGCCAGGATCATCCAGGTGAATGCCCGCGACCTGGAAACGCTCAGGGTGGATGTGGCGGCATCCCTGCGCTTCATCGAAGCCTTCCCGCCGCAGGACGGTGAGCTGTGGATAGCCGCAAGCGGCATGGCCTGCCATGCAGACCTGGTGGCGGCGGCGGATGCCGGCTACCATGCCGCCCTGGTCGGTTCTGCCCTGATGGAAGGCGGCAGGCCGGGCGCCGCCCTCCGGCGCATGATCCGGGGCAGGGATGATGGGGAGGGGCCATGCTGATCAAGATTTGCGGCATGACGGAGCAGCCGCTCATCGACCTGGCGGCGGCGCTCGGCGTGGACATGTGCGGATTTGTGTTCTACCCTCGGAGCCCGCGCTACATCTCGCCGCCGCGTGCGGCGGAGCTGGATACGCGCGGCATGAAGCGGGTGGGGGTGTTCGTGGACCAGAGCCCCAGGGAAACGCTGGCCATCGCACGCATGGCCCGCCTGGACTATGTGCAGCTGCACGGGAGGCAGGGCGCTGAATTTTTGAAGGCGTTCCCTCCGGAACAGATCATCCGGGTCCTTTTCCCCCGGGCGTATGCCGGAGCTGCGGAAATGCAGGAGGATGTCGACCGCCTGTTCAAGGGCTGCGGCATGTTCCTGCTCGATGCGGGGATGGGCAGCGGCAGGACGCTGGACTGGAGCGCGCTCGCAAGCGTGCGCTTTCCGCGCCCGTGGCTGCTTTCCGGCGGGCTGGGGCATGAAAACATTGCCGAGGCGCTCAGCATGTGCCGCCCCCACGGCATCGACATGAATTCGCGGCTGGAAGACAAGCCCGGCCATAAGAGCGCGGTGCTGCTGGGGAAAGCGGTGGCGGCCGTGCGGAACAGGTGAGGCGGTGACGACCATGAAGAAAGGATATTTTGGCGAGTTTGGCGGATGCTTCGTACCGGAACTGCTCATGCCGCCGCTTGCGGAGCTGGACAGGGCCATGCGCGACATCATGCCCGCAAAGGGATTCAAGGCGGAGCTGGACGGATTGCTGAAAGACTATGCGGGCCGTCCGACGCCGATCACCTCCTGCCCCGCGCTTTCGCGGGAACTGGGCATCGACCTGTGGCTGAAGCGCGAGGACCTGCTGCACACCGGGGCGCATAAGATCAACAACACCCTCGGGCAGGCCCTGCTGGCGAAGAAGATGGGCAAGCGCGCCCTTATCGCTGAGACAGGCGCAGGACAGCATGGCGTGGCCACGGCTGCCGCGGCCGCAAGGCTCGGACTGGAGTGCACCGTGTACATGGGGGCGGAGGATGTGGAGCGGCAGTCTGCCAACGTGCGCCGCATGCGCCTTCTGGGGGCGAGGGTCCTGCCTGTCGAGAGCGGATCCCGCACGCTCAAGGACGCCATCAACGCCGCCCTGCGGGCCTGGATCTCCGCGCAGTCAACGACCCATTACTGCTTTGGCACGGCGGCCGGCCCCTGGCCCTTCCCCGACCTGGTGCGCGAGTTCCAGGCGGTGATCGGGCGCGAGGCACGGGCCCAGATGCTGGAGCGCACGGGTGCGCTGCCCGATCTCGTGGTGGCTGCCGTGGGCGGCGGATCCAATGCCATAGGCATGTTCCATGCCTTCATCCCCGATGCATCGGTGAAGCTCGTCGGCGTGGAGGCCGGAGGCTCCGGCAGGCCCGGATGCCTGAACTCCGCATCCATCAACCTCGGGCGGCCCGGCGTGCTGCACGGCGAATACACCATGCTGCTCCAGGACGCTGACGGGCAGATCCTCCCTTCCAGCTCCGTGTCTGCCGGACTGGACTACCCCGGCGTCGGCCCGGAGCATGCCCACCTGGCAAAGACCGGGCGCGTGGAATATGCCGTCGCCTGCGACAGCGAAGCCCTGGACGCCTTCCAGCGCCTTTGCAGGGCCGAAGGCATACTGCCCGCGCTGGAATCCTCCCACGCCCTGGCGTATGTGCTGCGCCAGGCCGGTGCATTCCCCAAAGGGAGCCGCGTCCTGGTCAACCTTTCCGGCCGTGGCGACAAGGACATGGATATCATCGAAAAAGAGCTTGGCCTGTAGGCCGGAGGGAACATGCATATCCTTGAGAAAAAGATCCGTGCGGCGAAAGCAGCGGGGAGGATCGCCCTCATCCCCTTTGTGACTGCCGGCTTCCCTTCGCGGGAGCGTTTCTGGGGCGTGCTGCGCGAACTGGATGCTTCCGGGGCCGACGTCATAGAGATCGGCGTGCCGTTTTCCGATCCCGTGGCGGACGGGCCCGTGGTCGAGCAGGCTTCCCAGGAAGTCCTGGCTGCCGGCGTCACGCTGCGGGGGATCATGGACCTGCTCCTTGCGCACAGGGGGGAGCTGAAGGCCGGGCTCGTGCTCATGGGCTACATGAATCCGTTCCTGCAGTATGGGCTGGATGATCTTGCGCGGGACGCAGCCGGAGCCGGCGTGCATGGCTTCATCGTGCCCGATCTTCCCCTGGACGAGGCGTCCGGCATGCGTGCCGCGCTCAAGGCTCAGGGGCTGGCGCTGATCCCCCTGGTGGGGCCCAACACCCCGGTGGAGCGCATGAAGCTGTACGCCGATGTTTCCGAAGGCTACGTCTATGTGGTCTCCGTCATGGGCATCACGGGGGAGCGCCTCGCCCTGCCGCCGGAAGTCCCGGAAGTGCTGGCCCGTGCGCGCAGCGTGTTCGAACTGCCCATTGCCCTGGGATTCGGGCTCAGGTCGCCGGAGCAGCTGGGGACCCTGCCCGAGGACATCCGCCCCGACGCGGCCGTGTTCGGCTCTTCCCTGCTGAAGCATCTGCGCGCCGGCAAGGCTCCGGCGGAATTCATGCGGGCGTGGACCGTAGGGCGTCCCTGACCTGGCATTTCAGCGGGCTTTGCCTTCCCGTGCGAAATAGTCCAGGAAGGCATCGCTGGCCGCGCGGGGCCCGCGCACGGACCGTATGCCCAGATCCCGCATCCGTGCGGCGGTGCAGAACGACAGGGGGTATTCTTCCAGGAGGTCCATTTTCATCGCCTGCGTCATGCGGATGTTGCCGTCATGGTATTCGCAGGGGATGGCGGTCTCCGTGACCAGGCACTTGTAGCGTATGGCCGATACGGGAGAGCCCATGTAGATGAAGGCGGTGTCGCCGGCCCGGATGCCTGCGCCCTGCTTCCACAGTATGCCTGTTTTCCTTTTGAATATCGGTGCGATGTCGCAGAACCTGGGGTTGGCGGGGATGATCCAGCTTGCCGCCGATCCGGGGACGCGGACCTTCCTGCCGCCGCGGGAGGCGAAGCCCCTGCTTTGCTCCAGCAGGCGCATGACCAGTCCGTCGGGCACGGTGCCGTCGAGGATGATGCTGATCCAGTGCGCCCTGTTCATGTGGTAGCCGGGGAAAATGCCCGGGACGGCCAGCAGTTCCGCCATGGCATCCGCATCCGCCTTCACGTTGAGCACGTCCGCTTCTTCATCGCCGCTGCCTCCGCGCGCCAGCAGGCTTTTGCGGATGTGCATGACGATGCCGTACCACCTGCGGTTTTGGGGGAAGCGGAACACGCCGCATCCGGGCGCGCCTTTGAAGGGGAAGTCCGGCGCTTCGCCCAGCTGTTCCCGGACCATGCGGGCGATCCGGTTGGCCTGCGCGGACAGGAAGGGATCTTTGAAGGTGCAGGATGCGGCGATGCGCTCAAGGATGCGCCGGTATTGTTCCCGGACTTCGCCGACAAAGGCGCCTGTGCTGGAATCCACGCGCATGGGGAGGTATTCCTCGCCGGAATCGGCGGCGACCACCGCGCCGTGGACGCGCCCCCCGCCGTCGATGCGCACGACGGCGAGGAATTCACCGCCCATGATGGCTTCCGCATACCGGTATCCATCGTCATCGCGCTCGAATCCGAAGGGGGCGAGGGCGCCGGGCCTGACCGTCCGGCACCGGAAGATCTCTTGTTCGATGCTCATTTTTCAGGGGGCCCAGGGCTTTCCTTCCTGCCTTGCGCAGCAGGCAGGCGTGCAGGAGGGCTATACGCCGCGGCCGGGATCGCGCCGCTCCTCGACTTCGGGAAAGAATTCCGGATCGTCCTTATGCTCCGGAGAAACATAAAAGGAGCAGTAGCATGCGCCGTATTCGGCGATGTCGGCGTCGCGGTACGTGCAGGGGCAGATGATGTCCCTGTCGGCCTTCGCGTCCTCGCAGGCGAGCCGGCAGGGGCAGCACATGTAGCCGTAGCGCTCTTTGTTGGCAAGCAGGCTTTCCGCCGTGGCCAGGCAGTGTTCACGGTTGGCGTGCAGGCAGTATCCCTTGGCCGCGGCTGCCTTGCCCAGGGCCTCAAGCAGTTTTTCCGGCGTCATGGAACGCCTCCTCCAGCAAATGCCTGCGGTAGCCTACGATCACCTTGCCGCTGGGGAGAAGGATGGTGGGGAAGGTGCCGCGGGGATTGTACGTGCGTACGACCTCCATAAGCTCGCTGCGCTGCGCATGGCCAAAGGTGTCAAGGTAGATGCAGGTATATTCGGCATTCCTTTCGTCAAGGAATTTCCGGGTGTTGCTGCAATGCTGGCAGGTGGTCAGGGCATACATGATGGGCTTGTCGGAAACGTGGCTCATGCCCAGTTCGTACAGGGCGGGGTCGCCTTGCGGCTCCGCCTCCTTTTTGCTCTTGCCTTCGCGCGGGATCCATGTCTCCATGGTGGATTCATGCGCGGGCTCCTTTGCGCGGCGTTTGATGAACAGCAGGACCAGGGCGGCAAAGGCGGCCAGTGCGGCGGCGATGTAGAGGATGTTCGTGCTCATGTGGGCTCGTGCTCCATGGGATGGGGTTGCGTCCGCAGGCAAGTATGCCTTTTTTGCAGAAAAAATCCAGTGAGGAAATGCGCGTCAGCGCGGTTGTCTTTTGGGACTTCCATCTCTGGCCTGGCGGCGGGTCCCGCCGCCGGCGCCATCGTTGCGCACGCTGTTCCTGCCCCTGGTCCTTGCAGGCCTTCCGGGATCCTCTTCCGGGCGGCTTCCCCGTGGCCGGACCGGTCCATTCCGTCCTTCGGCCATGCGGGGCTTTTCCCGCCCGTCCTCCAGCAGCATGATGGCGGCCCGGGATTTGCCGTCCCGTTCATGCGTGGGGCGCAGGCGGCATGCTTCTCCCTGGCGCAGGCGCAGCGCGTCGGGAACGAGCGCCAGGCCAAGAGGCGTGCAGGCGTAGCGGGCCGCGCCGGAGAGCCCGGGCACGGAAAAGGCATCGGAGACCACGCGGGCCGGGACCGCACCGCGTGTGCGGGTGGGCGGTTCGAGCGATCCCTCCTCCAGCTTTTTCAGCAGCAGGAAGGAAAGGCTGACAGATTCCTTGTCCATGCCGGCGCGTGCAGAAAGGGCGCGCAGGCTGTCCGGAGCGTGCGGTGCGGGGGCGTTGAAGTGGCACCAGGCGGAAACGCCGCGTTCCAGCATGGGGCAGGCAGCGGCATGGAGGCAGGGCGACAGGGGCTGGAAGAGCGGGGGCAGGTCAGATCCCGATCCGTCGTCTCCGCCGTCATCCTCAACGGGGCGTCCGCGCATCTCACGGCCCACGGCAAGGGAGGCAAGGTCTCCGTCCTCGCTGTCGTCTTCGCCGCCCAGGGCACTGCGGCGCAGGAGGGAGGCAAGCCTTCCTCCCTGGCGCGTCCCGGGTTCGACGGCCAGTATGCGCCCGTCTCCGGCCAGCATGGCGTGGGCGTCTTCCAGGAGCAGGCGCAGCCGTTCGCTGATATGCTGTCCGGGCCTGGGACGGCGCTCATCCATCTCATTGAGCACGTTTGCCATGCAGAGCAGCCATAATTCCCCCGGCTTCGCGCGCAGCCGGCGCAGGGCCTGCGCAGCCGGGGCGCGGAGGACGCGCACGGTCCAGGAGCTTTCCGGGTCCAGCTTGCTCCGCAGGAAGGAGAACATGGACCTGCCCAGGTCCATGACATGGGGCGACGTGTCGCTGGCTACGATGGTCACCGGCAGTGCCCGCAGGTCGGGGCGTGACAGCCAGAGGGCGATGGGCAGGGTGAAGGGGCCGCTGCCAAGGTCGAGGATCAGCGGGCGGCCGGGCGGAGCCCCCAGGTCGAGCGAAGGCAGCAGGGATGCCAGGCGGACGATGTTCCAGGGGAAGAAATAGCGCAGGTAGGCCGATGTCAGGCGTGGTGCAGCCCAGTAAGAGCGGGAGATCGCGCTGCGCTCCGTGGTGAGCATGGCAGAAAGGTCCCTGCAGGCATGCGGCAGGTCGCGCCTCTGCGCCGCCGTCATGGGCATGGCGGCGTCAGCGGCCTGTTCCAGCAGGCCGATGGCATCGCGGGCAAAGCTCCCGGGGGCGGTGAAAAGCAGGTCGTTCACGCGGCATCACTCCGGATAGCGCCCGGTGCGGGACATCTGCTCCAGGTTGGCGATGCGTTCTTCCATGGGCGGATGCGTGCTGAACAAGCGGCTCATGGAGCTCCCCGTCAGGGGGGAGACGATGAACATGTTCTCGGTGGCGGGGTTGGCGCGCATGGGGATGCGTGCGCTGTAGGACTCCAGCCGGCCCAGGGCGCCGGCAAGGGCCAGCGGATCGCCGCAGTATTCCGCGCCCGAGGCGTCGGCCATGTACTCCCGGCGCCGGGAAATGGCCATCTGGATGAGCGTGGCGGCGAGAGGTCCAAGGATCATCATGGCGATGGCGGCCAGCGGATTGCCCCGGTTTTCCCCGTCGCGGCCGCCGAAGATCATGGCCCATTGCAGCATGTTGGCCAGGGCAGTGATGGCGGCCCCGATGACTCCGGCCATGCTTTGCAGCAGGATGTCGCGGTGGGCTATGTGCGCCATTTCATGGGCAAGCACGCCGCGAAGCTCCTCGGGGGGGAGGAGCTGCACGATCCCCTGTGTGACGGCTATGACGCTGTGTTCCGGGTCGCGCCCCGTGGCAAAGGCGTTGGGTGCCTGCTGGGGGATGACGCATATCCGGGGCATGGGCACGCCGGCGCGGTCCGCCAGGTCCCCGACCATCTGGAAGAGCATGGGGGCGTCAGTGGGGCTGAGCTCCTGGGCGCGGTACATGGACAGGACGATCCTGTCTGAAAACCAGTAGCTGCCCGCGTTCATGGCGATGGCGAAGAAAAGGGCGACGATCACGCCCTGCCTGCCGCCCAGGGCGTTGCCCATGAAGATGAGCAGGATCGAAAGCAGGGCGAGGAGGGCAACGGATTTCATCTGGCTGGTCATCGTTTCTCCTTTGTGGGGTATGCGTGCATCGGAGCGGGATGAGCGGAAGGGTGGTCACGCGGGCAGGCGCTGCCAGCATGAAAATGCGTACAATATGCTGCATGGCTAAAAAGCCATGCGCCGCACGCCTTCCCTGGTGAACACCATGCTTTCCCGCCAGCCTTCGGCTGCGGCATAGGCCGCCAGCTTGTCGAAGCTCCATGCCACCTGCTCGGTGGCATGGCTGTCGGAGGCAAAGGTGATGTCAAGGCCGAGTTCCCGCGCGATGCGCAGGATCCTGGGACCGGGATAGATCTCGCGGCAGGGCTTGCGCAGCCCGGCGGAGGAGATCTCCATGGCCATGCCCGCGTCCTTGACGGCGCTCAGCGCGCGGCGCACCAGCTTAAGGCTCCCGGGCATGTCCAGCCAGGCGCGGAAATCGTCCACGGAAAAGATCTTGACCAGGTCGGGATGCGCAACGATCTGGAAGAGGCGTGTCCCGGCCATTTTTTCCATGGTGCCGTAGTAGCGCTCGTACAGGGAGTATTTTTCCTCTGTGGAAAGCTTTTCCCAGTCTGCGGCTGAGCTGTCCATGCCCCAATGGCCGAGGAAGTGTATGCCGGCGATGACATAGTCGTAGTCATGCGCCTGCACCATGCCCCTGAGATAGGGCACCTCGTCTTCCAGCCAGTCAGCCTCGAGGCCGAGCAGCACCTGGCAGTCTTCCGCCTCAGCCTGGAGCTCCCTGACCTCGCTGATATAGCCTTCGAAGGTGGCGGCAAGGTGTTCGCGGTATTCCGTGGGGTAGTCGTAGCCTTCCGGCCGCGGGGAATGCTCCGAGAATCCCTGTACGGCGAGGCCGTACCGCTGTCCGGCTTCGAACATCTGGCGGACGCTGTCCCGGGCATGGGAATGGTTGGTGTGGGTATGCAGGTCGACGCGTATCATAGGGCTTCCTTGTTATGTTTCATCTGTTAATTATAAGCCATAGGCCTTGCACAGGCAAGCGCCGATCCCGGGCCATCTGCGGCGGCATGGTTGCCTGCCGCGGGATAACAGGCTAACATGGGCGGGGAACGACATGATCCGGAGACCTTTGGAGGTGCGGCATGGCTGCTGCGGCAAAAAGATGCGTATTGCTTTTCCTCATGGCGTGGGCGGCGTGTGTCTTCACCGCGCGCGCAGACGGCGTGAACATCTGGGCCAAAGGCCAGTGGGAGAAAGACGGCGCGGTCGATATCTTCAACAGCGTAATCGTCAGGAAGGACAGGTCCATCCTGGTCGTGGAGAAGATAGACGGGCATGAGGGCGACCTGGTCTACAGCCTCAGCCGTCCCCATGCGAGCAACGCGCTGGGCAAGGGCCTGCCGTCCCTGGACATCACCAGGGTGGAAGTGGATGGGAACAGCGCCGTATCCGGCGTCCTCGTGGGCCGGAACAAGGACGGCGTCCCCTTGGAATTGCGCATACCGTCCCCTGGTCCGGGCCGGCATGCGTATTCCATCCGCTACGTGCAGAAAGGCCGCGTGCTTTGTTCCCAAGAGGGATATGATGAGCTCGTCTGGGAGCCTGGGCATGTCAAAGGATCTTCCGGCATCGCCCGCGTCAGCTGCGCCGTGAAGCTCCCTGATGGAGCCAAACTGCTCGGCCAGGCATCCTGGCTGGGGAAAGATCCTTCCGGGAGCAGGAAGACATACAACTTCGTCGGCAAGACGGGCAGCGCCCTGTACCGGGGCGAAGAGTACAGGGAAGGGGGCGAGGCGTTTGCCGTGACGGCCCGCTGGAGCAAGGGCGCCGTCACGCCTCCCGGCATATGGGATGCGGACTATCCTGACAAGAAGCCTTCCTGCGACATCCACGACATCGTCACCGTCCATGAAGACGGGACCATCGAGTATGAGGCGCGCATTTCGGGCTACGCCGGCAGGCTTGTCTACAGCCTGACGCGTGTCTACGCCAGCAGCTCGCGCTTTGGGGAAAGCGCGCCCATGGAATTCGTGTCTGCAACGGTGGATGGCAAGCCTGCACAGGCGTCCCTCGTCATGAACAGCGCCAACGAGCCGGTCAGCGTCACCATCGCCCCCCCCTCACAGGGACCGCACGACTACGTCCTGCGCCTGAAGACGACGGACCGCGTGCTTTTTGGCAGCAAGCAGTATGATGAACTGACATGGGACGTGGACAGTCCCGTGAATCACGCCCGCGTCGCCTGCACGATAAAGCTGCCGGAAGGCGCGGAAGTCCTTGAACAGCGCGCCCGCCTCGGACACGAGACCACGAACCATAAGCCGGTGGAGATGAGCAAGGCTGCCGGTGAAGCCCTGTTTAAGGGCATGGGCTACATGGAGCAGGACGAATCCTTTGCCGCGACCGTCCGCTTCACCAAGGGCGTCGTCACTCCGTCGGCTTCGGCAAGGGCCATGGCGAACATGGAGCTGGGATCCTGGGTTCTCCTTGCCCTTGTCGTGCTGTTCTGCGCCGTCATGTGGTGGTTCTTCGGCAAGGATCCGCGCCCGAAGACCATCGTGCCGCGCTTCTATCCGCCGGTGCTTTCGGACGGGACCATACTGTCGCCCGCGCAGGTGGCCTATGTGCATGATTCCGCCAGGCTGAAGTCCCGCGGCTTCGTGGGGCTGCTGCTCAACCTGGCCGTGCAGAAGGCGCTTTCCATAAGCGGTTCGGGCACGAAGAAGGATCCGTACGTCCTTTCCGCCGGCAAAAAGACCGGCCAGGCACGCGGGCAAGGACCGCAAAGCGACGCCCGCACCGACGGACGCCCTGCGGAAGCGGAGCTTAACAGGCGGTGGAACGAGAAGATCAGCAGGGGGCAGGGCTTTGACGGGGCCGAACGCTCCGTCATCAGATGCCTTCTCGCGGAAGGCGCGCAATACATCTTCGGCAGGCAGAGCTCCTGGAGCTTGGCCCAGGCCCGCGGCGACGCCTACCTTGCCGTGAGCGAAGACCTGCGCGGCACATGGCGGCTGCGGGGGCCGATAGTGCTCATCATGCACTTCATCGTGTACGTGGCGCTCGTCACCTTCCTGGCCATCAGCGGGGCGCTGGGCGGCAGCGGCGGGTTCGCCGTAGTCTGCGCCCTCATCACCCTGGGCGGGCTGCTTTCGTGGCTCTATCACTCCACCATGCGCAAGGTGCACCGCTTCTTCATCCAGTGGGAGGAGATGGGCTGGCTGACCATGGGCGCGTTCTTCCTGCTGTGCACGCTCATCCCCGTCATCCTGCTCTACGACTGCATCATCATCCCCAACGAGGACATGCACAGCTTTGCCGGATACGCCTTCATGGCGCCGTGGATGCCGCTGCGCATCCTGCTCGTGCCCGCCCTGGCCGCCTATCTCTACCGGCGCACGCGCAGCTGGAGCGCCGCCCTCCTGGGACCGCTCAAGTTCCTGGGGTTCCTCCTGCTCTTCGTCCTGCTGCTCGGCATGCTGTGGGCCATGAACTTCCCGGGAACGTCGGGCATCGCGCTGCTCCTGGCGCTCGTCGCCCCCACGGTCTTCCTCCCCATCATGAAGCAGCCTTCGCCCAAGGCGCTGCAGCTCATGGCAGACATCGAAGGCTTTGGCATGTACATCAAGGCTGCGGAGACCGAGAAGCTCGGCGTGCTCAACCCGCCGGACCGCACGCCGCAGGAATTCGAGCGCGTCATGCCTTATGCCGTGGCCCTGGGACTGGAACACGCCTGGGGCGCCAAGTTCACGGACCTCGCCGCGCAGCTGCACTTCAACGGATCGCTGGGCACGCTGGACGAATTCCAGCACAGGCTGGACGGCATATAGCCTGGTCCCTGCAGCAAAAAGACGGCGGCCGGGGGAGGACGCCTTTTGGCTTTGCAGTGCAGGGCGGCAGCTTTCAGTCCCGGACGCCCGGGGAAGGCCGCCTGCCAAAAGTTTCCTTCATCAGCAGCGCGCAGGCGAAGGCCAGTGCCGTATTGCCCGCGAGCGCCCATGCCGCCAGGCGGAAGGCTTCAGGTGACGTCCCGCCCCCCGCATCCAGCAGCATGCCGTAGATCTTCTGCGTCACGACGCCCCAGACGGGAGGGAAGATGTTCATCAGCCCTCCGGCCGTGCCGATGAGTTCCATGGGGAAGGTCTCGCGGGCCATGGCGAAGGTGAGCGGCGAGAACATGGCCGTGCCGGCGACGAATGCGATGACGAGGAGGGCCGCCGTCCATCCTTCAAAGCCCTGGAAGAAGGCCATGCACAGGCTTGCGGCAAGGCCGGCTCCTGCGCCGGCGATCAGCGGGAGGCGGCGCCGGCGCAGCACGGAATCGGAAAGCCACCCGGCCACAGGCTGGGAAAGGAGCGCCATGAAGGCGCCGGCCGTGAGCACGGAAGACGCCGTCGCGGGATCCAGCCCGCATCCCTGCAGCAGGTACGGCCCCCACCAGAGCGTGAACATGGCGAAATACGATCCCATGATGCCCATGCCCCAGAGCGCCATGGGCCAGAATTGCGGCGTGCGCAGCACGCGTGCGATGCCCCTGAGCATGGAGGGGCGCTCCGCCTTTTTGTCCTGAACGGGGCGCGCAGGTTCGCGGATGAGCAGCCATACCGCCGCGGCAAGCGCCAGGGTGAGCAGGCTGAAGCCGATGATGGAAAGCCGCCACCCCCAGAGCGCGTTCAGCTCGGCAAGCGGACGCGCGGCCAGGATGGTGCCTATGCCGCCGCTGCTGAGGAAGATGGAATACGCCCTGCCGAAAGACTGGGGCGGATAGCATCCTGCCAGGATGACCATGGCAGGGATGGTGATGGCCAGCCCGATGCCTTCCAGGAAGCGGAAGGAAACGGCGGCAGCCGCCGAATGGCTGGACGCGAACCCCATGGCGCACAGCCCGCCCAGGGCGAGGAGCAGGGCAAGGGACCTTCTTCCGCCCAGGCGGTCGGCCAGCAGTCCGGAGGGCAGCTGCATCAGTCCGTAGGCAAGCAGCGTGGCGCCGCTCATCAGCCCGAGCCCGGTGTTGTCCAGCCCCAGGTCGCGTCCCAGGTCAAGGGCGATGATGGCCGGGCATGCACGGTGGAACATGCTGAGGATGTATCCGCCGCAGCAGAGGATCAGGACGATGAGTGCCGTGCGCGCTTGCTGTTTTTCCATGGTTTTTTCTGCCGGTGAAGATCTCGTGATGCGAGGTTGGCGGTGGAAGGGAGGATGCCCGGAAGAGGGGCGCATGGCGGGATCTGCTGCGCGCTCCTGTCATCCGGCGTGTTTTTGTGTTCCAGGCGGAGCAGGCAGGCGGAGAACAGGATGAGCATGTAACCCAGGAGTTCGCTGGATTCTTCAGCGGCGCATTTGGGCAGGCGCCATCCGCCGTCGGGCAGCAGGGTCTTCCACAGGATGCCGGTGCCGAGTATCCTGGAGTAGAACAGGACGATGACGACTCCGGTGAGCAGGGTGGGAAAGCCCCGCGTCTTCGTGAGCCTGGACAGGGCGGAGATGGTCTGCGACGGAGCGGACAAGGCATAAAGGATGCAGGCTGCTGCAAGGGTGAAGGCCGGCCACTTCCAGAAGCCATGGCTCACGGCATCCAGAAAAAGATCCTGCTCCCTGATCAGCATGCACCCCATCAGTCCGCCTGTCAGGATGAGCGCCCTGCGCATGCCGGGCCGCCGCCATGCCTCCACGAAAAAGACCAGGGCGCACAGCGCCAGCACGCAGCTCTGCATGAGTTCCGTGGGGGCATTTTCCGTAAATGGCCGGCTGCCGGCCGCATCCCACCAGAAGACGAGGAGGAGCACTGCCGCGCCGGCGCATATCATGCCTGTCTGCCCTGCAGCCGTTAAAACCGCGCCCAGTTCTTTTTGCCTGCCTCCCTGGCTGCTCCGGGGGGAAAATGATCCTTCCATAACGGATGATGGTGGGATGTTTTTGCGGTGAAGTCAAGCGTCAACGCCGGCAAACATGGTTGGATCTGTTTTAACAAGGCGATATGCTTGAAAAAGGAAGGCCCGCGCTTGCAGAGGGAAGCGCGGGCCTGGGGGAGGGAGGAGTCTGTGAGCTTTTCGCTCTTAGGAGGAGTGCTTTGCACAAAACATATATAGCCATTGGGCGGGAAATGTCATCTTTCAAAATGTTTCTTCCGGCGGCGTTTATCTTTCGGCGTGTTGCACATGGCCATGGCGGGCCGCAGCCCTATTTTTTTCTTGCAGGCATCCGCAGCTGTGCTGTATGCCCTTTCCAGCTTTGCAGATCCCGGGGGAGCATACCATGCCCATGATACGACCTGAACACGCCGGTGCTGCCGCGGCATTCGCCTCTGCGGTGCTCTGGGGGCTTTCGTATGTGGCGATGAAATTCGCCCTGGCCGATTTCCATCCGATGACGATGAATTTTTTCCGCATGGCGTCTGCCTTTTCCGCACTGGTGCTGTTTTTGCCCGTCACGCTGCGCGGGGCGCGATGGCAGAAGGGCGACTGGCTCCTTTTTTTGGCGCTGGTGTCATGCGAGCCCTGCCTTTATGAGATCTGCGAATCCGTGGCGCTGACGCTGACGACCGCTTCGCAGGCAGGCATGATCAATGCCACGCTGCCTGTTTTCACGGGTGTTTTCGGCTATTTCATGCTGCGTGAGCGGCTGAGCCGCCTGGCATGGGCAGGGTGCGGGCTGACCATAGCGGGGGCCGTGTGGCTGAGCCTTGCAGCCGTTTCAGCAGAAGGTGCGCCCAACCCCCTGCTGGGCAATGTCCTCATGGCGGCAGGCATGGTGGTGGCCGCCCTGTACGCCGTATGCTTCCGCAAGCTTTCCCTGCGCTATTCCGCCATGTTCATCGTCACGGTCCAGTGCCTTGCAGGCGCCCTGTTTTTTGCTCCGGCGCTTTTTTTGCCCGGCATGGGAGTGCCGCAAGGGGCCGCGGTGTTCTCCTGGGCATGCGTGCTCTTCCTCGGCATCGGCGTTTCGTGCTGCGCGCTCTCGCTTTACGGCTACGGCATGAGCGTCCTTGGAGCTTCCAGGGCGACCATGTTCATGAACCTCATCCCTGTGTTCGCCGTCCTTTTCAGCATGGTCATCCTTGGAGAGCGCATGGGGCCGGTCCAGTGGCTGGCGTCGGCGCTGGTTTTTGCCGGCGTGCTGCTGAGCCAGAAAAATTGACCTTTGCCCGCCGCGGTTCAGGAGTTGACCGTGGCGCGGGAACATTGTAGAAAGGCTTTCGTGCCGGAATGGTGGAATTGGTAGACGCAGCGGACTCAAAATCCGCCGCCCGCAAGGGCTTGAGAGTTCGAGTCTCTCTTCCGGCACCAAACAAGAGTTTCATAAGGCCCCATAAGGTATCAAAAGCCTTGTGGGGCTTAGGTTTTTAAGGGGTCATTTCCCAGGGAAGATCTGTAAGGCGATCACATAGGCCATGCCCATGCACAGGGGGACAAGCAGGGCGATGACGGGGAGGCAGAGCGGGGAAAGCCTCCCTTCGCCTTTTCTTTCGATGTGCCTGTTGACCAGGAAAAAGAGCAGGAACGGGAACAAGGCTGCGCACAGGGAAAGGGCGCAGAAGGCTGCGCTGGGCTCCTTCCCCTGGACATGCACGGCCGCGGCAAAAGGCATGAACACCATGGCCGGGAGCAACGGCGCAAGGATGGCGGCGCAGTTGTTCCATTTCGTATTGCTCCCTGTCTTGACGTACAGGAACAGGACCGCGGCCAAGGCAAGGAGCCATGCGCAGGAAAAAATCATGGTGGCATTCATATCGATCCCCGTTCCATGGACCGCTTCCCCTTTTACGGATGGCCGGTCCGCGTTTTTGATGGTCTTCGACGGCGCCGCCGCGATGGGACCTGCCAGGTCCGGCGCCTTCTGCTGTTTCCGTCCCCTATGAAAGCAATATGCCAGAGGATGCGATGCTTGTTAATATAAACGCGTCCATAATTTTCAGGGCAGGAGCGGGAGAGCCCAGGGGCTTCAACAGGGAGGGATGGCATGCTGCAACGGCCGGCATCCCCCCCTTGCCGCCAGGATGTGCAAGGATGTATGATGAGGCCATGCACAGGTGTTCATAAAGAAAATTTCGATCCAGAAGGAGCGATGCATGGGCAGGATCAACGATTATTTGAACGAGACAGGCATGTTTTTCATGGCGACCGTGGACGGGGACAGGCCAAGGCTGCGCCCGCTCGGGGCGCACCTCGAGGTGGACGGCAAAGTCATCTTCGGCGTCGGCGACTTCAAGGACGTGTACAGGCAGATGCTCGCCAATCCCCATGTGGAGATCGCCGCCTGCAAAAAGGACGGGCACTGGCTGCGCTATTCCGGCACCGCCGTCTTCGAGACGGATCCCCGGTATGCCGAAGCCCTGCTGGAAGCCCTGCCGCGCCTGCGCTCCATCTATAATGAGCAGACCGGCAACAGGCTGATGGCTTTCCACCTGGAGGGGGCGACCGCCGTCGACATCCCCGTCATGGGAGGAGGAACGAGCCTTCTGTAGCAGAGCCTTGCTGCGGCATGACAGCGAAAGCCGGGGCATCCCGGCTTTCGCTGCCTGCTTTTTGACCGTGTGCACGCGCCGGGGGCATGCGGGGATCCTGCGCGCCTGCATCCTGCCGCGCCCTTTCGGGAGCCGCGGCAGCCCCGGCATGGAAAATGGCCGCCCGGGTCCCCGGGCGGCCATGGGTCATCGTTCATCCCGCCGCGCAAAGGCTATTTGATGCGCTTGTTCAGGTCCCACACCTTTTCCGTCTTGGGCACGGGCTTCATGTAGGAGAGCCACTTATGGCTCTTGAGCGCTTCGGGATCCATCTGCATCTCGCGGCTGAACTCCCTGATGGGCGGCACCAGCTTGTAGATGTCGCCGGCAACGCCTTCGATGATGGCGCCGTTGGTGGCGGCAAGGCACAGTTCCACGGCCTTCTGGCTGTATTCCATGGAGCGCATCAAGGTCTCAAGCCCGCGCGTCGGGTTGTGGAAGCCGATGCCGTTCTCGGCCGAGACCATGTCCCAGAAGAACTGGCCCTTGCGGGTCATTTCGCGGGCTTCGGCCATCAGCTTGTCGTAATCCATGTTCTTTTCGCCCGTGAACTCGTTGGCCAGGCGCACGGCTTCATGTGCGCGCACGCTGGCTTCCTGGGCCTTGAGCAGCTGAGCAAAGGTCTTTTTCTGCGTATCGAGCACGCGGCCGCGCAGGTATTCCGGCGTCTTGTCGGCATGGCATTTGCGGCAGGCGCGCATTTCGGCGTCCTTGAGGGGAGAAGTCCACCAGTGGCTGGAGAACTTCTTGCCGTCCTCGCGCTGGTAGGGCATGTGGCAGTCGGCGCAGGTCACGCCGGCCGTTCCATGCGGGCCTGTCTTCCATGTCTCGTATTCCGGATGCTGCGCCTTGAGGACCTTCACGCCGGAGACCGCATGGACGAAGTCCACGAACGGGCCGTTGTCCGCGCCCTTGTCCTTGTAGTATTCGTAGACCTGCTCCACGTCGAAGCCGTTGTCCCAGGGGAAGGTCACCTTGTTGGGCACGGTGCCGGGCGCCTTGGCAAAGTAGTATTCCACATGGCACTGCCCGCACATCAGGGCGCGCTTCTCGTTGCGGGACATCTTGTCGAAATCCTGGCCGGTGCGCTTGAGGTAGTCCTGCAGCGGGATGGAGTAGAGCTTCATCTCCATGTTGGTGGTGTCATGGCAGGTGGAGCAGCTGATGCTTTCTTCGGTCACGTTGAAGTTCTCGCGCAGCTCATTGAAGTCGCGCGACCAGAACTTGTCGCCGTCCTTCTGCACCCATTGCACCATGTTGGGCGTCTTGCAGTTCCAGCAGGTGGCGGGCTGGTTGCCCTTGCCCTGCGGATTGAAGCGGTTGATGCGGTCGATCTCGAGGATGTCTTCCACGGCATGGGTGTGCCCGCGCGCGGCATTGTATTCGTAGGCGAAGGCGTAGCCCAGCCACAGGTTCTTCAGGTACGGCTGGGCATGTTTCCAGCCCTTGTCATTGAAATCGTTGTGCTTCTGGTAGTTGCGCGAGCCATTGTACTCGGTCATCACCGTGCTTTCGTCATTCTGCCTGTACGAGGCGTACTGCCTGGGGAAGGCCTTTTCGAAAGGGGATGCCTGGTTGGTGAAAGCCGCCAGCCCGGTTTGGAAAACGGGCGTCTTCACCACATGGGTATCGTCGCAGCCGGCGCTCATCATGGCGCAGGCAAGCGCTGCGCCCAGCATTGTCAAACGTGTGCTATTCATCCGCCGCCTCCCTGAAGCTGACCGGTGTTTTCTTCTGGTGCGCCACGCTGCGGTGGCAGTCAAAGCAATATTCCTTGGCCATCATCACGTTCTGCACGGTGTTCCTGTGGCAGGAGATGCAGTTGTTGTTGACGACGGTGCGCGTCTCCAGTCCGGCGCGGAGCGGCACATCGATCCCGCGGATGTTGTCGGCGAAGTCCCGCAGCCCTTCCTTCGCCTTGAAGGGCAGCTTCGCCACGATATCGTGCGGGGCGTGGCACTCGTTGCAGGCAAGATCGGCATGCGGTGAATTGACGTGCGTGACCGCGGCCTGTTCCATCACATGGCAGATGGAAGAGCAGAATGGCCGCGAATCAGAGAAGCGCATCCCGGCAATGGCCGCCAGGATGAGCGCCGCTCCGAGCACAGCGCCTGCGGTCAGCAGCTTCCATGGTCTGACCTTTGATTTCTCCATCGCTCTCCTCCTCAAAAGTCTGGGGACAAAATGGACTATGGGCAGGATAAGCGATTTTTTACGGGCAAACTGTGATTTTGATCACATTACAGGGCTTTTAATGCATTTTGCGCCTGCCTGGGTGCCAACGCAGGAGATGGCGGGCAGGACGGCTTATCCCTCAAGGCTGCGCCGCAGCGCCTGCAGGTCAAGGACGGTGATGCGCCTGCGTTCCAGCCTGATCACGCCTTCGCGGGAAAACTGGCCCAGCTGGCGGCAAAGGCTCTCGCGGGAGAGCCCCAGCAGTCCGGCCAGGACTTCGCGCGTGATGCCGTCCTCCAGCTCCGGGGTGTTTTCCACCCTGACCTTGTGCAGGAGCCAGCCGGCCACGCGCCGGCGCACGGATATCTTGCCCTGTGAAGCGGCGATCTTGTTGATGAACATGCGCTGCCGCGCCGCCATGCCGCGCATCAGCCGGAGCGCGAAAGGCGCGTTCGCGCCCAGCACGGCAAGCAGCGCCTTTGCGCTGATCTCGATGATCCGGCACGGTTCCAGCGCGAGGGCGGAAAAAAATGCGTCGCCGCGGGCCACCAGGAAGCAGTGGTCGATGAAATGCCCCGGCCCCATCACATGCAGGATGGTGCTTTTGCCGGAATGGGCCCCCTTGAGCAGCTCGGCGCGGCCGGATTCCAGCCAGTGCGCGTGCGCTGCCGGCGCTCCCTCTGCAAAGATCCATTCCCCTTTGGCATAGCTGCGCAGGCGTGCTGCCGCTGACAAAACGCGCAGTTCTTCCCCGGACAATTCGGGAAAATGCCGGGCCAGCACTTCCCCGGCGCCTGCTTCCGTTCCCGTTTCCGCCATCGGCCGGCCTCCGTCCCTGTTCGTTCCCCAGGCGCCGCGGAACGCCCACGGCAGGGATGCGGCGCCTTGCGCAAGCATAGCCAAGCCCAGCGGCAAAGACAAGCCGCTGCTGCGTTTCCTGCAAAAAATCGGATTTTTACCGGTCCGCGCATTGAAAAAAAACGAGAATCCAAGTAGATTACGATTCCGTTATGAAAAACGGATTCGACAACGAAAAGTACCTCAGGATACAGTCGGAGCGCATCAAGGAGCGCATCGCCCATTTCGGCGACAAGCTTTACCTGGAATTCGGCGGCAAGCTCTTCGATGACTACCATGCTTCACGCGTGCTCCCCGGGTTCCAGCCGGACAGCAAGCTGCGCATGCTCATGCAGCTGGCCGACATGGCGGAGATCGTCATCGTCATCAGCGCCGTGGACATCGAAAAGAACAAGATCCGCGGCGACCTGGGCATCACTTACGACAAGGACGTCCTGCGCCTGCGGGACGAGTTCCAGAGCCGGGGGCTGATGGTCGGAAGCGTGGTCATCACGCATTACACCGGCCAGGAGGCTGTCAAATCCTTCCGCGCCAAGCTCAAGAAAATGGGCGTCAAGGCCTACTACCACTACACCATCCCCGGCTATCCCTCCAACGTGGCGCTCATCGACAGCGACGAGGGCTACGGCAGGAACGACTATGTGGAGACGACCCGCCCCCTCGTCGTGGTCACGGCCCCCGGACCGGGGAGCGGCAAGATGGCCGTCTGCCTGAGCCAGCTGTACCAGGAATACAAGAAAGGCGTGAAGGCCGGCTACGCCAAATTCGAGACCTTCCCCATCTGGAACCTGCCCCTGAAGCATCCCGTGAACCTTGCCTACGAGGCCGCCACCGCCGATCTGAACGACGTGAACATGATCGACCCGTGGCATCTGGAAGCCTACGGCAAGACTACGGTCAACTACAACCGCGACATCGAGATCTTCCCTGTCCTCGACGCCATCTTCAAGGGCATCTACGGCGAGAACCCCTATAAGTCGCCCACGGACATGGGCGTCAACATGGCCGGCTTCTGCATATACGACGATGAGGCCTGCTGCAGAGCCAGCCGCCAGGAGATCATCCGCCGCTACTACAACTCCCTGAACCGCTTTGTGGAAGGCGATGCCGGCGAAGAGGAAGTGAGCAAGATCAAGCTGCTCATGCAGCAGGCCAAGATCACCTCCGACGACCGTGCCGTGACGGTGGCGGCCAAGGAGCGCGCCGCGCGCGCCAAGGTCCCGAGCGCGGCCATCGAGCTTGCCGACGGCACCATCATCACCTCCAAGACTTCCGACCTCCTGGGGACGTCGGCCGCACTCCTCCTCAATGCCACCAAGTACCTGGCCGGCATCGGGCACGAGGTCAAGCTCATCCCCAAGGAGATGATCGAGCCCATCCAGAAGCTGAAGGTGAACTACCTGAGCGGGAACAATCCGCGCCTGCACACCGATGAGGTGCTCGTCGCCCTGGCCATGTTCTCCAGGAGCGATGACAACTGCCGCCTTGCCCTGGAGCAGCTCCCCAACCTGCGCGGCTGCCAGGTGCATACCACGGTCATGCTCTCGGAAGTGGACCGCAAGATCTTCAAGAAGCTGGGCGTGGACCTGACCTGCGAGCCGGTGAGCAAAAAGCAGAAGTCGCTGATAGGGTAGGGGCGGCAAGCTTCTGCGGCGGCAGCTTCCATGTGCTCCCGTCCCGGTCGAGCCGAAGCACAGCATGACCCTTATGGAAAAAGGCTTATGGCGACCGCCATAAGCCTTTTATGATCCATGGAGCCAACTGTCAGACTTGAACTGACGACCTGCTGATTACGAATCAGCTGCTCTACCAGCTGAGCTAAGTTGGCACGCGCAACAAGATAGGTGTTTTTGCCCGCGCTGTCAAATTAAAATGCGCCCATTATCAAGCTCTGCCCGCAAGCGCTGCGGCAGAGTTTTTTCTTGGGTGATGAGCCCCGGGAAACGCTGAGAATCGTTGACATGGCGGGAGCTTTTGACCTATCCTAAAAACACTTTTGAGCATGAAGGCGGCGCTTGAGTTTTGCCGCTGCGCTGCCATCTTCCTGGTCTTTTTCATTCACAGGCGCTTTGTCCTGCGCGCGGCGCGGGGACCGCCAAAAAACAGAGAGGTTTTTCTTATGGTCAAGATCGGCATCAACGGATTCGGCCGCATCGGAAGGTATCTGCTCCGCGTCATGGATCTTTTCCCGGAATGCGAGATCGCCGTGATCAACGGCCACCGCGCCAGCAACGCCGACATGGCGTACCTGCTCAAGTATGATTCCGTGCACGGGCGCTTCCCCGGCACTGTCGAAGCCTCTGAAAAGGGCCTCGTCGTCAACGGGAAGGAGATCCCCGTCACCCGTTGCGACAAGGACGCCTGGCAGTGGAAGGACTACGGCGTCGACATCGTGGTGGAGACCACGGGCACGCTGAAGAAGCGCGAGCAGCTTGCCGGGCACATCGCCTGCGGAGCCAAGAAGGTCATCATCTCCGCCCCCTGCAAGGACGCTGACACCACCATCGTCATGGGCGTGAACCAGGACGTGTACGACGCCGCCAAGCACGACGTCATCTCTGCCGCTTCCTGCACCACGAACTGCCTGGCCCCTGCGGTCAAGGTCCTGCACAACGAATTCGGCATCAAGCACGGCCTGATGACCACCATCCACTCCTACACCATGAGCCAGCGCATCCTTGACGGCTCGCAGAAGGACCTGCGCCGCGGCCGCGCCGCCTGCCTTTCCATCATCCCCACGACCACCGGCGCAGCCGCTGCCGTCGGCCTGGTGATCCCCGAACTGAACGGACTGATCAACGGCGGCGCCCTGCGCGTGCCCACGCCTGACGTCTCCCTGGTGGACTTCACCTGCGAACTGAAGACGGAAGTGACCGTGCAGGAAGTCAACGCCGCCCTCAAGTATGCCTGCGACACCTGGCTGAAGGATGCCCTGGGCTACTGCGACGAGCCGCTGGTCTCCATCGACTACGTGGGCGACACCCACGGCGGCACGGTGGACGCCTCCTTCACGTCCGTCATGAACAAGACCATGCTCAAGACCGTCATCTGGTACGACAACGAATCCGGATTCACGCACCAGCTGGCGCGCCTCATCCGCCACGTCGCCCTGGCGTAGCAGGCCCGGTGGCCCAGTCACTCGGAGAAACGGGGAGCCCCGGCTCCCCACTCCTCATCAACGCAAACCATACCTACCATTCCTGAAGAGGAGCATCATGGCAAGCGACAACATGTACGAAACGGGATCCCCCTTCATCATGACCGGCGCGGATATCGTCCGCATGGGCGAACCGGCGGAAATGCTGGTCGGCGGGAAAAACTACAACACCGCTCTCATCAGCCGCGTTGAAGGCATCCGGACCCCGCAGTTCCGCGCCATCCCGGCGACGGCCTTCCATGTGGTGCTGGATGAGTGCAGGGTCAACGCCTCCCTGGTCTACAACGTGGTGGACACGGCCATGGCGCAGGTCGATTGGACTTCTCCGGCGGTCGCCTCTGATCACGGATTCTTCGGGAATTTCGTGCGCAAGGCCGCTGCAGAAGTGCGCGAGCGCAGCGCGGGGACCAGCGCCAGCACCTGCCTGCGCGACTTCATCAACCAGGTCGTGCATGGCTTTGCGGAATCACGCGAGAACATCGACAGGCTGCGCCGCCGTTCCATGCTGGTGCAGGCGGCCATCCTTTCTTCCACATTGCCTGCCGCAGTCGACGCCGCCGTGCGCAAGGCCTACCGTGACATGTGCGAAGAGGCCGGCGAAGGCGAATTCCCTGTGGCGGTGCGTTCGTCCGCGGCTGGCGAGGACTCCCGCAAGAAGGCCTTTGCCGGCTTGCAGGACACCTTCCTGAACATCACGGGCGAAGACGCCGTGGCCGAAGCCTACCTGTGGGACTGCGCCTCGGCCTACAACCTGCGTTCCATGACCTACCGCCGCGAGGCCATCCTCGATGCCATCGCCGCGGCCGAGAAGGAAGGCAAGCCGGAGCTGGCCGACGCCGCGCGCAAGGAATGGGCCATCGAGAACACGGCCCTTTCGGTCTGCATCATGCGCATGATCCGTCCTGTCGTCGCGGGCACGGCCTTTTCGGCCGATACGGCCACGGGCTGCCGCGGCACCTCGCGCAACGACCTGGTGAGCATCGATTCCAGCTATGGCCTCGGTGAATCCATCGTGGGCGGCATGGTGACGCCTGATAAGTTCTATGTGTTCCAGCGCGACGACGGCACCGATGTCGTCCTCCGCTTCATGGGGCGCAAGGCCGTGCGCATGGTCTACAACGAGAGCGGCGGCGGCACGCACATCGAGGAAGTGCCCGCCGACGAAGTGAACCAGTGGGCGCTGGGCGAGAACCAGCCCATCGAGGTCGCCCGCGGCGTGCGCGCCATCAGCAAGGCCTATGGCGGCATCATCATGGACACCGAGTTCTGCATCGACGACAAGGCGCGCCTGTGGTTCGTGCAGGCCCGTCCGGAGACCCGCTGGAACGCGGAGCTCGATGAGCATCCGACCACCATCTTCATGCGCCGCAAGGAAGTGGCCAAGGGCGCGGCCGCCAAGGCCGAGGTCCTGCTTTCGGGCAACGGCGCCTCGCGCGGGGCCGGCCAGGGCACGGTGCGCTTCCTGCGTTCCGCCCTGGAACTGAACCGCGTCCATCCCGGCGACATCCTGGCCGCCGACCGCACCGACCCGGACATGGTGCCGGGCATGCGCGTGGCCTCGGCCATCATCGCCAACGTGGGCGGCGACACGAGCCATGCCGCCATCAGCTCCCGTGAGCTGGGCATCGCCGCGGTCATCGGCGTGCAGAACCCGCTTGCCATGCGCGCCATGGACGGGCAGCCTGTCACCGTGGACGGCACGCGCGGCCTCGTGTACCGCGGGCTCCTGCCCCTGGAAGAAGTGGGCGGCGAGATGGACATCGCCAAGATGCCCCCCACGCGCACCCGCGTCGGCATCATCCTTGCCGACATCAACCAGGCCATGTTCCTTTCGCGCCTGCGCAACGTGCCCGACTTCGAGGTCGGCCTGCTGCGCGCGGAGTTCATGCTGGGCAGCATCGGGGCGCATCCCGCGGCCCTGGAGGCTTACGACAACGGCACGCTTGAGGAATTCGTCGAGCGCCGCCTCAACGAGCTGGAATCCCAGGTGAGCCGCCGCGTGGCCGAGCAGATCGCCATCGGGCAGGTGCGTTCGCCCCTGGCCGACGTGCAGCTGGCCCCGTACGTGGTGCAGCTCATGGACATGGCTTCCCTGTACGCCAACGCCTCCAGCGTGCCCCGTGCCGAAGCCCTCATGGGCGAGTATATGCAGCGCGCCCAGATGAACGAGGAAGTGCTCCAGACCTCCAATGACCTGCGCACCCACGTCCGCGTTGTCATGGGCGCCGACGAGCCCGGTTCGACCGTGACGGAAGAGCAGGTGCAGGAAGTCATGGCCAAGGCGGCCAGCAAGCCGCTCGTGCAGGAAGTGCTCTCGCACATCGGCCAGGTGCGCAACATCGTCGTCGCACGCACGCACCTCAGCAAGGAGATCGAGGAGGTGCGCAGCATCCCCGAAAAGCTGGAGCAGCTCATCACGTCCAGCGGCCACGTGAGCGGACGCGACCACTACATCCGCACGCTGGGCCGCAACCTGGCGCTGTTCGCCATGTCCTTCTACGGCAAGGACATCGTCTACCGCACCACCGACTTCAAGAGCAACGAATACCGCAACCTGCTGGGCGGCTGCCTGTTCGAGCATAATGAGGACAACCCCATGCTCGGCTACCGCGGCGTGTCCCGCGACATCCATGACTGGGAGATCGAGGCCTTCAAGCGCGCCCGCACGCTCTACGGCGGCAAGAACCTCATGCTCATGCTGCCCTTCGTGCGCACGCTCGAGCAGGCCCGTTCCATGCGCACCTACCTGGCCAACGTGCACGGGCTGCGCAGCGGCGAGGACGGGCTGAAGATCCTGCTCATGTCCGAGCTGCCTTCCAATGCCATCCTGGCGCGGCAGTTCATCAGCGAGTTCGACGGCTTCTCCATCGGCTCCAACGACATGACGCAGATGGTGCTCGCCACCGACCGCGACAACGCCGAGCTCTCCCACATCTACGACGAAGAAGACCCCGCGGTCATCTGGGCCATACTCACCACCATCTTCACCGGGCAGAAGTTCTGCAAGAAGGTGGGCTTCTGCGGACAGGGCGTGGCCAACAGCCGCATCCTGCGCGGCATGGTCGCCATCGCCGGCATCGTTTCCGCCTCCGTGGTGCCGGATACCTACATCCGCACGAAGCATGACTTCGCGGAAGTGGAATCCGAGCACATCCCCGGATCCGGACTCGGCGCCTGGCTCGGCGAGCAGCATGCCGAAAAGCTCCGCGCGATCCTCAAGGAGCACGGCTACAAGAAGGCCGCCGCCATCAAGGACCGCACGGCGTTCCGCGGCTGGTACGACGTCGAGGCCGAGAAGCTGCAGAAGGACCTGGGCGCCTGCCTCGGCACGCCGTTCGAGCACGACGCGCGCCAGAAGCTCTTCGAGTTCCGCCGCACGTTCCACAAGCCCGTGACCTATGCTTCCTGGGACTGGGACGCCACCGTGTTCGACGCCCTGCAGCAGGCCGGCTTCGCCAGCTGGGAAGAGCAGGAAGAAGCGCTCCGCCTGCAGCGTGAGAAGTTCGCCCATGCCTAGTCCGGCGTGATGCGCCGGATGCCGGCAGGACGGCAAAACGATCAAAAAACGAAGCGCCCCGGAAGGGGCGCTTCGCATTTCCTGTGCCGCTGCGGAAGCCTGCCGCATCATAAAAAAGAAGCGCCTGTCCAGGCGCTCCTTTCATGTGCGGAAAGCGGGCAAGGCTACTTGGAAGGCACCACGGCGCCTTCGTAGGTCGCTTCGATGTGCTTGCGGACGGCATCGCTCTTCAGGGCTTCGGCAAGATCCTTGAGCTCCTGGCGGTCCTTGTCCTTATCACGGACGGCGAGGATGTTGGCGTAGGTGGAGGCGGCCAGGGAATCAGCGGGTTCCGTGGCGAGGGCGTCCTTCACCTTCAGCCCGCCGAGGATGGCGTAGTTGCCATTGATGGCGGCGAAATCGACGTCGGGCAGGGAGCGCACCAGCTGGGCGGCTTCGATCTCCTCGATCTTCAGCTTGTAGGGGTTCTCGCTGATGTCACGGCGCGTGGCGTTGAGCCCGGCGCCGTCCTTGAGCTTGATCAGGCCGCAGTCCTGCAGGAGGAGCAGGGCCCTTGCTTCGTTGGTGGTGTCGTTGGGCACGGCCACGACGGCCCCTTTGCGGATGTCCTTGAGGGATGAGGACTTGCCTGCATAGATGCCAAAGGGCTCGTAGTGCACGGCGGCGATGGAAACGATCTTGGTCCCCTTTTCCTTGTTGAAGTCGGTGAGGTAGGGCTGGTGCTGGAAGTAGTTGGCATCCAGCTCGCCGGCATCGAGGGCCATGTTGGGCTGCACGTAGTCGGCATATTCGATGATCTTGAGCTCGTGGCCGCGCTCCTTGAGCAGCGGCGCGGCCGCCTTGAGGATCTCGGCGTGCGGCGTCGGAGAAGCGCCGACTTTGATCACCGCGGCGGAGGAAAGGGACGGCGCAGTGATCACGCACGCGCCGAGGAAGAGGAAGGACAGCAGGGAATGGAACTTCATGGCGGAAACCTCTCTTGAGTTTTTGCAGGTCAGGAGACCCGCTTGTCGGAACGCTTGGTCGCCCAGTTGCCCAGCATCTGGAAGAGCTGCACGATGATGATGAGCAGGATGATGGTGATGAACATGATGTCGGTCTGGTACCTGTTGTAGCCGTACATGATGGCCAGCTTGCCCAGGCCGCCGCCGCCCACGGCACCCGACATGGCGGAATAGCCGAGGATGGTGATGGCCGCCACGGCGCTGCCGTTGAGCAGCGAGGGCAGCGCCTCCGGCAGCAGCACCTTGGTGATGATCTGCCAGTCCGACGCGCCCATGGACTGCGCGGCTTCCACCACGCCGGAGTCCACTTCCAGCAGCGAGGATTCGATGAGCCTGCCCACGAAGGGCACGGCGGCGATGACCAGGGGGACGACGGTCGCGTTGTTGCCGATGGTCGTGCCCACGAGGAAGCGGGTGAAGGGGATGACGGCTATCATCAGGATGAGGAACGGAAAGGACCGCGTGAGGTTGACCACCACGTCAAGCACCGCATAGAGCAGGGGGCGCGGCGCGATGCCGCCCTTGCGGCAGATGACGAGGAGCACCCCCACGGGGATGCCGAAAAGATAGGAGAGCCCCGTGGAGACGATGGTCATGTACAGGGTGTCCCATACGCCTTCGGCCAGCATTTCCATGAGCTGGGCGTCAAACATGGCTGATGTCCTCCAGGGCCAGCCCATGCGCTTCGGCAAAGGCCCGTATCTTTCTGCAGGCGGCTTCGTCATCGGGCAGCTGCAGCACCATCTGCCCGTAGGTGGCGCCATCGATGTCGCGGATGTCGGAATAAAGGATGCTGGGCGCCTTGCCGCAGTCCAGTATCATGCTGCCGATGAGCGGCTCCAGGCTCGCGCGTCCGGTGAAGACGATGCGGGCCACCCGCTCCGCAGGCAGGCATTCCGGGCGCAGGGCGTCCGGGAGCACCAGCGATTTCGCCGCCGCTGTCCTGGGGTGGTAGAACACGTTTTCCACGGGGCCGGATTCCGCTATCGTTCCGCCAGCGATGATGGCGACATGGCTGCATATCTTTTCCACCACGCTCATCTCATGCGTGATGATGACGGCGGTGATGCCGAGGCTTTTATTGATCTCGCGTATCAGTGCGAGGATCGAGACGGTGGTCTCCGGATCGAGCGCGGATGTCGCCTCGTCGCACAGGAGCACCTTGGGATTCGAAGCCAGGGCGCGGGCGATGGCCACCCGCTGCTTCTGCCCGCCGGAAAGTTGCGAAGGGTAGGATGCCGCGCGGTCGGACAGGCCGACGACTTCCAGAAGTTCACAGGCCTTTTTTTTCGCCTCGTCCTTTGGGGTGCCGACGAGCTCCAGGGGGAAGCAGACGTTGTCCAGCGCCGTGCGCTGCATGAGCAGGTTGAATTGCTGGAAGATCATGCCCATGGAGCGCCGCGCCTGCCGCAGTTCGGCGCCGCCGAGGACGCAAAGGTCACGCCCCTCGAAAAGCACCTGCCCGGCGGTGGGGCGTTCGAGCATGTTGATGCAGCGCACCAGGGTGGACTTGCCGGCGCCGCTGCGGCCTATGATGCCGTATATGTCACCCCGTGCAATGGAAAGGTCTATGCCCTTGAGCGCATAGACATCCCCGTTCTTGCTGCTGAATTTTTTTTCCAGCCCGCGGATCTCTATGATTGGTCCCGTCATCCCGTCTCCAGGCGGCGCCGTGCCCTGCACAGCGCGCAGATAAAAGCGTGGCGGCAACGTATCCTATTTTCCCCGGTTTGTTAAGGGGGATGTTTTCGTGCCCCCCGGCTCAGGAGGCCGGTCCCCGGCCTGGACCCGGCATTGCCCGCCCTTGTGTCTTGTGGTACCATGACGCATGCGGCAGGATGCCGTGGTGCTTTCCATGGCATGCAGGAAAGGAGAGGATAATGGAATACCGTTACGATGAAGACCTGGAATTTTTGCGCGATGTCCCTTCGGAAGAGCTGGACGACCTGGTGGAATGCCTGGTCAGGGACAGGGACGGCGATGCCAGGTTTACAGAGGAACTGACGGCTGCGGAGCGGTACAGGCGGCATTATCCCGACCATCA
>JAEEGF012348561.1_pt1 | contig 39106 bp, 44 predicted proteins | sample 9134171 | NCBI WGS metagenome assembly JAEEGF01 (sample SAMN16246542, study PRJNA631951) | gut metagenome | biome: gut microbiome; feature: rumen; material: AP-attached | host: Bos | place: Iran: Karaj | collected 2018-10 | reverse complement strand
GAGTCACCGGGGACGTATCAAACTGACTCATTGCGCACAATGAGTCACTGGGGACGTATCAAATTGACTCAAGACAGCAAACGATTTCTTGATAGTTCTAACAATTATATTGAGGCAAAATAAGTATGAAAAAAGTGATAGTACCGATAATTATATCTTTCATTATAATAGCATCTGTTGCTGGTATGTTTTTATACAAAAAGAACACTATGGCTATTGAATCCAGAAAAGCTGGAGAAAAAATAACCATAGAATTGGAGAATGGATTATTGCTGGACCTTACATATATTCCTCAAGGAGCCTTTTATATGGGATCTGCCGAAGGAATTGGTGATGAGGATGAGCTTCCTGTACGAAAAGTTGAGATTACAAATGGCTTTTATATGGGAACCTGTGAAGTGACTAACGCTCAATGGCAGGCGGTAATGGGGACGATGCCTAGCACATATACAGATAAAGACGTACCTGTTCACAATGTAAGTTATAATGATTGTCTTTCTTTTTGCAAAAAACTATCCGAGCTAACAGGATACAATGTTTCGCTGCCAACCGAGGCACAATGGGAATATGCCTGTAGAGGAGGCACTGATACGAAATGGTTCTTCGGAGATAGCGAAGATGATTTTTATAAATATGCCAGTTTGGAAAATGCTAATGGACCATACTCTGTAGCAACCTATGAGCCAAATCAATACGGACTTTATGATATGTATGGAAATGTCATGGAATGGTGTGAGGATTATTATGCTGCAAATTATGATGTAGATGACCTGATCAATCCCACAGGCCCGGAAACAGGAACTTCCAGAGTCCTCCGCGGTGGCGGTTGGGGAGAAAGTCCTGACTATTGCAGATCTGCTTATCGTAATGCAAGCGGGGAAGACAATAAAACTGATGGAATTGGTTTTCGTATCATTATTTTTGATGATATGATTAATGAAAAATAAATAATCTTTTCTACCCAAAACCAATAGGAAAATGCAGCCTTAAAGCAGGAAAGGATACCCCATGCGACTATATCACACCAGCCAATTGATCATAAAAGACCCTGATGTCCATTTTGGTAGGAAAAATGCAGATTTCGGCCAGGGCTTTTATCTCTCACCAGATAAGGATTTTGTGTATAGGTGGGCTACAAAAGATGCTTATGTCAACGAATATGAGCTGGACACTACAGACCTTAAAGTAGTTCAGTTTAAGAGAAGTAAGGAATGGTTTGAATATATTTACCAAAATAGAAGAGTTAATGATACTATAGAAGCTGATGTGGTCATGGGGCCAATAGCAAATGATACTATTTATGAAACATTTGGTATAATAAGCAGTGGTTATCTGAGAACAGATGAGGCGCTTTCGCTTTTGATGCTGGGTCCTGAGTATATTCAGGTGGCTTTGAAGACAGAGAAAGCGGCAAGTCAGTTAACGTGGCTTAAGGCTGATCAGATAACAGCTGAGTCAGAAAAAAATATGAAAGTGCTTCTGAAAAAAGAGCAGGAAGCCTTCCAGCAAGAATTTGCAGAGAAAATGCAACGTTTTTTGTGACTTCAAATAGAAATCTGCACTAGAGGTATAAAACATTACATGGAACAAACGATTTACGAATTAGACTTAATAAAGACATCAATACTTTTTTGCGATATAGTCTGTAAGCTATATGGATTTGAGGTAAAAAAAGAAGTAACAGGCACACTGTATGAAAAATGCGAGACTGTTATGCGAAAGCGTCATATGGATGACCTGTACGAAGCAGATAAGATAATCACAGAGCCGATTTATGAAGGCATTGAGAATTATATAGATCCGATGATTGCAAAATTTGTAAGGTACGCGCCTAGGAAATATAAGTTTACACTTCCTATATCAGACAGCTATGAAAAGAATGAGCAGACCAACATGGGTTACAGACATCGCTGGCAGCTTATGAATGAATATTATGAAATAACCAATGACTACGCTAATCAGTATCGTACAATGGATGGTGAAGTCAGAAAATATTTTGGTGGTAGCAGGCTTGTATTAAATAGAGTAGAAGAGGCTGCTGCAACAGATGAGGGTTATGAGAAGATGAAAGATCTCATAGACTCCATGGTCTGCGAAACACTAAAAATAGCGTGACCACATCACAAAACTACATCACAAACCACACAACAAAACCACATCATAAAACCACACCAACAGCGGGTTTGACATGAAGTCGCAATGAAACATAATTTTGAAAGAAGGCATTATAATTGCAACGAGGAGATTTTAAAACAGAAAAAATCAGTAAACTTATCATGGCACAGGCTATCCCACTGACGATAGCTCAGCTGGTTCAGGTACTGTACAACATAATTGATAGAATATATCTTGGACATATGTCCGGTGAAATGGAGAGCCTGCCCCTTACAGGTGTCGGCCTGACATTTCCTATAATCAGTCTGATAGCAGCATTTACCAATCTTTTTGCAACAGGCGGAGCACCGCTTTGCTCTATGGCGAGAGGAGCAGGCAATACGGATAGAGCTAAAAAGCTTGAGATCACTACACTTTTTATGCAGATCATGACTGGTATCGCCTGTATGATCGTATTATATCTGACTAAAAGACCTTTACTTTATCTGCTGGGAGCAAGTTCTGACACCTATAAATACGCTAATGACTATCTTACAATCTACTTACTGGGAACACTCTTTGTAACTACCGGAACCGGCATGATCGGTTTTATCAATCTTCAGGGCTATCCAAGAAAAGGAATGACCTACATGATGACTGGAGCCATAATAAATATGATATTGGATCCGGTTTTTATTTTTGTACTTAATATGGGTGTAAAAGGCGCAGCGCTGGCGTCAGTTATATCACAGCTCATTGCAGCAATTCTCGTTCTCAGATTTTTGTTTGGAAAAGAAGCTATATTGCAGGTGTCTGTCAAAGACCTGTTAAAACCGACTCTTTCATTGGTAAAAGAAATCGTCATACTTGGCTTTGCAGGCTTTATCATGTCAGCTACCAACTGTGCAGTCCAGGCGGTTTGCAACATGACTCTGTCTAATTATGGTCGTGAACTTGGAGACATCTATATCGGAGTCATGACTATCATCAATTCTGTACGTGAGATGATCGGACTTCCGATCAATGGCATCACCTCAGGAGCCCAGCCGGTCATCAGTTACAACTATGGTGCCAATGAGAGAACTCGTGTAAAGCAGGGAATACGGTTTATGGCTGCGGTTGGTGTAAGCTACACAGCATTTATGTGGCTTATGATCATGATCTTTCCCCATGGATTTCTCACTATCTTTTCATCTGATGCCAAGGTTATCGAGATGGGAAGAATGCCTATCATCATATATTTCATGGCTTTTATATTCATGTCCTTACAATTTGTAGGACAGTCAACTTTTGTTGCCCTTGGTAAATCCAAGCAGTCCATATTTTTCTCTCTGCTGAGAAAAGTATTTATTGTGATCCCGCTGACTCTTATATTGCCTATGTTTCCACAAATAGGCGTAATGGGAGTATTTCTGGCTGAGCCGATCTCCAATTTTATTGGAGGAATTGCCAGCTGTGGAACCATGTATTTTACAGTATATCGCAAGCTGTAACGCAGATAGCGCTTACAATACAGTCAGCAGCCAATACTGCGTTGCTGGTTGCGTGTAAACATGATTCAGATAGAGTAAAAAATCCCCAAAACAAGTCCTAATAACGATTTGACGGAAATGAAGGTTTCTTATATAGTTAAATAGGGGTGTTTTCATGGGGATTTTATTTTTTGTATTTTGGGTTATTTTAAACGGAAAGCTAACGATGGAGATAGCCGTTTTTGGCATCTTCATTAGTTGTGGTGTCTATCTTTTTTCCTACAAATTCCTTGATTATGATCCCATCATTGAAATCAAACTCATCGGGAAATTACCTCTGATAGTGGCATATTTGTTTATCCTCATCAGAGAAATAATCATGGCTACAATTACCATGATAGGCTACATCTTTAATTACAGGGATATTCCTGAGCCTGTAATAGTTCATTTTAATTCCCCGCTAAAAACTGAATTTGCTAAATACATCCTTGCAACATCAATTACTCTTACTCCTGGAACGATCGTAGTTAGGCTTAGAGATAATGAGTATCAGGTGCATTGCTATGACAAAGAGATGGCAAAAGACCTTGATAGCTCAGTTTTTGTACGCATGCTGAAAAAGATGGAGGACATAGGCTAATGGAAAGATTTTTTAATGTATTTATCCTGATATGCATTTTGATCATATCCGTACTTACATTGCTATGTCTGCTAAGAGCGGTGCTAGGACCTAAGCTTGCCGACAGGATCATGGCCATCAATATGATCGGAACCATGACAATTGCCATAATCATGCTGCTGTCCATATTTCTGGGGGAATCCCATATTTTGGATGTGGCAATGATATACGCGGTTATCAGCTTTGTGGCGGTGATCGTTTTGGCACAGATATACATTGGTATTTATCATGAAAAAAAAGATACCAAGGAAAAAACTGATCCGTCGCAGCATGAGGCCATCGATCAGGACGCATATAAAGAGGGAATGAGCTTATGAATACGATCAGATTATTAATTGCCGGCATCTTTATCCTGGCCGGAATAATAGTACTTATCACCGGAGTTATCGGAGTATTTAGGATAAAATATGCTCTTAACAGGCTTCATTCAGCGGCAATGATCGATTCTCTGGGATTATTCCTTATTACTGTCGGGATGATCGCAATTTATGGATTGTCTTTTGCTTCGTTAAAATTATTGCTGATAAATGGCTTATTCTGGTTTGCATCACCTGTTTGCTCGCATCTGCTTGCAGCATTGGAGACAGCTACAAATCCTGATGTTGATAAGGAATGTGAGATCCTAAATGTAGAAGAATATAATCTGTTAAAAAATACATCAGAATAAAGGAAGGATGCTATATGGAAGTACTTCGAATAATCTTATTACTTTTTTTGATAATATGTGCCATTTCAGTCAGTTTTTCCAAAAGACTCCTCGTATCAGTTGTTATATACATGGCATTTAGCCTTGTAATGGCAATTATCTGGTTGATCCTTGAATCACCGGATCTGGCAATCACTGAAGCTGCTGTAGGAGCCGGTGTTACCAGTATCCTCTTTTTTGTAACACTCAAAAAGATCCGTTCTGTAAGAACTGAAACTAGCGCTTCGGACACAAAATAAGACTTAGCGCCGAGAAAGTAGAGGAAGTCAATGAGTAAGAGAAATCCGGATTACGAAAACAGCAAATGGCAACATTTTGCCAAGTGGTGTACAGGAGATTATGACCCTCTTGAGGGAAAAATGGAAATAAAAAAGCCTGCCAAAAGCAATAACGGCAATAGTTTTGCAATACTGATGCGAAAGATGTGGTTTGACAAGGTTGATCAGTATGAGCTGGGGCAAAATAAAAATCTCAGTCTTTTCAATAAAGCATATATTGGGATATCCATTATCCTTGGAATATTCCTGACCATTCTTTTGCTGGTAACAGTCAGCTACCTGCCTGAATTTGGCAATGCCAACGCACCTGAAAATAATGAAGTAGCCAAAAGATATATAGAAAAAGGCCTTGAAGAAACTGGGGCACAAAATATCGTTGCGGGCATGATCCTTGATTATAGGGCATTTGATACTTTTGGAGAATCCTGTGTCTTGTTTGTAGCTGCTTGCTGCGTACTTATGCTTCTAAAAAGCGATAAACCAGAAGAATCAGATACTTATTACGAACCGGGGCGAAGCGCGATCCTACGCCCGGCAGCGAGAATACTGGTTCCTACCATCATTATTTTTGGAATATATGTGGTATTGAACGGACATATTTCTCCTGGCGGCGGTTTCTCAGGAGGAGCCATCATTGGATCAGGTTTTATCCTGTACCTGACAGCTTTCGGCTTTGAACGGGCCGGTAGCTTTTTATCAGAGCGATTTATAAAGATCATAACAGTTTTGGCCCTGACATTTTATTGTTTTGCCAAGAGTTATTCATTTTATACCGGAGCAAATCATCTTGAATCAGTTATAACAACAGGAACCCCCGGTGCGATCCTTAGCGCAGGGCTTATAGTTTATCTGAATATCTGTGTAGGAATAGTTGTGGCCTGCACAATGTACTCTTTTTATGTTGCATTCAGAAGAGGAAGTTTTTGATGGGACTTACAGTATTTACTAATTATGAAGAAGTGGCGGCAGTTATCTTATTTGTGATCGGTATGATGAATCTGCTTCTACAGGCTAATTTAATAAAAAAGATCATAGGCCTGGATATCATGGACTGTGCGGTATACCTGTTTTTGGCGGCAAAAGGCTATATCGAAGGACGACATGCGCCTATTTACATTGATAATATTACAGATGCTTCATACTACATCAATCCAGTGCCTTCAGGCCTTGTCCTGACTGGAATTGTTGTATCTGTCAGTGTCAGTGCCCTGATGATGGCTCTTACAGTAAGTCTTTACAAAGAGTACAAGACACTTAATCTTGACGAGATCATGATGAAACTCAGGAATGAAGAAAGTGAAGAACTTGGAAAGCTCACTTATGGCGACATCATGGAGGAAGAACAATGACATTTGTACAGAACTTTCCATTTTTTTGCATAATCGTATCAATGTTTTCCGCTATCATTTCTTTTATTTTAAATGGAAAATGGGCCAAGATAGTGCACTATGTCATGGTGGCAGCTGTATTTGTCATGTCAGTAGGTTGCCTTTTATATACTCATGAGGCCAATATCTCATATACCTACATGATGGGGCATTATCCGGCACCATGGGGCAATGAGATCAGGATCGGCGAGCTGGAATGCCTGATGGCGGCTTCGTTTTCACTGATAATGATCCTATCTGTAATGGGCGGTTCCTATCATATCAAACTGGATATTGAAAAAAGTAAGATGAATCTATTTTTCATTCAGCTGGATCTGATGATGGCAGCGCTTCTTGCTCTGATATATACTAACGACCTCTTTACAGCCTACGTCTTCATTGAAATCTGCACTATAGCAGCATGTGGACTTATCATGGCAAGAAAAATAGGCAGAGTATATGTTTCAGCAATCAAGTACATGGTTATGAGCCTTGTGGGCTCAGGTCTGTTTTTGATAGGACTATCTCTTTTATACGCCATAACAGGACAGCTTCTTATGAGTCCTGCAAAAGAAGCAATGCAAAGGATCCTGGCTGAAGGCATATATGTCATTCCTTCTGCTGTTATCATGGTACTTCTGACAGTTGGACTTGGGATAAAAAGTGGTCTGTATCCATTTCACACATGGATCCCGGATGCATACGGCTATTCAACTACGGCTGCATCAGCCATTTTGTCATCGTTGGTGTCTAAGGGATATATTTTCCTGTTGATAAAACTCATCGTCCGGGTACTTCCATACAATTCAGTGCCTGGAGGCCAGATGGAAAATGTTCTTTTCTTTTTTGGCGTGATCGGCATGATCATTGGTTCTGTTGATGCAATCCAGGAAAGAAATATCAGGAGAATGATCTCTTATTCCTCAGTTGCACAGATTGGATACATATATATGGGAATTGGACTTGGCACTGACGCCGGCATAATCGCTGCGCTGTTTCATGTTATTTCCCACGGACTTATGAAAGCACTTTTGTTTATCAGCGCAACAGGACTGATCGATGCATCAGATGGAAGACTTGATAGAAAAGGTATTACAGGGGCTGGTTTTAGAAATAAGGTCGCTGCAGTGGGATTTACAGTTGGAAGCCTGTCCATGATCGGAATGCCTCTGTTTACTGGATTTGTTTCTAAGTTCATGTTTGCATCTGCAGCAACTCAAGCTCCTGTTTACAAGATGATAATTGCCTGGACAGCCCTTGCTATCAGTACTGTTCTAAATGCTGTGTATTTCATGCGAACAGTAATAGTTATTTTTACTCGTGAAAAAAAGGCTGCCACAGTTGTTTCAGGTGATATACAAGCTGAAAACTATAATGAAAGCGCATCTTCAAATGATTTGAACAATCCAACATCTTCAGATGATCACAGGAACCAATACCTATTTGAAAATGCAGCGATAATAGCGTTTGCAGCGCTCAACATTGCACTTGGAACCTTATCACCTTTTGTTATAAACATACTAACCGGTGGTCTGGCAATTTTTGGTTAAATATAAGCCGCATCTAGCGTGCATTTGCAAAAAAATACATATAAAAAAATATGGAGTTGGTTAAATGTCATTTTTATTTTCCCCAGACCCTTTGGGAATAATGTTTGCAGTATTATTTGCACTCATTTTCCTGTTGGTCGGAATTGCATCAATTGAATATATAAGGCATGAAGGCGGTCCCGGGCGTTTTTACGCTTTTTACATACCAACTGCTATTGTTCTGATATCAGCATGTTTTGCGGGTAATTTTTTTACATACTACGTATTATTTGAACTTATGACCTTCCTTTCAATGCCGCTGGTGCTGCATGCAAGGACCCATGAATCAGTAATGGCTGCGCTGAAATATCTTTTTTATTCAATTGCCGGAGCTTTTCTTACTATTTTCGGATTCTTTTTATTTTTATCCAAAGGGTATGATCTGACATTTGTAGCAGGTGGAAGCCTTGGCATTGCTGAACTTTCCAATAGAGAGCTGTTTGCTGTATTTCTAATGATACTGGGATTTGGCACCAAAGCAGGCATGTTCCCAATGCATGCGTGGCTTCCTACAGCACATCCTGTAGCGCCAGCTCCTGCATCTGCAGTGCTTTCAGGTGTTATCACCAAGGCGGGTGTTCTTGGTATCATCAGATGTCTTTTCTATGTAACAGGCATATCAGCGATCAGAGGCACCTGGGTTCAATATACATGGCTGATCCTGACAATGCTCACTGTTTTCATGGGATCAATGATGGCATATATGGAAAAAGGGCTTAAGAAAAGAATGGCATACTCAACCGTAAGTCAGGTTTCATATATATTATTTGGCCTGGCAACCATGCAGCCTGTGGCTTTTGTGGGTGCAATCATGCATGTGATCTTCCACAGCCTTGTAAAGGATACACTCTTTTTGTCAGCAGGAGCCATCATTATGAAGACAGGCAGGACTCAGGTCAAAGAGCTTGCCGGTATAGGCAAAAAGATGCCTGTGACCATGTGGTGTTTTACTCTCGTGTCTGTAACCCTCATTGGAATACCGCCTACCAGCGCATTTGTAAGTAAATGGTATCTATGCGTAGGTGCACTTGACTCGGCTATTCCGATCATTCGCTGGCTTGGCCCTTGTGTACTGCTTGTAAGTGCTTTGCTGACTGCCGGATATCTTCTGACAGTGGCTATCCATGCATTTTTTGATGAGGATGCTTTGGACTATACAGATCCTGGCTTAGGAATGATGATCCCAATGCTGATCATGACTGTACTTGCAGTTGTGCTTGGTATTTTTAACAACGGATTGATCACTTATATCGAAGAGATTACCAGAGAACTATTTTTATAAGGAGCAAAAAATGAAGCTATACCTGATTTTAGTGCCAATTGTATTACCTGTACTTACAGGCGTATTTATGTTGATCAGGCCTATTAAGGATGCGAAGATGAGAAACATCTTTGTAGAAACAGCGGTAGTGCTAAATACAATTATAACTATATATCTGCTTCTGGATCCACCGGCTGGTACCTTGGAGCTTTTTTCGCTGGGAGATAAGCTGCCTATGACCCTTAGGATAGACGGACTTGCTTCATTTTTTGGATGTATCGTTGCATGTCTCTGGCCACTTGCTACATTGTATACCTTTGAATACATGGAGCATGAGCATAGAGTCAACACTTTTCTGGCTTTTTACACTATTACCTACGGAATTACAATGGGCGTAGCATTTTCCGGGAATATCGTTACTTTATATCTGTTCTACGAGACACTGACTATGGTAACCCTTCCTCTTGTGATCCATACAATGACTGATGCAGCCAAAAAGGCTACGCGAAAATACCTGTATTATATGATTGGCGGAACGGCTTTTGCTTTCATTGGCATGGTTTATTATGCACTTTTTTCCAGCAGTATTGAATTTACATACGGCGGAAGCCTTGATCTTACTAAAGTCGGGCATTACATGGATGTAGTGTACTTTGTGTATATATTGGCGTTTTTTGGTTTTGGGGTAAAAGCAGCAATTTTCCCTTTTCATGGATGGCTTCCGGAGGCATCGGTTGCGCCTACTCCGGTTACAGCGCTGCTTCATGCGGTAGCTGTAGTTAAATCAGGCATATTTGCGATCATGCGTTTTACATATTATTGTTTCGGAGCAGAGATCTTAAAAGGCAGTTGGGCTGCCGAAATAGCAGTGATCTTTGCTATGGTGACTATAGTATATGCTTCGACAATGGGAGTGAAGGAAGCTCATTTCAAGCGAAGACTGGCATACTCTACCGTCAGCAACCTGTCCTATATAATTTTGGCATTGTCAATGATGTCACCTCTTGGACTTCTTGCAGGAATGGCACACATGCTATTTCACGCAGTCATGAAGATAAGCGGTTTCTTCTGCGTTGGAGCTGTGATGCATAAAACAGGCAAAAATTATGTTTATGAACTTGATGGAGTTGGAAAAAGAATGCCACTCACCTTTTTATTCTTCTTTATTTCAGGAGTGTCACTTGCGGGATTTCCTCTGTTTTCAGGCTTTATAGGCAAATATCAGATAGCCCTTGCATTGTTCGATGACGGTTCAGTGCTGGGTGATGTTGGGGTTCTTGTACTGTTGTACTCAGCACTGATGACAGCTATCTATATGATCAGCGTGGTTGTACGTGCAGTATTTCCTGATAAAGAAATCATGACGGATGAACGCAAGATCGCAGAATTGGAGAAGTATTCAGATCCGACCTATAAGATGCTTGTACCACTGGCTCTTTTTTCAATAGCGACAGTTATCTTTGGAATATGGGCACAGCCTGTGATAGACAGACTTAGTATAGTTGCTAATGGGAGATTTTAATCTATGAATGAAACTGCTTTAAGTTTAATATTACAAGATGTTTGCGGTCTGGGACTGAGCTTTTATTTTGGCGGATTCAGGCTGATCTTTGCAGTGATCTCAACCTATATGTGGTTTATGACTACTGTTTTTTCTAAAGAATATCTGGCTCATTCTATCAAGAAAAAGAGATATTATCTATTCCTGATAATTACTTATATTGCAACAACTCTGGTCTTTCTATCAGATGATCTGTACACAACCTTTGTTTTTTTTGAGATCATGTCTGTGGCGAGCTATATATGCGTCATTCATGATGAGAGAAAAGATACTCTGCGTGCAGGCGGTGTTTATCTGGCTGTTGCAGTGATCGGTGGTCTGGTATCCCTTATGGGAATCTTTTTGCTCTATGACCTTATTGGTGATCTGAGCTATGGAAATATGAGAGAGTTGTGCTTACAGATATACCAAAGCGGTTCTGACATTGAGATCAGGCAGCTATATGCTGCGGCAATATGCATACTTACAGGTTTTGGAGCCAAAGCCGGTATGTTTCCACTTCATATATGGCTTCCAATGGCCCATCCTGTTGCACCGGCACCTGCATCTGCGCTGCTTTCCGGAATTATCACCAAAACCGGAATATTTGGTCTTATAGTTCTTGCTGTATATGTTCTTCCTGAAAGCACGAACTGGGGCCTGGCAATATGCGTTCTTGGGACTGTTACCATGCTTCTTGGAGGCCTTCTTGCTATTTTTTCTATTGACCTGAAAAGGACTCTGGCATGTTCGTCAATGTCCCAGCTTGGAATGATCATGGTGGGTACAGGCCTCATAACGCTGCTCGGCGAAGAGAATGCCCTTGCTGTACGTGGAAGTGTGCTGCATATGGTGAATCACTCTAATCTCAAGCTTGTCCTGTTCATGTCAGCAGGTGTAATTGTCATGAACCTCCACAAGCTGGATCTCAATGATATTAGAGGATATGGCAAAAAGAAGATCGTGCTCAAGCTATCTTTTCTTGCAGGAGCCTTGGGAATAGCAGGTGTACCGCTTTTTAACGGATACATTAGTAAGACTCTATTACATGAAGCTATCGTAGAATATGTCCCATATAACAGTGCTTTCAAAGCGATAGAATGGCTGTTTCTGCTTACGGGAGGCATGACTGTATGCTACATGACCAAGCTGTTTGTATGCATATTTGTTGAAAATAATTCAGACAAGGAGCTTCAGGCTCAATATAATGCGAAAACACCATATATGACAGTTTTGACAGGTATCGTACTTGTGGTTTCTGCCTTGGTGATCCCGGTATTTGGACTCTTTTCAGATCACACATTAAACAGACTGGCTGATATTTCATCTACATTTTTACATAGTTTGACCCTTGAGCATGAAATCGAATATTTTTCATTTGCTAATTTAAAAGGAGGTCTTACAAGCATAGTAATTGGAATAGTTTTATATCTGCTATTCGTTAAGACACTTCTTATCAGAAAAGAAGCTGAAGGCATAACGAGATATGTTAATTTATGGCCACAAAAGCTGGATCTGCTGACCTTATGTTACGAACCTTTGATCCTGGTCATTCTTCCGGCAGGATTTGGATTTATATGCAGGATCATTGATTTTGCTATGGATGGGATCATTTTAGTATGCAGAAGGACAACTCACAGACAGCTGCAGGAAAAGCCTGTAATTCCCGAGGGATTTCATTTGGCCTGGAACCTTGGAAATATGTTGAACAGAGGTAGAGCTGTGTACATGAGGATTATTGGTAAAAAAGATTCTGACAAGACCTCAGGAAAAGATTATATCTATGCAATTGCTCAGAAACAGGTTATTTTCAGGCAAAGTAAAAAAGTTGTCAGCGCCAGCAGTGCATTTTCTTTTATGATGTTTGCCATTGGAATTATCGGAGTTGTTGTATATTTGCTATTATTCTAAGACAATAATTTTGAGGTTTAAAGCGCCAACGCGCCGAAACGTTAATACATAGACTTGATAATGTAAACGCAATTTATTAAAATATGCTCTTGTGCACTTTAACGCGTCACATGGATATGTTAATTAGGAGTTTATGTTATCAATGCAGAATGAAGTAAAAAAAGACAAAGAATTTAAGCCGTTTATACCGGCAGACAAGGTTATGCCCGAGATGACAGTTATGTCTATTTTCCTCGGACTTATTTTATCAGTAGTATTTGGTGCAGCTAATGCATACCTGGGTCTGATGGTTGGTATGACTGTTTCAGCATCTATACCAGCTGCAGTTATCTCAATGGGAATCATCAGATTCGTTTTGAAAAAAGATTCTATTCTTGAAAATAATATGGTACAGACAATAGGTTCAGCAGGTGAATCCCTTGCTGCAGGTGCCATATTTACACTTCCGGCTCTCTTTATGTGGGCAGAGGAAAGTGAAGAGGCTGTAATGCCTTCTTTTATAACTATTACGATCATCGCTCTTCTTGGAGGTATTCTTGGAGTGCTCTTTATGGTACCTCTCCGTACAGCTCTTGTTGTTGAAGAACATGGCAAACTGCCATTTCCTGAAGGTACTGCATGTGCAGAAGTGCTCCTTGCAGGAGAAGAAGGTGGAGAGAAGTCTAAAGCAGTATTCTCAGGTCTTGGAATATCAACTATTTATAAGTTCTTAAGTGATGGATTTAAAGTATTCCCTTCTGAAATACATTTTGAAATCCCAGCCCTGCGTACCGGATTTGGTGCCGACGTACTTCCAGCCCTTGTAGGCGTAGGTTATATTACAGGTCTTAAGATATCCAGTTATCTTCTTGCTGGTGGTGTTATCGGATGGTTTGTGATCATTCCTCTTATTTCATTTATAGGTGGTGATTCTATTATCGCACCTGGAACTACTATGATCAGTGCAATGGATTCATGGGAGATCAGAAACAGCTATCTTAAGTATATTGCTGCAGGTGCTGTAGCTGCAGGTGGTATCATCAGTCTTCTTAAGACTCTTCCAGCTATCGTTAAGGCATTTACCAACAGTATCAAGCAGTTTGGTCATAAAGAAGCTGTCAGTGTCAGAACTAATAAAGATCTGCCTATGTCAATCGTGATTGCGGGTACAGTTATCATCATGCTTCTGATCTGGCTGTTGCCTTCAGTCCCTGTTAATCTGATCGGTGCAATAATCATCATTGTATTTGGATTCTTTTTTGCAACTGTTTCAGGTAGAATGGTAGGACTTGTAGGTTCATCCAACAACCCTGTATCAGGAATGGTCATTGCATCACTTCTTATAGCAACAACTATTTTGAAACTAACAGGTAATACAGGTTATGCCGGAATGACATCTGCAATCTGTATCGGAACGATCATATGTATTGTTGCAGCCATGGCAGCTGATACTTCTCAGGATCTGAAGACCGGTTATATCGTAGGTGCCACACCTATCAAACAGCAGATCGGTGAGTTCCTTGGTGCTATTGTTGCAGCCCTTTCAATTGGAGGTATCATGCTCCTTCTTAATAAATCTTATGGATTTGGCGAAGGCGGCCTCTCAGCTCCACAGGCAACACTTATGAAGATGGTTGTAGAAGGTGTTATGAATGGAACACTTCCTTGGGATCTGATCATGATCGGTGTTGCAATAGCAATTGTAATTGAGATCATGCATATGCCAGTCCTTCCGGTAGCAATTGGTCTCTACCTCCCAATTCACCTCTCAGTACCTATGGTGATTGGTGGACTTATCAGATCATATTTTGAGAAAAAGAAAAAGAACGACGCTGTAGATAAAGGAATACTTTACTGCGCTGGTCTTATTGCCGGTGAAGGAATAATCGGTATCCTTCTGGCAGTACTTGCACTTATTACTATTAACGGCGAAGCCCTGACAGACGTTATAAGTCTTGATGGTGTAACTGGTAATGCAGGCGCTGTAATATTCTTTGCATTACTGTGTGTTTCAGTAGCTTTCTTTAGTACAAGAAATAAAAAGAAAAACTAATATGAACATTTTTTCTAAAAAAACAGAAACAAAGACTATATCCGCCAATTATATGGACATAGTCTTTGTCCCTGCTAAAGACAAAAAATATAACATTGATGAGAAAGGCATAGTGACTGTTGATGTAGTAAACACTGGCTTTTATAATCGCCTTGCGCAAAAACTATGGCATAAGCCGGCAGTCAGCCACATTTCCCTGGATGAATATGGTTCTCTGGTTTTTATTTCTCTAGATGGCATCAATACTGTAAATGATGTCTTGCAGATCATGTACCAGCGTTTCCCGGATGAAAAAGACCGTATGCTGGACCGTATTATCACATTTTTTCATACTCTTGAAACAAATGGTTTCATATCTCGTTCCAGCTCTTAAGTTTTTGCTCAATCTTCCGATATATATAGTAGGAAGGAGGAAGGCATCAATGTTAATACTTCCAAAAATATAAGGTACCGTCACTGCGGCAAAGCTTCCGGTGGCGGTACTTTTTTGTGCACTGACCCTAGGGGACGGGGTCAAGGGGTCATTTTGGGGAAAGGTTCGAAAATGCATAAATTTGAGCAGGAATTAAGAAGAATAGATGGGAGGATTGTGGTATTAATGAGAAGATGGTAGTATCAGGTGTAGGGTATTGCTAGCTTATAAATAATGTTGGGAGAGTAAAAAATGAATCATATTATTGTTAATGGCAATGTAAGTAAGGGAACTATTAATAAAAATATCTATGGCCAGTTTACTGAGCATCTTGGACGTTGTGTCTATGAAGGAATCTATGTTAAGGAAGAAGATAATATCCCTAATGTAAATGGCATAAGAAAAGATGTTATGGCTGCACTTAAGAATATCCAGGTGCCTGTTGTACGTTGGCCTGGCGGATGTTTTGCAGATACATATCATTGGAAAGATGGTATTGGACCTAAGGAACAGAGAAAGACTATAGTAAATACCAACTGGGGCGGTGTAACTGAAGATAACTCTTTTGGTACTCATGAGTTTATGGAATTTGCTACACAGCTGGGTTGTGATGTTTATTTCTCTGGAAACGTAGGAAGCGGTACAGTTCAGGAGTTATCTGACTGGATCGAATATTGTAACATGGGCGGTATCTCACCTATGGCTAACCTTAGACGTGAGAATGGACAGGATGAGCCATGGAATGTTAAATACTGGGGTATCGGTAATGAAGCATGGGGCTGTGGTGGCAATATGAAGCCTGAGTACTATGCTGACGAGACAAGAAAATTCTCTACATATATGAGAAATTATGATAATGAGCATCCTATCTATAAGATTGCTTCAGGAAGTAATGGGCCTGACTATAACTGGACTAAAACAGTCTGTGAACGCGCAGGTTTCATGATCGATGCTATCACATTCCATCACTATACAGTTACTTACGAATGGAATAAAAAGGGTAAGGCTACAGGATTTACTAAGGATGAGTATTATCGTCTGTTACATAATACTCTGATCATGGACGAGCTTGTTCAGAATCACAGCAATATTATCAAGCAGTATGAAAAGAATGGTCATAAGATTGGTCTTATTGTTGATGAATGGGGCACATGGTTTGACGTAGAAGATGGTACTACCCCAGGCTTTTTGTATCAGCAGAATACTATCAGAGATGCTGTTCTTGCTGGTATCAACCTCAATATATTCAATAATCACTGTGACACAGTTGTAATGACTAATATTGCTCAGATGATCAATGTATTGCAGGCTATGATCCTTACAGAAGGCGAAAAGATGGTGCTGACACCAACTTATTATGTATATGACCTCTTCAAACAGCACATGAATGCTCGTCAGATGGAGAGCTATGTTGATGCAGATATCCTCAATGAGGAAGATGAGCTTAAAGTGCCACGTCTTACTGTTTCAGCCAGTGAAAAAGATGGAAAAGCTCTTGTCACTGTTGTCAATCTCTCTGAGAGTGAAGCTGCTGATGTAGACGTGATCTTGACAGGACTTACAGCATCAGCTATTACAGGACGTGGAATCACAGGAGATATGAATGACCACAACTCATTTGAAAATCCTGATGTTGTAAAGATTCAGGATGTTGCTGCAACACTTACAAATGATGGTCATGGATTTACAGCAACTCTTCCAAAGAACTCTGTATGCTCATTTGAGGTTACATTAAAATGAATAAATGCAAGAAATGCTTACTTTATGAAATAGCTGGAAAAGAAGACATATATGCGCACGTGCTAAAAACACGTGCGCTTCTTGCACCTAAGGAACTTGTATCTGATGAAAAATATCAGGAACGCCTTGATACATGCAGGGAGTGTGACAACCTTCTTGATGCAACATGTCTAAAATGTGGTTGTTATGTAGAAATAAGGGCTCTAAAAACATCTGCCCACTGTCCTTACAAAAAGTGGTGAAAGACAATTATATGATGATAAGGTCATAATGCGATTATCCTATCTTTGCATAAATTACTTCATTTTATTTATTCATGACTTGTTTATTAATGAATGTGCAGAATAATTAATTAGAGGTCAAATGAATATGGATTGGTATGTAGGAAAAATAAAAAATACTAAAGTAACGTATATAAGCAATTTTCTCATTTTTTTATTGTTAACCATTGGGATATTAATTTGTAAGTTTACTAAATGTAATCTTTATTTTGAATTAGTGTTTTTATTTTGGGTCTCAGATGCAGTTGTTATATTACTTTTAGTTTTATTTGCTTTTACGAATTCTTTCCTCATTAAAGGCGATAAAATTGTTCTTTTCGATTCATTTAGAAAGTCGAGTTTTAATATAGGAGAAATAGATTCTATAGTTATTACTAATAACATGAATGCTGGAATAGGTAGATATACAATAAGGATTAAAAATCATAGAAAGAAAACTGTTTCATGCCCTATTATTTGTATAATCAAAGGTGATGCGTGTTTAGGCGGGGCCACTTTAGATCACCCAATGACAAATTGGGACATAGATAAACTTATAAAGAACAATAATGTAGATGCAGAGCTAATATTTGGCTGTCTTTCAAATAAGATAATAATAAAGTCTTTTCAAAAATATTTTAATGGAAAGATATATATAGCAAGAACAGTATTCGAAAACTTTAAAGAAGAAATATCTGCGGTATACAGTAATTGGGAGTATGATGAAAAATCAATTAATATCATTAGAGATCAAAATAGCAAAGGAAATTGGTGTAATAGTCCATACTTGAAAATCTAAGTGCCTGATTACATAGCAGAATATGCTTGGCAAGATATTAATGGAGATAATAATGAGACAAAAAATACTGGTGTCTATAATAGTAATATGGTCCTATGTCAATAAAAAGTACAAATTAAAATGAGAGGTTTACCTGCTTATGCAGCAGGTGTAACCATAACCCTCTCATATAGTTCTTCAAATTCGTTAGGAGACATATAGTCACAGTGGCTGTGGATCCTAACGGTGTTATAAAAGGTTTCGATATACTCGAATACAAGCCTATATGCGTGCTTGTAGTTGATAATAGAAAAGCGGTTAAGCCACTCCCTTTTAATCAAGGAATGGAAGGATTCTATGCAGGCATTATCGTATGGATAACCGCTATGGGAATAGCTACGCTGCATCTCTTTAGTAGCCTCACGCCATGCGCTTGAAACGTATTGGCTTCCACGATCTGAATGGATTATCAAAGGCAGATCTGTGTTGCGGCAGGCTTTTGCCTTATTTATGGTTTCAATTACTGTAGATACCTCCATGGTATCTGCAAGGGTCCAGGCAATGATTTTCCTGGCAAATAAGTCCATGACGCAGTTGAGATATACAAAGCCGTCCTGAGTCCATATATATGTGATATCAGTACACCAGACTGCGTTAGGACGCTCTGGATTAAACTGTTCATCAAGAATATTGTGAAGTTCATTGCTAAAATCAGAATCTCTGGTTGTGGTAGTCCAAGGTTTGATCCATTGAGCTTTAATCCCCATTTCGCGCATGTATTTGCCTACTGTGCGTTCTGAAATGGTCTCACCGGATTTGCGTAGTTCCTGAGTTATTTTAGGTGCTCCGTAGTTCTGTTTAGAATCATCATAGATTTGCTGGATTTCCTTTTTTACAGTTTCTTTTCGCTGTTTTGAAGGAGAGACTTTCCGATTGAGGAAAGCTCTATATCCAGAGCGAGACACGCCAAGAAATTTCAGCATTCCAGAGATAGAGACGCGGCGTTTTGTAACTTTAGATGCCTCTACCTTAGAAGTAACCTCGGTATATATGGCTTCTGTTAGTCGTTTCCCAGAATGCTGATGGCTTTTTTTAACACATCAAGTGCATCCTGAGCATCACGTAATTCACGTTTAAGACGAGCTATTTCCTTTGCTTCGTCAGATGAGTAGTTACCTGATCCTCTGGTAGGGATATCACCATCATTATCTTTGAACTGGGCTTCCCACCTTGCTAAGGTGCTGGTACCTATTCCGAGATTTTTGGCACATTCAACCTGTGTGAGATCAGGATGTTCCTTGCGATAGTTGACAGCATCCAACTTGAACTGCTTTGTGTGTTGTTTGTTTTTTCTTGACATAATGAGTTCCTCCTCTTGTATTATATGCTATCTAAGGGATTAACTCATTTTAAAATGTACTAATTAGATGCTAACACTACTTTCCAAGGGAACTGAAGGTATTTTGGTCTGAGATTGGTTATGGCTTTTTGAGTTCAAAAAAAGGTAATATCAATCGTATTATGGATCCAGTTTCTGTAAGAGATTTCAGAGCTAAAGAAGGTGATTTTGAGTATATTCCTGATGTGGATATATATGAAAAAGACAAGCTTATTTTCTTTGAAGCTAATGAGAGTGCGTATATTTCTATTGGAATCGGTCCGGATAATAATGGGAAAATATATTACTATGATGTTGAGATAGCTGAAAATTTAAGCGATTTCTTATTAAAACTAATTAGTGATGATAATTACTATGTAGATATGAAATTATAAGCTATAAATGAGTTCCAGTATGGCCCAAATCATATGCCGTTTATAAAAAGGGAGAAACTGAGAAAAGGAAAAGATATGTACGCAGTAATTAATAACAACTTATATTGGTATCAGCATTTTCGTGGAAAAACTATATTTTTGGCAAGAAAGGGGCAGCCGGTTGATTATACTTTTGAGGAAAAAGGTGATGTTTTCCAAAAGACAGTAAACATTGATGATGCAGAGATTTCGGATGTTTATAATGTGAAATTTTACGTAGGATACAAAGATTGCCTTGTTGAAAATAATGATATTTGGGAAGTAGGAGATGGATTCCCTTCATCAAGACCTTATAGGATTGAGAATGGCGAGGCTTGTATTGGGACTTTTGGTGCTGTCAGTGGTAACGGTTGGGAAACTAATGGGAGAGATGAAAGTTACAAAATCATACAATTGTCTGACTGCAGCAGTTTTAGCGCTGAATATGAATATAGTAAGAAAGATGGTGTAGTTTGTTCTGAAGCCGTAACGCAGAAAGTCGAGTTATCCAGGGAAGAACTGATCACGCTAATCTTAACACACAGAGTATAAAGACGGAATAATAGGAAAGCGAAGATTAAGTAATTGTTAGTAGGAAGACTAAACAACTGGGCATATTATAGGCTTGAGGGTGGCATAGATGCTTTACCCAAAGGACTTCAGAAGTTATTATGTGAATCCAGATACTCTTAGAATATCCAGAGCACAGTTTATTCAGGAGATGGAAACTGAACAGTGGGATTATAAGATGCATTATAGCATTGATATAAGTAGTCAGGAAAAAACTGGAGCAGAGTATGTATGGAGGGAAGTAAAATGTGGAATATACAAAAAGAGGATTCTTTGGAAAAATGGGAAAGTGATATTTGCAACCTAAGAGTGAAATATGATGGGGAAAAATGCAATATTTACGTGGATTATAAAGGATATAATGTGATTATTCCAATGGGAATTTGTGGGTTTGAGGATGAAATTCAAAAGAGAAGGATAGATTATGATATCAATGGAGAAACAGGAAATTTTAAGTCCTTATCCTATGTGATTTCTAAAAATGATTTAAGATTATTCTGTGATATGATTTATTTCTTTTTATCTGAAAATTCCCTGGATGAAGCTTTAGATCCTGCTTTTAAACATTAATGGAACAGATTAGATACTTTCTGAAATACAAATGAAGCTAGGGGATATTTATCACTAATGAAGAGGATAAAAAGGTGATTACTGGCACTTATGCAGTATTTAATGGAAAAAAATATGAGGCTTGTTTTGTTAAAAGTGATAGAGTTACTTTTCTAGACGAGAAGCTAGTTGAGATTTATTCAAAAGAGCCTGTTGAAGAAGATGGATTTGAGAAATATGGTTTCGGTAAGTATCTATGTTATAAAAAGGTTGTTGATATCGAAGAACTGAGTGAATTTTATAACATAAAGGAAGTCTGTGACTATATGGGACAGACTTTTCCAATAGTCAGGAAAGATGGTGATACTATTAGAATTTTCACCCAGGATCCATCATTTGAAACAAAGGGATTCATTCAATATGGAAGAGATGGATTTGTTAAGGAAATTCAAGTTTCCGATGCCATGATCAGATATGTCAAAAACGATTATTATAGCACATATATGATTGGAAAGTTGCTTAGAGACAGGATGGGGGATGAATATGATAAGGAGTACGCTTTTGGAATTTTGGGTGATAGGTCAAAAATAGGTATAAGAGGATATTTTCAAAAGAATGAATCGTTTTTTATTTATGAAAAAGACCCGGTTGGCTATATGACATTTAACTACATAATAGGACCGTTTAACAAAAGGAATATTGTTTATGCATGTGCTTTGCAGCTGGGGAAGGAAAATCTTTTTGAAGACTATAGATTTGACCAGGCAGCTCAGGATGTGTATGACAAAAAACGTTTTAGTAGCTACTCTGAATTTTTAAAAGAGATGATTTCCGTGGTAAAATATGAAAATGTGTAATTAAGTACTACAAGGATTTAAGAGTATGGCTGAAATAGACAAGACAGTACTAAGTGATTTTAAGCAGGAAAATATTGTAGAAGAATCTTTGTTAATTAAGTATAAGAGTGTTGTACCAGATTCTGTTATTTCGATGTGGAAAGAATATGGATTTGGCTCTTTTTGTGAAGACTTTCTTAAGGTGATAAATCCTGACGATTATAGAGAATTAGTTGAGAAGAGCTATTTTAATGGGGCAAATGCGATACCATTATTGATTTCTTATCTTGGAGACGTGGTTGTGTGGGAAGATAATGATCATGTCACTCTGATTCAGTATAAGAATTGCAAGTACTCAAGGATTGCAGATTCAGTCGAAGAGTTTTTTTCCAGATTATCAGATAAAGCCTATGATCAGCTTTTGGATAAGAAATATTTTGAAGAAGTCATGAATGTTGATCCAATTATAGAATACGATTCTTGTTTTATTCAAAGGCCAATGGTAATTCTTGGTGGGACAAAAGACCCATTTCGAATGTTTAATATACAGATAGATAAATTTCTGGATATTTGCTATAAGTTGATCGGAGTTGTTGGCGGAGAAAGAAGGTCTTTTGGCGATAGTGTGCCCGAGGAGTTTAAATTGTATTTCGGTGACAGAGGGGAAAGAAAACTGTCAAGATATCAGTTTATTAGCGAAATGAATTCCCAGCAGTGGGAAAGAAAAATGTATTATGGCATTAACATAGATAAAGATGGCCCATCCCATGCAGGCTATATCTACGGCTGTTATTATGACGAGTCTAATAAGATGTGGGTAGTTTACCAGACAGGTGAACGAGGAGTAGTCTATGGAGAGATTTCTTTTGATTCTGAAGAGGAAGCTCTTGGCGAACTTAAAAATCGTATTGAGGAAGAAATAAGGCAGCATTCCATGTAAGACAGCTGTTTATGAAATGAAAAAGAGAGATGCTAAAAGTTGATGAACTCATAATCAAGTGACATTAAGTTGAAGAATAGTTTATCACCCAAAGATTTTTTGTCACAAAATAGCTAGTAATAATCAATGGATTATAAGATAATATACTATATACCGTCAGTCTGCAAACCTAAAAGTGCTACGGAGGTCTTATGATTCAGAAAAAATACCTATTTCATGATTTTGATGCTCTTGTCAAAATTGTTGATGAGATTAAAGATAGCGAGAATTATAAAACAGCAAGCGGTGTATTGTTGCAGTTATATAATCCCAAAGTTGATTCAAATGATGATAAGATAGTGGAATATATAAATAATAACTGCAGTAATGCATGTCTTATTGGTCTGACATGCGCCAATATTGCAGATGAAGAGTTTGATATCAAAGATGATCCAATAGAATTAAATGTTACTTTTTTTAAGGATACCAGGCTTATTGAATTGGAATTTGATATGCGTGATGCAACAGGCTTCGTAGCTGGACGAATGATCAATGAGCAACTGCAGAATATCCCAAATGCTAAGTGCATACAGGTATGCTATTCATGCAGCAGCACCATAATCCATTCATTTACTAATGAATTCAGACATCATAAGTTACCTGTGTTCGGAGCAAAATCAGGTCGTAGTATAAGAGAGCTTAATACTTCAAAAGTATACGGGCAAAGTGCCAATCCTAATGGGATTGTAGCTATCATATTTGCCAGCGATTCATTGCGTGTATTTATGGATAATTGTCTGGGCTTTAAAGAAATCGGTGTAGAGATGATGGTAACACAGGTTATTGGCGATAATATCATCAAAACCATTGATCATAAGCCTGCCACAGAGATTTATTCCAAATATTTAAATGTAAAACCTAATAAATATTTTGTCCAAAATGTATGTGAATTCCCGCTTATTTTTCATAGACAGGAATGCGTTGTAGCCAGAGTTCCATCTGCATATAGTGAGGACGGCGCTATCTGGTTTACATCTGATATAGCCAAAGGAGAGAGCTTCAGATTATCCTATGGCAATCCTGATAATCTTTTCTATATTATCAACAAGTCAATCAGAAGATTAAAGCAATTTGAACCGAAAGCTCTATTTATTTTTGAGTGTGGAAACCGTGTCAGATTCTTGAAAAATCTTGCAGAAAGAGAAACAGCTGCATTTCTGGATTATAATATGGAAGCCTCCATTGGAATTGGATATGCAGAGATGTTTATTACACCTGAAGGGGATGGTGGTGCTCTGAATAGTGCACTCGTTGCTATAGGACTAAAGGAAGATGAAACATCCGATGACAGTATACGTGCTTGTATCAATTTCATTGATGATGATACTGAAGTAGCAGAAGAAAACAGGGAATATATTCCGTTTATCGAAAGAATACTATATTTCCTTGAAAGAACTTCAAACGAGCTGGATGCAGTAAATAAAGAACTGGGTAAAATAGCGTATACTGATCAGCTAACAAAAATATATAACAGGTGGGAGCTTGAAAATAAATTGAATGAGCTCATGAAACTAAATGCTGACAGCGATTACAGGTCCTCTCTGATATTTATGGATATTGATCATTTTAAGCGAGTAAATGACACTTATGGTCATGACGTTGGAGACTATGTATTAAGAGAGACTGTCACTGTGATAAAGGATAATCTGGAACCACAGCATATATTTGGAAGATGGGGCGGCGAAGAATTTATCTACATCCTACCTGACACGGATACAAAAACAGCGCAGGAATTTGCTGAAAAACTTCGCCGTCAGATTGATACATGTGTATATTCCAAGGTTGGACATATCACAATGAGCTTTGGAGTGACAACAACCGTATCTGGTGATACTATGGACTCTTTTGTCAAAAGAGCAGATGAAGGATTATATAAAGCCAAAGAAAGTGGCCGAAACAGAGTAGTTGTAAACTGATATAAAGCGAAAACCGGGCTTGAAAAATCAAGTCCGGTTTTCTATAGGAATAGTAGTATAAAAGAAGAGATATAAGTAAGCTAATTAAATTCGTCCTCGAATTTTTAGCATTGCTTTTGGTTTTTCATTCATTGTTGTAATGATGAAATCTCTTTTGATGCAGATATCATCCTGGTGTACAGGATATGCATCCGGATCTTTAGAAAGGAGCTTACCATAATCACTTGATACATACTGTCCGTATGATAAGCCGAGCTCCTTTGCATTAGTATTGTCTTGAGCAATACCGAGGCCTGATTTAGATACCGGCTTCTCCTTGATTAGTGTGTTCATAACATCTTCTCCCCCTCTGAGTTAATGTTTACTTGAAAAATATATCAACTATTTATACGTAATACAAGGCAAATAGGTACAAATGTCAGATAATTAACGAATAATGTAAGTTTTTTAAACCTTTTTGGCATTGGTGATCCTGAGATTGATAAGATAATGTGAAAAAGTTCAGTGATTGAGATTTATATAGCCTGAAAATGGCAAATCTGCTATACTCATAGGCATAACTATTGAGAATTTTTATTAGTAAAGGTGTTGTGTGAGTAATATGTACGATAGAAAAACAAAAGAAGATATGCCTGTATTGGCTATCTGTTACGATTTTGATAAAACTCTTTCTCCTGATGATATGCAGGCACAGGGTTATATCCAGTCTGTAGGCTATGATGTTGCTGAGTTTTGGAAGGATACCAATACTATGGCAAATGAGCATGATATGGATGTAAACCTTGCTTACATGTACAAAATGGTGTTGGAAGCTAAGGGTAAGCTCATTTTTAACAAGGACAAGCTTGCTGAATATGGTTCAAAAGTCAAGGTATTTCCTGGTGTTGAGACATGGTTTGAGAGAATCAGAGAATATGGCAGACAGAAAGGCGTAATTGTAGAGCATTACATTATTTCATCAGGTCTGAAAGAAATGATCGAAGGAACAGCGATGGCTGATTCTTTTACAAGAATATATGCCAATTCTTTTTACTACAACGAAGAAGGAATTGCTGAATGGCCAGCTCTCGTAGTCAACTATACCAACAAGACACAGTTCCTTTTCAGAATTGAAAAAGGTGTTCTGGATATCAATGATCCTGGAGTAAATGATTTCTTTAGTCCTGAGCAGCTCCGTGTTCCATTCAGAAATATGGTCTATATTGGAGATAGCGATACCGATATCCCTTGTATGAGACTTGTTAATTCACTTGGTGGCCATTCAATTGGCGTTTTTGACCCTGAAACTCAGGACAAGACTAAGGTCTATAAGATGATCAGAGACAATAGAATCAAATTCTTTGCGGCAGCTGATTACAATGAAGATACTGAAATTGACCTGCTTGTAAAGGCTATCATTGATAGAACTGCAGTCAATGAAAAGCTTGAGTTAGAGCACCAGAAATCTGTTGAAGAGACTAAGGCAAATATGTAAATACATGATCATGAGGGGGTAGGCTATATGCCGGAATGTAATGTTTGCCATAACAGATGTAATCTTAAAAACGGCGATATTGGGCTTTGTCACGCCAGAAAAAATGAAAATGGCGTGATAAAGTCTATTAATTATGGTGTAGTTACATCTATCGCTCTTGATCCCATTGAGAAGAAGCCTCTAAACCTTTTTTACCCAGGTTCAAAGGTGATTTCAGTTGGCAGTTATGGATGCAATCTGAGATGTCCTTTTTGCCAAAATCATGAGATTTCAATTGGATTTGGAAAAGAATATGACGGTGAGACAAGGTATATCGCACCTGCTGAACTGGCTGATATTGCTGAAAATTACAAAGCATACGGTAATATTGGAGTTGCTTTTACATATAATGAGCCTCTCATAGGATATGAATACTTGATCGATGTCTCGAAAGAAGTTCATGCTCGAGGTCTTAAGACAATTCTTGTATCAAATGGGTGCGTGACCAGAGCCATTGCCGAGCAGGTTGTTCCACATATTGATGCAATGAATATAGATCTGAAAGGCTTTACTGATACCTATTACAGGGATGTTCTCCATGGTGACAGGCACTTGGTAATGGATTTTATCGAATATGCTTTTCAATACAGTCACGTAGAGGTCACAACCCTGATTGTGCCTGGCTATAACGACAGTGATCAGGAAATGGAAGAGTTGTCTAAATGGCTGTCTTCACTAGATTGTAGTCTTGGAAAAACAGATATTGCCCTTCACATCAGCAGGTATTTCCCACGTTTTAAGATGACAGATGTTCCTGCGACAGACGTTGATAAAATATACCATCTGCAGAAAATTGCCGCCAGGCATTTGAACAATGTATTCGTGGGCAATGTTTAATCCAGACATTTATCTAATGTCTTCATTCTGAAAAATACCATATAGAGATGCGCAATCCATACGACAGCAAGGATTGCTCTGCCTACAGGTACTTCATCCATCATTTTGATTGAAAATATCTATTGTTTTTCCATCATTATGATGGTAACATACTTATAAGAGGTGTATGTATGATGAGAAAATATATTATTCCAGACAGCATTTTGCCAGAAGAATTAAAAGAAATAAGGATTAAATTATCAATGACGCAGTCTGAGCTTGCTGCTTTTTTGGGTTGCTCAAGGCCTACAGTAGAGAGATGGGAGGAAGGAAAAACAAAAATTTCCGGACCTGTGATCACATTAATGGAACTATTAAAAAGAGACCTAACAATACCTGAAAAGCTTGCCATTCCAGATGAAAGATACAAAATGAGATTGTACTATATGTATAGGTCAGAAGTATGCACCATAATTGATATTGATGAGACTGATCGTAAGGTGAAAATCAAAAATTTCACTGATAATCCTCAAATGCGCGCATTTGGCGTAAATACGGAACCCTCTTTCGAAGAATATGAAGAATTCATTGAGTCTAGATGCTTTCCAAGAAGTAGAGATAAACTAAAACTCGAACTGAAACGTTTGGATATCCCTTTCTATGATCCAATCCTGATCATTGAAAAAACAGAAGGACGAATGGCGGAGGATGAATTTTGGATAAGAATAGACAGATAAATGATTATATAGAATTATTTGAATATGATATAAAAGATGACGGCAGGAATTCTTCTAAAGGGAATCAGTTAAAATGGGAAAATAATGGCTTTTGGTATAAGGCTGATTATCTTGGATATGAAGGCCTTGCTGAATATATCGTTTCTAATTTACTGATCAAATCAACTCTGCAAACAGACGAATATGTAATTTATGAGCCTGTTAATATAAAGTACAAGTCAGTCAAATATACAGGGTGTAAAAGTCAAGATTTTAGCAACGGTCATCAAATTATAACATTAGAAAGATTATTTAAAAATCAATTTGGAGATGGACTAAATAAAGGAATCTATTCTATTACTGATCATAAGACCAGACTGGAATTTATAGTTCAACAGGTTGAAAGAGTCACCGGAATCAAGGATTTTGGAATATACATGAATAAATTACTGACAATTGACGCCTTGTTTTTGAATGAAGACCGCCATACACACAATATTTCCGTAATGATAAAGGATGGAAAATATACCTTATGCCCTATATATGATAATGGCGCATCGCTCTTATCTGATACAAAAATGGATTATCCTTTAGGTGCTGACATATATGAAGAAATAGATGATGTTAGATCTAAGACTTTTTCTGATAAATTTGATGAACAGCTGGAAATATCTGAAGTTTTGTATGGAAATAACCTATACTTCCACTTCACAGATAAAGATGTTGATCGTATTCTTGCCAAAACAGACATATACTCTGACGATGTGAAAAACAGGGTTAAAGATATTATAAGTGAACAAAAAAGAAAGTATTCATATTTATTTAGAAAAAAATAAAGAAGCGAGATTTACTTAGCAATCAAATCCATCAAAATGATGATTTATCTCATAAATTAGTCAATCATTTTGATGGATTCCTTCATTTCAAACTGTCACCACACTGTTCCCTATATTCTCTTGGAGACATTCCGACATGCTTGTGAAATAAGCGACTAAAATATAGTGCATTGTCATATCCAACGATTGAAGATATTTCGCTAATAGTATAATCCGTGCTTTCCAGCAGACTTTTTGCGTTGGATATCCTTATATCAAGAAGATATTGAAGTGGCGATAGGCCTGTGTACGCTTTGAACTTCTTGAAGAACATATTTATATTAATATTCTTATCTTCCAGATAGTCCTCTATGGATATCTGATCATGAAAATGCTCGTGAAAGTAGTTGGTTACGCTCTCTATACTCAGTTTGTCGGTAACAATGCTGCTATGCTCATCATTTGTAGTAGCTCGTCCCATCGCCAATAGGAGCTGCTTAAATAGTAATGCAGAACACTCCGCATAGTTCTTACGTTTTAACTGCAATTCAAGGATGATCTTGTTAAAGAGCTGAACATATTCAGCACTGCTTCCGACAGGAATGACTCTTTTGTCCAAATTTATCCCATAGGACTCAAATAGATGGCTGATATCTTTTCCTGTGAAATGGATCCAGTAAACTACAGGTTTATCCTTGCCATAATATGTATATTTCTGCATTTTATCTGGCTGATAAATGATTATGTTTCCAGCACTGATCTTACATTTATCATCATTTCCAAAATCAAAAATACCGCACCCTGAGTGGATATAGATCAGCTGATAATCAATTCTGCCTTTACCTCTAAATGTAGGCATCTTTTGCTTGGTCATTAACATATACATGCCACAACTATTGATCCAGAGTTCTTTGCTTTTGTCCATATATCCATTTGGGATATCTTCCAGATAATTTCCGTAGTTCAGGTACATATTGATCTCCTATATACAAGAATGTGCATATATTATACAGCTTTGTTCATATATTTCATATTCTTTTATTGTTAAAATTCTTTTTGGGAAATGACAAATTACTAATGAAAGCGTGGCAAAAATGAAACATAGTAAAAAAATAATGATATGTTCTTTAACAATTTTGTGTATGATTCTTAATGCTTGCGGGAGCGAGGAAAATGTTTTGGAAGAAAATAATCTAGAAGTGACTGAAGCAACGTCTACTGTAGAAATAAGTGATGCTGTGGATGAAAGCAATGATTCTAGCAATAACGACGATTCAGAAGATACGTCTTCTGATTCTTGGAAATCGGCTATAGAAAACTTGCCAGAGGATTTCATTTTCGGAATGGACGCATCTTCTGTGTTAGTAGAAGAAAAAAGTGGAGTTAAATACTATGGCTTTGATGGTCAGGAACAGGATGTTTTCAAGACTCTGTCAGAAGCAGGAATTAATTACATTCGACTTCGTGTATGGAATGACCCATATGATGAGAATGGAAACGGGTACGGAGGAGGAAATAACGATGTACCTACTGCAATAGAATTAGGTAAAAGAGCCACTGAATATGGAATGAAAGTATGTATTGATTTCCATTATTCTGATTTTTGGGCAGATCCTAAAAGACAGCATGCTCCTAAGGCATGGGAAGACATGGATATTGATGAAAAAAGTTCCGCCTTATACGAATTTACAAAAGATTCACTAACTCAGCTCTTGGATGCCGGCGTTGATGTGGGTATGATCCAGATAGGGAATGAGATCAACTATGGAATGTCTGGCGAAACCAAGTTTGAAAATGTAGTTACTCTGCTTAAGTCAGGAAGTAGTGCAATCATAGAAGTTTCGGCTGAATATGGAAAAGATATAGATATAGTTGTTCATTATACAAGGATTACAGCAAAAGCCGATGTGCTTGATCTTGTGTCAAGATTATGTGATAACGACTTGGATTTTGACATGATTGGTATGTCATATTACCCATTCTGGGATGGTGGAATGGACAATATGAGTCGTGTTCTTGAACTGATCCAGGAAAGATATGGAAAAAAAGCATTTCTTGCTGAGACATCGTATGCTTATACAACAGAAGATGGTGATGGTTCCGGAAATAGTTTTAATGCAGGCGATGAAGTTGCCGGATATGAAGCTTCTGTGGAAGGACAGGCAACAATTCTGCATGACATATGTGAGTATGTAAATAACGTTGGCGGACTTGGCATTTTCTATTGGGAAGGAACGTGGATTCCCGTCGGACCAGCTTCTCAAGACAATTCTTCTATATGGGAAGAATTTGGAAGTGGTTGGGCTAGTAGCTATGCTGCAGACTACGACCCTGAGGATGCTGCTGTATACTATGGCGGATGTTCGTGGGACAACCAGGCACTATTTGATTTTGAAGGACATCCTCTTGAATCCTTGAAAGTCTTTGATTATATGAGAAATGGTAGTGACAATTAGTATTTACATGCATAGCTCGATATGGTAGTTAAATGGTGTATATAATATAAGTATACAGTTGATGCTTTTATATGAGAGAATAATATATATCAAAAAAGAAGCATACGGCGAGGATTCGATTATGAGCGATTACCCATATAGTATACGTGATGTCCATATCAGTGACCCTTTTATACTGGCAGATGAGAAATCTGGTTTTTATTATACATACGTTCAATTCATTGATTCTGAGCGATTTCCGAATATTAAATCCGATGAGTCATGTTTTTATGTACTAAAATCACCTGACCTGAAAAACTGGTCAGAGCCTAAAGTATGCTTTCGAAAAGGTGATTTTTGGGCAGATAAAGATTATTGGGCTCCGGAATGTCACATTTGGAAAGGCAGATATTATATTATTTCCTCATTTAGAGCAGAAGGAACATATAGGGGATGCCAATGTCTCGTGGCAGATAGTCCGGAAGGGCCTTTTGTGCCAGTGGGAGATGGGCCTGTGACTCCAAAAGGATGGCAATGCCTTGATGGGACTCTATATGTAGATGGGGACGGAGCGCCATGGATGGTATTCTGCCATGAATGGATGCAGGTATATGATGGCCAAATATGTGCTATAAAATTGAGCGAAGATCTTTCAAAGGCAATATCAGAACCCGAGATCCTGTTCCGTGCCTCTGATGCACCATGGCGTGGAAAAGCAGCTGCTGATGGCGGGTTAGTTACAGATGGACCATTTTTACACAGAATGAAATCAGGTAGTCTTATCATGTTGTGGTCTAGCTTTTCAGAAAGAGGTGGCTATACTGTAGGATATGCAAGGTCTACAAGTGGCACTATTCATGGACCATGGATTCAGGAAGAAATTCCTCTTTACGCTTTGGATGGTGGTCACGCTATGCTTTTCAGGTCATTTGATGACAAGCTAATAATGTCATTGCATTGTCCTAATATCCATGAGAAAAAAAGAATACTCTTATTCGAAATGGAAGAAGTGGGAGATAAGCTTGCAATAGTAAATGAATTAACAGGTAATTGGTACAATAGTGCAGGCGGCAGCGCAAAAATGTGGCGCTATGACGTTCCATGTAAGGAATTGCCTGATTTATAATATAGTGGAGGTGTAACTATGCCGCAGACAATACCAATTAAATATTTAAAAAACACATCAGAAATATCAGAATTAGCTCATAGTGTAGATGAGATGGATAAGCTTCTTGAAAACTGCGTCAATTATATATTGCGAAAATTCATAAGGCATAAAAGTGTCAATAAAGTCAACAGAAGGATTACTTTTTGCGTGGTAGAAAATAAAAGATACGTTTCTAGGAGATAAGCATATGACATACTTCATAAACATACTGCTTTTATTTTTTATTTATTCTTTTGTAGGTTGGTGCATTGAAGTTACTTTAAAATATAGGCAGTTTGGAAGGTTTATAAATAGAGGATTTTTGACTGGACCTTGGCTTCCAATCTATGGTTCTGGAGCTGTACTTATTACTTTGTCAAATCTAGGAGTAGAACAGTTTGAGTCTGCCTATGGAACCACTTTTGCCATATCCTTTGTAGTGTGTGGCATCGTTGAGTATGCCGCTAGCTATTTTATGGAGAAACGATTTCATGCAAGATGGTGGGACTATAGCCAAAAGCCCATGAATTTGCAAGGCAGAATATGGATAGGCAACCTTATCTTATTTGGTATAGGTGGTGTAGCTATTGTTTGGATAGCAAATCCCTTTTTCTATGGAGTACTAAATAACATTAGTTTGATAATACGCCAAATAATTGTCGGAATTCTGGCGGCGGTTTTCATAACAGATTACATAGTTTCACATTTTGTTCTAAAGCTTGTGAAAGTTGGTGTCGAAAGTAGTGATGCTGACAACACCGAAGAGATTAGTAAAGAAGTTCGACTTTTACTAAGTGACAGATCATATTTCTATCGAAGATTTGCAGATGCTTATCCAGATGTTATATATAGAACAGAAAAAATTAACCAGCGTATAGAAAAGATTAAAGCAGAAACAGAAGTATTTAGAATGCAGATGGAAGAAAGCTTTAATGAAATTAGTAGCCAAATAGAAGAAAGCACTTCGCAACTAAAAGAAACCCTTGAGCCTGTAGGTGTTACCAAGAATATAATCATAGAAAAGCAAGCTCAACTAATCGATTTATTATATGATGAAGCATATGTTTCCGATGAAATGAAAGAAATAAAATCTCTAATTGATAAAAAATACGACAGATTAAAAGAATTAAGAATCATTAAGAGAGAATAATACTTTAAAAAATCGCTGATAAAAATCAAGAGAAGTAATCAGCTATTTCCAGCTATTACTTCTCTTTTTTTCATGAGCTGATTATTTCACAGCCCCTTTAAATCATTCTACATATTCATAACTACCAACAGTATATTTACCATTTGAAGAGCCTGAAATATAAAAGCCTGTTCCATCAGCGATATTTGAAGTAATATCTATGGTCTGATTTCCGTTTCCATCTGAGAAAATAAGGCCGTCAATATCTGCTGGGATTTCTATTTTATATACTGCTTCGTTATATTCGTTTTGTTTTACATAGGTCATTTGAGTTCCTGGCCATGAAGTTGTTCCCACATTATCTTTCCAGGTATAAGCATAAACGCTGTTCCAATTATAGTTATTGGAGAAATAAACTGTTATGCTATCTGAATCATTGTTATCAGAATCATCATCATCTGAACCATTATTATTAGATGAATTTTCTTTTAATAATACAGCTATTCCTGTTGAACCAATATATCCGCTTATTGTAGAACTTGTTACTACAAAAGATCCGCCATTAACTGCATCTGTGTATGTGCCTTCTTCAAGCTGGCTGCCAGGGTTAGATACTGATACATTTTGATTACTGCCAGAACCGAGAACCAGTGTTGCACCTGTTTCTCTTGCAACAATTGCTACATTATCAGAAGTACTGTAATACTCAGATTCTCCAGCGCACTGATTATGCAGTTTATTTACTGCAGCTACTTCTGCTGATGTAAAATGAGTGCTTCCTTTTGAGCCAATCTTTATATCTGTTTTTTCTGTTGCATATGGACGAGAAAAATATAAAGCAGTTGAATTTGCCTTGGATGCAAGGATTGCATAGGATCTGTCTATTATGTTCTGATCTAGGTATTTTGTCCAAGAGCCTTCTGCAACAGTATTTGAATATGTATCATGACTCTCTGCAAAATACACTACTTCATTGTCATCGACACCATTTACAAGAGTCCAGGATCCGTATGCTGATGGAACTGTTCCATCCTTAATGCTTCCAGTTACTACAGCACTATAGACAGAGTCAGAAACAGACATATAGTCGGTGTATTCACACATAAGATAATTAGCATATGACGTGTTATCTGTAACCGGAGTATCAAGGATTTCACCATAATTAAACATGGATGAATCAATTACAGCACTCCAGAATCCGCATGACTCAGAAGGAAGTGATATATGTTTTGCTGCATCCCATCTAATTCCGTCCACTCCATAGCTCTTAAGTTCTGAAATGTAATTAGCAACTTTATATTGAACATAAGAATTTTCTGAATTAAGATCAGGCATACCTATATCGTAATGCGTAATCTGATATCTGTCAGAGTATGATATTGAACCAGAGCAGTTGTGCCAGTATTCAGATGCCTTGAGTGAATCATCAATATATGTATGATCTCCGGCAAGGTGATTGGCTACAACATCAACAATTACTTTTATACCGTAATTATCAGCTTCTGAGCATAGTCTTTGAAGATCATCAGCTGAGCCAAGTCCTGCGTCACCTACGTAGAAACCGTTTGGCTGATACAAGTAATACCATATTGAATCTGAGGTATTTGCAGCCTGCGCTGGAGAAGTCTGAACAGATGTAAAGCCTGCAGCTGCAATATTTGGTAGTTCATCAATTATCTGCTGATAAGTCCAGTCAAAGCAGTGCAGGATAGTACCATCTGCGATATTGTCCTGTAATCCATAATCGTTTGATGAAGCAGCTTGCGCTGTAACAGGCGCTTGCATAAATCCTGTTGAGATAATACCTAAAGAAATCAAAAATGATAAAAGACTTTTAGACAACTTTTTACGAATCATAGAAATCCTCCCAAAACTTTATTTTGTTATAAAAGAAATACCTGGGTCCCCATATAGATGTAACGCAAAAACGTTTCCGGTAACGTTTCCAAAATCTATGAGTACAAGATACATTAATAGACAAGGAGATGTCAATTACTAAAATATTTTTCAGAGAATAGCACAAAAATCATATTCGTAATTTAGTTAATTTTTAAAAGCAGCCAGATTATTTTGTGGACTTACAGCAATTATGAGATATTCGTAGGACAGTTATTGCGAATTTGCAAAATAAACTATCACTAATTACTTGAAGTAATAGTATAATGGCAGTTGTATGTTGCCTATAATATAAGCATACAGATAATCTTTTACATGGGAGGAAAAATTATGTCAAAGAGAAGTGCCGGCTGGATATTAGTTATAATTGGATTATTCATGCTATTTAAGATGGTAAGAGTATCTTCATTTGGATTCTACAGAATCGGAAGAGTCAATACTTCTGCCATTATCCTTATACTTTTGATCATTTCTGCAATAGCAGTAGTGGTAAATAAAAACAAATTTACTATAGGCTGCCTGATAATGTCACTTATCTTATTAGTTGTAGCATTGATGCTTGGAACAAATCTTTATTTTGCATATGCTTCACTGGTTGATATCCTGCTGGTATTTGTACCGATTGTGGCTGGAGCTGGACTGATAATAAAGAGTGCTCTTGAGAGAAGTGCTAAAAAGAAAGCATAAGGCAAGGATTAAAAATTTTTTAGGAGACAAGAAAAGGTATGAAAAAAATTGTTAAGTTATTTGTTGGGGTAATCGCTGCAAGCAGCATACTAGCTGGATGCGGTGCTCAGAAGGGTATTAAAGAGGCTGAAGCGTCAAACGTACCAAATGTTCAGGAAACTGTGAATACAGCGGAAGTAGTTGAAAGTTCTAGCACAGAAGCAACTAATGAAGTAGCTGAAAATGAAACATCAGCTGAAGCTTCAACCTCAAGCAGCGAAGAAGAAACAACAATTGCCGATGCAGACAGCACAACTCTGTTTGATCAGTTTATGGCTGGAGAAATTGATGCCATCTTTTATGATTATGATGGTAATGCGCAAACTATCAGTGCTGAAGATCTGAGTTTTAATGGTGAAGAATGGGATGCCACAAAATTCTTTGGCTACAAGGACGTCGATAATGATGGCGAGGAAGAATTATTGTTGCGAGGACCTTATGGTTTTGACTTGTTTGATATTCAGGATGGAAAACTAGTTCTTTTTGCCAGAGGTGAAGGAGCAGGCATAACATGTCTTTTAGCTTCTTTTGAGGATAAAATCTGGGTTGTCTATGCTCATGCTTATGCGGATGAAGAATATTACAACTTTGACTTGTATAATGGATCAGAAACTATTGAAATGAGTTTTGGCATTATTGCTGAAACAGATGAATCAGGTAATACGACATATAAGTATAATAATATGAACGGTGAAACGAATACTATTACAGCGGAAGAATTTGAAGAAATTTCCAGTTCAATCTTAGATTATTGATGAGAAAATGACTTTCTAATGATATCTCTTACGAGTCACTGGGGACGTATCAATTTGACTCATTGCTAATGATATTTGAAATGTGTCATAATAAAATGAGTCAATTTGATACGTCCCCGGTGACTCATTCAACGGCTAAAAAAGGAGATATTTTTATGGCAAAGGTAATTCTTTTAAATGGAAGCCCTAAGGCAAAGGGCTGTACGGCAACAGCTTTGGAAGAGATGATCAATATTTTTCAGGAAGAGGGCATTGAGACAGAACTTATTCATGTAGGAAACAAGGATATCAGAGGCTGTGTATCCTGCGGCTATTGTGAAAAGAATGGAAAGTGTGTCGTAAATGATCTTGTTAATGAGGTTGCGCCTAAGTTTGAAGAGGCTGATGGCTTAGTTGTTGGAAGCCCTGTATATTATGGCTCTCCAAATGGAACAATCCTGTCATTTATGGACAGACTGTTTTATTCAACTTCTTTTTCCAAGAATTTAAAGGTTGGTGCCGCAATTGTCAGCTGCAGAAGAGGCGGTAACACAGCAAGTTTTGACGTTTTGAATAAGTACTTTACCATCAGCAGTATGCCTGTAGCATCAAGCACCTACTGGAATATGGTTCACGGTTTCACCGCAGAGGATGTAAAAAAGGATCTTGAAGGTCTTCAGACTATGAGAAATCTGGCAAGAAATATGTCATTTATGATCAAAGCATTTGCTGATGCCAAAGAGAAATACGGCGAGCCGAAGGTTGAAAAGGGCTTCTTTACAAGCTTTCCAGATGGAAAATAAGCATTAAATTGTTTTGAGGGGGTGGTGATAATCATGAGATTTTGTGTATTAAACTATGAGCGACATGGAACATGCTATTACGAATTATATAAGGGTGAATGGAATCCTGCTCTTCCTGAGTTTTGGAGAGATGATTCACTTTATATCCATGATGACACTTTTTACCAGTATCCAGAGCTGAATAAAGCAATCAAAAATGTAATTCCAACATTCGATACTTATAGCGAAACAGCAGTAAACAAGCAGGAATGGGAAGAAATCGGAAAATTGCTAGAAGATAGTGATCAGGATACTAGGGTTTTTTATGCTGAGATAAATGAATGGGCAGAGCCAGTATTACAGACTCTTGGCGTATTCACAATACTTGGATTATGACGGTATGATGGGGCTGATCACTCCATCATACTTTTTTATATGTTTCCTGTGTTTTGTACATCGATGTTGAATTTATCGTAAAAATATATGAAGCTGAAAAAAGAGGGGGATACTTCATTGAGAACAAAACTAAAATTGGCAATAGCAAGCTTGTTGCTATGTATGCTTATTTTTACCGGAGTCGGTTGCGGAAAAGCAGCTCAAAATACTGCTCAAAGTGACCAGATAATTGCGATTGAATATGATTCAGCAATCGTTGGCTATCTGGGACCAGAGGGCACATATTCGCAGGAAGTTTGCGGCGTTTTTTTCCAAAAAAAGGGGACATATATTCCATATGAGACAGTAGCAGAAGCTGTAGAGGCATTGAAAGCCGGAGAGTGCACGTATGCTGTCATACCTCAGGAAAATACTATAGGCGGCGCTGTAATTGATTATCTAGATATTGTCATAGCAAATGAAGAATTATCAGTAGTAGGAGAAGTTGAACTTCCTATAAATCAGAACCTGCTTGCCTTACCTGGAACTGACCTTGGATCAATCAAGAAAGTATATTCTCATAAACAGGGAATTGCTCAGGGAAAAGAATGGCTTGCTGCAAATCTTCCACAAGCAGAAATAATAGAGGTCTCCAGTACTTCAGAGGGAGCACGTATCGTTGCTGATGAAGGTGATGCAACTCAGGCTGCAATAGCGTCCGCAGCATGCGCTGATGTATATGGATTAGAAATCCTTGCAAGCAGCATCCAAAACAATGATAGCAATAAGACTAGATTTTATGTCCTTTCTACAGAAGAACCATCACATGGTATGAGCGAGCGATGCGCGTTCATCTTAACCGGCAAGGCATCTGATCTCCCTAGTATAATGGCTGGGCTTGAAAACAAAGGCATTGAGCTTGTGACAATACATGAGAGACCTGAAAAAACAGAATTGGGCAATTATGTATATATAATAGAGTGTGCCAATTGCAATTATGAGCAGATAAGTGCGCTGGTGGAAGATGTGCCTTTCGGCTTCAGATATCTTGGAAGTTTTGAGGTGGATTGAACTTTTTAACGTAGTTAGTTAATGAAAAATTAACTAAACATTACTAGATTATTAATTGTAGATACGGTAACAAGTATTTAAACCGTAAATTGAATATCTAAGTGCACTATTGTAGGACTTAATGCACATATATGCAGTTACCTTTGCAATATGTGCATTTTTTATGTGATAATTTATTTATGTCCTGTAGA
>JAEEGF012146628.1_pt1 | contig 39175 bp, 30 predicted proteins | sample 9134171 | NCBI WGS metagenome assembly JAEEGF01 (sample SAMN16246542, study PRJNA631951) | gut metagenome | biome: gut microbiome; feature: rumen; material: AP-attached | host: Bos | place: Iran: Karaj | collected 2018-10 | reverse complement strand
CGACTTGGGATTCTCAGCACCGAAGCTCTTCACGATCTTGGCCCACAACAGACGACCTGCACGCATCTTGGCGATCTCGGTGAAGAAGTTCATCGAGATACCCCAGAAGAACGACAGACGAGGAGCGAAAGCGTCAACCGACAGACCAGCATTCACACCAGTGCGGATGTAGTCCATACCGTCGGCCAGGGTGTAAGCCAACTCGATGTCGGCGGTAGCACCGGCTTCCTGCATGTGGTAACCCGAGATCGAGATCGAGTTGAACTTGGGCATATACTTGGAGGTGTACTCAAAGATGCTGGCGATAATCTGCATCGAGAACTTGGGAGGATAGATGTAGGTGTTGCGCACCATGAACTCCTTCAAGATATCGTTCTGGATGGTACCAGCCATCTCTTCGAGCTTAGCACCCTGCTCCAGACCTGACACGATGTAGAACGCCATAATGGGCAGCACGGCACCGTTCATGGTCATGGACACGGACATCTTGTTCAAGGGGATACCATCGAACAGCACCTTCATGTCCTCTACCGAGCAGATGGACACACCAGCCTTACCAACGTCACCAACCACACGCTGGTTGTCGGCGTTGTAGCCACGGTGGGTGGGAAGGTCAAATGCAACGGACAGACCCTTCTGACCAGAGGCCAGGTTGCGGCGATAGAAAGCGTTGGACTCGGCAGCGGTCGAGAAACCAGCGTACTGACGGACGGTCCACGGACGGAACGGATACATCAGCGAATAGGGGCCACCCAGGAAGGGAGGAATACCGGCAACGAACTCCAGGTGCTCCAGACCCTCGATGTCCTCGTGAGTGTAAATGGGCTTAATGTCGATCAGCTCGGCATTCTTCCACACCTCGCCCTTGGGAAGGGGATTGTGCTTTACATTAAAAGCATCATTAGCAATATCTATATTCTTAAAATTCGGTCTCATAGTCGTCTCGTCATTTTAAAAGTTTATCGTTGAAGGCTTTTAAAGTAGCAAGCACGTTGGTGCGTACATTGATGAAGTTGGTAATGCCCATAGCCTTGAATTCGTCGGTCTCGGGACCTGCGAGCACGAGCTCGGCACGGCCATCGAGTTCCTTCACAGCCTCGGGAATGAGGGCGGCATACTCGTCGTCACTGGAGCAGAGCACGACAACGTCGGCCTTCTTCTCCATTGCGGCGTCCATACCTTCCTTGAGGGTCTTGAAACCGTTGTTGTCGATCAGCTCATAGCCAGCGCAAGCGAAGAAGTTATCGCTGAACTGGGCACGAGCGAGACGCATAGCCAGGTTGCCAATGGTGAGCATGAACACCTTGGGCGTGTTGGCAGCATGCTCGGTAGCGAGGTGAATCTCCTCGAACTGCGTAGCCAGACGCTTGGTGTTGAGCGTTACAGCACCCTCAGGCTCCTCATGGTTGCAGCTGCAGTGGCAGTTGCACTCCTTGCAGGCGTCAGCCTTGTCGGCAGCCTTCTCGGTGAAGTTGGGGAACTGGTTGGTACCCAGCAGCTGTTCACGGCGCTTAGCCACCTTGTCGAAACGCTCCTTGGCGGTAGCGTTGATGGCATTGATAATGTCACCGCTCTCAAGCGCAGCCTTGAAGCCGCCCTTGTCCTCCACGTCGAGGAAGAGCTTCCAGCCCTGCTCGGCGAGGTTCTTGGTCAGCATCTCCACATAGTAGGAACCGCCAGCGGGGTCAACGACCTTGTCGAGGTGGCTCTCTTCCTTGAGCAGAATCTGCTGATTGCGTGCGATACGCTCGCTGAAGTCATCGCTCTCCTTATAAGGAGCATCAAACGGAGTGACAACAATCGAATCCACACATGCCAGTGCGGCACTCATGGCCTCGGTCTGAGAACGCAAAAGGTTCACATAGCTGTCATAAATCGTCTGGTTGAAACGGCTGGTCTCGGCATTGACGTTCATCATGCACGAGTAGTTGTTAGCGGGATTGAACTGCTTCACGATGAGGGCCCACAGCTCGCGTGCAGCACGGAACTTGGCGATCTCCATGAAGTAAACGGTCGAAACACCCATGTTGAACTTGATGCGGTTAGCCACCTCATCGGCGGTGAAGCCAGCCTCGGTCATCATGGCCATCCACTCGGCACCCCATGCCAGAGCATAGCCCAGCTCCTGGTAGATGTAGGCACCGGCATTGTTCAGTGCCAGCGAGTCAACGCTGAAGATGCGCAGGTGAGCAACGGGCTTCACGGCATTCATCAGCTCGGTAGCCATAGCAACGATGTCACCGGGGAAGGGCTCACCGTGCTTGAAGGTGCGCTTGAACGGGTTGAAGGTGATCGAGCCCACGAAGGTATCCTCGCAGCCGTTCTCCTTGCAGAGTTCAACAAGCTCTTTGGCATACTTGATCGCGCACTTGGGGCAGCAAATGATGTTGATTTCACAGGCGGGAAGGGAGATGCCCTGGAGGAGCTCCTTCAGGTCCACATCAGCACCATGCATGTGGAAGCCAATCGAATTGATGCCCTTGCCGAGCACCTCGATAGCCTTGGCATTGGCAGCCTTCACATCATCAACGTTGATGTTCTGGCGCACCTTCCAGTCGTTGTTGTAGCGGGTTCCGCGAACGTAGGGGAACTCACCGGGGAGTGATTTGGTCTGCTTGAGGTCGGCAATGTCAACGCTGCGATAAAGCGGCTGAGCATTGAATCCCTCGTTTGTCCGCCAAACCATTTTCTTTTCAAAGTCGGCCCCTTTGAGGTCAACCTCGGCCTTGGCACGCCACTCCTCAGGAGTGACAGGCGCGAATTGGTCGAACAATTTTTTTGTTTCTGCCATAAAATAGTAAATTATATAGTAACCTTAAAAAATATTGTCACTGTTGTTTCAAAAGTGTTCTTGGGAACATTTCAATCTGCAAAGGTACTACTATTTTCCGAATTAATACCGAAAAAATCACATTATTCATTTTTAATGTTTTTTTTGAAGACAACAACGACGACTTTAGCAGTGGGGAGAAACCATTTCAGTGTAACGAATAGATAAAAATGGACATGGAAACGAAAAAAGATGTACCTTTGGGGACAGAATATAACCAACTGATGATGTGACAATGTAGAAAATTGTTATCCTAGCGTGCCTGATGGTGCTGATGATGCCGATGCAGGCTGGCAAGCATAAAGATGGCGGGCCGGTTGTTGCAGCCTATGTGACTGGGTGGAACGAGTTTAAAGAATTGCCGGACTGCTCAGTGCTGACACACATCAACTACGCCTTCGGCAAAGTGAACGAGACCTACGACGGAGTGACCATCCAGCATCCTGAGCGTCTGCGACAATTGGTTGAACTGAAGAAAAACCACGAGATTTACATCGTGCTCAGCATCGGTGGCTGGACTGCAGGCGGATTCAGCGAGATGGCCTCAACGCACAAGCGCCGCAAAGCGTTTGCCAACGACTGCAAGCGCATCGTCAAAGAATATGGCCTCGACGGCATTGACATCGACTGGGAATATCCCAGCTGCAGCGAAGCGGGCATATCGTCGTCACCCGATGACATTGACAATTTCACGTTGCTCATGAAAGAACTGCGCAAGACATTGGGCAAGGAATACTTGCTGTCATGTGCCACGGTTGCCGATGCCAAATTCGTCGATTTCAAGGCGATAGAGCCTTATGTCGATTTGGTGAACATCATGATGTATGACGTTGGCAACCCACCCTATCATCACGCGTCGCTCTATCGCAGCGATATGTCAGGCCGAGTGACGGCCGAGGAAGCGTTGCAAGCGCATCTTGACGCTGGAATGCCTATCAATAAACTGGTGTTGGGAGTGCCTTTTTACGGCCGTTCTGTGAAAGGATTCGGTGACACGGCCTACGGAGCCCTGGCCAAGCGCTCCGACGTTGTCCGCATGTGGGACGATGTCGCCAAGGTGCCCTATCTGGTCAGGGACGGTGAATTTGTATGCACCTATGAAGATGCAGAATCACTCGGTTGGAAATGCCGTTTCATCAAAGAGAAAGGCATGCGCGGGGCGATGTATTGGGAATACCGTTGCGATGACGAGATCGGGACGCTGCGCAATGCTGTATGGAACGGAATCATGGGGCAGTAACACTCCATTCGACGAAGTCCAAGAGGGAACTCACTCAAGCGCAATCTTCACGTCTTGCCAACGGGAGTTATGAAGTATTTCCGGGCTTTGGCCCCAAAAGGCAGGGGCAGCCAAGGCATCATTTGTCAACCAATAACGCAGCCAAGCGGTCATGTAGGCATCACCTTGATGGAGGACATAGCGGTGCTCTATGCCCTTAAGGCGCCCCATCAACATCGGTGTTGAGGGCGGCAGTTCCTTTGCCAAGCGTTCCAATGAGGCAAGAGGCGATATCTGTCGTTCAATCCACCATGTGCCGGCAGTCAACATGGTAGGAACATGAATGCCACTCATGGAATAGCGCCAACGCAACCTTCGGGCCAGGTTTGCCTGTGGGCAACTGGCAGCATACAACACCCGGAAACGTTCATCGGCCGACGCAGCATTGATGGCACCCATGGCGCCTTGGGAATGGCCGACGACACCCAATCTATGGGGGTCGATACGATGAAACAGCGGACTGTTACTGTCGTCATTGTGATGAAGAGCAATGTCAAGAGAGGCTAATGCCGAGCGACCATCCCATGCGCTGGTGTCATCATTGCCGATGACAATGAATTCCCAAGAGGCCAAGTGCTTGAACACGGGAGTGTAGTCCAGCGCCTTCAGTCCGGTTCCATTGACCATCACCACCAGAGGGAATGTTTGTTCTTGAGGACCGTCTGGGATAAAGACATGGGTTCCCTCAATGGTTTGAGTGGTTACCGCATAAGGCCCATAGGCATGATATTTCTGTTCAACGGGGCAGGCATACTGTTTGCGGTTGTATGAAGGATAGACCGAAGGTAATACCTTGCAATGGACTCGTGTTCCCCATCGCAGCAACCGTTCCCCTATTCTCCACAGCAGATCCATTTCCTATAAGGTCAATCAAATAGCAGGGCAAAAGTAATGTTTTTTGCCGGAATACGGGAGATAAAGTGTTTTTTTAAGGCAAGTAGTTGTGAAAACGCACTTTTTATCCTACTTTTGCAGTCAAACCACTAAAACAGAATCAAAATGGAAAGTAACGCTACTGCTGTTAGACTGTATTCATTGGGTTGGCGCGAGGTGCGCACCTATATGTTCGCGTTGTTGTTTGTTGTCGGTAACATCGTGTTGCCGCAGTTGTGCCACCTGTTCCCGCAGGGTGGTCTCATCCTGTTGCCCATCTATTTTTTCACACTGATTGCAGCATATAAATTCGGATTCCGTGTGGGTCTGCTGACGGCAGTGTTGTCACCACTGGTGAACTCCGCACTGTTCGGCATGCCTCCCGCTGCAGCCCTGCCCATCATCATAATTAAGGGCGTCTTGCTCGCCGGTGCCGCCGCTTGGATGGCCAATAAGAGCAAGGGTGCTTCACTACTAGCTCTCATTGCGGTTGTGTTGGGCTATCAATTTGTGGGCGGCATCGTTGAATGGGCCATGACCGGCAGTCTTGCAAGCGCAATACAGGACTGGAAACTTGGCTGGCCCGGCATGCTGTTGCAAGCCATTGGCGGATGGCTGGTAATCAACCACTTGCTGCGCAAGTAACTAGATGAAATGAAGAAGTTCTTATCTTTTTACTGGATGAGTGTGGACTATGGGTTGTCACGGTTAGCCACAGTGATTGCTAAACCCTTTTTGAGTCTGTTCTCAAACGTCTCACCTGCATTCAGGGAAAGGGCCAATGCCTATGACTACAGGTCATCCGACAGGCCAAATCAACGCAATGACAGTGCACGAGTTTACAGTCTCGCTTTTGCATTACCGGGACTGTCCTTATTCTCGCTCATCATGATTCTTGGCGCACTCTTTAACGTGCCGATGAAAATCTATCACCTGGTTATCATCCTCGCACTGATTATTTTTGGTGTCTGTGCATGCATCAAGACAGTGGCGAAAAACGCAGACAGTCACAAACAGGAGTTCCAACAACTGAGCGACTCACAAAAGAGGAAATGGACAATACTGTCTTGTCTGTTCGTCTTGACATGCATCATCCTGCCTTTCATCATGTTAGTTGTGTAGGCGCCCATCTTGTTGACAAGTGGGTCTTGATGAGAATCACATCAAACGTTAATTGCAAAGAGCGATGATGCCGGATTAGTGAAACGTTCGCTAAGGGTCAAAACCGCAATCAGGATAATGGTAACAATGATATAGAGTATAATTAAGTTGACTGTTGCCACGATGGTCTTCCATAGAGCGCGTTTCCAAGTAACACCATAGAGTTGATGGAAATCATAGGTCAACACCAGAGGTGCGGGTATCAGCCCCACCATGTAGGGGAACAAGGAATAATGATCTAAAATGCTCCAGGTCAATATCATACTCACAAAGGCCAGAATATGGAACTGACAGTTGATATAGATCTGTGAGAAGAATGTCTCCACGAGATTAAAATCACTGACTTTGCGGAATGCCGCTTTTACTGCCAGCACAACCAAGATGTTCTGAACAATGATGCTATACAGCATGTGATCATTCAGGAAATTCAGAACACGATCCACCTGAGAAATCAAAAAAGCAGTCGTTTCAGATATCTTACCGCCCAACGATTCGATGATTCCTTGAGCAAAAGACTTGGTTTCTTCAGGAGGGACTGATACGGTTTGCCTTATCACCCACATCATGAAAATCAATATAACGGTCCAAACCGCGAGCATCTTGAAAGGCGGAAAATAGGACAAATGATGTCCGCGCAGATAATCTCGGATCATGTATCCCGGCCTCCAAAACAAGTCACGGATCGTGCGGAACATGGGACGATTGCCCAATCCCCAAATATCCATGAAGTTCAGGAAGAGTAATTTCCAGTTGAAACGGTGCCACCGTTGAGGCATACTGCACTTGGGGCAATAAGCTCCAGTGTACTCAGTGCCACAATGCTTGCACACACATGGAGCAGCATCACGCACCACTATGGCAGGAGTATCGTTCTTCTGACGGTGCTCAATGCGCAAAACCCAGGCGCGGAACTTGCGGTACCACGTGTTTTTTTGCACAGGCTTGCGTTTCGGTTGCTGCTTTAAAGCCACAAGTTTTTGTTTTTTCCGGGATTTTTTGGACTGTTTCATGCCCACAAAGGTATAACAAATCCCGCAATGACACTGATGTCATTGCGGGATTTTAATGGATTTATGCTCTTTTAGAACATCTTGTCGGGATAGACACCGTTGTCATGCAGCTCGGCAAACTTGTCCACCACACCCTGACGGTCGGCTGCGTAGGTAACGCCAAACCACTTGCTCTCGGTTGTGAGGACCTTGACTTGAGCCGTTCCGTTGTTCACCATCTCGTTGACAACCGTGGGGATGAAGAATTCAGCCTTGGGTTTGTCAATGCTCTCCTTGAGGAAATCAACAAAAGCAGCCTCGCTGTGCTTGAAATAATCAGGGGTAAAGCCCCAGAAGTTCATCGACACCGGGGTATCGAATGCCAGGTGTTGCACATCACCGTTCTCGTCGGTGAAAGCGATATTGTGGTCCGCATCATAACCGATGCTCGTACGCTCCACCACACCTGTGAGCAAGCCATCGCGGGTCTCGCAAACACCGCGGGCCACAGTGCCGCTCTCACTCATGGTGTTGCCCACCTTAAAGCCCACCATGCTATAGTGGCCCTTGCTGTCCTCGGGCAGTGACGACAATTCCTCGGCCATCACCTCAAAGCTGTTGCGGCCATAGTAATCATCGGCATTGATGATAGCAAACGGCTCACGGATAACATTCTTGCCCATCAGCAAAGCATGGTTGGTTCCCCAAGGCTTCACTCGCTCTTCAGGGCACGTAAAGCCCTCAGGCAGGTCATTCAGTCCCTGGAATACGAGCTCCACTGGGATGTGTCCTTCATATTTAGATAAAATCTTCTCACGGAAGTCGGCCTCGAAGTCCTTGCGAATCACAAAAACCACCTTGCCGAATCCGCTATGGATGGCATCGTAAATCGAATAATCCATGATGGTCTCACCATGAGGGCCAAGACCGTCGAGCTGCTTGAGGCCTCCATAACGGCTTCCCATGCCAGCAGCGAGCACAAATAATGTTGGTTTCATTTTTCAGTTTTCTGTTATCAGATGGTTTTAAAGTCAAAAATGATGGTGCGGCGATATTCCTCTTCGGGACGCAATACCGGTGACTTGAAATTGTCGTGGTTGGGTGCATCGGGCATGCCTTGGCACTCGATAGCGACACCGTCATAATCGTGGTATGCTTTACCGCTCTTGCTCAAGGGGCAGCCTTCCAGCCAGTTGCCGGTATAGACTTGGGCGGCGGGCTGGTCGGTACTGATTTCCACCTTGCGGCCCGATTCCTTGTCACACAACACGGCTGCCAAGTGCAGGTCATCGTCTTCATAGCCATCGATGATCCAGCAATTATCGTAGCCCTTACCGTAGTTCAAAGCGGTGAAGTCCTGTTTGATGTCACGGCCAACCACCTTAGGTTGGGTGAAGTCCATCGGAGTGCCTTCGACTGTTGCCATCTCTCCGGTTGGAATGAGGTCCTCATCGGTCACCAGATAGCGCGAGCAGTTGAGTTGCAGCACTTGGTTAAGCGCTGTCCCCTCCTTGTCTTCGCCAGCCATGTTAAAATAGGTGTGATTGGTCAAGTTCAGAACCGTGGGGGCATCGGTTACAGCACCCAACTCGCACTTGAGCACATTATCATCGCTCCAAGTGTAGGCCACGCGAACATTGAGGCAACCAGGATAGTTCTCGTCGCCGTCAGGGCTCTCGAGCGTGAAGACTACGGTATCACCCTCCATCTCACACTCCCAAATCTTGTTCTGGAAGCCCACATTGCCGCCATGCAGGTGGTGTTTGTCCTGATGATTGCAGTTCAGCTGATAAGCCTTTCCATCAAGTACAAAATGTCCTTTGCAGATGCGGTTGGCAAAACGTCCGGGCACTTTGCCGGCACAGGGGCCATCAAAGAAGTAGTCGTTTAAATCCTTATAACCAAGCACCACATCAGCCATGTTGCCATCACGGTCGGGGACCTTGATTTCAAGGATGCCTGCGCCAAGCGACGAAAGTTTCACGCTAGCACCACTGGCGTTGATGAGTTCGTAGGTGGTGATTTCACCACGATCGGTCTCGTGGGTGTCAATTCGGATGCTTTTCATATCAATTCTCCTCTTTGTGGGCACCGTCACTGATGATGACATTAATCACCTCGGGCTCGTGTCCATATTTCTTGTTGAATTTCTCCTTGGCCGTGGCGATGAAATTGTCATAGCGGTCTTCCTTCACCAGGTTGATGGTGCAACCGCCAAAGCCACCGCCCATGATGCGTGAACCGGTCACGCCACACTCACGGGCTACGTCGTTGAGATAATCCAATTCCTCGCAGCTCACCTCGTAGTCACGCGACAGGCCATCGTGGGTTTCATACATGCAGCGGCCCACGGTTTCGTAGTCTCCACGCTCCAACGCGTCGCACACGTCGAGCACACGCTGTTTCTCACCGATGACAAAGCGGGCACGGCGATAGTCCTCGTCGCTCACCTGGTCACGAACATCGGCAAGCATGGTATAGGTCGCATCACGCAGCGTTTCCAGACCCAGCTTGGCTGCAACACGCTCGCATGACTCACGGCGCTTGTTATAGGGCGAGTCAACGAGTTCGTGCTTCACCTTGCTGTTGAGCAGCACGAGTTTGTAGCCCTCGGGATGGAAGGGGAAGTATTCATGCTCCAGCGAGCGGCAGTCGAGGCGCATCAGGCAATCCTTCTTACCGAAAACACTGGCGAACTGGTCCATGATGCCACAATTCACACCACAATAGTTGTGCTCGGTGCTCTGACCGATTTTTGCCAACTCGAATTTGTCAATCTTGTTCTCGTTGAAGATATCATTGAGCGCAAAAGCAAAGCACGACTCCAACGCTGCCGATGAGGAAAGGCCGGCGCCAAGAGGCACATTACCCGCAAACACGGTATCAAAGCCCTTGACAACACCGCCGCGCTTGATGGTCTCACGGCACACGCCGAAGATGTAGCGTGCCCACTGCTCCTGAGGGGCATCCTCCTCGTTAAGGCCAAACTCGCAATAGGCATCCATGTCCATACTGTAAACGCGCACCTTGTCGGTGCCGTTGATGTTGATTTCGGCCATGATATACTTGTCGATGGCACCAGGGAAGACGAAGCCTCCGTTATAGTCGGTGTGCTCACCGATGAGATTGATGCGGCCAGCCGACGAATAGATGACGCCATCGGTGCCGAAGCGCTGTTTGAACTGATTTTTAATCTTCTCTTTCATTGTAACTTATATTTAGAATGTTATTTTCAATCTGTTTGGAATGCTGCGACTGGGGTACACGGCCAATCGCAACCTCACTGGGAATCTACCGGACTGGCAATTCCTGACCCAATAGTTCGGAACAAGAACAAACTACTTGATATAGACGTTGTTCGTATCGTTGATGATTCGTTCCAAGTTATCGAAGTTGATGTGACCGTTGATGACAACCATCGCATCGGTCGACACACTGGCATTAGCGAGAACGATTTCGCTGACGTACTGGCCATCACGACGAACAAGCACCGTCAGATTGTCACGGCCGCTCTGATTGGTCACGATTTCCTCATAGTAGTGTGCCCTGTAAAGGTTCTGGATGTGCTTGCGGAACTTATCGCGCACGTTACCGCTACACTTGCTCAAATCCAGCACTTGCACCGAAGTGATGCCTAAGCTTGCGTCCGCCAAGGTTGGCGATATCAGGCGTCCAAGGCCCAACAGGCCACTTCCCACGTTGACATACTGCGCATGCCTGGCGTCGCGCATGTCGTCAATGATATCATCGGCATTGCGGGCCAACGTTCCGCACGACATCACCACCAGCGACAGCAGCAACATCATCACTGTTCTCATTGTCTTGTTCATTGGAATTCCTTTCATTAAAGATAATAGTATTTGATGACAAAAGTATGAAAAAATGTGCGATGCCGCTCACATTCTTTTCTTAAAATTCCCAAAAAGATAATATTATCTATACTTTTTTCAACAAAAGCCATAAAAATGGCAGGTCTATACCCACTAATACACGAGCGTGTGAAACACTTTGGCGACCATTTGTCATTCAAGCGACGTTTTTTGTGGCAAATTATCAGCAATATGGAAAATATTTTGTACCTTTGCAGCCTGTTTTTAAAGGAACTAACAAAATCATAAATAATTCATACAGACATGGCTAAGATCAATGATTTTAATTTTGCCGGACACAAGGCAATCGTACGTGTGGACTTCAATGTTCCACTGAATGACAAAGGCGAAATCACCGACGACACCCGCATTCGCGGCGCGGTTCCCACATTAAAGAAAATCCTTGCCGACGGTGGTGCTCTCATCATCATGTCGCACATGGGCAAGCCCAAGGGCAAAATCAACCACAAGCTCTCGTTGAGCCAAATCACAAGTGCTGTGGCTGCTGCTCTGGAGAGGCCCGTGAAGTTCGCTCAGGACAGTGCCGACGCTAAGAGTCAGGCCGATGCCCTCATGCCGGGCGAGGTGCTGTTGCTCGAGAACCTGCGCTTCCATCCCGAGGAGGAAGGCAAGCCCGTGGGCATCGAGAAAGACGATCCCAACTATGACGCTGCCAAGAAGGAGATGAAGGCCCGTCAGACCGAGTTCGCCAAGACGCTCGCCAGCTATGCTGACGTTTATGTGAACGACGCTTTCGGTACCGCTCACCGTCGTCACGCATCCACCGCTGTCATCGCCGACTTCTTCGATAATGACCACAAGATGCTTGGCTTCCTTATGGAGAAAGAGGTGACCGCTATCGACAATGTGATGAAGAACGCTCAGCACCCCTTCACCGCCATCATCGGCGGCAGCAAGGTATCCAGCAAGCTTTCGGTTATCAAGAACCTGCTCGACAAGGTGGACAACCTCATCATCGGCGGCGGCATGGGCTTTACCTTCGTTAAGGCTCAAGGCGGTCACATCGGTGACTCGCTGCACGAGAACGACCTGATGCCCGAGGCACTCAACGTCATCGCCGCAGCCAAGGAGAAAGGCGTTAATCTGAGCCTGTCGGTGGCTACTGTTGCCGGCGACCGCTTTGACAACGACGCCAATCGCCAGACTGTTGATATCTTCAACATCCCCGATGGTTGGGAGGGCATGGATGCCAGCGAGGCATCGCTCGCCAACTGGAAGGAGATCATCCTCGCCAGCAAGACCATCCTGTGGAACGGTCCCGTTGGCGTGTTTGAGTTTGAGAACTTCGCTCACGGCACTGGCGAAATTGCCAAGTATGTTGCCGAGGCAACCCAGAACGGCGCCTACTCACTCGTGGGCGGCGGCGACTCGGTGGCTGCAGTGAACAAGTTTGGCCTGGCCGACCAGGTTTCGTACGTCTCGACTGGCGGCGGTGCCATGCTCGAGGCCATCGAGGGCAAGACCCTGCCTGGCGTGGCAGCCATCCTGGGCGAGTAATCCCCCACACTGTCACAAGACATCAGACAACCTGGACATCCCTTGACGACATGATTGTCAGCAAGGCGTCCAGGTTGCCTTTTTACTCGTGTACGCTCAATTCAAGTCACGCTGTCCTCTGTTATTTTTCCATAAATTGGCAGCGGGTTTTGACCGTGTTCCAAGGGAATTTTGTACCTTTGGCACCCGATTTGCGTTCTACACATTTGTTGAATGCCAAACAAGAACATGACATGATTGATTTTTTAGACAATATAGATAATGACATGAGTGATGGCGGCGCACGTGTGCTGCCCATCATCACCGAGATACACGAAGTGGGCGACGATACTGTCATCCAGAACAATAAGGCCGACGACATCCCCATATTGCCGTTGCGCAACATGGTGTTGTTCCCCGCGATGACCATGCCCGTTTCGGTGGGTCGTGAGAAGTCGATGCGACTCATAAAGGAAGCCGAGGAGACGCATGCCCCAATTGCTGTCATCTGCCAATATGACAGTCACATCGAGGACCCGATGGAGCGCGACCTGTACCGTTTTGGCACAATCGCCAACATCGTCAAGGTGCTCGAGTTGCCCGACGGTTCCACCAATGTCATCCTCCAAGGCCGTTCGGCCTGCCAGTTGGGCCATGTGGCTCAGGTGGTGCCCTATCTGCGCGGCTCGGTGACACTGGTCGAGGACAAGATGCCGCTGGCAGGAGACAAAGAGTTTGAAGTGCTGATGCAGTCCATCGCTGAGGTGACGCTGCGCATGCTGCGCAACATGGGCAACAATGGCCGTGAACTGGCTTTCGCGATGAAGAACATCGACAGTCCCATGTATCTGATGAACTTCCTCGCCACCAACATCGCCTTTGACCCGGACCAAAAGCAGCACATGCTCGAGGAGCGCGACATCAAGAAACGCGGTTACTTGCTCTACTCGTTGCTCACACGCGAGGAACAGTTGGTAGAAATCAAGGCCAACATCCAGTCCCGCACGCGTGAAGAACTCTCACAGCAGCAACGTGACCACTTCCTGCAGCAACAGATTCGCACCATCCAGGAAGAGTTGGGCACCGATGTCGATGACATCGAGGAACTGCACGAGCGTGGCACCAAGATGAAGTGGAACGAGAACGTCCAGAAGCAGTTCGACAAGGAACTACGCAAACTGGAGCGTCTCAACCCGCAAACGCCCGATTACTCGGTGCAGTATGCCTATCTCGACAACATGCTCAACCTGCCGTGGGACACCTACACCGAGGACAATTTCGACCTAAAGAAGGTTGAGGACAAACTCAACGCCGACCATTACGGTTTGGAGAAGGTCAAAGACCGCATACTGGAACACCTCTCGGTGCTGAAGTTGCGTGGCGACCTAAAAGCGCCCATCCTGTGTCTGTACGGTCCTCCCGGTGTGGGCAAGACATCATTGGGCAAGTCCATTGCTGATGCCTTGCACCGTGAGTATGCCCGCATTTCTTTGGGCGGCTTGCACGACGAGGCCGAGATACGCGGTCACCGCCGCACCTACATCGGCGCTATGCCCGGCCGCATCATTGCCGCGCTGGCCAAGTGCGGCAGCAACAACCCTGTCATTGTGCTCGACGAGATCGACAAGGTTGGTCAGGACTTCAAGGGAGACCCGTCATCGGCGCTACTCGAGGTATTGGATCCTGAGCAGAACGGCCATTTCCACGACAATTACCTGGACGTGGACTATGACCTGTCCAAAATCCTGTTCATCGCTACCGCCAACAGTCTGGCGACCGTGAGCCGTCCCCTGTTGGACCGCATGGAGGTCATTGAAATCAACGGCTACATCCCTGAGGAGAAACTCGAGATTGCCAAGCGCCACCTCATCCCCAAGGAGCTCGAGAACAACGGTTTCAAGAAGAACGAAATCAAATTCGGCAAGCAGGTGATTCTCAAAATTATCGAGGACTACACCCGCGAGAGCGGCGTGCGTCAACTGGAGAAGAAGATTGCTACCGTATTGCGCCGAGTGGCACGTCGCAAAGCCAGTGGTGACCCCTATCCCACCAGCATCAAAATCGAGGACCTGAAGGAGTACCTGGGTGCTCCCGACTATAGCCGTGACAAGTATGAAGGCAATGAGTTTGCCGGTGTTGTGACGGGTCTGGCTTGGACGGCCGTGGGTGGTGAGATTCTGTTTGTGGAGTCATCGCTAGCACGCGGCAAGGGCGAGAAACTGACCCTGACAGGCAATTTAGGCGACGTGATGAAGGAGTCGGCAGTGATCGCGCTTCAATACCTGCGCTCACACTGCTCGTTGTTAGGCATCGACCCCGACTTGTTCGACAAATACAACGTCCACATCCATGTGCCTGAGGGTGCCATTCCCAAAGACGGCCCGTCGGCAGGTGTGACAATGGTGACTTCGCTCGCTTCATCGTTCACCCAACGCATGGTCAAGGACCATCTGGCGATGACCGGTGAAATCACCCTGCGCGGCAAGGTGCTGCCTGTTGGCGGTATCAAAGAGAAAATCCTCGCTGCCAAACGTGCAGGCATCAAGGACATCATCCTGTGCAAGGATAACCGCAAAGACATTGAGGAAATCAACGAGATGTACCTGAATGGTCTGACCTTCCACTACGTCAACACCATCAAGGACGTGCTCGACCTGGCATTGCTGGACGAGAAGGTCAAGGACGCCATCGAGCTTTAATACACAACAACGAATCACGCGAATCATACGAAAGCCATTCAGTATGGCCAATTCGTATGATTCGCGTGATTCTTAATCAGTTCACTCGGGATAAACGAGGTTTTCGGGCTGGATGTTCTGCAGAACTTCGATGTAATACTTGCGGGCCTCCCAACGGGCCATGGGCAGGTTGTTGAGCATGTAGTTGCCGCAGTCGTGGGCATTGGCTCCGGGGATATCGCCGTCAAAGTCGGCAATCCATTGGAAGAGTTCCTGCATCAGCGCGACGATGTCACGGCTCTCAAGGTCGCCCTTGAGCAGCAGATAATTACCTGTGCAGCAGCCCATCGGACCCCAATAGACCACCTTGTCGCCCCACTCCTTGTTGTTGCGAAGCCAAGTCGCCGCCAGATGTTCGATGGTGTGAATCGCACTCTGGCTGATAGCTGGCTCACGGTTGGGCAACTTCATGCGGATGTCGAATGTAGTCACCACGTCACCACCGGTGAGATAGTCCTTACGCGAGACATAGATGCCACGCAGCAGCTTGGTGTGGTCAATTTTGAAACTTGCAATCTTTTCCATATCTTTTCAACAACGGATTAATCTGAGACATCTTATTAAATATAGCCCAATACCTACAGGCTCTTGATGATGTCTTTCAACAGCATGAAGGTTTCCTGAGGCGCAGCGGTCCAGAAGTCAAGGTACTGGCGCGTATTGTCGTGGCTGGCACCTGGTGAGTCACTGATGACACGCAAAGCCAGGAACGGCACTTTACTCACGTGACACACTTGGGCGATGGCACCCGACTCCATGTCGACAGCCAACGCTTCGGGGAAAATGCCCTTGATGCGATTCACGGCGTCCATGGTGTCGATAAACTGGTCGCCCGAACAGATAAGGCCTTTGTGGATACCTTCGTGAGCCGGGATCAAATCAAGCAAACGCTGTGCTCCCTCGAAGTAGAGAGGCAAACCTTGCACCTGGCCAAGCTCGCTCTCGGGACCGCACCAAACGTCATGATAGGCCACACGAGCGCCCGCCACCACATCCATCACATTGACCGACTTGTCGGCACCGCCAGCAACGCCACTGTTGATGACAAAATCGGGCAGGAAGGCATTGACAAGTGTCAAAGCTCCCATGGCGGCATTGACCTTGCCGATTCCGCACTGCATGACCATCACATCATGCCGTCCCACTTTACCCCTGTAGAAGTCAAAGCCACTCATGCGGCTCTCCTCGCTATCCTGGAGCAATGGCAAGAGCAGATCCAGTTCCTTGCGCATTGCCACGATGATTCCTATTCTCATATCATTACAATATTTTTGCTGCAAAATTACACTATTTTTCTCTAATCATACTATTTTTGCGGCATGAAACAGTTAATTAATATCCTTCACAACGAGGGCTTGACCCTTGTGGTGAGAAGCAATGATGGCGAGATTCTCCGCTTCACACAGCGGGGAGTGAAAGACCTGTTGGTATTAGTTAGTGAGCGGCCTGAGGTGTTGCAAGGCGCCTGCATCGCCGACAAGGCAGTGGGCAAGGCGGCAGCTGCCTGCATGATCGTGGGTGGTGTGAAACAGGTCCATGCCGATGTGATGAGCCAACCCGCACTGGCTCTGCTACAACAACATGGCGTTGAAGCCGAGTATGGCACACTGGTGGATCACATCATCAACCGCACGGGGGACGACTGGTGCCCCATGGAGAAACTGAGCCGAGACGAAAACGACCCTGCCACTATCATCCAAAGAATCCAGAATTTCTTTGCGTCCCATTAAAAAACGCTGGAGTCGTGTGTTGAACTCCAGCGTCATTCCATTAAAACATCACTAATTGTAACTATAGCTGTGCCTCCAGGCGTCAGAAATCGGTCTCGTTTGCTATATAGACACTTGAGAACGCCGTTTTGTTACAGCAAAACGGCGTTTTAACAAATCTTTAACACAAGACTTTTCTAGAGCCTCACGCTAAGGTGCTAATCTTTATTGATTTCTAATCTGCAGGCAAGTGCAGCGAGTATACTAGAGTTCCGCTTCCTTGAGTTTCTCGGCATTCTCGGCAACGATGAGGTGGTCGATGCAGTCCTGGATGTCTCCGTCCATGAAGGCCGGCAAATTGTAGATGGTATAGCCGATGCGGTGGTCGGTGATGCGGCCCTGCGGATAGTTGTAGGTGCGGATTTTGGCCGAGCGGTCACCTGTCGAGACGAGGGTTTTGCGCCGTGAGGCGATGTCGTCCATGTACTTCTGATGCTCGTGGTCATAGATGAAAGTGCGCAATCGCGCCAAAGCACGCTCCTTGTTCTTGGGCTGGTCGCGGGTCTCGGTACACTCGATGAGAATTTCCTGTTGTTCACCCGTGTTGGGGTTGGTCCACATGTAGCGCAGGCGCACACCGCTGTTCACCTTGTTCACGTTCTGGCCGCCGGCACCGCCGCTGCGGAAGGTATCCCACTTGATCTCGCCCTCGTTGATGTGCACGTCAAACGGCTCAGCCTCGGGCAATACGGCCACACTGGCAGCACTGGTGTGCACACGGCCCTGAGTCTCGGTGACGGGCACACGCTGCACGCGGTGTACACCCGACTCATATTTCAAGGTGCCATAGACATTGTCGCCCGTAATACTGAACACCACTTCCTTGAAGCCACCCACAGCGCCCTCACTGCAAGAAGACATCTGCACGTTCCAGCCCTTGGTCTCGCAATAGCGGGTGTACATGCGCGCCAGGTCGCCAGCGAACAACGCTGCCTCGTCACCGCCCGTGCCGCCACGGATTTCCAGCACCACGTTTTTGCTGTCCTCAGGATCCTCGGGAATGAGCAAGAGCTTGATTTCCTCTTCCATTTTGGGCACCTCGGCTTGATTAGCGTCGATTTCCTCACGTGCCATTGCCCGCAAGTCCTCGTCGCTCTCGGTGTCGAGGACGGATTTGGCCTGCTCAATGTCATCCAGGAGTTTGCGGTAGCGATTGGTCGCAGCCAGCAGGGTTTCCAGGCTCTTGTATTCCTTGGTGAGCTTGACGTAGCGCCGCTGATCGGCAATGACGTTGGGGTCAGTTATTAGCGTGCCGATTTCCTCAAATCGGGCATCGATGCCGTCAAGGCGTTGTAGTAATGCGTTTTCTGCCATAGTGTTTTCTGAATTTGGCTGCAAAGGTAGTAAAAATGTTGTCAGTTTTCAGTTGTCAGCAGTTAGTTTTTAGTTGGCTGACGCATTCTCTCGGGATGGCGGTTGAGATATTCCTGGATGCGCTTGGCAAACTTCTTATCCTTTTTGTTGTTTGGGTCGGGCGTGTATTCCATGTATTCGGGAATGTCCTTGCCCAAGTCATTCACGAGATGCGCTTTCGTTGGCGAGACGACAACCATCAGCGAGTCGTAGAGCGCATGGGTGTTGGCATCATAGGTAGCCATGGTCAAGGTATCGCCGCTGGCGCTCACCTTCTGGTAATAGCGACTGGAGATGCCGAACTTGTCGAAGCGTTCGTCGAAGTTGATGCGGTAATTCTTGGGAGAGCAGTGGCTGACGGTATAAACCGGGACTGACGGAGCACCGTTTTTATAGACGCCACCAATCCAACGGGCATAGGCGTGCTCGTGTCCTTGCAGGACCAAGTCAACACCGTACTGACGCACAAGATCGTCGAACATCCATTGCTGCACCAGGTTGTTGTTGCCCTTGATGGAATAGAGCGGATGATGCAAAATGAGAATTTTCCACTTGGCCTCACTCTGTTGCAGTTGCTCTTCAAGCCACTTGCGCTGAGCCCACAGGTAGAAAAACTCGCGGTTGCTGTCCAGCACAAAGAACTGTGCATTGCCATACTTCAAAGTATAAACCATGTTGTCATCCACCTTGGAGTCGAGGAAATAGGAAAAGACTAGCGGGAAACGGCGTTCCAGGCGTTGGATAACACCCTTGAAATAGTCATGGTTTCCTGTCACGTTGAGGATGGGTAAAGATTGCCCGATGCTGTCGAGTGTGCGGAAGGTCTCTGCCCAATATTGGTTGGCGGGGCGCTCAATTAAGTCACCGCCACAGACAAGGAACTCGACCTGGGGTTGATGAGCCCAGGCCTCCATGAGCAATCGGTTAGCGATACCGCCGATGGTGTCCTGCACGTCGCCCACAAAGAGGAAAGAGAACTTGTCGCGTCCAGATGCGTAGGTCTGGGAATCATACCACTGCGACGATTTTTCGGCCACACCAAGACTTGGACCCACGACAACGCGGTAACGGTAACTTGCATCAGGTTTCAACTGGCGCAGACGTGCCACGTAGTATGCCGCCTTGCCCTTGCGGGACTCGAACACCTCGCCCTTAGCCTCTACTTGGGTGGTGTCAGTGCCACACACCAATTCCACCCACGAAGGCTGCAACACCGTGTCGCACTGCCAACTGACATTGCGGGACAGCTCGTCCTCGTCACCAAAGGTGAGTAACACATGGCCCGGCGCATGAAGCGGCTCTACAGCCAGCTCCTCGGGATTGCCGAACCACACATTCCAGCGCATCGCCACCCATGTTGCCAAAGCAGCAATGAGTACCAAAGCCACCAAACGCCTGATATTTTTACGTCTAATCTTCATTTTATGGTGCAAAAATACTACTTTTGTCAGACAAAATGCAATTAATCGATGAAAGAAAGGTTTTCATTTTTCAATAAGCCCTTTCCCGCATTGTTGTGGGACTTGTTTGTAGTGTATTGTGCCTATAGTCTGTGCCGCCTGATATTCCTGGCAAGCAACTGGTCGCTGTATGCAGGCACACTGACCTTCGGGCACGGGCTAGAGTTGTTCGGGGCAGGACTGATGTTCGACACACCCGCCATCCTCTACACCAATGCCATTATCATGCTCATGTTCCTGCTGCCGTTGCACTGGAAGGAATGCCCTGGGTTTTATCGGGTAGCCAGGTGGATTTACACCATTGTCAACAGCATCGCGGTGTATATGAACTTGATGGACTGCGTCTATTTCCCATTCACGGGCAAACGCACCACAGCCTCGGTATTTGCTGAATTCAGCAACGAGGGCACGGGCGAGATGCTGAAGATCTTTGGCGGACAATTTCTCAGTCACTGGTACCTTGTACTGCTGGCAGGATTGGTGACCTGGGCATTTTGGAAGTTGTTCCGCCCCATTCCCAAACGGGTGACCCGCCCGGCACATCTGCGGGGCTACTATGTCTTGCAGGTGCTCACGATGCTGTTGGGCATCCCGTTGTGCATCGGTGCCATCCGTGGCGGCTTCACCACGGCGACGCGTCCCATCACCATCAGCAATGCCAATCAGTTTGTCAACCGCCCCGTTGAAACGGGCATCGTGCTGAACACGCCGTTTTCCATCTTCCGCACCTTGAAGAAGACGCCTTTTGTGGTTCCAAACTACATGAGTGATGAGGAAGCTCAGGCGCTCTATACCCCACTCCACCAGCCATCCGACAGCATGGCCTTCATGCCACGCAATGTCGTGGTGTTCATTCTTGAGAGTTACAGCAAGCAGCATATCGGATTCTATAACAAGACCTTGAGGAACGGGACCTATCAAGGCTTCACGCCTTTCCTGGACTCGTTGATCTCACAGGGTGCAATGACCTTCAAGTACTCCTACGCCAACGGGCGAAAGAGCATCGAGGGAATGCCGTCGGTGCTGTCATCACTGCCCAACTTTGTCGAGCCGCTGTTCCTGACACCAGCCTCGCTCAACGCCATGTCGGGTCTGGCTAGGGAACTGGGCGAGAACAAAGGCTACACCACCGCCTTTTTCCATGGAGCGCAAAACAGTTCCATGGGATTCCATGCCTTCGCCCGCGCAACAGGCTTCAAAAATTATTATGGCCGTGACGAGTACAATGCTGATCCCAATTTTGATGGTGATAAGGACTTTGACGGCATTTGGGCAATTTGGGATGAGGAGTTTTTCCAATTCTATGCCGAGCAGATGAGCCAGATGAAGGAGCCATTCATGACTGCCCTGTTCAGCGCCAGCAGCCATGACCCGTTTGTCGTGCCCGAGAAGTACAAAGGTCGTTTCCCGCAAGGCGAACGCCCGCTGCAAGAGGTCATTGCCTACACCGACTATGCCTTGAAACGTTTCTTCGAGACAGCAAGCCAACAGCCATGGTTCAAGAACACATTATTTATTATTACTGCCGACCATGTGAGTCAACAGATTGACCCGTTCTACTGCACCACTTTGGGCAACTATTGCGTGCCCATCATCCTGTACGCTCCCGGCGACCCGTCTCTGCACGGCTATGACGAGGAACGCGTGGTGGAACAAATCGACATCATGCCCACCGTTCTGAGCTACCTGCACTATGACAGGCCTTATATCGCCTTCGGTTGCAACATGTTGAGTGGGAACAACGACGACGGTTTCGCCCTGCACTGGCTGCCCGAGTCCAGCAGCTACGAGTACGTTTGGGGGGATTATGCCCTTGAATTTGACGGCAAGGACGTCACTGCAGCCTATGCTTTCCGCACCGACTCCACGTTCTCAAATAATGTGCTGAAAACGATGCCAATCGACACAAGAGTCCGCATGGAGCGACACATGAAGTCCATCATCCAGCAGTACATGCAACGCATGACGACCGACAATCTGGTCATCAAACGTCAATAACAAAGAGACAAGGAGGGGGTCAAGGACACATCAAGGCTGTCACGAGCGTGAGATGGTGAGGCAAAGAGCCATCGGTACTCCATTCAAGTTCTATACCCAGCAGGTCACGGGTCATGGCGACAATGTCAAAACCCACTGACTCCAACGAGTGGCGCATCATTTCGGGATGTCGGCAAGGCTTGCCCTCGGGACGTGTGCAACCCTCGGGACACAACACGCAGCGAAAAGTGAAGCAACGGCTACCGGGTGTTTCACGTTCCATCTCATAGATTCGCGGCAAAAGATCTTTCCAAACCTCCTCCATCGCCTCACGGCCCATTGCCGATGACTGTTCTGCAGTCGTGCAGGCAGCACGTGTCTGCTCATCAAATTCTATGACAGTACCCATCAGTAAAACTGTCTTGAAACCGTCACTGACCGTCCGGGCATCAAAATCAAAAGGTGGGCAACTCCATACCCTGCCATAAGATGGACATTGCTTGCAGAAAGCCTCGAAACGCTCCACATCACGATAACGGCGAATAAACTCGTCGGCGCCAATAGTGGCCTCTATGGTGGTCAAAGTATAGTTCATGTTTGCAAAGGTAAATAAAAATGTTTACCTTTGCAAACAAATTACAACAATTAATTCATTATGAGCACCAACAATAGCAATATTACACATGTCGTCTTTGATCTGGGTGGTGTGGTGTTCCGCCTCGATAAGATGGTCGCAATCAAGCGGTTTCAAGAAATCGGTGTGGCTAACGTGGAGCAGTTTCTCGATGACTATGCCCAAAAAGGCATCTTCGGTGACCTGGAGGAAGGCACACTCACGGCCGAGGAGTACCGCGACGAGTTGAGCCGCATCGTTGGCAAGCAGTTGACGATGGAGCAGTTGGAGTATGCTTGGACAGGCTATGCGGCCGAACTGTATCAGCGCAATTTTGATGCTCTGTTGCACCTGCGCCGCAAGGGGTTCCCGGTTGCCCTGCTATCCAATACCAACCCCTTCATGATGAGATGGGCACACAGCAGCGCCTTTGACGGCAACGGACACGGGCTGGACTACTACTTCGACCGCCTGTACCTGAGCTTCGAGATGCGCATGATGAAGCCGTCACCCGAGATTTTCCTTGCCATGATTGAGGGAGAACAGACTACCCCCGACAACATTCTCTTTATCGACGACAGCGCCCGCAACTGCCAGGCCGCTGCCGCATTGGGCATCCACATCCTCAACCCCGAAAACGGCGGCGACTGGCGCAGCGAAGTGTTCAGCTATCTGGGAGTGGACGTGATAGACTGAATGCCAGAACTGTATATTATGACAAGAAACAGGGAGGCCCAAAGGTCTCCCTGTTTCTTGCTATGATTGGATAATCAATCAGTTCTTTTTCTCTTCAACAGCGGGTGCAGGAGCTGCCTTGGTGGCATTGATGCTGTCCTGCTGGGCTTTGTAGGCCTTGGCAGCCTCGCTGTCGGGCTTCAGCCACGTGTCGAGCCACTTGAAGAACTCGCGTTGCCACAGAATGCTGTTCTGGGGCTTGAGAATCCAGTGATTCTCATCGGGGAAGAGCAGCAAGCGGGCGGGCAGGCCCTTGATCTTGGCAGCATTGAATGCCTGGCAAGCCTGAGTGAAGACAATGCGATAGTCAAGTTCACCAGCTGTGCACATGATGGGGGTATCCCAGTTCTGAACGTAGTTCTTGGGGTTAGCTTGAGTGTAAGAGCGCTGTGCAGTAGCATTGCTCTTATCCCAATACGGACCACCGAGATCCCACTGCACGAACCACATCTCCTCGGTCTCGAGATACTGAGCCTCGAGGTTGAAAATACCAGCGTGAGCAAGGAAGCAAGCGAAACGCTTGTTGTGGTTGCCGGCCAAGAAGTAAACCGAATAGCCACCATAGCTGGCGCCAACTGCACCGATGTGCTCGCCATCGATGTAGGGTTCCTTCTTCATGTAATCCACGGCGCTGAGGTAGTCGCGCATGTTCTGGCCACCATAGTCGCCACTGATCTGGGCATTCCACTCGGTGCCGAAGCCAGGCAGACCGCGACGGTTGGGCAGAATCACAATGTAGCCGTTGCTGGCCATGATGCGCATGTTCCAGCGATAGCTCCAGAACTGGCTAACAGGGGATTGGGGACCACCCTCGCAGAAGAGGATAGCGGGATACTTCTTGTTGGGATCGAAGTTAGGCGGGTAGCAAACCCATGTGGTCATCAGTTTGCCGTCGGTGGTGGGAATCATGCGTTTCTCGATGCCTATAGTGTCAACCTGGGCAAGCATTTCATCGTTCACGTGGGTGAGCTGAACCGGCTCCTTACCCATCTGCAAGCTGAAGATTTCGTTGGGTGTCTGATAGCTTTGACGGCAAGCGATAACGGTATCGTTTCCGACAAATGACATGCTGTTGAAATCACACACGCCCATGGCGATGGTGTCCACCTTCTGGGTAGCCACTTCCATGCGGAAGATGGGCTGAACACCCTGGAACGGGCAGATGAAATAGATGAACTTCTCATCGGGTGACCACGCGATGTCGTCCACGCTGTAGTCCCAATCAGCGGTCAAGTCCTTCTTGTTACCTGCGGCATCCATGAAGAAGATGCGGTTCTTGTCGGCCTCATATCCATTATGCTCCATCGAGAGCCAAGCCATCTCACCCTTGCTGTTGATGATGGGATAGGTGTCATAGCCCATCATGCCCTGAGTCAGGTTCTCGGCCTTTCCGGTCTCCAGGTCATACTTGTAGAGGTCGCTGTTGGTCGAGAAAGCGTAGTCCTTACCCGTTTTCTTACGGCAAACATACACAAGGCTCTTACTATCAGGAGTCCAAGCCAATGACTCGATGCCACCCCAAGGTTTCATCGGCGACTCGTAAGGCTCGCCCTCAAGCACGTCCTTCACGTTACCGGCCTTGCTGCCATCGAAGTCAGCGACAAAGGGGTGAGGAATGGTGGTCACCCACTCATCCCAGTGCTTGTACATCATGTCATCGTAGATTTTGCCTGTGGTCTTCTCCAGGTCGGGATACATGTCCTGGGCAGTCTGGCCATATTTCACCTGAGAAATCATGACAACGCGTTTCTCGTCAGGCGAGAAGATGAAGCCCTCGATGCCGTCCTCGACATCGCTCACGCAATTGCGGCCGCCACCGTCGGCGTTCATGGTCCACAGCTGGGGAGTCTTGCCATCACCTTCATCCTTATAGATGAAAGCTATCTTCTTTCCACCATCAATCCACACATAGTTACTCTCGCTATTGGGGGTATTGGTGAGCTGACGAGCATTCTGTCCGTCAACATCCATAACCCATAGATCGCAATTGCCCTTGTTGGTGGCGATGTCATAGTAGGTCACGCCATAAAGGACTTTCTTGCCATCGGGCGACACTTGCGGCCCACTCACACGGCCCAACTGATTGAGGAATTCAGGAGTGAACTCTTTCTTTTCCATCTTACCGGAAGTTTTCTCGGTATCAGGCTTTTGGCCTGGAGTAGTTTCCTGCTTGGAGCAGGTCGAAGAACTCAACAAGGCCAATACCGCAACCGACATTGCTGTTAACTTGATTAATTTCATAGTGTTGAACTGTTAATGATGTATTGTATAGTTAAATTGGTTTTCGGTCATTTCAACCCGCAAATATAAGCAATTCTTGACAACAAATAGCAATTATCCGGAAAAAATTATCAGGGTCTTATACAACCTGTAGATTACCGACAAATAACGAGTAACTCATCTGTATCCGGCATGAGGCAACCTTAAACAGTTGTTTCTTTCAAAAGCAACCAAAATCGGTTGCACCAGTACCGCAACCGCGAGCCAGACAACCAAAATCGGTTGTTTTGCTAAAAAACAATCAAAAATAGTTGTTTATTTCGGATTTATTGCTTATATTTGCAAACAAAAATCTTTATGATATGGAAATAAAAGCAGTCATCACAGGTGATATCGTCGGTTCCTCACAGATTCAGCCGGAATACAGGAAAACCTTATTGGAATGCTTGAACACGATGAAAAGCGAACTGCAGAGTGTATCACCGTTCAGCATGGAACTGTTCCGTGGAGACAGTTTCCAGTTGCTTGTTGACGATCCGACCCAAGCGGCAAAAATTGCTATCCTGTTGAGGGCAGGCCTCATCAACAAGACCCCCAACAGGGACAACGGGATGTGGGATGCCAAGATCTCGCTGGGTATCGGAGCGGTTGAGTTTCTGTCAGACAGCATCGTGACGTCCGATGGTGAAGCGTTCCAGTTCTCGGGCCGACAGCTCGACGGCATGGGCAAGCGCCGTCTTGCCGTCAAAACCCCATGGGAAGACGTGAACAAGGAGTTGGATGTGCTGACAGCCTTTGTCGATGACATCATCACGGGGTGGTCGAGTAAGCAAGCAGGCATGATTTACCTCATACTCAAAGCCGACACGCCCAAAAAAGAGGTGGCGGAATTTATCGGTACCTCAGTCCAAAACGTGCGCAACGTGCTTTCAACGGCAAAAGAAACACTGGTGAGGGCATATATTAATCGCTATAGCGAGATTATTGATCATAACCTTAAATAATTAGTGATGATGGACACGATACTGATTCTGCTCAAGTTGTTGTCGGCCCACATCATCGCTGACTTTTTCCTCCAATTCGACAGCCTATGTCAAGGTAAACATGAAAAGGGAGCCAAGGGCATCATCGCTCAAGCAATCCATGCGCTCATCCATGCCCTGTGTGCCTATCTGTTGCTTGCCGACTGGGGCCAATGGCTCATCCCCGTCGTGATTTTCGTTACCCACTTCATCATCGACACCGTCAAGATCAAGTGGCATGGCAACAACACTGTGGGATTCCTGATTGACCAGCTGGCACATGTCGCTGTTATTGTTGGCCTGTGGTGGAGCACCTATGCCGATCCCAGTTGCCTTCAGGAATGCCTTATAAACCCCATTCACAGTACCAAGTTTTGGGCGGTGCTCATCGGATATATGATGGTGCTCAAGCCCTCATCGTTGCTCATCGGCATGTTCATTAAGGGCTGGACGCCATCAAATATGCAGACCTTCGGAATGCCGAGCGCCGGCCGCTGGATCGGTTATATCGAGCGCGTCCTTATCGTGACATTTGTGCTGACAAATAACATTGCTGCTGTGGGATTCCTGATGGCAGCAAAATCCATCTTCCGCTTCGGAGACCTGAACAAGGCGCGGGAAGTCAAAATCACCGAATATGTCTTGTTGGGCACTCTGGCCAGTTTCACGATTGCGTTGTTGGCAGGCTTTGCCATCTATCTGTTTATACATTAACCAATTATACCAAAACTATGAAAAAAGCCATCAATACACTGATATTTCTTGCTGCCAGCTTTTCTATCATGGTGAGTGCCCAAAGTGGCATGACCAGACCTCAGGACAATCATTCAGTCCGCAGCAATTGGGTGAATCCGCGCATCGGCACGGGGGGACACGGGCATGTGTTCTATGGAGCCAACGTGCCTTTCGGCTACGTGCAGTTGGGACCAACCGAACCCACGCGCGGTTGGGACTGGTGTTCAGGCTATCATGACAGCGACTCGGTGCTCATCGGGTTTGGGCATCAGCACCTGAGCGGCACTGGCATCGGTGACCTGGGCGACATCGCCTTGCTTCCCGTAACCAGCCGCGACCAAAGTGAGGTCATCTTCAGCCACGACGATGAGAGCGCCCATCCGGGCTACTACTCGGTGACGCTGCGTGATGGAGGCAAGCCTTACGTTCAGGTGAACTTAACTGCCACCAAGCGCACAGGCATGCACCGCTATGAATTCAATGTCGAACAAGACACTATCTACCTGCGACTCGATTTGGGCCAAGGTATCGGATGGGATTCCCCGAAGCAAATGATGATGGAGCAAGCATCACCCAAGAGGATTGTAGGTTACCGTTATTCATCGGGTTGGGCAAGAGACCAGAAAGTCTTCTTTGTCATGGATTTTCAGCAGGATGTGACTTTGGAGAAACTGAATGGCGATACCACGGGCATCATTTCGGCACCAAACTATCCCGCTACACCATTCATCGTCAAAGTGGGACTGTCGGCAGTAAGCATCGAGAATGCGATAGAGAACCTGGCAGCAGAGAATCCCGACTGGGACTTCTCTGATATCGCCCGCAAAGCATGGAGTGCCTGGGCCGACGAACTGGATAAAATCCAGATTGTCACCGACAACGAGAATGACCGCAAGGTGTTCTACACGGCGCTCTATCACACGATGGTCGCCCCGTCGGTTTTCAGCGACGTGAACGGTCAATACCGCGGTGCTGACGGCAAAGTGCATCAAGGCGATTTCACCAACTACACCACCCTATCGCTGTGGGATACCTACCGCGCCGCCCACCCGTTGCAGACGCTCATCCACCGCGAGAAGCAGCGGGATATCGCACAGACTTTCTTGCACATCTTTGAGCAACAGGGCAAACTGCCCGTGTGGCACTTGATGGGTAACGAGACCGACTGTATGGTGGGCAACCCCGGTGTGCCTGTGCTGGCCGACCTGGTGTTGAAAGGCTTTGATGTGGACCCGCACGCAGCCCTCAAGGCAATGACCACCAGTGCGATGCTTGACGAACGCTCTATGGGGCTATTAAAGCAATACGGATATATTCCTTATGACTTGGAGCCCGACAAGGAAACTGTGGCACGCGGTTTGGAATATGCTCTTGCAGATTGGTGCATCGCCCAAGTGGCAAGAGAAGCTGGAGACAATGATAATTACAAATATTTTAGCGAGCGCAGCAAGTCATACAGGCATTACTTTGACAAGCAAAGCCGCTTCATGCGCGGCAAGGACTCGCAAGGCAACTTCCGCGACTTGGCTGACTTTGACCCGCTATCGACAAAGCACCGCAACGACGATTACTGCGAGGGCAATGCCTGGCAATACACCTGGCTTGTGCCTCATGACGTGCACGGACTGGTGAACCTGTTCGGCAGCGAGAAGGCATTCATTCAGAAACTTGACTCGTTGTTTATCGTCGAGGGAGACTTGGGTGAAGAAGCATCACCCGACGTGAGTGGTCTCATCGGCCAGTATGCCCACGGCAATGAGCCCAGTCACCACATCATTTATATGTACAACTATGTTGGGCAGCCTTGGAAAACGGCCCAGCTCGTCCGTCGTGTGCTGCGAGAGCAATACCGCAACGATCGGGACGGACTGAGTGGCAACGAGGACGTGGGCCAGATGTCGGCATGGTATGTCTTGTCGGCGATTGGCCTCTATCAAGAGGAGCCTGCTGGCGGCAAGTACATCATTGGTTCTCCCCTGTTCAACGAGGCAACACTCAACGTGGGCGACGGCAAGACGTTTACCGTCAGAGCACTGAACAACAGCGACGAGAATATCTATGTCCAGAGCGCTACGCTCAACGGCAAGCGCTATGACAAGAGCTACATCGACTACCGTGACATCATTGCTGGTGGCACCCTGGAACTCATCATGAGCCCCAAGCCCTCGAAATGGGGCACCAGCAAGAAAAATCGCCCGTAACTGCACAAACAAGCCAAAGGCTAGCAATACACTGACACCTACCACAATCATCATCGAACCGAATGAGAAAGAAATCCTTGATATTGGCATTTTTAACCTGGAGTCTTGCTGCACTTGCTGCTAGTTTTGAACCAGTGGATTATGTGAACACACTGGTGGGGACCCAGTCAAGCTTCCAACTGTCGACAGGCAATACCTACCCTGCTATCGCCATGCCGTGGGGCATGAACTTCTGGGTGCCGCAAACAGGCAAAAACGGTGACGGCTGGCAATACACCTACACGGCCAACAAGATTCGCGGTTTCAAGCAAACGCATCAGCCCAGTCCATGGATCAATGACTATGGCCAGTTCTCGCTGATGCCCACCGTCGGCAAGCCTGTGTTTGACGAGAACGAGCGCGCCAGCTGGTTCTCGCACAAAGCTGAGGTGGCCACCCCTTATTACTATAAGGTATATCTTGCCGACTATGACGTGACTGCCGAGGTGGCACCCACCGAACGCGCCGCCATCCTGCGTTTCACCTTCCCCGAGACCGATCAGGCCAATGTCGTGATAGATGCTTTTGACCAAGGATCGGAAATCACCATCGCGCCAGGCAACCGCGCCATCTTTGGCTACACGACGCGTAACAGTGGCGGCGTGCCTGAGGGCTTCAAGAACTATTTTGTCATCGAATTTGACCGCGCCTTTACCCACTTCGTCACAGTTGAGGACAGCATCACACATGATGACGAGAGACACGTCTCTTGCAATCATGCACAAGCCGTGGTTACCTTCAGTGTCCCAAGTGGTACACAGGTAAATGCCCGTGTCGCCTCGTCATTCATCAGCCCCCAACAGGCATTACTAAATCTTGAAGAACTTGGGAATGATAACCTGGAAACCGTCAAAGAAAAAGGACGCCAGCGCTGGAATGATGTGCTGGGACGCATCGAGGTGGAAGACGACAACATCGACCATCTGCGCACCTTCTACTCGTGCCTGTACCGCTCGGTGCTGTTTCCCCGCAGTCTCTATGAGATTGATGCCAATGGCAATCCCTATCATTACAGCCCCTATAATGGTAAAGTACTGTCAGGCAGGATGTTCACCGATACAGGCTTTTGGGACACCTTCCGCAGTCTGTTCCCGCTCGAGGACCTGATGTACCCGACAATGGGGGCATGGATGCAGGAAGGGCTGGTGAACACCTGGCTTGAGAGCGGTTTCCTGCCCGAATGGGCCAGTCCTGGTCACCGCGACTGCATGGTGGGCAATAACAGTGCGTCGATTGTCGCTGATGCGTATCTGAAAGGTTTACGAGGATATGATATCGACAAATTGTGGGAAGCCGTCGTGCATGGCACCACCGCCGTTCATCCCAAGGTAAAATCCACTGGCAGGCTGGGACATGAGTACTATAACGAATTGGGCTATATCCCCTATGATGTCGGCATCAACGAGAGCGTAGCCAGGACGCTGGAATATGCCTACGACGACTGGTGCATCTACCGTCTGGGTAAAGCCTTGGGCAAGCCCGAGAGTGAAATCAAGGTCTATGCCGAGCGGGCGATGAACTACCGCAAAGTATTTGATGCCGAATCCAAACTCATGCGCGGACGTCTTGCCAACGGGACATTCCAGACGCCATTCAGTCCCCTCAAGTGGGGCGATGCGTTCACCGAGGGCAACAGCTGGCATTACACGTGGAGCGTTTTCCATGACCCGCAGGGCCTCATTGACCTGATGGGCGGAAAGAAGACGTTTTGCCAGATGCTCGACTCGGTATTCGCCGTGCCGCCAGTGTTTGACGACAGTTACTATGGCTTTACCATCCACGAGATACGCGAGATGCAAATCATGAATATGGGCAACTATGCCCACGGCAACCAGCCCATCCAGCACATGATTTACCTCTACAACTACGGTGGCCAGCCCTGGAAAGCGCAATACTGGGTGCGCCAAGTGATGGACCGCCTCTATAGTGCCGACCCCGACGGCTATTGCGGTGACGAAGACAACGGACAGACCTCGGCCTGGTATGTGTTCTCGGCTCTGGGATTCTATCCCGTGTGCCCCGGCAGCAACCAGTATGTCATCGGTACACCCTATTTTGACCATGTCAAATTGCACCTCGAGAACGGCAAGCGAGTAACCATCTCCCGTAATGGCAATGGCTGCTATATCCAATCGATGACGACCAACGGTCAATCATACACCCACAATTACATCAGCCACGAACAATTGACCAGTGGCTGTGACATCTCCTTTGTTATGGGAGATAGCCCCAACACGCGTCGCGGCACTAGCGCCAAAGACGTCCCCTACTCCTTCTCACCCAGCCATTAAGGCAACGGTTACTGGCAAGTTCATACCGTTTCAGTCATACCACAAAAAAGATCCACGGCGCTCACGCGTAGTGGATCCCTTGCAAATAACATTTCTCCAAATTTATTAACTTTTAACTTAAATTGATGTGAAAGTTGAAAATATTATGCATGAATTATGAAAAGAGTTATCACTTCATTAAGTAGTCGATAAAAAGACAATAATATTCACTTATTGCATCGCAAAGTTACAAACTATTTGGCAAATACAAAAATTTAAGCACTTTTTTCAACGAAATATTTGATTATTCAAGCCAAAAAGCCGTTAAAAACACTAAAATGGGCCAGAGCTTGACTCGATAAGGTCTCACGGTCAACAAAACAAACATTTGGAAGAGGCCAAAACACATCATCACTCCGAAGCATCAGATGACTGCCTTTTTTGGCATTTTCAAGAATTTTTCTTGAATTTTTCTTTTTTTCTTGTCTTTTTATCAGAAACTTACTATTTTTGGCGGCTATTAGCTGAACAACATTAATTAACATCTAAATATGAACTTCAAGAAATTTATCAGCCTTTGCGCCCTGGCATCGCTTTCTGCGATTAGCTTGACTGTCAGTGCCAATAACATTAATGTGGCAACCGCAAAAAACGCTGCCAGTGAATTCATTAAATCCCATGCGAGAGCTAATGGCGGTTCGTTGCGTGTTCCGTCCTTGACAGACCTGTATCTCACGCATGCCGAAGCCTCGTCGGTAGTGTCGGGAGCAAATGCCTACTATGCGTTCAACATGAACGGTGGCGGTTTCATCATCGTAGCCGGTGAGGACCGCGCCAATCCGGTATTGGGCTATAGCGACAACGGGCACCTGGACTTCAACAATCTGCCCGACAACTTCAAGGCTCTGATGCGAAGCTATAAAGAAGAGATTGAGTATCTGCAGGCTCATCCGGAGCTCAATATCACTCCCGCCATACAAGCGACAGGAGATGCCGGGGTGGCTCCACTCATCAAGACCAATTGGGGCCAAGAAATGCCTTATTACCTGCAGTGTCCCGTCTATAACGGTGAATACTGTGTTGTGGGGTGCGTTGCAACCGCCATGGCACAAGTGATGTATTACTGGAAATTCCCGACGAGCTGTAACGGTTTGAGCTCTTACTACTGCTATGACATCGGCCAAACGATACCCAGTTTGCCCGCCACCAATTTTGAATACAATCAGATGCTGCCATCCTATTGCCATTGGGATTGGGACTTGGGGGAATTGATTCAAGACACTTACACCGATGCTCAAGCCCAAGCAGTCGCCAAGCTAAGCCGTTATTGCGGTCAGGCCGTAGACATGGGCTACAGTCCCGAGGGAAGCGGTGCCTATGTTTTCAACCAATTGTCGGCGATGAAGGATTTCGGTTTCCGGTCAAGTGCACATTCTGAGTCACGCACCAGTTGGTGGAATGAGAATTATACCACAGCTGAATGGGAAGCAATGCTCAAGGAGGAACTCGACAAACACTGGCCCATCCTGTACTCAGCGACCGATCCTGCCGCCGGCGGCCACGCCTTTATCTGTGACGGCTATAACAGTGAAGGATTGTTCCACTTCAATTTCGGCTGGTACGGCACTTGCGATGGTTGGTATGCCTCCACCGCCTTGAACATGACACACCGCGATGGTGACGCACTCAGGTTCAATTCCGACCATGAGATTCTGCTTGACGTTGCTCCTCCAACCTATCGTATCATTACGGCCGATGCCATCAATGCTTCAAACAAGCTTTTGATTCTTGGTGAGGACATGGAGATCGAAGCATTTAACGTGAATGTCCTGACCAGCAGCAACAACAGCTCACTCAATCTGATTTTCCGCCTGTTTAATTCCAGAGGCCAAACAGTCGCAACCAGTCAGGCTGTCTCAGTCACACCCGCCGATTTCGAGCCTGGCAGTTCTGTGACCAGCACGATCACCCTACCTGCCAATCTGGAAAGCGGCAGCTATAAAATGAGATTCCTGCATTACACATCCTCCTTGCCACGCGAAGCCACACCAGCCGATTGTGAAGAAGGAACATTAAACGTTGTCGGTCATGTCGCCAAATTCAATGGCCGGTTTACCATCGACGACGTCTCGGCTGTGATAGACTACTTGTTGAACGACGGTTATCCATCATTGACCATCGATGATGTCTCCATGCTCGTAGACACATTGCTCGCCTACTAATCAATTATTATGTCATCTATTTATTCATTCATCTATAAAATTAACCTTTTTAAAACAACAAATCATGAACATCAACAAAATCATGAGTTCTTTGGCGTTACTCTTGCTCGCTTTGGCACCATTCGGTGCGAGCGGCGCCAACATTGATGCCAACACCGCGCGCATTAATGCCAGCAAGTTCCTCAATCAACATGCAACGGCTTTGTTCCATACCACATCGCCTTCAGCGCTCATACTCGCCCATGCTGAATCATCATCGGTGTCACCAAGCGCCAATGACTACTATGCATTCAACATCAAGGGCGGCGGCTTCGTTATCATTGCCGGCGATGACCGTGCGGCTCAAGTGCTGGGCTATAGCGACAGGGGCAGTTTTGACATTAATCAAATTCCTGCTCCACTCAAGGACCTGCTCGATGGCTACAAGCAAGAACTCGAGTTCTTGCAAAACTATACTACCGATGACCTGGTTCCCATGCAAAATGCATTTAAAGACTCAAGAGGCGTTGAGCCACTCATTAAGACGACATGGGGTCAGGAAATGCCCTATTACCTGCAGTGTCCCAAGAAGAATGGTGAATACTGCGTCGTGGGCTGCGTTGCTACGGCAATGGCCCAGGTAATGTACTACTGGAAATATCCTGAAAGCAGTTCAAGCATCAGTGGCTACGGCGGCGGATGGTGGGGAGGCATAACAGTTCCGGCCTTGCCTGCCACCACGTTTGATTACAGCAAGATGCTGTTATCCTACTGCCATTGGGACTATAACACAGGTACACTTATCCAAGACACATACACCGACGAGCAGGCACAGGAAGTTGCAAAGCTGTCACGTTATTGCGGTCAGGCCGTAGAAATGGATTACGACCCCGAGGGTAGTGGAGCCTACACCTGGAACCAGCTGGAAGGCATGATAGGATTCGGCTACAGGTCTACCGCCGAAGACGTCAGCAAGAATGGATGGTCAAGCTCTTACAGTACCGCACAATGGGAAGCCATGATAAAGGAAGAGCTGGATGCAGGCCGTCCCATCCTGTATTCAGCCAGCGACCCCAGTGAAGGCGGACACGCATTCATCTGTGACGGCTATAACAGCGACGGCTATTTCCACTTCAATCTGGGCTGGTATGGCACTTGTGATGGCTGGTATCTGTCAACATCCCTGAGGATGACACACCGCAGCGGTGACGAGCTGAACTTCAGCAGTAGCCATGAGATGCTCATCGGCATCGAGCCCCCCGAGGGCTGGGAGCCTCCCGTAACCTCCATCCGTGGAGATGTCAATAATGATGGCGCTGTCAGCATTGATGATGTGACCGCACTCATCGACGGCTTACTCACAGATAATGCATCAAACTTCAATCTTGACGCAGCCGATTGTAACGAGGATGGCACGATATCCATCGATGACGTGACAGCACTCATCGACTACTTGTTGAATCAACAATAGTAAACGTTGAAGTAACTAACATACTCCTCTAACCACAAGGGCAGGAATCGGGTTTTCGATTCCTGCCCTTGCTTTTCACAATGGTCACGGACTACAGCGACATGCAGTTCATACCAATTTCTATCATTTTTCTCTTTCTCCACACTTTTTACCCAAAAAGGCATGAAGAAAATTATGAATAATGAAAATATATTCTTATCTTTGCGCCCAAGAATCAATCTAATAATCCATATAACTATTATAAACTATAAACGATTTTTGTTATGAACTTTAAAAAACTTATTAACCAAACCCTTTTGGCTGCTTTAGCCATCACTTCACTCCATGCAAGTGCCGGTAACATTGACGCCAATGCGGCACGCATGAATGCCAACTCATTCTTGAAGCAAAAGGCAGCTACAGGCAAGATGAAAGCCGCTTCTACCGCCGACATTCGGCTCGCCTACACCGAGAAATCAAGCGTGTCAGGTAACGCTTTCTACATTTTCAATATTGATGGTGGCGGTTGGGTCATCGCCGCTGGTGACGATTGCGCCAAGGAAGTGCTGGCCTACGGCACTGAAGGCAGCATTAACATGAACACCATGCCCGAAAACATGAAGGGTTTCCTGAACATGCTCAAGGGCCAGATTGAAACCGCACAAGCATACACGGGCGAAACCGTTCCAGTGAAGGCGTCCAAAAACAGGACCGTTGTCGAGCCGTTACTGAAGACAAGATGGGGACAAGGTGAGCCCTGGAATCGCCTGTGCCCGGTGAATGGTTCTGGGGAACGCACTTCAGTGGGTTGTGCCCCCCTTGCCATGGCACAAGTCGTGTACTACTGGAAATACCCGAACGAAGTACCTGAGCTCTCCGGCTACCCGGGAACCGGCTTCCAATATTACTCCAGTCTGCCCGCCACCACATTTGACTATGACCTGATTCTTGACGGATACCGCTACTACGATCCCGAGACTGGTAGCCCTATTGTTGTAGACTATACCGATGAGCAGGCCAATGAAGTTGCCAAGTTGAGCCGCTACTGCGGTCAAGCTTGCAAGTCTCGCTATGGAAACAGCGGCACAAGTACAGGTAGTTATTCTTATGATCAGCGAGACGCTTTCAAAACTTTTGGTTACAATGAGAACTTACAGTTGATTGGTAAAGATCCCTCATACTACAACGATAATTCTAACAAATATACCATTGATGAATGGTGTGAACTGATACGTACCGAGCTTGAAGCCGGTCATCCCATCCCCTACCATGACTTGTGGGAAGGTCACGCTTGGGTACTTGATGGTGTTGATGCCGATGGCAAGTTCCACATGAACTGGGGTTTCAATGGCAAGTTCGACGGCTGGTATGAAATCAACGCTCTAGTATTCCATCCTTATGGTGACGATGAGGTGTGGGATTTCAGCCAGAGCAGCAACAGTGGTAATGAGATGATCATCAACTGCTTCCCCTACGAGGGTTACGTGATCCCTGGTGGTGATACCTTTAAACTTGGTGACGTTGACGGTGATGACAAAGTGGACATTAATGATGTGACTGCCCTCATTGACCTTCTGCTGAGTGGTCAGTCCATCACCCCCGCTGACAATCCTGCCGCTAATTGCGACGAGGATGGTGCTATCGACATCAATGATGTCACCACTCTTATCGACATGTTGCTGAACAACAATCACTAAGCTTTCAGAAACAGATTTTTTGCACTAATAACTCAAGACAGGGACCATTGATTGGTTCCTGTCTTGAGTTTATTGCCAAGCCAATCGAAAAGAAAAATTGACATTTCTTGCTCAGTTTCACGGCGATTTTGTACCTTTGCACGTCAATTCAAGAACCAAAGTTATGTTAAAAGACAAAATAGAGGCGCTGAAGGCGCAAATAGCAGACCTCAAGGCTGATAACGAGGATGCCTTGGAAGCCCTGCGTATCAAATACCTGAGCAAAAAAGGTGAAGTGACTGCATTGTTCAATGAGTTCCGTGAAGTGGCCCCCGAGCAGAAACGTGAGTTGGGCCAGAAACTCAATGAGCTGAAGAATCTTGCCACCGAGAAAATCAATGCACTGCGCGAGGCCACCAAACAGCAGGCTAAAGAGCAGAACAAGATTGACATCACCCGCCCAGCATTCCCTGCAGAGTTGGGTACACGTCACCCCATTTCGGTGGTTCGCAAGCAGATTATTGACATCTTCTCACGATTAGGCTTCACTATTGCCGATGGTCCTGAAGTCGAAGATGACTGGCACGTGTTCAGCGCGCTGAATTTTGCCGCTGACCACCCCGCCCGTGACATGCAGGACACCTTCTTCATCGAGAAGAACGAGCAAGACGTGACCCGCAACATCGTGCTGCGCAGTCACACCAGCTCGGTGCAGGTGCGCACAATGGAACGCAACCAGCCACCCATCCGCATCATCTGCCCGGGCCGCGTTTACCGCAATGAGGCTATCACAGCTCGTGCCCACTGCTTCTTCCACCAGATCGAGGGCCTCTATATTGACAAGAATGTGACCTTTGCCGACTTGAAACAGGTGCTGCTGCACTTCGCCAAGGAGCTGTTCGGCACTGAGACTGAAATCCGTCTGCGCCCCAGCTACTTCCCGTTCACCGAACCTAGTGCCGAGATGGACGTGACCTGCATGCTGTGCGGCGGCAAGGGCTGCGGCTTCTGCAAGCACACCGGTTGGGTCGAGATTTTAGGTTGCGGCATGGTTGATCCCGCTGTTCTTGAGGCTAGCGGCATCGACAGCACCGTCTATAGCGGTTATGCCTTTGGATTGGGCGTGGAGCGCATTACCAACCTGAAATACATGGTGAAGGACTTGCGCATGTTCAGCGAGAACGATGTCCGTTTCCTGGACGAGTTCAAGAGCGCGCATTGATTCATTTGCCAGAAAATGAAGTTTAGAGGTTAGAGAGGTGACTATTAAGGAGAGATATCAGGGGATTCTGGAGTATTTCCAACAGGAACAACCCAATCCTGAGACCGAGTTGCAGCACCATGACCCGTTTGAATTGCTGGTTGCAGTGATGTTGAGTGCACAGTGCACAGACAAACGCGTGAACATGGTTACACCGGCCTTGTTTGCCGCATACCCTACCCCACAAGCCATGGCGGCAGCAAGTGTTGAAGACATCCTGCAATATGTCAAGAGCGTGTCTTACCCCAACAGCAAGGCGGCGCACCTGAAAGCGATGTCACAACAGCTGATAGACGAGTTTGACGGCCAAGTGCCCGACAACATGAAAGACTTGACCTCATTGCCTGGTGTGGGCCGCAAAACCGCCAATGTGATCTTGGGTATAGTATTCCATCAGGCAACAATCCCAGTCGACACCCATGTCTTTCGCGTATCACACCGCTTGGGCCTCTCCCAAGGCAAGACACCCAATGATGTTGAGCGAGACTTGACACGTCACATTCCTGCTGAATTGCGGTTCAAGGCTCATCACTGGATTCTGCTGCATGGCCGCTACATCTGCAAAGCCCAACGTCCCGACTGCCTGAATTGCGGCATCCAGCAGTACTGCAAGCAATATAAAGCCTAAAAAAGCCAGGCTAAATAATAATGTACTCTATTCCCTCAAAACCATGGTTTTTGTCGATGTATTAAACCTGACATTTATTTTATCGTCAAAAGGATGTTTTGACTGAAAACAATATAAACAAGACAACAACTAAACGTTTTTATTAAAAACCAAACAGATTATGAAGAAAGTTTTTGTTTTGATTGCTGCTGCAATCGTTAGCATGAGCGCTATGGCTCAGGTTCAATTTGGTGGAAAGGTCGGTTTTGACATGACCCACTTCTGGGGCAAGGATGTTGGGCACGATCTTGTACCCAACTATCAATTAGGTTTGATGATGGAATATAAGT
>JAEEGF011219916.1_pt1 | contig 39177 bp, 50 predicted proteins | sample 9134171 | NCBI WGS metagenome assembly JAEEGF01 (sample SAMN16246542, study PRJNA631951) | gut metagenome | biome: gut microbiome; feature: rumen; material: AP-attached | host: Bos | place: Iran: Karaj | collected 2018-10 | reverse complement strand
CAACTCCTCGCTGGCCAATATGAAGTGGTATGTCAATGACACCGACATCACCACACTGGAGAGCTGGCAAAACCAATACACTGTGGAAGCCACCGGATCCACCAGGGGCTCCCTTACCGTGCTGAAGAATATCTCTCCTCTGGAGAGGGCTTCACTCCATTTCGAGGCCGACCTGGTGGACACCAGGCTCGGTGTCACCATCCACATCAAGACGGATCCCATCATCCTCTCCACAGTGGACAAGAGTGAGGACTCCTATGGCATCTCCATCGGTGAGAACAATCTCCGGTACTCTCCCTTTGATGACAAGCTGCACCTGTATGACTACAAGGTGGCTCATGGCATCATAGCTGCCGATGCTTCCGTGGAAGCTGCTGCCAGGGATGGGAATGAGTACCAGAGGACCATCCCCATCCAGGTGTATCTGGCCGGTGCCCTCATCGACTCCGGATACACCATCAAGCTCTACAAGATTGGAGCGAATATGGCTCTGACCGAGGTGTCGGCCTCCGACTATGAGGTGCTCTCGGTGTCGGCCACCGGCATCCAGCTCGACCTGAGGCTCATCGACAAGGCCGACTACATGGTCAAGGCCTTTGTGAACAATGCCGAGGTGGCCAAGAATCAGATCTCGGTGGAGAGGATCTACCGGAATTTCACCTGCACTCCGACCAATGAGACCGGCATCCATCCCGGTCAGACTGCCAGGTATGATGAGGCAATGGTGAACTGTGATGGCAAGGTCATTCCCTATCCGGGGAATGTCCTCAAGATCATCTGGCACACAGACACTGCCTATATCATCAACAAGATCCACAATGAAGGTGGCACCACCATCTTCCAGCTTGCTGACACCGGAATCGGCAATACCGATGCCGATGATTGGGTGGATGTGTATGTGGAAGCCGTGCAGAAGGAGAAGCACTCGGTGGCCATCGATGAGAATGATGACATCCTGACTGATGAATCCGGCAACATCTTAATCTTCAACTGACATGAGATACATCCTAGCAGATATGGTCAAGGCCAGGGCACATGGAATCAATCTGGCCGGCCATCGTACCAAGGGAGACCTGGTGGCTCTGAATGAGAAGGAGGTGCTCTGCACTCCGGCTCTCGCTTCTGCACCTACCTTCGAGGAGAAGGTGGCCATGCTGGATGGCACCATCTACACCGGTGCCGAGATCATAGACATACTAAATAGGACCTAATATGAGCAATTATTCTGCACAAGGCTCAGTCACTGTCAGAAGGCTCCGGAATGGGGACTCCATCTTCCTGTCCCTGGAGCTCAATGGCAAGCCTCTCTACCAGGCGGTGGATGAGCAGGCCGGTACGGTGGTCCCTGACTGGACCATCGAGGCCAACCGGCCTGTCATCACTCCAAAGGTCAGCACAGTCCGAGGCCAGTCAGTGTACCTGAGCAATCATGGCTGGAGCTACAATGGTGTGGCTCTGGTATTCAACGGTGCCACTTCCGGCAGCTATGTCATGGACTCGACAGGGAAATTCGGGCTCAATACCAGCAATGGTGCTCTGAAGATCTTTGCCAACCTGGCTTCTGCCATCAACATGGCCAATGACACTCTGCTGTACACCTGCCAGGCTACCGTGGCCGGTGTGGAGTACAACCTGAGCAAGAGTATCGACATCCAGATCACCAAGGGTGCCGGCTCTTCCTATTTCGGCTTCATCAATGCTTCCACCACACAGCTCGATGTGGACCATGACTCTGCCACCTTGGCCACCGAGCTCTGGCTGGCTGCTTCATCCGTATCGGACTACTATGTGAAGTGGTACAAGGATACGGTGGAATGGGTGGCCAAGGCCGGCCAAAAGACCATCACGGTGCCCAGGGATGATATCGATGGATGCCAGCTCTTCATTGCCGAATTCTACAAGGCTCAAGGTGATGCCGAATACATCTACCGGTATGGCATCTCCATCATCGACACACTGGATGAGATCATCCTGGTGCCTTACATCTACTCCTCCAACAAGGAGGTGGCCGAGAATCTCCCTGTGACCGTCAAGGCCAGGGTGGTACGCACATCCACCGGTGAGCAACTCACTCCGGTCAGTCCCTCCTGGGAATTCACCATCTATGATGGGGACACCTGGGAGGTCAAGGGCACCAGCAACACCGACAGCATCCAGGTGACCACAGCCCACACCGACCAGCAGGACGGATCCACTCATGATGTGGAAGTCATTGCAGAGGTCTCCTTCGACTCTTTATCTTCATAATCATAATTCAAAGTATTATGGCACTTAAATCTCTTGCAACTGCTGCACAGGTCCAGAGCATTCTCAAGACCAACAGCATCATGGTCGAAGTCGATGGCTCCATCCGGAGAATCTCTCTCGACAAATTCATTGACTCCATCAATGCCGGCAATGAAGAGCTTCTCCGGTCGGTGGCATGGGGTGTCCCTCTCAAGCAGGGATCTCAGACTTCCTCTTTGTGGGGCCGTGTCGGCAATCTCGACATGTGGGCTCTCTTCAAGTCACAGTGTGGCCGGTACCTGGTCAAGAACAATGGCCATGCTGCCAAGCTCTCGGTGACCAACTCCGGCATCTTTGCCGATGGCACTGCTCTGGATGAGAGCAAGGGCCATGTCCTCTTCTATGCTCCCAAGCTCTACTACAAGGTCCAGGAAGATGCCGTGACCGGTATTCCGACTCTGTGGATGAGTCTCATCCCCATCGGTGGCCACTTCATCCCTGAGACCAAGATCGGTGCCTACAAGGGCTCTATGGCCAGCTCTGCTCTGGTCTCCAGGAGTGGTGTCGCTCCTGCCGGCAGCAAGACCATCTCTCAATTCTGGGCTGCAGCTCAGGTCAATGGTGCTGATTGGGGCCTGATCAACTATGGCCACAAGCAGCTCATGATGATGCTCCTGCTCTCCGAGTATGGCTCCCCCAATGCTCAGGAGGTGCTCGGCAACGGTGTCACCGGCACCAATAACGGCTCCGACTACACAACTCCTCTGAGCTGGAATCTCGGTGCTACCAAGAGCCTCGGTGATGCCTGTGGCAAGGTGGACTTCTCCTGGGAGAATTCCGGTGGTGTCACCGTGCTGAATGCCAACCATGTGAGCCTCTTCGGTATCGAGGATCCCTATGCTTTGCAGTGGGAATTCACTCAGGGCATCTACTGTGGCAACTCCGGCAATGCCAACCAGGATGGTACCGAGGTATTCATCTATGAGGGCAACAGACTGCCTTCTGCCGAGGAGCTGGCCAATCATCCTGTGGGTGACTACCGGCAGCTCACTCGCCTCATATCTTCTGGCTATGTCAAGTAAGAGACGGTCGGTGAATTCTTCGACCTGGTGCCTAAGACACATGGTGGTGGTGGCACTTCTTATTGGGGTGATTATCACTATGCGAATGCAACAGGTCAGGTGGTCTTCTGGGGCGGTAGTGCGAACAACGGTGCGGACTGCGGTCTCGCCTGTGCGCTCTCGCGTAGCGCCTGGTCGTACTCGAGTGCGAGTATCGGCTCTCGCCTTGCCTATTACGGTGAATTGACCGTCATGTCCGGAGCTCAGCTCATGGCTGAAGTCTAGGCCGGACAGTTAGCTCTTTGATTGATTGAATCTACCTTGGTGTAATAGCTTTGGTAATCCATCCTCCTGCCTCCCTGCCATCCCGGTAGGGAGGCTGAGAGCTGACAAGTGAGGATGGTAGGTAGAAGGGAGTGAGAGCGGTGGTCTACTGGGGCGGTAATGCGAACAACGGTGCGAACTGCGGTCTCGCCTATGCGAACTCGAATAACGCCTGGTCGAACTCGAATGCGAATATCGGCTCTCGCCATACAATGAACAGAAATACACTCCCTGCGCCTCGACCTTGCATCTTAGCAGTGCAATGTAGGAGCCGATATTCGGCTTCGATGTCGGAACACTTCATAGCGGAAAGGCGAATGCCGGCCAGCCGGCATGTAGCAAGCGGTGTGAGTAGGTCTTATCATTTTTGATAATTCTCGGAAGCTCCGGGCACCGAGTCATTGCAAGCGGACTCGGATATTGTGGGCCTGAGACATGGCCAGTATGGTGACAAAAAATAGAACTATGCCAAAGCGAATAGGACATATCTTCGAGCAGATTGCCGACATGGACAATCTGAGAGCTGCCGACAAGGAAGCTCAGGCCGGCAAGGTGAAGAAGAATCGGCACATCCGGAGACACAATCTCCGGGCCGAGCAGGATCTGGAGATGATCCGGCAGATGATTCTCACTCTCACCTTTCCTGAGCCAGACTATGAGGATATGATTGTACACAATGACTCCGGCAAGGAAAGGAAGATAGCCAGGCAGAAATATGTGCCTTGGCGAATAGTCCACCATGCCATCATGAGGGTGGTCGGTCCGGAACTCTACGGAATCTCATAGCGGACACCTTTTCCTGTGTACCGGGAAAAGGTCTCCACTATGGGGTGAAGAGAGTCAAGATGATGCTCCGGAGATATCCGGAGTACAAATTCTTCTGGAAGGCCGACTACAAGAAATACTACCAGAGCATTCCTCATGAGGTGGCCATGCAGGCTTTGCGGAGGAAGTACAAGGATGAGAGATTCTTGAAACTGATGGAGATTGCCATCTTCAACTATGATTCAGGACAGGTGATTCTTGAAATGCTGGAAGATGAGCGACAAAAACGGAGTGCGAGGAGTGCCCATCGGAGGGTATCCAAGCCAGATCATCGGCAACTTCTCGGCCAGCAGCATAGATCACCACATGAAGGAGAAGATGCGCTGCAAGTGCTATCTCCGGTATTGTGATGACACTGCAGGACTGGCCAGGACAAAGGGAGAGGCCTGGTCCATGCTCAATGAGTATGACCGGATCTCTTCAGAGCTTGGGCTGGTGGTGAAAGCATCTTACATTGTTGCACCGATAGCTCACAAGGTCTATGGGAAAAAGAAAAGGAGGAAAAGGCAGCGAGGAGCCGGTCATAGCCGGCAGAAGCATTGACTTCCTCGGATATGTCTTTTCAAGAGAAAATGTCCGACTTCGGAAAACTGTGAAGCATAACTTTGCAGTAAAAGTCAAGCGGACCAAAAGCGAAACGAGACTGAAGCAGGTGAAGGCCTCCTATTGGGGCTGGTGTAAGTGGGGCCACTGCCGACATTTGTGGAGAACTATAACGAATAATGATATGAGCTTTGCTGAAAAAGGCATCAAGGCCAACAAAAAGACCAAGGATGGGAAGAAATACTTCTCTGTCAAGAGTGTGTCCATCTCGGATGTGCTCAATGTCCCTGTGACCATCGTGGACTTCGAGACCGGCATTCACACTTCAAAGGGTGATGACCGGTATGCCGTGCTCTTCATCAAGGATGGGGAGCAGTGCAAATTTGTCACCAGTGCCTTCGAGATCAAGAATGTGCTGGACCAGGCCAGGGAGGCTGAGAAGAATGGCCAGAAGATATTCCCTGTGGAGAATGTCATCATCAGGAAGAGATCTTTCGGTGATGGCAAATCCTCATACTATTTCGATGAATAATCCTAAAAATCCGTGATATGAGAACACAGAAGCAAATTGCATCAGTCCCTGCCAGTGGTGTCGAGGTCATCCTGGAGGGCATCCTCACCAGACTTTTCTTCGACTTTGCCGATCCGGTGCCGGTCGGAGAGGAGACTTTCCCGGAAGATCTGAAGATCTGTGAGTCCGTTGATGTGGACAGCCGGGACTACAACCACATTGTGTCGGCCATCATCACCGACCACTACTCTGCCGATGAGTACCAGGCCATCCTCGCCAACTACCAGGTGGCCAAGGATCCTGAGTCCGAGATCACTGCAGAGAAGAGAGCCGAGTACCTGAGCGAGTATGATACCTTCCAGGCCTGGAGAGCTCATGCCAAGGAGGTCGCTCACATTGCTGTATCTCAAATCGAGAGCATGTAATGCCGACCGCAAGAGGACACATGGTCATCCGGAGGAAGGCCAAGGATGGCAATGATGGCAAGGGGATTCTCTTTGTCACCATTTCCTATGCCGTATCCTCCTCCTGCACTCAGACTCCGACAGAGGGCTGGCAGTCGGTGATGCCTCAGGTGATAGATAACTACTACCTGTGGACCAGGACTGTCACCACCTACACCGATGGCACTACCAGCACCAGCTACTCTGTCAGCCGGTCCGGAAAGGGCATCCAGTCGGTGGTGATCATGTATGCCTCTTCCAACCAGGGTGTCAATCCTCCGGAGGATGGATGGCAATTCAACATCCCCCAGGTGGCAGCAGGATCCTATCTGTGGACCAGGACTGTCACCACCTACACCGATAACACCAGCACCAGCAGCTACTCTGTGGCTCTGAATGGTGTCAAGGGTGACAAAGGTGATAAGGGTGATAATGGAAATGATGGAGCCAAGGGAGATAAGGGTGATAAAGGTGACAAGGGAGATACCGGCAACAGTGGTGTCGGCATCCGGTCCATCACCAACTACTACCTGGCCACATCGGCCAGCTCCGGAGTCACCACATCCACTTCCGGCTGGACCACCACCATCCAGAATATCACCAGCTCCAAGCGATATCTCTGGAACTATGAGAAGGTGACCTTCACCGACAATTCCACCAGCACCACAGATCCACACATAGTGGGTGTATTCGGCCAGTCCGGAAACAATGGCACCAATGGTGTCGGCATCTCCTCCATCACCGAATACTACCTGGCCACATCGGCCAGCTCCGGTGTAACCACTGCCACTTCCGGCTGGACCACCACCATGCAGTCAGTGACCAGCACCAAGAAGTACCTGTGGAATTATGAGGTCATCCACTACACCGACAACTCCACTTCCACCGTGGCTCCCCACATCACCGGTGTCTATGGTGATAAGGGAGACACCGGATCCAAGGGAGACAAGGGTGATACCGGCTCGAAAGGCGATAAGGGTGACAAAGGCGATAAGGGTGACAAGGGCAACAAGGGTGATACCGGAGACCAGGGGCCTAGAGGATACTCCGGCTGCATCTACCGTGTCACTCTGTGGGAGAAGGGCAAGCAGTACAGGAATGACCAGTACCTGGAGACCAATGATATCAGGTATGTTGATGTGTGCGTGGACACTCCCATTGCCATTGTCGGCCAGGTGACCGTCCATGCCTATGTCTGCAAGGTCACTCACACTGCATCCAACTCCATCCCTCTGGGGAATTCCACCTACTGGACCGAGATGCAGTCCTTTGCTCCGATCATTACACCTTTGTTGCTCACTCAGGCCATCTCTGCCGACTATATTGCCTGTGCAGAGATTGCTGCCAATGCTGCCTTCATCCAGGCTCTGGTGGCCTCTCAGGCCTTCATCGATGCGCTGGTGGTCCGGACACTGGATACCTATCCTTCTGCCTCAGGCAACAAGGTCCGGATCGAGGGTGACCACATCGAGATGCTGAATGCCTCCGGCCAGAAGAAGTGCATCATCAAGAATCAGTCGATCGGTGAGTATGAGGACCTGGTTCTGGCCAAGTCAGGCACCTATACATCCTCTCCTCTGACCAAGACCAAGAATATCGGCAGCTATTGCTATTCTGCCGGATCCACCATCCGGCTTTCAGACATTCTTGGCAAGGTGAATCTCGGCTGGATGGATAAGGGTGGTACTATCAATATCAAATCTGTCAATGTGTCTTTCACGGTGCCTTACACCACTTCCACCGGCTATGGCATCAGCATGACATTCTCGGCACCTGGCATGGTGCTGCATCTGATGAGGGATGGGACTTCCGTGAAGAGCTGGGAGATGGGGCCTTATAGCTCCACCTACAGCAGTGGCGATTCCGTGAATGTGACCTATTCGGTCCCTTCTGCTCAGAGGAGCTATACTGTGCCGGAGGATGGCCAGTACCAGATAGTCATCAAGCCTTATATGTCCGGGAGCACATCCTACTGGTATTGGACCTGCAGCTCCGGATCCGGCACCATCTCCTTCGATGTCACCACAAAATTCTACTTCTCCTTCTCCAAGAAGAATTACGAATACACTCAGATCGGAAATGATGGATTCGCTCAGGTGATGGGCTCCGGCTTCTTCTTCAGCAACAGCACCACCTTCATAGTCAAGAGGGGAAACTACATGCTCCGGATCACATCATCAGGAATCCAGAAGAGTATCAACAATGGACAGACATGGACATCACTATAGTATAAACACATAAGCTTATGGGACAAAAACAACTCTCTCCGGCCATGATTGCAGCGAGGATCGCTTCTCATGGCATCATCAATGGGAATGTCGATGAGGAAAACAAGTTTTCCCTCGGAGGCCTGCCTTTCAGCATCTACATCCGTCCTAAGACCACCACAGATGTCATCGATGTAGTGCTTTCGTGCAAGCTCTACCAGGAGGATGACAAGGAAGCTTCACCGGCTCCTTTCCCGATCTATGACTGGACTCCGATGGCTATCACCGAGCTCACTCTGACTGCAGGTGTGCTTTCGGCCTATGACATCTATTGGGGCTCCGGGTACTACATTGAAGAGGAGGACTAGGCTATGGCATTGACTCTTTCTATCGGTCGAGGCCTGATGAGAGCTGCCTATGATCCTGAGACCGTGCCTTCATTGGAGCAGGTCCTCTCCAAGCTGAAGAGTGACTTCGTGACAATGTACGGTGACCTGGATCTATCGACAGACTCTCTGTCCGACTTCTCCACTTTCATTGCTGCTGCCGTGGAAGCTGCCGGCCAGGGTGACTTCGAGACCTATGCTCCCTTCAAGGGATCGATGGTCCGGGTGTTCGTGGATCAGCAGTCCTCCAATGTCATCACCTGGTGCTGGGGTGCCGAGCTCTATGCACTCACGGCTGATGGCCTCATCCACCAGGGCCTTGTTGCACTCAAGGAGTACAACTCGGCTGTCATCGCAACTATCGACTAACCAGTAACTGTGAAACCTTATGAACAAGACCAAGACCTTTGCTTTCTGGGTGTGCCTGATCGTTTCGGTCGGTCTCTTCATAGGTGGATTCTTTGTGCCCCCGATGGGTGTCATTGATGGCTCGGTGCTCAAAGCTGTGGGAATCCTCTTCGGCTTTGGAGCACTAGGCCAGGCACCTGTGTTAATCGAATCTCTGGAAAGAGCGAAATTCACCAAAGGAGACATGACCATCGAAGTCTCGAAAGGCAACAAGCACAATCACCATCAACCACAAATGCCAGGAGAATATGAAGATACTCATTGATAACGGACATGGCTCCGACACTCCCGGCAAGAGGTCCCCGGATGGGAAATTCCGGGAGTACCGGTACACCAGGGAGATTGCTGCGACCATCGTGGAAGAGCTCCAGATGGCCGGCTTCGATGCCGAGCGGATTGTGACCGAGGACACCGACATCACTCTCAAGGAGAGATGCCGGAGAGTCAATGAGTGGTGCAGGAAGCTCGGAGCACAGAATGTGCTGCTTGTGTCCATCCACAACAATGCTGCTGGCTCCGATGGTAAGTGGCATGATGCTCGTGGATGGAGTGTCCATGTGAGCCTCAATGCTTCTGCCAGGAGCAAGGAGCTGGCCAGGTGCCTGGTCGCTGCTTGTGAGAGGCAGGGTATCAAGGTCCGGAGGTACAGTGCCTCTGAGCCGTGGTGGCCTCAGAATCTGGCCATGTGCCGGGACACTCTCTGTCCTGCCGTGCTGACCGAGAATCTCTTTCAGGACAATCAGTCCGATGTGACCTTCCTCTTCTCACAGGCTGGCCGGAATGCCATCGTGCAGGCTCATGTGGATGGCATCATCAAGTACATCCTCATGAGATGAAGCGGATCCTCTCATACCTTCTGACACTCCTCATCTTCACCGGATGTGGAGTGCTCCGGTGTCCTGTCCGGGAGGAGGTGCATGTCAGGGATTCCACCGTGCTGCATGTCAAGGACTCGGTGGCCATTCAGTATGTGCCGGTGGAAGTGGAGATACCGGTGGAAGTGATGCGTGAAATTGTTCCCTCCTCGGACTCCTCCCATCTGGAGACCAGTGTGGCGAAAAGTGACGCATTCATCGACTCCTCCGGCCACCTTCACCACACTTTGGAAAACAAGGCCGGATCCACCATCCAAACCGAGGTGCCGGTGCAGGAGCACTGGCACTCCGAGCATGAGCAGGACAGCCACCAGGAGACTCAGACCATCATCCAGGAAGTGGAGAGGAAGCTGACCTGGTGGCAGAAATTCTGGATGCGCTCCGGCCAGGTATGCTGGCTGCTGGCCATCGGAGCTCTGCTCGGATGGATCATCAAGCTATGGATATTCAAGAAACCTTAATCGGCTGAATTATGGCTAAATTCGTATTGGCAAGGCCTCATGATCCGGAGCTGGCAGACATGTACAAATTTTACTGTCCTGCCTGCAAGGAGTGCCATTGGGTGAGTGTCGGACCAAGGTCTATGTGGAATATTGTCTGGTCTTTCAACAAAGATTGCGAAAAGCCGACAATCAATCCGAGCCTGCTTGTCACTCACAGGATGCCGGATGGGGAGAGGAGATGCCACTCCTTTATCCGTGAAGGAAAGATCCAGTACCTTGGGGATTGCACACATGAGCTGAAGGGACAGACGGTCGAGATACCAGATTTCCCGGAGGATCGGGTGAATGACTAGAATTGCTTTTCATAATAATGGAGATGGTGGTCTGCCGTGATGGTAGGCCACTATCATTTTCAGAAGGCTGCTTTCCGGTGCCGGATGACTTCATTGGCCTCCTCGATGTCATGGGGAGTGTAGATGTCGGTCATCAGAAGGCTGTGGTGCCGAGCTTGATTCCGGACGGTGAGCAGGTCGGTATTCTCCCGGATCAGGTCGGTGATGCCGGTATCCTTCAGGCTGTAGAATTTCCACTCCGGAGGGAATCGGAGCTGCTTCCGGATGAAGTGGCTCCAGTAGTCGGTGAACTGCTTGGCCGAGTGCCTCTCCGGTCCTGGCTTCAGCTCCTTGGAGAAGAGGTAGTCCGAGTCTGGGTGCCGGAAGATCTGGAGCTCCACAATGAGCTTGACCACCACATCCGGGAGGGTGACCGTGCCATCCTTGCCATTCTTCGAGCTGTAGCAAGGGATGTAGATGGTGCCTCGCTCGATGGAGATGTGGGAGAGCTGGATGTAGCTCATCTCATTGGGCCGGATGAAGCAGTAGTACAGGATGTAGCAGGCCAGCAGGAAATGCTTGTTGGTGGCCAGCAGGTGGTCCCTAAGCCTCATCATGGCCTCCGGAGGGATGATTGTGCGATTCTTCTGGCTCTTCACTTTTCCACCGATTGCCTGCAGGCCGGCTGATGGATCCGTGTCTAGGTAGCTGTGTCCGACCAGCCATTTGGAGAAGATGTGCAGCCAGGTGACATAGTTATCCCTGGTCCTGACCGAGAGTCCCTTGTCGAGCCAGAGCCAGTCCACAAACCGGCTGAGGAGCCTCTGGTCGAACTGGAAGGCATAGAAGATGGGCCGTGGCTGGCTCTGATTCCACTCATTGAAATTGTCCAGGAAGGAGGTGTATCCCTTCCAGGTCTTTTCCCTGAGGAGGGATTCTGCCTTGGCCTTGGCTATGTAGGACCGGTAGGCATCACAGACGGTCTGCCAGGTGGCATACTGCTCAGGGGCCGTGAAGCTGATCCAGGGATTCCATCCTTGCCGGAGCTCCAGGGTGATTCTCTCCAGGAGGTCATTGGCATACTGTCTCCGGTCGGAGATCTTCTTGAACTTGGGAGAGATCCTGATCCGTTTCCTCCGGAGCTTTCCCTGGGACGGATCGAAGGCATAGAAGGAGATGTACCAATAGCACTTGGCACATGTGAGCTGGGGCATGGTGTAGGATTTAACCGATGCAGGGAGGGATTTCTTCTGGCCAGATTGCATTTTTTTTTCTTTCGGGCATGGAGGTACCTGAAAGAAAAGTGTCTCGGATCTGTCTCGGCTCCTTGTGATTTCGCATCGGTAATTTGCTGAATCACAATCGATTGAGCCTTTCTTAGTAGCGGAGGGAGGACTCGAAAGTGTTTTCTTCTTTCCCATAACTTGCTGATATTCAATTACGGCTCTGGATGAAATATCCAGGGCCTGTCTCATTTTTGGCTCGGAGACGGTCATCATAAATCAGTGACACTCATTCAATTCATCAAGCTTCTTGCAGATCTGCTTTGCAGCTAGCTCGATACTAGTGATGATGGCCAAGGTGTGCCTGGTGCTTTCATCACAATCCTTGAGGGAATCAGTCATGGCCAACTCCTGCTTTGAATTGATTTCGATGTGCATGGCCTTTCTGAAGGCCTCATGAATCTCATCTCCGGTGTACATGGTCTATTTGTTTAAGATTTCAAGATTGTGCTCACCAAAAATGAGCTTTAATACCTGATCCTTCCGATCCTTCTTCAATTTGATCTGGAGGACTGCTTCTACCGGCTCAGATTCGGCATTGCCGATTCTCACATACTTATCTGGATATGTGAGGATATCTACAACAGACATATCAAGGCTTGTTGCGATTTTGGAAAGAGTATTGATTTTGAGCTGCGCTGCGCCACTCAAAATCTTGCTGATTGTGGCAGGATCAATCTCGGTGTGCCGAGAAAGGTCTGCCTGTGTTATTTCTTTATCTTTCAATATCTTCTGGATATTGGAGACAATTTCATCCTGGTAACTCGATTGCATATTTTTCTTTTTATAAAGTTAAGCACTGAAAATCAATTACTTGATGAGGCTTTTTCATCTTCGTTGAAAAAATCTCAACAAATTATTTCCAAAATAGAAATAGTATTACTATATTTGCACATCGGTTGGACAAAAGATGGACAAAAGCCGATGCAAAATTAACTATTAAAAGCCACATTATGAAAAGAGATCAATTCCTGAAAGCCTTGGAAATCATCACCGAGCATCATTCAACACAGATTTCCATCAATCTTCCCAAGGGAGATTCCTGCTGCTTCATTTCAGAGGGCGAAATTCGCCTGCACATCCACAAGTGTGTGCCAAGTGTAATCAATAAGCTCATTGCTGCCGGCTTCTCTTTGGAGATGACCGACCAGGGCCTTTATGTATTCGTAATCTAGGAGGAGCGACTATGGGATATATGGATGAAAAGTATCCGATGTGGTTTGTCTATGACTACTATGTCGCTTCTGGCCGACCGAAAGCAGAAGATGCCGTAATGAAGTATGCAAAGGAGAAATACCTGTACAATCTTGTGAGCGAAGCTGCTCTTGAAGATATCCAGATGGATCTAGAGGCACACTGCATGAAGGTCCGGGAGCAGAACAAGAGGCTTGCTCCGGTGGATATCCACATCACCAACAAAAGGCAGAGGCTCGATGGCCATGCCTGGATCTATATCGGGGCACAACACCTTTGCATCCGGAGGGTTGTAAACACCATTGACTATTAAATCTGTCTGATGATGGGCTTGGATGGTATGGATTATCAAAGGCTCAGAAGCCTGATGGCATCAACTTCTATTTCCGATGAGATGCTGTCCACATCCGCTTTGTTCCTCTCTGAACTACGCCGGCAACATAACTTGTCTGGGATAGAGTCATCGAGCAAGCCTTTGAAAAGCACTTCGGATTCCCGATTTCTGAGGTGCGAGATCAAGGCTCTCTTGAACTTATCCGATATAAAGATTCCACTATTGAGGATTATCGATATAGGGGAGAAGTATTTCTCCAGCATGAATGGCCAGAAGATATCCTGGTGGAGAATGATGGTACTTGTGCCAAAGTTACAATGACATCGAGATACAAAGAAGTCTGACCAGTCATGATCATGATCAATACCATGTCTATCGGAGCTCGGACTCTTGTGAAGGACCAGATCACATCACAGATCCGGAAGCTGGAGTCTGAGCTCACTGTAGGCAACTACTTCGAGAGAATTGGAGAGGTAGATAGACTCAAGAAACAACTAGAAGAATTGAATCGATATGCTTACTGACATCCTCATCGTGCTTCTCGCTCTGGCCATTATGATCCTGCTGATCTTTGCCGGAGCCTTCCTCTACACCTTCCTGGTCATCTTCTCCGATGACATCAACAAAGACAAATAATACATGGATATGAAACAGAAAAAAGCTGCAGGCATCTTCCTGTGCATCCTGGCCATCGTGCTGGGATATCTGACCATCGTGGACTTCTCATGGAAGTCTGAAGGCCTCACCACCGTCTTTCTGCTCGGCTATCTCATGGCCGGTACTCCTGGTCTCTTCCTCTTCCTGGAAGCCACCGACAATCTGCCTGATATCTTCTACAACTCTAAGGAGGATTAGTCATGGCCACTTCAGTGAAATCCTTCGTGCTCCTGGTGAGACAGATGAGGCAGGCTCAGCAGGCCTACTTCGACTCCAAAGGTCCTGATGGCCGGAGGAGCATCCCTCTCCTGATGCAATCCAAGGCTTTGGAGAAGAAGGTGGATGAGATCATTGCCAATACAGACATCAATTCATTAAAATCGACAATATGAAAAGAGACATTTTTACTAGGGATTGGATCATCGAGCAGGCTCTTGATGTACTTAGTCACTATGAGCCTGGGGTGCTCACTATCCGTGCTCTCCACTATCAGCTTGTGAGCCGTGGAATGACCAATGACATGCAGCACTACAAAAGAGTCGTGGCTGCTACTGGAATAGCAAGGTGGGATGGACGGATAGCCTTTGATGCCTTCTCCGACAGAGAAAGGAGCATGGCCAGCAAGACTGCCGGAGATCCGGTATATTTGGAAGATGAGGTGATCACCGGAAAGGCGCAGGTTAGGGCCTGGATGAATGCCTATTCCAGAAACAGGTGGGAGAATCAGCCGTACTATCCGGAGGTATTTATCGAGAAGAAGGCTCTTGAAGGCGTATTCTACAAGACCTGCCTCCAGAACTCTGTGGCTCTCGGTGCCTGTAAGGGATATCCATCTCTAACTTTTCTCTATGAAGCCTCCCTCCGATTCCGTGATGCTGAGGATCGTGGCAAGCAGCCAATCATCCTCTATTTCGGTGACTATGATCCCTCTGGAGAGGACATTCCGAGAGCACTCAAAGAGAATCTTGAGCAGCTCGGCTGCTCATCCATCGAGGTCCGGAGGATCTGCCTGCATGAATCGCAAGTCATTTCCTGGAATCTTCCTCCAGCACCGACAAAGGCCACAGATACCAGATCTGTTAAGTGGACTGGAATCGGGCAGGTCGAGCTGGATGCTGTCAGGCCGGAAAAGTTGATCTCACTCCTGGAGGATGCGCTGGCTGATATCTTTGATCAGGATCTCTATGAAGAGCTGCAGGAAGAAGAGGAGAGGGAGAGAGAGCAATACCGAATGGAACTCAAGCAATATGTATCAACCTTATCTTAATTCATCATCTATGTCACAATTTGATTTCCGGTCTATCAAGACCTTTGAGGATGCCTGCCAGAAGCTTGGTGTGGATCCTGCCGACTTCTTCAGGAAGTATGAAAATGCTCCGGATCACATTGCTGCCTTGGTGCAGCTCGAAGTGATCATCCGGGCTCTTAATGACGGATGGAGACATCCTCTTGATGGGGAGACCACTGTCTATTTCCCTTGGTTTTGGATCTATTCCAAGGATGAAGAGAGGAGCCTTCCTAAAGCTCGGAAAGATGACAGCGACATTGCTCGATTTATGAGGCCAGATGGAAGCTGCGGTCTCGCCTATGCGAGCTCGGCTGACGCGTGGTCGGCCTCGCATGCGTCTTTCGGCTCTCGCCTTGCTTGCAAGTCTAGCGAGATTGCGAGATACTGTGCGCTTCAATTCATTGAGCTCTGGGAGTCCTGGCTTTTCCCCCAGGAATGGCAGATCGAGGAAAAGAATGATGGAGATGGCCATCCTAAATACTGGTAATTAAAGCACACAGCCATGAAGAGAAAATTCACCGAAAAGAGATGTGCTCGGAGAGGTCCGAGCAAGACCATGATGAATGCTATTTATTCCATGTCGGTCGCTGAGAGGAGAGCCAGGGGCATCCATGCCGTAGACTCCGAGGAGTATGACAAGAAGCATGGAATAGCCACATCCTCTCCTTCCAAGAGCATGAGCAAGCTCCGGAGAGCATTCTCCAGGAGGCAGTCATGATGCAGAATTTTATTTTCCGGAGTGCAGTCAATAGTGCTGCACTCTGGAATCTCTCCCTGAAGATCCGAGAGAAGCCAAAGAAGGAGAAGCTACTTGTGTTTTATGATGATGGGAGCAAGATAAAAACAGTGATGAAATGAGAACTATTCAGTATTTCTACAACCTTGACAAAGAGAAAAGCCGGCTGATGATGGCTGCTATCTGCGCTGAGTGCGAGGTGTCTCCTTCCACTGCTTACAAGTGGATGCAGGGCACCAGGAAGCCTGGGGCTCAGGATCAGAAATTCATCCAGAAGCAGGTGAAGAAGCATTACAATGTCTCTGTTCCGAGAAAGGAGCTCTTTGCCTAGCCATGTATGCCGACATCGACAGAAGAGGCCTGGTGTCCCTCTTCGAGCTTAGCACATCCGACACCGATGCTTTGCTGGAGGCCATGAAGCAGTACAAAGAGACACTGCAGGCTGTCCATTTCCTGATTGAAGGCAATGAGTACACCGAGAGGATGATGGCCTCTATCGACAAGATGATGCTGGAAATCCAGCACATAATCACCAAGAGAGATGAATGAGTATAAGATAACTAAAGAGGATATTTGGCAGGCCACAGACAATGGTAGGACTGTCATCATAGGTTTTTATCCACAATCAGAGCCATGCTTTGCATCCGGTGGCCGGAAGAATTTCAAGATCCGGCCAGATGACAAGAATCCTTCCTGTGCCGTATTTCAGTCCAGGGAGGGTATCTGGATGATCCAGGACAAAGGAGGCTCCGACAATCAGGCCAGGACTGCCATTCAGCTTGTCATGAAGGAGCAGAATCTGGACTTTGGCCAGGCCATCACATGGATTGCCGAGCAGTATGCTCCACAGCTCCTGGAGGGCCGGTCCTATGCGCCTGCTAAGCCTAGGCCGATTCTGAAGGAAGTCCCTGCACAAGAGGGCTATAGCATACAACTCCGAGAAGGTGGCCAATTCACTGAATCGGAGCTGGCCATGCTCGGATATCAGATCACTCAGAGCCGGTGTGATGAATTCGGCCTCAAGCCTCTCGATTCCTATATCACACCTAGAAATAAGGATGGCAAGAGCTTCCAGGTGTCAGCCACTGAGAGCTATCCGATGTATTTCTATGACTATGGCACCAGGGGCAAGGAGAAGGAGGAAGAGAAGCAGGCCTGGGGCAAGATCTACCAGCCACTCGGTGACCTTCGCTTCATGTACTATGGATCCAAGCCGGAGAATTTCATTTTCGGTGATCTGGAATTCCTGGATGAGTACACCAAGGCCAAGGCCAATCCGGAATACAAGAGGACTGTGGTGGAAGTGGATGATGAGGGTGAGCCTCAGGAGAAGGAGCAGAAATGGGAGAATCTGATCATCTGCTCAGGACCATCAGATGCTCTCAATGTCCGGAATGCTTCCTCAGACCGGGCCGACTATCGCATCTGCTGGCTCAACTCCGAGACTGCAGATCTGACAGAGTATGAATTCTCGGTCCTGCAGAGGCTGGCCAAGAATATCTTCATCCTCTATGACATCGATGAGACCGGGATTGCCAACATGTACCGGATTGCTCTCCGGTATCTTGACATCCGGATCATCCTGCTGCCTTCAGAGCTGGCCAGATTCAAGGATAAAAGGGGCAAGCCTTGCAAGGATGCCAAGGACTTCTTCATGCGCTTCAGAAGGCCGGAAAATCAGAATCCCAGGAGGCTATTCGATGACCTGGTGAAGCTCTCCGGATCCCTTCGATTCTGGGAGGAGAAATGGAGCAAGACCGGCAGGAGCTATGACATCAACAATGAGCAGCTCTATGCCTTCCTCCGGGCCTCCGGATACTACCGTATCGCTTCTGACTCCGAGAAGAAGGGATACACCTTCTGCCACATCCGGGACAATGTGGTCACTCTGATCGATGAGGATGCCATATCCTCCCACTGCTCCGGATATCTGCTGGAATACATCAAGACTCATCCTAAATACTACAACCAGCAACTGGCCAATACTGTACACAGGTCGAATCAGATCCGACTCTCCTCCCTGGAGAAGCTGGCCATCATCGAGCCTGACTTCAGAAGCTGGAATGATACCGATGACCATTTCTTCTTCAGGAATGGCATCTTCAAGGTCACAAAGGCCGGTGTGATGGCCGTTAAGCCGGCAGACTGTCCCTGCATGGTCTATGCCGACAAGATCCTTCCTTTTGACTTCGTACCGATGGAAAAGCCTGGCAAGATGCCTTTCTTCGACATCGACTATTCTGATGAATACAATGAGCTGCTCTCCCGGCTCAATGCTGCATCCCCCAATTCCCCCGAATTTTCTTACTTGAAGAAGGAAATTGACACTTTAGGAGATGCAAGGCGGTACCGGCTGACTATCCACAAGAGGGGCTTCTCCTTCATGGACTACATCTGGAATACCGGTCGCACATTCTGGAGGAAGGAAGAGCTCGGCATCCCTCTGTCCGAGGAAGAGCAGTCCGAGCATGATCTGAACTTCATCAACAAGGTCATGGCTCTCGGATATCTCCTGGCCAAGCACAAAGCAGCCGGCCAACCGTATGCTGTATTCTGCATGGAGACCGAGCAGTCCGATGAGGGTACTCACCTGGGTGGTACCGGAAAGTCACTCTTCGCTTCGAGCCTGGAGTCTCTGAGGAAGCAGCTCTTCATCGATGGCCAGAATCTGGACACCAAGAAGGGAGACTTCATGCTCCAGGGTGTTGAGAGGGGCATCACCGACAGCATCTTCATCGATGACTTGAATTCCTCGGTGGATCTGCACAAATTTATGCCGATGATCACCGGAAAGATGGTGGTGAATCCCAAGTATGTTGCTGCTTTCACCATCGACTTCAAGGATTCCCCCAAAGTGATCTTCACATCCAACCATGCCATCAAGGGCTTCGATGCTTCTCTCCGGAGGCGTACCTGGTTTACAGCCTTCTCCGACTATTACCATGCCGATGACATGCAGAGAGGTCTGAAGGAGAGAAGTCCCTATACCGAATTCGGAAAGAATCTCATCAGCGACTACACTCCTGATGAGATGAATCAATTCTACAATTTCATGCTGAACTGCCTGGCCGTTTGGCAGAAGATCCACACCAGGATCCAGCCTCCGATGAAGGCCATTGACAAGCGAATCCTCCAGAGAGCTCTCTCTGATGAATTCCTCTTCTGGGCCGAGGAATACTTCACCGATGACAAGCTCAATACCTTGGTGGATAAGCAGGATACCTTTGAGGCCTACAAGGCCACACTGAATCCGAAATTCGCTGCCATGATCAAGATGAAAACCTTCAAACAGAAGCTGATTCAGTATTGCACCTACCGGGACTGGAAATTCAATCCTGACAGGCTGCTCACTACTGTGTCCGAGAAGGAGAGGAATGACATCCACCGGAAGGTCAATGGAGAGGAGCACTACTACTTCTACATCGACACCACCGGAGAGTCAGATTCAGATGTCCGGGTACCGTCCCTGGGGATGGCCGATAATACCGATTCAGATGATGACATGCCTACATTCGGATTCTAGGAGTGTCACTCCAAAGTATGAAAAATGGCTCATGCTCATGTGGCCATTTTTCTTGGTGCTGATTGGTCTCGGTTTTTGTCTTGCTGTGTATTTCTTCTTTTTCTTTGACATTCTGACACCGGAGAGAGTAAAAGTATTGATAAAGAGACAGTTAAGCGGTGTCAGATTGCGGTGTCAGATTAGTGTCATTTGGTTTTGGCTGACACCGGAAAGAAGCAATATCCCTGGAATCCGTTATTTTCTGACACCATTGATAATCAATGAGTTAAGCGGTTTTGGTGTCAGATGGTGTCAGATAATGAATTCGCAATCTGACACCAAAGAAGTGACTGAAGGTCAAAGATTTATGGATAACGGTGTCAGAAGTGTCAGATTATTTCAGAAAAAAAGTATCGTAAAAAAGTAGAATCATGGAAGAAGGTAAAAAATTCCCTTTTAGACTCGAAATCGGAGTATGGTGGAATGGCAAGTCTCATCCTTGCTGGTGCTATGACAAGGTGCCTGCCGGAATGGTCGAAGTCAAGAGCATGAAAGAGCTCTGGTATGGCCGGCCTTTCCTCAGCGAGTGCCTCCTTGGACCGGACAAAGGCAACTACTACACCGATATCGTGCGAGAGACCACCATCGAGCCTCTCAAGGCCAGGCTCCAGATGGGGATCCCTATTTATGTCAGCAATTCCAAAGTCAATACACTCTAATTTTGTAACCGATGAAGAGAAAAGTTTACAACAGTGTTGATGTGAAGGTAGGCTCTTTCATCAGAGGGTGGGTGCTTGCCACCTACCACACCGACATCATCAAGATCGACAAGTACAGCAATCTGTGGGGTATGGTCAAGCAGAGCTTGGAGCTTCTCCCGGCTGACTACCGGATGCTGGAGGACCGGAGTGAGTACATCTCGATCGTGCTGCTCCGGGATAGCTCTAAGACAAAGGCCTATGACATCGAGAAGGACCGTGCATACAGGGTGAATACCTTGTACCGGTGCTACATCTCTGAGGAAGGCAGCAACAAGCTCCGGAGGTATCTGGAGAAACAATTCAAGGCTGCTTTCCACACTTACATGGTCGGAGCTGTTGGAAACAATCCCGAAATGACCATCCTGGAAGGGATCACTCAATTCCTTCTGGACTACAACCTTGAAGGAGCCATCGACAATAAGATGCTCGGTCGGCTTCAAAAGGATTGGTACCGGTACCGGCAGGCTAATCAGGACAAGTATGCGATACCAATCTTTTTTTAGGTGGCTTTCCGGTCATCGGGAAAATGAGTAGAAACTACTGAAAATAAATAAATTAGGAGGCTTTCGTGTCTCAAAAAATTGGGTAAAAATGAAGCTAGGAATCCGAAAAATCGAGTACATAGACACAGCCAGGCTCTATGACTACAGCACTCTTGCTCCAGGGAGCACTCTCGATGTGCGAAACTTCATCCAATCAGGATACCATTTCACAGAGCTCCCTTTCACTCCGGAGACTGGTGACCTGGAAGAGCATTGGCAGGATGATGATGGAGGCCAATTCTCCAAGATATCCTTCAATGCTGCTATCCGTAGAAACAAGAGCAGTTACAAGAGTACACTCCAGCAACTGGTAGGCCGGAAGTGTGTGTGGAAGCTCACTCTGATCTCTGGCCTGGAATATCTGCTCGGATCCAAGGAATTTGTGCCGAAATTCACCTATGGGGAGGGTGTGTCAGGACTGTCAAGCTCTGAATTCAAAATCTCCATCGATGTGGAGAGCATTCATGGCCTTCTCATCAACCAGGAGGCTTCATAGTGGTCCTTTTTGCAGGAATGTGTGAATCATAAATTTGCATCCATTAAATTGCCAGCAGTATGAATCTCTCATCACTCGCACTGAATCTGAGAGGTCCCTGGATGATACATCCCCAGCAGGCAGCAGCCATGCTTCCTCTGGTGAGAGGTATCATTGATGGGAATCTCATCGATCTAGACAAGTCTGAGCGGAAGGAGGCCAAGAAGGTCTCCTGTGCTGATTTCTATGTCGGAGAGTCGAAGCAGGTCAATCCCTATACCGATAAGTCGGTCTATGTCACTTACCTGGATGGCACAATGACCAAGTATGGATCCTGCTTCAGCTATGGTACCAGGGAGATCGCCCAGGAGCTCCTGGAAGCCGACAAGGATCCGGAGATCATCGGCCACATCATCGTGGCTGACTCCGGTGGTGGTGCTGCCGACTCCGTGCCGGAGCTTGCAGCAGCTATCAAGCAGCTCACCAAGCCGATTGTCTCCTACATTGATGGTATGGCAGCTAGTGCCTGCATCTATGCCATCAGCTACACTAAGAAGATCATTGCTCATCACATCTTCGACCAGGTAGGGTGTGTCGGCACCATGATCACCGTCTCCGGATGGCCAAAAGTCAGGCATGATCCGAATGGCTACATGCAGATCCGTATCTATGCAGACCAGTCCGAGGAGAAGAATGCCGACTATGAAGCTGCTCTTGAGGGCAACACTCAGCTCATCAAGGAAGAGGTGCTGAATCCTCTCTGCCAGGCTTTCATCGATGATATGAAGGCCAACCGGCCTTCTTCCACCGATGACCAGCTCAAAGGCAAGACCTACTTTGCCAAGGATGTGGTAGGCACTCTCATCGATGAGATTGGATCCTTCGAGGATGCAGTGCAGGCTGTGATGGATCTTGCTGCTGAACAGAACAACCAAACATCAGAAAAGATGGCTAAATATCCGAAACTCGAAAGCATACCTGAGCTCGAAGAGCAGGCGTATGCTGAGGATGGCTCTACCATTCTCCAGGAGTGCCAACTCGAAGCCATTGAGCAGGCACTATCTACTCCCAGGGCCGAGGAGAATGAACTCCAGAGCCAGATGGATACTCTCAAGGCTGAACATGCTGCCGAGGTCTCCCGACTGAGTGAGACCATCACCGACAAGAATGCTCAGATCGAACAGCAGGCAGCTCGGATCTCCGAGCTCGAAGCTGCACTCTCTGCTTCTATCGCCAAGAATGACCAGGAGGATCCTGCCGGTGTTCATTCTGAAGCGGATCCGGCTCACAAGGTGGATGAATTTGCTCCGGCCAAGACCTATGAGGAAGCTGCCGAGGCTTGCAGGGAATTCCTGAATCGTAAGAAATAATACCTTAATTACCAAGCACTATGCAACTTGATGCTATCCTCGTGAACTCCGGTGCGAAGTATCGCAAGGAGATCCTCGCAATGCCGGTAGTGGCATTGGAGAAAACTCTCAAGCACATGACCATCCGCAAGGGTGTTCGTGGAGATGAGACTGTCGGAGGCTATGACAATGATGCCGAGCTCCGTCCCTATCGCTCTTCCAAGGATGCTACCGACAAGGGTAAATTCTTTGGCCGTACTCTCACCACCTATCTGGGTGACATTGTAGAAGAATTCGATCCTTACCGTCTCTTCTCCACCGTGTATGGCGAGAGCTTCAGCTCTCTGACCGACCGCAAGGAGGCCGACATCGTGAAGGATATGGCTCTCACTCTGGCCAAGAAGGCTTCTGCCAAGCTCGGCAAGGCTCTCTTCAAGGCTGTTCGTGATCCTGAGGGCAACTCCACAATGGATCTCTTCAACGGTTTCGACACCATTGCAGCCAAGGAAATCACCGAGGGCAACATCAATGCCACCAGGGGCAACTTGTATATCTACAGCTCCATCACTGCTGCCAATGCAGGTGATGTGCTGAAGGCCATCTACAGTGCTGCCTCCGATGAGCTCCGTGACCAGGAGAATCTGAAGATGTTCCTGCCTAAGAGTGTGCTCGATTACTATGAGGAATGGTGCTTGAGCACTCTCGGCTCCGTGGTGTACAATCAGACCTATGCTCAGAGCCGTCTCCACTGTGACCGCAATGTCGAGCTGGTGCCTCTGATCGGCCTCAAGAATTCCGAATACATCTACATCTCCACTCAGGATAATATGCTGGTCGGTATGGACCAGATGTCGGATGTCGAGCAGGCCAAGATCCGTGAATGCGACAATCCCAAGGCTCTCCAATTCTTCATGTGCATGTATTGGGGTGTACAGTTTGAGAGTATCCTCCCGGAATACCTGTTGGTCGCTCGCACCACTGCAGCTCCTTCTCCTACTCCTACTCCTGAGGGTGCAGTCCGTGGTGCCACTCTCCTGGATGACATCCCGGCAACGGCTGGCAGCAACACTCGCACCTATGCCACTGTGACCGGCTCCGACATCGAGGCCGAGGTCATCACCGATGGTGCTTCCTGGCTGACCGTGACCACCAAGGACAACAAGGTGACCTTCACTCGCACTGCCTATGCGTATGCCGATGAAGGTGATGCCAAGCGAATCGCCAAGGTCCGTGTATCCGCACTCGATGGCTCCGGCTCTCTCGAAGTGACCGTCAAGCAGCTCAAAGCTCTGAGCTAGTCTCACTCCTAAAGATTGAAAGATATGAATCTTGGAAATCTTGACTTTGCAATCGGTGGCATCAATCCCTCAGGGATTGGTGCTACCATCTATCGAGTCGCCAAGCGAGACATCGCAGCTTGGCCGACCATCGTAGATGATCCCACTGCAACCGGCCAGGTGAGCACCTTGTCATCGTATGCTGGCAACTTCACTCTGGTAACAGATGCGGTGTGGGATAAGCTCTATTCCACTCAAGGAAAGGGAAAGGTGACTTTCGAGGTCACCGGTGAGGTGGACTGCAAGATGTACACCAACAAGGCATCCCTCTCTTTCCCGGATCTCACTGCCGAGGCACTGGCCTTCTGCAAGGCTGCTGCCAATGGTGACTATGTATTCATCGTGAAGGCTGCTGGCCGATTCCATGTCATCGGCTCCCCGGACTATCGCTGCACCATCTCTCCGACCGGAGACTCCGGTGATGCAGCCGGCTCGGCAAAGGGTGTGACCTTCGAGGTCGAATGTCCTGATGTGACTCCTCTCCCGATCTATGTCGGCACCTTGGAGCTTGCTGATGGAGAGCTCGACTGCTCGGATGGCTCCTTCACTCCGGCTACTTAACAAGCCGAGATGAATCAGGAGATTCTTGATTACTTGAAGAGTGCAAAGCCGGATTACTATGCCGGCCTTGCACTTTTCTGTAAATACAGCCGGAATGACTGGCTGAAAAACTGGCTTTCCAGGAAGCAAGATCGGGCCAAGCTCATGTATGAGCTGGAGAAGCTCTCCAACAGCCCACACATCTCCAATCCGAATGAGCAGGCCGATGTGGCCAGGTATGCTCAGAAGCCGGTGGCCGTGCATGAGCCTGTAGCTGCTGCACCTGTGTCGGATCCAGTGCCGGTGGTCAAGCCTGCACCGGCATTCAAGACCTTCGATGACCGGAGGACCAGGAGATCCGACCTGCCGGAAGAACTGCAGGCTGTGTATGACACCATCTCCGAGGACTACAAGCTCCGGAGGGGCCTGCATGAGAAAATGAAGGCTGCTGGTACCAACAATGACCGGGCCTCCTTCCGTGTCAGGGTGCTGGAGACGGATGCCAGGATAAAGGCCGGATGGGCCAAGATAGATGCCTACCTGACCAGGGAGGCCGAGGAAAAGGTCTCCGGAGACTCCTTCCAGGAAAGCACCTGCCGGGCTTACATCTCCAAAGCTTTGAAGAGGCCGGTGAACTCTCCGGCTCAGGTGGCCACTTGCAAGGCCAGGGTGAAGGCTCTCCTGGATCATGGCTGTACGATATCTCCCGAAACAATGAAACTCCTTCAAAACAAAGGGCTCTATGAAAAAGCTGTGGAATTGGATGGTGTCTCTCCTGAATAAGATTCGGAGAGACCGGCTGTACCACTTCATCTGTGGTCTGATCTTCGCTGCCTTCTTCTGCATCGTGCTGAAGATGGGCTTCTGGTGCTTCTGGCCGGTGATATTCATCGGTTTCATCAAGGAATTCATCGACAAGTGGCAGGATGGCAATTTCGACTGGATTGACCTGCTTGCCACCGTCCTCGGAGGCCTGGTGATTGCTCTTCTTGCCTTGATTGGCAAGTGATTCTATTTCAACATCGAGAGTGTCCTAAGTAGCCGGAGAAATCTGGCTACTTTTGTTTCATGCTTAGGGAAATCACCATACTGAGTGCCGAGGATCTGCAGAATGTGGAGCATTGGGCCGAGCTGAAATTCTCTCTTTCAGAGATTGCGACCATGCTGCTCATCGATGTGGTCCAGCTCCGGCTGGCCATCCAGGATCCAAAGAGCGACATATCCCTTGCATACAATGCCGGCAAGCTGAAGAGCCAGGTGGCCAGGCGAGAGGTCATCCTGAAAGCTGCTAACAAAGGAGCTGAATGGGCCATCAATCTGCTCGACAAGTACGAAATACACCAGAAGGAAGATGAATTGATGCCATGAGGAAACTATCCCCGAATCCGGAATTCCTGGATCTCATTTTTGCCAAGATGGAGGATGACTCTCTCCAGCTCACCACATCTCAGCAGATCCGATTCGAGAGGCTCTCTGATGCCTATACACACTGGCTCAGCAATCCCATGCTGCCGGATAACCGTATCCGGGACTACATCATGGCCAGGCACAGTGTCACCAGCCGTGTGGCCTACCAAGACATTGCTATCATCAAGGCTCTCTATGGCCGTATCCCTCTGGCCAACAAGGAGCAGATGCGACACAAGGCCAATCATCTCTTCGACATGGCCACTGCAGCAGCTCTTGCCGGTGATGATAAGAAGGCCAAGGCTCTGACCAAGATTGCCGAGGGTATTGTGAAGAATAACCGGCTGGAAGAGTCGGATGGAGAGGATTTCCCTTGGGATGATATCATCCCGAAAGACATCTCTCTTTCCGTGGATCCGGCTGTCATCGGTATCGAGCCGGTGCCGAATATCCAGGAGAAAGCAGCCAAGCTGCTGAAGCGGTACACTGAGGATATCGATGGGCCGACTCAGATAGATGTCATCCCGGATGGAGACTAGCCAGAAATATCTCAATCGTGCTCAGCAGGAGGCTCTTGCCATAGCAGCCCACACAGAGGTGGATGTCTGTGGCAGGCGATTCGGCAAGTCTTTCGGCATTGTTTCCCTGAGGATCAAGCGGAATGTGGAATTCATGCCTGGATCCACCGGCTGCTTCGTGGCCAGCAGCTACAAGCAGGCACATCTGAGGACACTGCCGGCAGCTCTCTCCGGCCTCTCCGAATTCGGCTGGATCGAGGGCATCCACTATGTGGTCGGCAAGAAGCCTCCTACCAGGCTTGGATATGCCAAGCCCATCATTCCTCTTCAGAGCTTCGATGATGTGGTCTCCTTCTACAATGGGGCTCAGATGGTCATTGTCAGCCAGGATGTGAGGATGAGCTCAAACTCCATGACCTTCGATTGGGTGATTGGTGATGAAGCTAAGGGCCTGAGCTTCGACAAGCTCAAGGATGAGACATTCCCGGCCAATGGTGGTACCAAGAGATACTTCTCCGACTGTCCCTGGCACCATTCCATCCTCTTTGTCTCCGATATGCCGGTGCTCAAGAGTGGCAGGTGGCTCCTGAACTACCGGGAGAAGGCCACTCCTGAGGTGATCGACATGATCAAGGGCCTTCTCTACCAGAGATGGCAGGTCAATGCCTGGAAGGATGAGAAGCTCAAGCATGAGGAGCTCGGCAGGATTGATTCCCTGCTCTCTCAGCTCAGGAGGATTGCCGTGCTATACAGGGAGTGGTCCACCTTCGAGAATGTGGATGTGGTGGGCCTGGAGTACATCAAGCAGATGAAGAGGGACCTTCCTCCTTTGGTATTCCAGACCAGCATCCTGAGCAAGAGGATTGAGAGGCTCAAAGATGGCTTCTATCCTAACTTCAGGGAGAATCTCCACACCTACATCGATAACAACAATACTCCTCTCCTGGATGAAGGGATCGGCACTGTCAGTGGTACCGACTATGGGTGCCTCCTGGATGGGGATGTGAATCTGAAAGAGCCGATATCCGTGGCCTTCGACTTCAATGCCAATATCAACTGGCTGGTGGCTGGCCAGAGGGATGGCATGAGGCTGAAGGTCATCAAGAGCTTCTTTGTCAAGTATGAGAGGAAGCTCCGGGAGCTGGTGGATGACTTCTGCCACTACTACAGGGCCCACACCACCAAGGAGGTGGTATTCTACTATGACAGCACTGCTCTCGGCTCCAACTATGCTGTCAGCAACCAGGACTTCAAGTCTGTCATCATCGAGCAATTCAACAAGCATGGGTGGACCGTCACTGAGATCTTCATCGGCAAGCCATTCAAGCACACCGAGAAGTACACACTCATCGACCAGGGCTTCACAGGGGCCAAGGGCCTGCTGCCGGTATTCAACAAGGAGAACAATGAGGCTCTCCTCATTGCCATCTCGCTGGCCGAGGTGACCATCACTCCTGGTATTGGATGGCACAAGCACAAAGGTGGGGAGAAGCTGGCTGAGACTGAGGAGGATCTCCTGGAGCACCGTACCGATGGCACTGATGCCTTCGACACTCTGTATATCGGCAACACTCTCTTCCCTTACAGCTCTTACCTTCTCGGTATCGGACCGGCAACCTAGCCAGAAAAGTGTCGCATATATGGAGAAATCGAATGCAATTTCCATCCGGCCAAGAGGGCAAGGCTTGGGAGCTCGGCTGTCAATCTCCTTTTTCTTTGTCAAAACCGTGTCCTGCTTCCGTGTGACTTACAACAATTTCGTGGCACCGAACTCTCTTTTCTCTGCCAGCAATGTCCTATCTCACCGGAAGTCGCTTTTTTAACTTTGCTTCCATTATGATCTCTGCCTCAAGAATACATGAACTGGTCCAGCAACTGCAGGACTTCTCCATCACATGGATTGCTGAAGATGGATCCATCGTGAAGGTGCAGCACTGCCGATGCACATCCTTTCATGGAGCCGGAGAGACACTGAATATCTTCATCCCTGCCAGCAAGCAGGTGAGGACTGTGAACAGGAATACCATCATTGAATTCAACGGTGAAGAAGTAATACTATGAGTACAAGAGAAATCTCAGCAGGACTGTCGGTCATCGATGGCATCCAGCTTTTTCCTGAGATCCAGGCGGTCCTGGTCACCGACTCCTCTTCAGAGTTTCGGAGAGACAAGCAACTGGATCCAATCAAGAAGGGGAGCTACAAGATTGCTCCCTGGGGACATGACAATCTCCTCCCGAATCATCTCCTGGAAAAAGTGGAGAAGGGAGATATTGTCGGAGCGAATCTCCGATTCAACCGGGATGTATCCTTTGGCCTTGGTCCCAAGCTGGTCAAGGCTGTCAAGAGGGATGAGTATGGCCGTGTGATGGAGTGGGCTCCTGTCGAAGAGGGTGAGATCTTCGATTGGTTTGAAGCCAATGACATTCCTCTCTTCATGCAGGAGCAGCTCACCGATGTGACCTACTTCTACAATGCTTTCCCGGAGATCATCCTCGATGACAATTATGAGAAGATCCGTGCCATCCGGCACAAGGAGGCAGTATTCAGCCGGTGGGCCGTGATGAACAGCCACAATGAAATCAACTGGCATTATTATGCCGACTGGAGCAAGGAGCCTGCTGCCAAGGATATCATAGTCACCAGGGTGCTCGATGAGTTTGACACCAAGGCTGACCTGGACATCCTCCGCGCTGAGAGGAAGTCCAAGCGATTCATATTCCCGGTGTACATGCCTTCTCCTGGCCGGCCTTACTACTCCGAGCCGGAGTGGTATTCCATCTTCCGGAGTGGCTGGTATGATCACAGTGTCATGGTACCGGAGCTCAAGAAGGCCATTCTCAAGAATCAGCTCGGTGTGAAATTCATCATCTATGTCGCTCAGGAATACTTCGACTACATCTGCAAGATGGAAGGAATCGACATCCATGACCGGAAGGAATACCAGGAGAGGGTGGAGAAGGAGAAGCAGGCCTTCAATGACTTCCTCTCCGGAGAGAAGAATGCAAATAAGGCCATGATGGCTCTCAAGCAGAGGGTGGCCACTGCGAATGGTACTATGGAGTCGAAGTGGATTGAGATCACTCCCATCGATAACAAGATCCAAGGCGGTGAGTACATCGATGACACCGAGAGCACTGCCAATATCATCTGCTATGCTATGGGTGTACACTCCTCCCTCATCGGTGCCACTCCCGGCAAGAGCAGCTCCACTCTCGGTGGCACTCAAGCCAGGGAGCTCTACATGATGAAGCAGGCCTGCATGAAGCCGATTGTGGACAGGGTGATGAGGCCTCTTCGTTTCATCAAGCAATTCAACAAATGGGATAAGGACATCTACATCAATGTGCCGGAGTACATCTTCACCACACTTGATCAGAATAAGTCCGGGAAACAGGAATCGACTAACACTGAAGTATAGCCATGATTGTATCTTCATACTCCGAGATGAAGCCTTTCCTCCCTGCCGTGGAGATGAAGAGTGCTTCCACCACCATCTTCAATGATGCTCTTGAAGTGGCTCAGGATGATCTGGTGACCGGCATCATCGGCACCGACATCGAGGCTCTGCTTGAAGCCCCCAAGGAAACTCCGGACACTCATGCCAAGCTCCGGAAGCTCTGCCAGAGGGTGATCAGCCAGCAGGCCTTCCTGGCCAGCATCCCGGATCTGGACCTGGTGCTCACAGATGCCGGCTTTGCCGTGGTGAACAATGAGCAGACCACTATGGCCAGCCGGGAGAGGGTGCAGGCTCTGTCGGCCAATCTGCAGGCCAAGCTGGATGCCAGCAAGGATGCCTTGGTGCTCTTCCTGCTCAAGACCGACACCTATGATGACTGGAGAGGCACTGAGGAATTCGCTAGGCTTTCCGATGGTCTCATCCTCACCTATGGGGAATTCAAGGATGCAGCCGTGCTGAACAATATCACAGCTCAGAGCTATCCCAAGAACTGGAGTGAATTCCTGGCCATGAATTCGGCTTTGAATGTCGCTCTGATGACCGATGTGGCCAGCTACATCTCAAAGGACTATGCCACTGAGCTCATCGAGGACATCCGTGACAAGGAGACTCTCCTGCCGAATGAGAAGAAGGTGCTCAAGCTCATCAAGATTGCCATCTGTGCCATTGCGCTCGGTGACCGGAAGCTAGGCCTGGACCAGACTCTGAAGGCGGTGGCCATCATGAAGGCCAATCCGACAGACTTCCCCACTTTCGATGTGTCTCCGGAGTCTCAGGCTCTGGACATCACTCACAAGGATACTCCTATTTTTTCCATGTTTTGATATGAAGCGATTTGTTCAATTTCTGAAGCAGTTTTTCCATCTCCAGCGAGGGGAGAAGATAGACATCGAGTATCCTATCTCATGGGAGACCATGAGCCAGGAGGACTTCCGGAATGTCTGTACCATCCTATCCAAGCCTCATGGCCGGAAGGAGACTCTCTTCCTTTGCCTGTGCGCTCTGGCTCATATCCGGCCAGACTCTCCGATCAAGTATGATCCAAAGGCCATCAAGGACAATGTGGTATTCCTGATCAATGGCAAGAGCTATGTGATCTCGCCAAAGGTTATCCAGGAGGCCTGTGGCCAGCTTGAGTACATCCTGGATGCTGTGGGCCTGGCTCCCTCTCCTCTTCCGAGGATTGACCGGAAGATCTATGGCATCAGCTTCGACCAATACTACCAGGCCGATGCTTACATGCTCCGGTATATGTCGGAGCCTTCCAATGAGAAGTGGCTCAAGGAAGCTGCCAAGACTCTGACCGATGGCCGAGTCCGGAAGCTGATGGACTGGCAGAAGAAAGGCATGGTCATCTGGTGGAATGGTGTGAAGAAATACCTGATGGCCAAGTATCCCTTCGTGCTCCAGGAAGGTGGTGATATTACCGACAAGACTCCGGCAGACATCCTGCAGGAGCTGCTCTCCACCATGAATGACAATAAGCCTCAGGACAATGACAGGATCCTGAAGTCGGATGTTCACAGTGTGCTCTTCACACTCAATCATATCTACGAAAGAAATGCTCACAACTAGCTACCTAAAATCCTCTTTATCATCTCTCAAGGAGTTTATCTCCCCAGACTCTCAGATTCTGCAGGGCAATGGCTATGATGGTGTCATAGACATCCTGCAGAATATGAGGTCTGTGACCTATCCTTGTGTCATCATGGAGGCCGGCAGCTCCGGCCAGGTACAAAATATCGAGGGGCCTCTGGACACCTACACTCAGTCTCTGTGGGTGATGGGCCATCTCGGAAGGGGAGAAGATGAGGCAGCTCTCTTCGAGTCGATGAAGGGCCTGGCCATGAAGGTATTCTCTCGGCTCCTGATGGATATCGGGAAATCACCATCGGTGGAAGGGCTCGACTTCCAGCGATTCACCTACATGCAGAGATATGGTGGTCCCAATGCCAGAGGCTATGAGCTGATGCTCACCTTCCGGCAGAACTTCTCTCTTCAGCTTACTGATGATGACTTCAAGCCGGTACCTACAACTGAATAATCCAAGACTATGGCAGAGCAGATCGACTATAAGGAGATGGCCGAAAGGTGGGCCGACATCGTGATTGAGAGGTGGATTCGGAAGATCCAGGCTCTCAATATCGGCTCTACCGGTGAGCTGCTCCGGTCGCTCCAGGCTCATGTGGCCGTGGATGCTCAGGGCAATCCGGCCAAAATCACCTTCCTGTACCTGTACTACGGTATCTTCACCGACATGGGTGTAGGCCGGAGTGTGAAGCTCGGCCAGGCCGGCCAGGGGAACAAGAGAGAGAGGAAGCCTTGGTATTCCTCGGTATTTCTCAAGGAGGTGAACACTCTCGGCAGGCTGATGGCCAACCGGTATGGCTATGATGCTGCCACCATCCCTCTCAGAGCTTTCGAGGGTATGAGCCACAAAGCATTCAATGATGAAGCATACTACAATCTGATGAAGTAATGGCAAGCACAGTCTATACAGAGAGTGTAGTCACTCTCAATGCAACACAGGCCGAGGCCACCATGAATGCACTCAAGTCATCTGCCGATGACCTGAGGAAGAAGATGATTGAGGCCACCAAGCTCGGCAACACCGAGGATGCTGCCAAGTACCAGAAGCAGCTCGACCAGGTGAATAAGTCCATGCAGAGTATCAAGAAGGAGACCAAGGACTATGCCGACATCATGAAGAAGATCAATGGATCCTCCCTGAATGAGCTGGCCAAGGCATACTCCGGCCTCAATCGGCAGATCAAGAATCTGGTGCCTGGCACTCAGGAATTCATCGAGAAGAGCAAGCAGCTCAAGCAGGTGAAGGCCAGGATGGATGAAATCAATGCCGGCATCAAGGGCACCAACAAGACTCTGGATTCCCTGAAGGGCCTTCTTCCAAAGATTGGCCTGGCCACCTTCTTTGTCGCTGCCGGCAAGGCTCTGATGAAATTCGCCAAGGATGCCGTGGCTCAGACACAGCTCATCGGTGACCGGTGGGGCCAATTCACATCCGGTATGAGCCATGCCTACAATACCTTCGTGGCAGATCTTTCCTCCGGCAAGGGATGGAAGGAGCTCATTCAGAATATGCGAGATTCCTATAAAGTCGGCAAAGAGGTCGCTGCCATCCTTGATGAGATCTTCGAGAGGAATAATTCCCTCTCTCTCAAGGAGGCCGAGTACAATGTGGAGATCGAGAAGAATAAGCAGATCATGAAGGATGTCTCCAAGACCGATGAGGAGAGGCTGGCTGCTGCCGAGGAGGCCATGAGGCTGGAGAGGGAGCTGGCCAATGAGCGGAAGGAAATAGCTGCTCAGGAAGCCGAGGCTCGGAAGATGGAGCTGCAGGACAGGACCAAGCTCTCTGATGCCGAATTGGAATTCTATGTCAAGGAGTACAACCAGAATAGGGACATTCTCCTCCAGGCTCAGGAGTACAATGCCGAGGTCCGGAGACTGGAGAACACTGTCAAGGCTTCACAGATGTCTGCCATGTGGGCCAATAATGCCGTGTCGGCAGCTCAGGCAGGAGAGCAGATCCAGGCAGCACAGAAGGCTCTCCGAGACTACATCGACACTGCCGATGAAGGTCTGAAGAAGGTGGCCGAGATGGATGCCAAGTACCAGCTCTCCAATGATGAGCTGGTCGATAACTATGTGAAGGCAACCGTCAAGATGAAGAATGCCGATGCCGACTACTACCGGAGCACCACCAGGACGGTCACCACCATCAACTCTCTGAGGAAGGATATCTCCAACAGCCGGCAGAAGGCATCCGAGGATGCCTACAAGAAAGAGATCTCCGATGTGGACAAGCATCAGAGGGAGATGCAGGTCAAGGCCAAGGAGGCCTATGCCAAGGGAGAGATCTCCGAGAAGCAGTACCAGGATCGGCTCCTTGCCATCCAGGAGCAGGCTCTCAAGTCGAAGATGGCCATCTCCGAGAGATATAAGAAGGATACCATCGAGTTTCAGTCACAGCTCCTGGATCTGACCATCAAGCAGCAGGAGGAATTCCGGAAGCTGATGGAGGAAGCCGAGAAGGATGCAGAGAAGGTATTCAAGGAAATCTATGAGCAGTCCGAGGCCGAGATCAAGGAGATCATGGATCAAATTGATGTCGAATTCGAGGCCGAGATTCAGCACCTTCTTGAGCTTGTCGATAAGGCCAAGGAGGTCCGTGATGCGCTGGATCCTTCAACGGCTCTCGGAGAGCAGATGCAGACCGAGATGGCCTCCCTGCAGGAGATGTATGACAATCGGCTCCTGACAGAAGAGGAATTCCAGAAGGCCAAGCAGGCTCTGGTGAAGCGGTACATGCAGGAGAATCTCAACATTGAGCTGGAAGGCTGGGAGAAAGGGATGCAGAAGGCTCAGTCCATCATCGAGGGTGTCTCCAACATGGTCACAGCTCTCCAGGATGCCGAGCAGGCTCACCTGGATGCCAGGATGAAGGCCGAGATTGCTGCTGTCGGTGACAATGCCGAAAGGAAAGAGGAGATCGAGAATGAGTATGAGCAGAAGAAGCTGGAGACTCAGAAGAAGTATGCCGTGGCCGATATGGTCATCAGTATAGCCAAGACTCTTGCAGCCGGTGCTCTGGCCGTGATGCAGGCCTTTGCTCAGCTCGGTCCTATTCCGGGTGCTATCGCTGCCGGCATCATCGGTATTACCACTGCTGCCGAGGTAGCCAGTATCGTGGCTCAGAAGAATGCCATCATGGCCACCACTGCCGGATCCACAGGCTCATCCTCTTCTTCCACACAGATTGGAGCCAGGGTGCCGACCGGCTTCTCCAGTGGTGGATACACCACTCCGGCAAGCAATGACTACCAGGAGGTGGGTGTGGTCCATGCCAATGAGTGGGTGGCTCCGGCCTCGATGGTCCGGTCCAATCCGATTGTATTCCGGAGGCTGGAGCAGGCCAGGAAGAGAGGGACTTCCATCTCCGGAATCTCCGGCTTTGCGGATGGTGGCATGACATCTCCCTCCAGCGACATGGTGGCACCGTCTCTCGCTTCAATGGATCCGGCTCTCATAGCACAGCTTGTGGCCGTGCTCCAGTATATCATTGACAATGGGATTCCTGCCTATGTGGTGCTCTCTCAGATCAACTCTCAGCAGGAGCTCCAGATGAACATGAAGAAAATCACCGGAAAGGTATGAAACTAGTCACCGAGCAGGGAGAGCTTTCCCTCCCTTCCAATTTCAGCTTCGAGGTGGAGCAGAATAGTGCCTTCTTCTCAGAGGAGGGTGCTGCTTCCATTGCTGCCACTATCCCGGCCACTCCGAGCGACCAGGCCAAGCTTGGCTTTCCCGGCAGGATAGCCAGGAAGAATCGGTATGTGAATTCATTTCCGGCCACCATCCAGAAGGGCATCTTCCAGAAGAAGGGAGAGCTGGTGGTGGCATCTGCCACCGATGACTCCATCACCTGCTCGATGGCTCTGGAGGACTCCTCCTTCTACAGTGTCTATAAGAATAAGAATCTGAAGGAGCTCTTCTCTGCCAGGGTGCTCCAAACATACAACACTCCATCTGCATGGTACTCCTGGCTCTGGCAGGTGTACAAATGCCAGGTATCATCGGACTTCCGTGTATTCCCGGTGGCCGTGGCAATGGATGATGATGGCAACTACCAGCTCAACAATGAGCCTCTGTATGACAATGCCACCTATGATGAGATCTGGCCACTGGCCCACTCTCCCAGGGTTGTGAAGGAAGGCTCTGATGATGTGTCAGTGCCGGAGGGCTATGGTATTGCTCCCTTCCTGAAATTCCCTCGATTCCTGGAGCTGCTCTTCCAGCTTTGCGGATATACGGTCGGCACCAACTGCTTCACATCGGACTCCTTCTTGAGCAACCTGGTGCTGGTGCATAACTGCTCCGATGTCATCTGCAATGGCAAGATAGACTACTCCGACCTGGTGCCGAATAAGAGCATCTCCGAATTCCTGGAATGGCTCCGGATGAAATTCCATGCTCAGATCGTGGTCAATCCTGCCAGCAAGCAGGTGGATATCGTATTCCTGGAGGACATCATCTCTGCCGGCTATGACCTGGATCTGACCAAGAAGCTGCTCGGCAATGCCACCAAGCAATTCTCTGCATCCAGCCGTGTGGTGATGGAGCCGAATACCGGCCTGGATGGAGCTGCTGCAGCAGCCGACACCTTGGATGACCTGGTGAAGAAATACGGCTACATCAAGCCGTGTGATGAGTCGCTCTTTGCCTCCATCCTCACACCTTGCCTGGTGCTCAGGCTCTCCACCGGTGACTACTATGAGGTGCATCTATCCTTCGTGAATTACGGTGGCCGGAGTCCAAGGTCTGGTGGAGCCACCACAAAGAAGGTGAAGATCGGCACCAATCAATTCAAGTATGACCGAGGCAACTCTGACACATCCGAATCCTTCTCTCCGGATGACCTGGTGCCTCCGATGGTTCGTGTAGGCCACTATGGCATCACGGCTCCCTACATCGGTGACAGGTGCCACCGGAATACCAGCTATAATGACAGCCTGAAGGATGAGGACCAGGAGATCCTCATCGTGTACTATGCCGGCCTGACAGAAGAGAGGCCGATCCATGGCAATGCTGATGAATATGCCAGGGTGCCTATCACTGCCGATGGGAAATACTACATGGCCACCACTCAGAAGTACAACAACCGAGGCAATCTCATCTCCGGTGCCATGAGCCTCATCCCGGAAGAGATGGTGCCTCGATTCTTCGGAGCTTACAACAAGCACCTTCTCAACAATGCCATTTCCGTGAAGGGCCGATTCAATCTGTCCATCGAGGATCTGATGAAGTATGACATGTACAAGCTCAAGCTCTTCGATGGACAGACTCTGCTGCCCGTGAGCCTGAAGTATGAGGTCGGCAAGCAGATCCGGTGCCTGGAAGCGGAATTCAAGCTCATCAAGGACTTTGCCGATGGCCAGGAGGACCAGCCGATATCCGTGCCGGAGCCTATCTACCAGTGGCAGATCAATCAGACTCAGATCACAGCCAAGAAGAATGAGCTGGCTTCTCAGTACACATCCGGTACTGTATGGTGGAAGTATGATGAGACGGATCCCTATGTGGCCGAGGAAAAGGATATCTTCCTCCCTTCCCCGAATGCTCTTGGCATCCAGAGTCCTCACATCCTTCGGCAGATACAATTCATCCACAGGACTTCCACTCCTAGGACCACCACAGACACAGTGATTGGAGTGTGGGGCCTGGAAGAATGGTTTGATTCTGTAGCCATTGTCATTTAATGTCCTATCGGGCTGGTAGCCTCTTTCATAAATTTGCATCATGGCAACTGTAATACAGACACCTGAGACTCTGAGTCTCCTGAGAAACCTGAAGAGATTCCGGATCAACTCTTCAAGCACCGTCTCCTTCAAGCTCATGAAGGCCGGTGCCACCATCATCGAGGAGACCTATGATCCGAATGGCAGCACAATGGTGGAAATCGATGTGCAGGAAGTGTGTGCTCAATTCCTTTCCATCAGCCTTCCGAGCTCGAATGTCTATGAGCAGAGCAATGGCAAGGCCGAATTCTCGGCCTATGTGGATGGAACTCTGGCCAAGACCTTCACTGTCATTGCCGGTGGTGTGAGGAAGCTCTCCGACACTGCCAGCAATTTCCTCCAGGCTAACTGGCTCACATGGCAACCACAGTCGAAGAGAGTCCGGTGGAATCAGCCGGAGTATCTCTCCTACTACCATGAGTCGGCCAGCCGGGTGAGGGCCAAATTCTATCCTCTCCAGGGCAATCCGGAGACGGTCACCGTCAATACTGCTTCTGCCGGCCAGCTCATCACCTACAATATGGAGATGCAGCATCTCTTCTCTCTCAGCTCCCATAGTGCCGACCAGCTCTCCGGCATGGTGGATGTGTGGGTGGAGACCACCGGTGGTACCAGGCTTTCCTACATCCAGCGATATGTGTTTGCTCCGGTGACCAGGGATGAGCACTACTACCTGTGTGTGAATTCCCTCGGAGGCATTGACACCTTCTGCTTCACCGGAAAGAGGAGCCTGGCTCCGAGCATCACTCATGAGGTGGCCGAGCTGGATGACCGGAAGATAAACATCACCGATGGGCCGGAGAGGGCATGGAGCCAGAATACCGGCTATGTCGGCAAGACCGAGGCTGTGTGGCTGTGGGAATTCTTTGCCAGCTCCAAGCAGTGGACTATCATGGATAGCAACATCGAGGAGATTGTGCTCGATTCCTCCAGCATCACTGCTTCAGACAAGGCCAATGTGAATTCCAGCGACTTCAACTTCTCGCTGGCCGAGGATGGGACTCTCCTGAAGATTGTGAGGACCAATGAGGAATTCCCCATGCTTGAGGTACCGTCTCCATCCGGTGAGCTTTTTTTTTTAGTGCCTAGAGTGGTGGACTATCCGGATGCCAATCTGGAGAATTCACTGCTTTTCCTGGTCCAGTCTCCCTTCGTGCAGGAGTGGAAGAAGGTGAGCCTGGGGACCATCAAGGAATGGATCAAGGAGATATTCACTCCCTTCTCAGAGCTCCCTCTGAGGCTGGAGATAGATACGAATGGAGACTCCTTCCTGGCATGGGGTGAAGTGATGCACCTGACCTGCCGTGTGTGGAAGGGGATGTATGAGGATGTGACAGAGCAGGTGACCACCTGGAGGATTGTGAGAGACTCCGGTGATCCGATTGAGGATGCAGCCTGGAACATGACAAGCAAGGCCAGGCTCTTCGATGGGGAGATAGACATCGAATTCTCCCAATCGCTGAATGACCTTGGGGATGCCGAGAGCACCACCTTCACTGTCACAGCCACCATAGATGAGAACTTTCAAGCTGTCGGATTTATCGAAATATAATGGAAACCGGAAGAAAACGCATCAGGAGAGACTTTGCACCACTGACAGTATCGGTGGCCATCTCTTGCGAGTCTGCATATAGTCCGAGCACTCAGGTCTATAATGCCTCGACACAGGAATATGAGCCGGATCGGAGTGTGTCTCCGACTGTCATCCGGCCAATCATCAATGCTCATGCTGCCGATGGGAGCTGGCCGAATCCTGTGGCCAACTCCTCGCTGGCCAATATGAAGTGGTATGTCAATGACACCGACATCACCACACTGGAGAGCTGGCAAAACCAATACACTGTGGAAGCCACCGGATCCACCAGGGGCTCACTTACCGTGCTGAAGAATATC
>JAEEGF011503346.1_pt1 | contig 39199 bp, 32 predicted proteins | sample 9134171 | NCBI WGS metagenome assembly JAEEGF01 (sample SAMN16246542, study PRJNA631951) | gut metagenome | biome: gut microbiome; feature: rumen; material: AP-attached | host: Bos | place: Iran: Karaj | collected 2018-10 | reverse complement strand
CCTTGGATGCCGCTGTGGAAACGGCCGTAACACTGTAATCGGTATTATTTTTCATGTACTGCGCCAATATACCGCCAAACGCATAATATGTACCTGCCGTACCGCCTGTTCCCATCATCATACGCTGCCCTGCGCAGCCGCAAAGCATAAGGATGCAGGATACGATAAGACAAAGAAGCCTTTTTTTATTCATGACAATTTCTCCTTATGACCGGTCTTATTTGTTTTCTATCATATCTATAACCGTTTTTGCGCAAGTGTCGATGCTTACCTTCGATGTGTCGAAGGTGAAAGTATAAAGCACTGCATCACCGATATCATTTCCGGTATATTTTTTATAGTAGATCTGGCGGAGCTTATCCCTTTTCTCTATATATTTTTCAAGCTTTACATCTCCGTTTTCGTTGATCTCCAAAGCTCTTTTGAAGCGATGCTCAAAAGGTGCATGCAGATAGATGCTTATATTGTCGATGCCTGCCTGATCAAGGATATAATTTGCACATCTTCCGACCATTATACAGGGGCTTTTTGCCAGATCCAGAACAAGTTTTTTTTCGGCATCAAATATCGCATCATGTGAACTGGTATATGATACGATTCCTTTAAGCATAGTGTTGAGAGCTTTTTCGGACATGCTTATCTCCTCGCCCTCACGCAGAACATCCTCCACATCATAGCCGCTCTCGTCTGCGGTCATATTTACAAAGTCACGGTCATAATAAGGTATACCCAGTCTTTCGGAAAGTATGGTCGCAAGTGATCTTCCGCCTGCGCCGTATTCTCTGTTGATCGTTATTACAGGTATCTTGTCTTTTTCCATAAATAACCTCCTTTTTTTCCGCATGTGATCCATCATCAGGCTGCTGTATTCGTTTTTTCGTGCTTTTGACGAAAAATGATCCCGAGAACATTATATAATTTCAACCATATTTTATCAACAATAAATTTACTCTATGGCAGATAAAATACTTAAAAAAAACAGACAGGATAGACCTGCCTGTTTAAACGCTTATTAAAAAATGACACTTTATTCTTCTGCCGATGCAGGCTTGCTGTTTGCAAGGTCTTCGGCCTGAACAGCGGTTATTGCAACAACGCCTACTATATCATCGGAATTGCATCCTCTTGAAAGGTCGTTTACGGCGCCTGCAAGGCCCTGAGTGATGGGGCCGTAAGCTTCTGCTTTTGCAAGTCTTTCAACGAGCTTGTAGCCGATATTCCCGGCATCAAGATCGGGGAATATAAGAACGTTTGCCCTGCCGGCAACCTTGCTTCCGGGTGCCTTGTATGCCGCAACTTCGGGTACAAGAGCCGCATCGGTCTGCATTTCTCCGTCGAGCAAAAGATCGGGATCGAGCTTATGTGCTATTCTTACGGCATCAACTACCTTTGTTACATCATCATGCTTTGCGCTTCCCTTTGTGGAATGAGAAAGCATTGCAACATATGGTGTCTTCTGAACCAGAAGCCTGAATGTCTCTGCGGATGAAACGGCTATGGCAGCAAGCTTTTCGGGCGTGGGATTCTGCTCAAGACCGCAGTCCGAGAATATGAATGTACCGTTATCGCCGTAGATGCAGTTTGGAACTATCATCAAAAAGAATGCCGAAACAAGTGCTGCGCCGGGCTTTGTCTTGAGTATCTGAAGAGATGGTCTTAAGGTGTTTGCGCTTGAATGGCATGCACCCGAAACTACACCGTCGGCATCGCCGAGCTTGACCATCATACATGCAAAGTACATGAAATCGGTGGTGAGGATACGTCTTGCGTTTTCCTCTGTCATGCCCTTTGATTTACGAAGCTCTGTGAATGCCTCGACATATTCCTGAAGCTTTCCGGAGGTGTTCGGATCTATGATCTCCATACCTGAGATGTCGATGCCCTCTGCGTTTTCATAGATCATAGTGGGCGTTGCAAGGATTATGACCTTTGCGATCTTTTCTCTTATTACCTTTTCTGCCGCTTCCCAGGTTCTTCTTTCCATACCTTCGGGAAGTACTATTGTTTTGTATACAGCCTTAGCTCTTTCTTTAATGTTATCTATAAAACTCATATTATCATCCCCCATATGGTTTTTTATAAATTTCTGTTTTATTGTAGCATTTTTTTTCTAAATATACAAGAAAAAACAATTATTGATTTTTGCAAAATGCTTTGTTAAAATGGTTTTTATCAAGTACATTGGGGTGAAAAAATATGCTGACTGCTGGAATAATAGCCGAATTCAATCCTTTTCACAACGGACATAAATATCTTATAGACAGGGCCAGGGCCATGGGCGCAGACACTGTCGTTGTCGTTATGAGCGGCGATTTCGTGCAGAGCGGCGAACCCGCTGTCTGCAGTAAGGAGATACGCACCCGCATGGCGCTTGAATGCGGAGCGGACCTTGTACTTCTTCTGCCTGCGGTCTATTCCACGGCAAGTGCCGAAGGCTTTGCCTTTGGAGGCGTATCACTGCTTGAAGCGCTCGGTATCATCGATATTTTGGTCTTTGGATGTGAAACGGATGACGTGTCAGAGCTAATGAAAATATCCGATATACTTGATGATGAGCCCGAAGAATTCAAAAAGCAGTTAAAGATAAACCTATCAAACGGTCTTTCGTTTCCGCGTGCAAGGGCGGCCGCATTAAAATATATAACAGGCTCCGATGAGATGGCTTTTCTTCTCTCATCCCCCAATGCCATACTCGCAATAGAATACCTTAAAGCATTAAAAAAGCTTTCTTCAAAAATAAGACCTGTTGCCGTAAAACGTTTCATGGCAGAGCATGCTTCATCCCCCGACAGATTCAAAAAGATCAATTCCGCTTCAGCGATAAGGGATCTTTTAAAAGACAGCTCCTCGCCATCCTTAGTCGCTCCGTTTATCCCAAAGGGTGCTTATGATATCTTTTCGCCCTGGTATGGAAAGAGCCTTCCAATATTTGACAGCGATATGTCTTCTCTTATGTTTCCGGTTCTTCTTAGGGAGGAAACACTTGAAAAAGAATATTTAGACCTTAATCCGACTCTTAAAAACAGGATCAAAAACACAGTCGAAAGAGACTGCCCCAAAGACCTTTACAAATTTATACTGTCACTCAAAACAAAAAACGAGACTTACACGCATATTTCAAGGGCCCTCACACACATCCTGCTTGATATAGAAAAGATAAGGCTAAAGAAATGCCCGTACGCAAGGGTGCTCGGTATAAGGAGGTCTTCATTAAGACTCCTGTCACGCCTTGACGAAACATGTTATGTTCATGTAATAACAAGACTGTCAAAGGCCGAAAGTGTGCTTTATGAAGAAAAATACCCGCTCAGGCTTTTTAAGGCCGACATGCAGGCATACAAGCTCTACTGCTACATGCAGAAGATCTGCTATGACAAGGAATATATCCCCGAAAGCTCTCTTGGAATGATAATACACGATAAATAACATATAACAGACCTGCTTATAATTTTATACCTGGCGCCTACGCTTATACTTAGGACCACCGGCTGATTTTATTTCAGCAGCCGAAGCTTTACGGCAGGGTGGGCAGAAATATTATCCCGCCGGGGTGCATCTCCCATTTTCTGCACCCCGGCGGGATATTTTTCTGACCGCCCGTACCACAACCTTCAGGCAACGATTCAGCCAACTATCATCCGTTTACATCGTCAAGATCGAAATCCTGTGAAACAAGAAGCGACATATCCGCATCCTTTTCCACAACAAGTCTTCTTGACTGATTTAATATTGCCTCCTCGACTTTGTTTCTGACAAGACGTCCGTTGCCGGCATCCATAGCACGTACCGCCTGTACGGCATTATAGTATGTAAGAAGCGGAAGCTCTGCGCCTTCGTCAAGCACATATCCCTTTGACTTTGCGGTTATCTTTGTGATATCAAGAAGCTCCTGACCTGTGTAGTCAGGGAAATTGATGATATTGGGGAATCGGCTCTTAAGACCTGAGTTTGCGCTTAAGAATTCCTCCATCTCCTTTGAATAACCTGCAAGTATAACGATAAGATCATCCCTATGATCTTCGATTCCCTTTACAAGAGTGTCGATGGCTTCTATACCGAAAGCATCATCCTTGTTACGATAAAGGCTGTATGCCTCGTCTATAAAGAGCACGCCGCCAAGTGCCGAAGAAATGACCTGATTTGTAAGCGGCGCAGTGTGTCCTACATAGCGTCCTACAAGATCGGCTCTTGTTACTTCTACAAGCTGTCCGCCCGAAAGCACGCCCATGGCCTTTAAGTACCTGCTTATGATCCTTGCTATGGTGGTCTTTCCTGTACCGGGATTTCCGGTAAAGATCATGTGCTTGTTCAGCTCTCCCGCCTTTAAGCCTTTTTCCTTACGGCGTCTCATTACATCATAGTATTCCTCAAGACCAAGCACATACTTCTTTATCTCGGTAAGGCCGACAATGTTGTCCATTTCAGCCTTTACGGCATCTATCTCGCCGCTGTAGCCCTTAGGAAGTCCTTCAAGGATATTGATCTTTTCTTCTCCGATCTGAGCATAGACATTGTCATCTTCGGAGAACAGTTTAAGTTCGCAGTCCTTGGGGAAATCCTTTTCAAGCCTTTGCTGTGCAAGGCCCTTCTTTATCTTTTCATAGAAAAGCTTTAACCCCATGACTCCGAGTCCCTTTTCGGTATGTATTAGAGAATACTCTGTAAAGGCTTCCTCATCAACAACTACCTTGAAAAGGAAATTCTTTTCTGCCTGATGGATGAGTTCTTCAAGTTCCTTTGAAGATACCTTCTTGTAATCCTCTTTCTCTAGCTTCTTTGACTCGCATACATCGCCGAGAGCGTTTATAAAAGGCGCGCCTAGTGCATCCGCAAGCTTTGATACGGGCCTTGATGAGATCAGTATAAGGTACTTGCCCTTTGCATTAAACGAACCTACGGCAGAGCTTGCAAAGGAATTGCTCACAGATACGAGCTGCCCCTTCTGCATGATGTATCTTTCGCCGAGACGGCACTTGCCTGTCATTACGAGCGAAGATATATATGTAAGATATGATGTGTGACAAAGATCGTAATTCTCGAAAAGAACTATCTGACCCTCTGCCTGGAGCGCCTCATAAAGATCCTGAAGGAAAAGTTTTTCGGAGCCTGCGCTCGGATAAAGAGAAAGATCCATTACCTTTATGTTCTTTCCCGAAAGGATATGCCTGTTGTACATCTCTTCGGCAAGGGCGTTTAATGCCGAATGCTTTCCTGTATCTTCCGGTCCGCATACATAGATGCTGTTCATTGCAAAGCCGTCTTCTACGGGCATTACGAAGGGCCTTTTGAAAGCTATGATAAGCTTCTTGATAAACTCTTCCTGGCCGTAGATATCTTTTTCAACCACTTCGGCAAGCCCGGCAAACTTTTCGATATCGACCTCCGTTACCGGAGCTGCTGCCTGAGCCTGAGCCTGTGCCTGAGCCTGTGCCGAAGCTCTCTGCACATTTACTGCCTTTTCTTCCTGCATGCTCTTTGTGGTCCCGAAATCCTGATGGATGTTCTTTGTAAGCTCTTCAAGCTGCTTTGTAAGCTCTGCGGAATTGTTCATGAGCTGACTGCCCGCAGTATCCGCGCCCACCCTTGCGGCAAGAGCTTCTGTGGCCTTTCTTGCCTCTTCGGCCTGACGCATGAGCTCTATATTCTGCTCAAACATGCCCGCAGTATTGGGAAGCCCCTTGCCTGAGACCTCCTCTAAGCATTCCATAAAGGTCTTTCCGTTCTTTTTCTGAAGCTTTCTTGCTTTTTCTATGTCTTCTACCGAATATGACGACATTTTTTTCCCGTAAGGTGAATCAAAAGGACTGTTCATTTTCTTTTCCTCCGTTTTAATTCTTGAATGAATGGATCGGTGCCGGTATACGCCCTTTGCGCGAAATAAAAGCTTCGCATGAATTCTTGTTTATGGGCATTATGGGTGCAAAGCCGAGAAGTCCTCCGAATTCCACTGTGTCTCCGACATCCTTTCCCTTAACGGGAATGACTCTTACCGCTGTGGTCTTCTGGTTGACCATTCCGATGGCTGCCTCGTCCGCTATCATGCCGGAAATGCTTGATGCGGGAGTCTTGCCGGGTATTGCTATCATGTCAAGACCCACAGAGCAGACACAAGTCATGGCTTCAAGTTTTTCGATGCACAGATCGCCCGATGCAGCAGCCTCTATCATGCCGTGGTCTTCGGAAACAGGGATAAATGCGCCGCTTAAACCTCCCACATATGAAGAAGCCATTACACCGCCCTTCTTTACCTGGTCATTAAGCATTGCAAGCGCAGCTGTGGTTCCGGGTGCGCCGACCTTTTCAAGACCGATCTCTTCAAGTATCTCCGCAACGCTGTCGCCCACGGCCGGTGTCGGCGCAAGCGAAAGATCGATGATGCCGAAGGGAATTCCCAGCCTTTTGCTTGCTTCCTGTGCAACAAGCTGTCCGACTCTTGTTATCTTGAATGCGGTCTTTTTGATAGTTTCACAGAGTACCTCAAAGGATGCTCCTCTGCATTCTTCAAGTGCAGCCTTTACAACGCCGGGGCCCGATACACCGACATTTATGATTGCATCGCCTTCCGTAACTCCGTGGAAAGCACCTGCCATAAAGGGGTTGTCATCGGGAGCGTTGCAGAACACGACCAATTTAGCGCATCCCATATCGGAAAGCTCTGCGGTCTCCTTTATTATCTGACCCATAAGCCTTATTGCGTCCATGTCAAGGCCTGTCTTTGTAGAGCCTACATTTACGGATGAACATACAAGGTCAGTCTCTGCAAGGGCACGGGGAATGGATCTTATAAGAAGCTCTTCGGCCTTTGTCATTCCCTTGCTGCAAAGAGCGGAAAAACCGCCGAGAAAATTTACACCTACAGTGCCTGCTGCCCTGTCTAAGGTCTTTGCAACAGTCACATAATCGTCTATGCTTTTGCAGCATCCCCCCGCAACAAGAGATATCGGAGTTATGGATATTCTTTTGTTTACGATCGGAACACCGTATTCGTTTTCGATGTCCTTACCTACTTTTACAAGATCCTTCGCCGTGGTCGTTATGCGCTCGTATATCTTATCGCAAAAACGGTCAAGATCGTCACATGCGCAGTCAAGAAGACTTATACCTATTGTGATGGTCCTCACGTCAAGATTCTCGTTTGTGACCATTTTATTGGTCTCGATTACTTCAGATATATTTATCATAAAACGGTCCTTTCCTTATAACCTGTGCATTTTTGTAAAGATCTCTTCTTTCTGGATCCTTATGATGACACCGATCTCCTCGCCGAGCGCCTTCATATCGGATGCGACATCGCCGAAAATGCTTTCGGCATTTGTGATATCGACTATCATCATCATATTGAAATATCCTCCGACTATGGTCTGGGAAATGTCAAGGATATTGATGTTCTTTCCTGCAAGATAAGTACAGACCTTTGCTATGATGCCCACTGTATCCTTTCCTACCACCGTTATTACCGCTTTATTCATGATCTACCTCCAAAAAAAGTATTTTTATTTCCACAAGATCTTTGTGACATTGTCCCGCCCGGCAACAAAAATGTTGAGCCTTTCGGAGACAAAATCTATAGGTGCAAAATCGATCTCGTTTTTGACCGATAAAAGAGCAAGTTCGGGATAATTGTTTTCCTTGCTCAAATGTCCGAGCGCTATGGATTCAAGTCCGTCATGTAAAATGTCACACAGAAACCTTCCGCAGGCCTCGTTTGAAAGATGCCCGGTATCGCTTAATATCCTTCTTTTAAGCGCGAATGTGTAAGGACCTGTCTCAAGCATATTTATGTCATGATTGGCCTCTATCAGTATTGCGCGAAGGCCGCTCAAAACATAACCCATTTCCTGTTCCACATGCCCTATGTCCGTGACTACGGCAACGCTGCCCTCGGGCGTTGTGACCTTATACCAGAAGGGCTCTAAAGTATCGTGAAAGGAAGGATGCGCAAAGACATCCAGCTCACCTATTTTTATGCTTTCGTAAGGCTTAACAACGTGCATCAGCTCATGCGGGACACATTCCCTGTTTGCAAGCTCGCTTAAGGTCCCGAATGATGCATAGACCGGTACAGGCGTTTTCTTTAAAAAGACCTTGAGTCCCTGTATATGATCCGAATGCTCGTGTGTTACAAATATAGCTGACAGGCTCTCGGCGTCGATCCCCAGGCTTTCAAGGCCGTCCCTTATCCTCTTGTTCGATATTCCGGCATCGATAAGGATATTTTTATCGCCATATCCTATAAGGTATGAATTACCGCTGCTGCCGGAGCTTAGTGAAGCAAATCTTAACATATCTCATCTCTCCCTTCAGGAGCGCCTGAGATGATAAAGGACATTCTCTCATCGATCTGCCTGTAGACATCAGGCAGATCCCTATCATTATCGATGCAATAATCGCATTTTTCCCTGAATTCTTCTTCGGACATCTGATTTCTCATGATCGATATTGATTTTTCCTCCGAATAGCCGCGGCTCATCTTCAGCCTTTCTATCCTTGTCTCTTCGGAAGCATATATGTACCATATCTCGTCGCAAAGATGATCCGCGCCTCCCTCAAAAAGAAGCGCTGCCTCTATGCAGGCAATTCTTGTTTTTTCATTTGACACGACAGCTTCAAGCTTTTCTGCGGCTATGCGTTCTGAAAGAAAGGATACGACCTCGGGGTGAACGATCTCGTTAATGCTCTTCAACCCTTTTTTATTGTTGAAGACTATCTCTGCGACCTTTTTTGAATTGATCGTTTTGTCTTCGTTTAGTATCTCTTCTCCGTATTCTGAAACGATCCTGCCGTATGTTCTTCCCCCCGGCATCATCATTACCCTGCCGATCGAATCGGCCTCAAGTACTTTTGCGTCGTACCTGTTTTTTAAATATGTCAGAATGGAAGATTTCCCGGCTCCGACCCCGCCCGTTATTCCAATGACTAAAAGTCCGGCCATGTTACTACTCCTTATTTTGCGTCATACCAGGTTTTTCCTTCGGATACAGATATCTCAAGCGGTACCAGAAGATCGAAGCTGTCACGCATAGTCTCTTCAAGAAGGGCCTTTACCTCTTCTTTTTCCTCTTCGGGGCATTCCAAAAGAAGTTCATCGTGTACCTGCAGGACTATTCTGGATCTAAGGCCCCTTTTTGTAAGCTCTTCATCGGTCCTTATCATGGCAAGCTTCATTATATCGGCGGCGCTTCCCTGTATCGGAGAATTCATGGCGACTCTCTCGCCGAACATCCTCTGCATATACTGCGGCGCCTTAAGTTCGGGCACGGGCCTTATTCGGCCGTACATGGTCTTTACAAAGCCGTCCTTTTTTGCCTTGCTTACAAGGCCGTCAAGGAAGCTCTTTACTCCCTTATAGCTTTCAAAATACCTTTCGATTATCTCATTAGCCTCTTTGCGGGAAACATTTATGTCTTCGCTAAGTCCAAACGAGCTTATGCCGTATACTATACCGAAATTTACCGCTTTGGCTTTTCTTCTGAGTTCGGGTGTTACATCCACAGGATCGACATGAAATACAGCTGCAGCCGTTGCGGCATGGATATCCTTTGCGTCCTTGTACGCAAGAAGAAGATTCTCATCACCCGACATATGAGCAAGTATCCTGAGCTCTATCTGTGAATAGTCGGCATCGACAAATACCCAGCCGTCCTCCGGAACAAAAAGTTTTCTTATCTCTCTTCCAAGAGGCATACGAACGGGGATATTCTGCAAATTCGGGTCAGAACAGGAAATTCTGCCGGTTGCCGTTATGGTCTGATTGAAACGGCAATGGATCTTGCCGTCTTCTTTTATGAATTCGTCAAGGCCGTCCGCATAGGTGGATTTAAGCTTTGAAAGCTGCCTGTAATTAAGAATGTCTTTTACTATGCTGTGATCGGGAGCAAGCTTTTCAAGCACATCCGCGGATGTTGAATAACCGGTCTTGGTCTTTTTTCCTCCCGGAAGCCCCATCTTTTCAAACAATACCTCACCGAGCTGCTTTGGAGAATTCAGATTGAAGTTTACGCCTGCTTCATCGTAGATCTTTTTCTCAAGCTCTACGATACCTTCGGCCAGCTTCTTTCCGTAGTTTTTAAGTTCTCCCTTTAAAAGCCTGATGCCTCTTTGTTCGCATCTGAAAAGAACGGGCATAAGAGGCATCTCAATGTCCGTATAAACGGACAGACAGCCCTCTTCCTCGAGCTTTTTGTATAAAATATCGTAGCTCTTATATGCTACATAAGCACAGTCGGATGCGTAATCTTCAAGTACTCCCGCAGCACTTAAAGGCAGAAATGTCTTTTTGTCAAATATCTCTTTTTCTGACGGATAAGACAGTCCAAGATACTTTTCCGCAGTCTCCGAATAGCCGTATGAAGACGCAAGAGGATCGAGAAGATAATACATCAAATGTACGTCCTTTATGACGATATCTTCCCTGAACCTGTCATCGCCCTTTAAAAGGTTTAAAATATTGCGGGCATCCATCACTATCATGCCCTTGGAAAGTGTTGAAGACACGAATGAAAGAAGAAATTCTTCTGTAATATCTCCTTCCCTGCAGATGTAATAACACCCATCATCAAAGCATACTGAAAGTCCGTAAAGAGCGCTGTCGTAAACGGCTGCACATACGGATACTTTTTCGTCCTTCTCAAGCTTTGCCGATGCCTCATTAAGGATCCTGCCCGCTTCATTTTTTTCACAGACGACGATATGTTCTGTCTTTGTGATCTTAGTCTTTACCTCGGTACCTGGCATAAATCTTGGAAGAAGCGATTTGAAATTATATTCTCTTACTATCCCGTAACTTTCTTCGTTTGCAAAACCTGCGCATAAAAGCTCGTCCAAATTGATATCAAGAGGTGCGTCCGTATTTATGGTCGCAAGCTTTTTGCTTAGCACTGCAAGGTCAAAATGCTCCAAAAAGGCATTCTTTGCCTTTGCGGGCTTTATTTCTTCCACGTTTTTATAGCACTCTTCTATGCTCTTATATTTTGCGATCAGCGCGCCGGCTGTCTTTTCGCCGACTCCGGGAAGCCCCGGGATATTGTCGGATGAATCGCCCATAAGGGCTTTCATGTCGATAAACTCTTTTGGAGTAACACCGTAAAGCTCCATAACGCCGTCTTCGTCATATGTAAAAGTCTCTGTCTTTCCCGCATGCGTGCGCGGTATTATGACTGCCGTCTTTTTGGTCGCGGTCTGCAAAAGATCGCGGTCCCCCGAAAGTATGCGAACTTCAAAGCCTTCCGCCTCGCCCCTCTTAGCAAGGGTTCCGAGAATATCGTCAGCCTCAAACCCCGGAAGCTCTATGCACTTTATCTTCATGGCGCCAAGCAGTTTTTTTAGCATAGGTACCTGAACGACCAATTCTTCGGGCATGGGTTTTCTGGTGCCTTTGTATTCGGCATACATTTCATGTCTGAATGTAGGCTTTTTAACATCAAAGGCAACCGCTATATGTGAAAACTCTTCCGCGTCGAGCGTTTTAAACATTATGGCAAGAAAACCATATACGGCATTTGTGGGAAGTCCTGCTGCGTTGTTTAACATAGGAATGCCGTAAAACGCCCTGTTTATTATGCTGTATCCGTCAATGATCAGTAATTTTTTCATGATCCGTATTCCTTATTAACGCTGCTGTTTAGTTTAGCTGTCCAAAGAACAAAATGATACAAATGGTCAAAAGGCCGTATGAAAGAGCCGACAATATGTTTGTCATCTTTGCCCTGTTTTTCTTAAGACGTATGTAAAGCTTTGCTTCTTCGATCCTTTTTGCTATTATGCTAGGAAAGTTAAAGCTCGAAATGGTATCGTTTTCGATTCCGTCAAGCCCCAAAGTTACGATGTATGTAATGTCAAGCTCCTCGTAACAGTTTCTGCAGCTTTCGATATGCTTTATATATTCGGCAAGCTTTTTGCTCTCAAGACTTCCTTCTATAAAATCCTTATTCAGCTTTCTGGCTTCTTCGCAAACCATAAAAGTCCCCCCAAATAATCATTATACAGAAAACTTATAGATCGTGGTGGTCTTGTATTCCTCTCCGGCCTTTATGACAGGGCTCGGGAAATCAGGATGATTGATGGCATCCGGGAACTGTTGTGTTTCAAGACAGAGGCCGTGGAAATCCTTGTATTCCATTCCTTTTGCGCCCTTTTTGTCTATATAATTGCCCGAATAGAACTGGATACCCGGAAGGTCTGTGTAGACCTCAAGGCTTCTTCCGCTCTTTTCATCCCTAAGGACTGCCGCAAGCGATACTGTTCCGTTATTTTTAAGCACATAGTTGCAGTCATATCCCTTTTCAAGCATGGGGTGAACTGCATAAAAATCTTTTATTACCTGCTTTTCTTTTCTGAAATCGAAAGGAGTTCCTTCAACATCAAACAATTTGCCTGTGGGTATCTTTGCGGGATCAGCCTCCGTTACTTTGTCCGAATCTATCATCAAATAGCATTCCCTTGCATCTCCCGCAGTATTTCCGCCAAGATTGATATATGCATGATTCGTCATATTAAAGAGTGTGTCAGCATCGCTCTTTGCCGTATATGTAACTCCAAGCCTGCCCTCGTTATCAAGCGTATAGGTGATATAAAGGTCCAGATTTCCGGGATAGCCCTGATCCATATTCGGGCTTTCAAGATAAAGCTTTACAAAGGCCTCTTTTTCGTCTGCGCCGTATTCCACGGTCTTATAGGGACGTCTGAAATAATTGTCAGCCGTGCAGCTGTGAAGATTGTTCTCTCCATCGTTTTTTGGAAGATCATACTTCTTTCCGTTAAGGACAAAGAAAGCTCCGCCTATTCTGTTTGCAACTCTTCCGATCGGGGCACCAAAACAGGGGTCGTTTCCCAAAAAGCCCTCAAGATCGTCGTATGAAAGCAGGACATTTTCGTATTTTCCTTCTTTATCCGCCACATTTATCTCTTTTATAACGGCGCCGAATTCGCTTATCACAACGCTCATGCCGTTATCTGCGATAAGGCGGAAATTTGATATCTCCTGCCCCGCATATTTATCGTTTACACCTTCTGTGTGCTTCGGGATCACCCCAAAGCTGTATTTCTCGATCTTCATGATTTCTCCTTATTCTCCGATAAGATGTATAAGTCTTGAATTAAAGTCACCCCAAAGTCCGGTTACATTAAAGCCCGCATACATAAGCGCGGCCCCCGACAAGTAGTATTCGGTGCCTTCCACTTTATACATCATGTTTTCGTCAAGTCCTCTGAAATAGATCCTGCGACTGTGTGAGTTCGGAATACCCATGACCCTTACGAACGTAAACAATGCTTCTTTTTTATCCTTTGATACTACGCCTGTAAGATTATAATTATGGTTTTCGCGGTATGATTCGCATCTGTACAGATCGCCTTCCCTGATAAGATCGTTATACCTATGGTAATCTGCGATCTGTCCTTTTATCATTTCTCTTTCTTCATCCGAAAGCTTTGTTATGTCAAGCTCATATCCGAAAGTGCCCGCTAAAGCGACATATCCTCTTGTTTCAAAAGGGGTGTTTCTGCCGACTGAATGATTGGGACAAACGCTCACATGGGCGCCCATGCAGGAAACGGGATAACAAAGGGATGTGCCCTCCTGTATCGTGAGCCTTTCGATGGCATCCGTATCATCGGAGCACCATATCTGAGGGCTGTAATAAAGCATTCCGGCATCGAATCTTGCGCCTCCGCCCGAACAGTTTTCAAGCATAATGTGAGGAAAATCGTTTATAAGTCTTTCCTGCATCTCGTAAACGCCAAGACAGTATCTGTGGAAAAGCTCTCCCTGGCGGTCTGAGTCAAGACAGATGCTTCCGATATCGGCAAGCTGCCTGTTCATGTCCCATTTCACATATTCAATGTTGGCGCTCTTTAAAATGGCGCTTATGCGCTCATAGATACAGTCGCGGATCTCTTTTCTGGAAAAATCAAGGACATACTGTTCTCTCGACATGGCGGGTGTCTTATAAGGCACCTTTATTGCCCAGTCGGGATGTGCCCTATAAAGGTCCGAATCGGGCGAGATCATTTCAGGCTCCACCCAGATACCGAATTTTAGTCCGAGCTTGTTGACTTCACCTGCAAGATACTTAAGGCCTCCCGGAAGCTTTTCTTCATTTACGAACCAGTCTCCGAGTGCGCAGTTATCCGAGCTTCTCTTTCCAAACCATCCGTCATCCATGACAAGCATTTCTATGCCGCAGACGGCAGCACATCTTGCTATATCAAGAAGCTTTTCGGTATTGAAATCGAAATAAGTCGCCTCCCAGTTGTTTATCAGGATGGGTCTCTTTTTATCCTTGTATTCGCCGCGGATAAGATGCTTTCTGTATACATCGTGGAAGTTCCTTGACATCTGTCCGAGACCTTTGGAGGAAAATGTCATCACGACCTCGGGCGCCGTAAATTCGTCGCCCGGCAAAAGCTTAAAGCAAAAACCGTAGGGATTGATGCCCATCATAGCTCTTATCGTGTCAAACTGATTTCTCTCGCACTGCGCAAGGAAGTTACCGGAATATACAAAGCTCATTCCGTATACGTTTCCGCTGTCCTCTGTGGCTGTATGCTCCAGCACGGCAAGAAAAGGATGATCCTGATGTCCCGATTCGCCCCTTGTCGATGATGAAGAGCTTCTGCCGTAAGGGATCTCCCTTCTGCAGATATGTCTCTCCCTTGCCCATGAACCATGCATGGTTATCATGTCATATGCAGGGGTGTCTTCGATGTTTAAGACTGCCGAAATGATGCGCTCAAGATAAAATGTATCTGCCGAATCATTTATTACCCTTACGGACTTTGTTATGATGTCGACATCACTGAAGGCCGTATATGAAAGTATCACATGGAAACCAAGATCGGGCTCTACACACTTTATCTCAAGGGTCTCCGCCTCACTCTCATCTGCAAATGTTGCAGGAAGGCCGCTCAGCTTTTTCTTGCCCTTTATTATCTCGTGGCTTTCATATACAAGTTCGCATGTACTGTGCCCCGATACAGTCCTTATTTCGAATGCCGGGTCACGGTAATCCCCGCCCCATGCACAGGGCATCTCAAAGGGATATGTATCAAGAAACGAGCACTTTTCCCTTGCATTCTTTGAAGGGATGAAAGGAGCCTCATTTGTTCTCATCAGATAGTTAAGATCCTCATCGTTTACCCTTTTTCCGTAATACACCTGTCCTATATAGCCCGGCTCGTCGGCAAGGCCTATCATGTATGTGGTGTTTGGTGTATCAAGTTTAAAAGTCCTGCTGCTTTCAATGTATTTTACAGACATTGTTCACCTCTTTATTCATTTAATATTTTTATGAATTCAAAAACATTTTCTTCGATATTTCCTTTAAATACGCTTGTTCCGGCGACTATGACATTGGCGCCCGCATTAAGCGCATCGCGGCAGTTTGAAAGCGTTATGCCTCCGTCTACCTCTATGTCTTTTTCTATTCCCTTTTCATTTAGATACTCTCTTAGTTCTTTTACCTTATCAAGTGTTTCGGGAATAAGCTTCTGGCCTCCGAAACCGGGTTCGACGGTCATGACAAGTATCATATCGACCATATCGATGTAGTCATAAACGGCAGATAAGTCAGTCGCCGGCTTTACCGCGATGCCCACTTTTACGCCCGTCTCTTTGAAGGCATCAAGCGTACCCTTTACGCATCTGCAGCTTTCTGCATGAAATGACACCATGTCGGCGCCGGCCTCGGCAAATTCCTTTGCATACCTGGCGGGCTCATTTATCATAAGATGAACATCAAAAAACATATCGGTCGAATTTCGAAGTGACCTTATAAGAGGCATTCCGAATGAAATGCTTTTTACAAATGCTCCATCCATGACATCAAGATGCAGATACTTAGCTCCCGCATCATGGGCCCGGCTTATCTGACTGCCAAGGCAGGCAAAATCGGCTCCCAAAATGGAAGGTGATAATATATTTTTATTCATTGAACACTTCCTTTAGTATTGTTTTTTGCTTAAGCTTTCCTTGTAAAACAGGACATAATTCTCATATCTTGACGGTGCTAAACTGCCGCTAAAGGCCGCCTCTTTGACCCTGCAGCCCGGTTCTGAGATATGGCTGCAATCGGGAAATCTGCACGGAGGCAGTTCTTTAAATTCGGGGAAGTAGAGCTTTATGTTTTCGGGCTCGTTCTCAAATATATCCATACTTGAAAAACCGGGAGTGTCGCAAACATATGTATCGTCCCCGCAGCATAAAAGCCTTGTGTGTCTTGTGGTATTTTTCCCGCGCATTATCTTTGCGCTAAGTTCGCCCGTCTCCATCTGCTCTTCGGGAGAAAGCCTGTTTATCAAAGAAGACTTTCCGACTCCCGAAGGGCCTGCCCATACGGAAGTTTTACCCTTTATGACTTCTTCGACTTCCTTTATTCCGGTATTGTTTAAAGCACTTACCGAAAGCACCCTGTAGCCGATGTTTTCATAGATGGATGAAAGCTCTTTTACCTCGCTCCCCTCGCACAGATCCGCCTTGTTGAAAACGATGATCACATCGATACTCTGCGATTCCATAAACAGCAAAAAACGATCAAGCAGATTCAGGTTGGGTTTTGGGTCTCTGGCCGCAAACTCAACTATTGCCTGATCTATATTTGCCACAGCGGGGCGTATAAGCTCATTTTTTCTTTCAAGTATCCTGATGATATTTGCCGTCAGCTTTTCTTCATCAATGATATCGATCTCGGCGCGGTCGCCGACAAGGGGCTTGCGCCCCTGATAGCGCAATACCCCTTTTGCATGGCAGGTGTAATCCCTACCCTCAGATCTTACTTCATAGCTTCCGCCGACTCCCTTTAATATGATTCCCTGCATTTACGATAAAAACCTCGAAAGAATGAAATGACTTATTCTGCCTGCTTTGTTTCTTGTAATTCTTCTGGTACCTCCTCGGCCGGAGTTGTGACCTCTACAGGAGGTTCTGTCTGCGGCTCCGTCTCAGGTGCCTTTGCAACCGTCAAAATAACCGTTGATCCGTAAGGAACGGACTGTCCGGCCTGATAATTGCATTTCATGACATATCCCGCATTTGTGGTCTCCGATACCTCATCCACTCTCTGAACGGCAAATCCAAGATCCGTAAGAGTCTTCTGTGCCTGTTCGAATGTGACTCCGATTATCATATAGCCTTCGGGGATATTTTCCATCTTTTGTCCAAGGCTGACCGTAAATGAAAGTTTAGAATTGCTCTTTACCTTTTCGCCTGCCTCGATTACCTGACTTATTACATTTCCCTTCTTCACATCGGAATCATTCACCTTGGTGATATCGCCGACTTCAAGTCCTGCCTTCTTTATGGCATTCTTTGCTTCTTCTTCGGTCTTTCCGACTATACTGGGAACAGTGGTATATTCGCTTCCCTTGCTCATGATAAGGGTCGCCTTTGCTCCGATGCGGACCTTATTGTCCTTCTTGTCTTCGTCTGCAAATTGAACACTTATGATCTTTCCTTCATCGATATCCTCTGAATACTCTTCTTCGGTCTTGACATAGATGAATTCGTCCTCTTCAAGAAGTTTGATCGCATTTTCTTCGGACAGATTCTTTACCTCGGGGATCTGCGTGAATTCATTTCCCTTGCTGACGGTAAGATCGATCTTGGTGCCCTTTTCGACTCTTTCGTTTACCTTAAGGGACTGTTCCATGATCTGTCCCTTCTTGTAATTTGTTCCGTCGCTGAATTTTTCGGTTATCTCATCGATGATAAGGTCGGAATCGAGAAGCTCTTCCGCTTCTTCCTGTGTATATCCTTTGAGTTCGGGAACATATACATACTGTACCTCTTCTCCGAGAGATATGAATATGGTGACCTCTGAGCCCGGATCGACCTTGGATCCCGGTTCGGGTATCATCCTTGTGACAAGATCCGCATCTATCTCTTTGCTGTATTCGGTATCTTCCTTGACGGTAAGACCGAGAGCCTTAAGATTTCTTCTTACGGTCTTTGCTGAAACGCCTTCGATGCTCTTCTTTTCGGGAAGGGTGACTTTTCCGCTTCCGCTTGATACGATAAGCTCTACAGAAATGTTCTTATCAACAGCTTCGCCTTCGCTGTACTGCTGGCTGATGACATATCCGGCCTCAACACTTTCGGAAGACATTTCCGTCCTGGTAACGCCGAGACTGTAATCGTTTTTGAGAAGCTTTGCTGCATCTTCAAAAGTCATGCCTACAACTTTGGGCATGATGACTTTCTTGGAATTAAGTGTAGTCTCGACAGGTGCCTCTGTGGATGCCGCTGTCGTCTCGCTCTGTGATTTGAAATTGCGAAGAGTCGTTGACAGCAGATACGCAGCGATACAAAGTATCATTATACAGATAACGATACCGAATATGAAGATCACTTTATCCCAGACGGATCTGACCTTTTCTTCTCCGTCTTCATAGTTCTTATCATTGCCGTTGTTTCCCACGGGCACGGCATCGACCACCGTATACTTCTCACGGCTTGATTCATCCGGCGCCTCGTCGATAACTGTGACTGTCTTGTTCTGCTTTATAGCGGTTATCTCGTCTTCTCCGATAAGAAGTGTCGGTGAAGTATTCTCGGTTGGCATGATCCTTACGAAATCTTCATCCGGCATCAAAAGAGCCTTACGAAGGTCCGCTATAAGTTCGGATGCGGAGCCGTATCTTCTCTCGGGTTTTTTCTGCGTCGACTTTAATATGATCTTTTCAAGACTTACGGGGATCATCGGATCGATCTGCCTTGGCGGGGTCATGTCCATCTGAAGATGGGCAAGCGCTACGGCAACAGTGCTTTCGCCCGAAAAAGGCACCTGTCCGGTAAGCATTTCATAAAGTGAGATACCAAGGGAATAGATATCGCTTCTCTCGTCGCAGTAACCGCCTCTTGCCTGTTCGGGTGAAAAATAATACACCGAACCCACTGCCTTTGAATCAATGGTCTGCGAAGAAGCTACCTTTGCAATACCGAAATCCGTGACCTTTACCTTGCCGTCTTTGGAGATGATGACATTCTGCGGCTTTATGTCTCTGTGGATGATATGCTTTTCGTGTGCGGCTCCGATACCCTGTGCGATCTGGATGGTTATACCTATGGCCTCTTTTATATCGAGCTTTTTCTTTTTTTCGATATACTGCTTTAAGGTAATGCCTTCAACAAGCTCCATCACGATGTAATGGATATCTTCCTCGTCTCCTACATCATAGATGCTGACGATATTGGGATGCGAAAGACCGGCAGCAGCCTGAGCCTCTGCCTTGAACTTGCTCACAAAGTTTTTATCGTTGAATTCGTCCTTGAGGACCTTTACCGCAACCATACGGTTAAGCTTGTGATCCTTTGCCCTGTAGACCTCGGCCATTCCGCCGACTCCCACCTGGGTAAGGATCTCATATCTGTCCCCCAAAAACTGTCCTATCTTTAACATAAATCCTCCTGATTACAAAGGCTTGATGAGCAGACAGCTGATGTTGTCCGTTCCGCCCTCTTCATTGGCTCTGTCGACCAAAGTCTTTACAGTATCTTTTAGATCGTAACCATTTTGAATGATATAAAGCATTTCTTCGTCCGAGATCATATTTGAAAGGCCGTCCGAACACATCAGTATTTTATCGCCCTCTCTTATATCTATCTCAAAATAATCCGCCGTGACTCCGGCAGGATTACCGACAGCCCTTGTTATCACATTCTTCTGTCTGTTGTATTCTTCCGAACCTCTTTTGATCTGTCCGTTTGACACAAGTTCTTCGACATATGAATGATCCCTTGTTATCTGTCTTATCGTCTCGCCGACAAGATAAAGCCTTGAATCGCCTATATTGGCAACATATGCAGTATTTTCTTCAAACGTCGCCATGACAAGGGTCGTACCCATACCGTACATATCAAGGTTTTCCGCGGCATACCTGACAAGCATATTGTTGACAAGTCTGATATTTGAATCTATCTGTGAGATCAATGAGCCGTTTTTTGTCTTTGACAAAAGACTTACCAGCTGTTCTACAGTATACCTTGAAGCAAAGTCTCCGGAGGCATGACCTCCCATTCCGTCCGCGACGATGAACAGATTCTGCAGAATACCTACGGGCTCCGTAGAATAATAGATAGTATCCTGATTTATATTTCGCTGCTTTCCTTTATCGCTTATACCGTAAGCTTCCACTTTCTTCTGTTCACCTCCTTTCGGCATTATATATGTCTGCTTCTAAGCTGACCGCAGGCACCGTCTATATCGCGCCCCATTTCTCTCCTAATAGTAGCATTTATATGTTTTTTTTCAAGAAGATTTTTAAACCTTAAAGCGCCTCTTTTATCGGTACCGGTAAGTCCTCTTTCGGTCACCGGATTCACGGGGATAAGGTTTACATGTGCGCCCATGCCGTAAAGCAGCCTAGAAAGCTCATCCGCGCATGCGGGCGTATCGTTTACCCCTTTTATAAGGCTGTATTCAAAAGTCACTCTTCTGCCTGTCTTTTCGAAATAATTCCTGCAGGCTCCGATCACGCTGTCAAGCGAAAAGCTTTTTGCAACAGGCATTATCTTCTGCCTCATGTCGTCATTGGGAGCATGAAGCGAAAGCGCGAGCGTTATCTGAAGATCTTCCTCCGCAAGCTTTAACATGCCCGGCACCAGACCGCATGTGGACAGAGTGATGTTTCTCTGACTTAGCGCGTTTCCGTTGGGGTCCGACAGTCTCTTTATAAACCTGATGACATTGTCATAGTTGTCAAGAGGTTCTCCGCATCCCATTATAACGACATTTGAGACACGTTCCTTTGTATCGTTTGCTATAGCATAGACCTGGGACAGCATCTCACCTGCGGTAAGGTTTCTTTGAAGACCTTTTAATGTGGATGCACAGAAAGTGCAGCCCATCCTGCAGCCGACCTGGGATGAGACGCAGACAGAATTGCCGTGGTGATAGCTCATCCAAACGCTCTCTATCATACTCCCGTCTTCAAGCGCAAAAAGGTATTTTCTTGTTCCGTCCGTCTTTGAGATCTGTAATTCTTCTGTCTTTAATTCGCAAAAATCAAAAACTTCTTTAAGCTTTTCCTTGTCGGCTGCAGAAAGATTGGTCATCTGCTCAAGGGATGTAACATGCTTTTTGTGCAGCCATTCAAACAGCTGCACAGCCCTGAAAGGCTTCATCCCAAGAGACTGCGTTTCTGTTTTTAACTCGCCAAGGTCAAGGCTCAATACGTCTATCTTTTCCATGCCTGCTAATTCATTTTCAAAATTCCCGCAAAAAAGCCCTCACAGATGTTTTTATGGGGAAATATCGTTATCATATTTTCATTTATCTCGAAGTTTTTAAAGCATGAGGGAAGAGACTGTGACACATCCACTGTTTCGGATGGTCTTAAACTCATCGCATACCTTATCACTTCTTCGTTTTCGGCCTTGTTGAGAGTACATGTCGAATACACGAGCAATCCTCCCTTTTTTACGGTCTTAACAGCCGATGCAACTATTTTTTTCTGTAGATCTGTAAGTTCACCAAGCCTTTCGGCATCAAAATGAAATCTGATGTCGGGCTTTGTTCCTATAACTCCAAGTCCGGAACAGGGTGCATCCACAAAACAAATATCATATTTTTCTGTATCTTCTTCTTTTATATCGCAGGCATCCGCGCATTCCACACTGCAGATCTTAAAACCGCATCTTTCAAGATTATCTTCTATAAACAGGCATCTTTCGGCGGATATGTCTCTCGAAATGAGTATTCCCTCATCGTTCATCATATCGCATATCTGAACCGTTTTTCCGCCCGGTGCCGAGCAAAGCTCAAGCACCGTATCCCCCGGCTTGACCCCGGAAAGATATACCGGCAGACAGCTTGCGGTATCCTGAATGATGAATCGGCCTTCTTCAAAGCCCGGCAGAGTAGCAACATTTCCGGTTGCAGACAGTGCAAAGCATCCCATCTCTTTGCAGATCTCTCTGATGCCCGGCAGATCTTTTATATCTTCTTCTTTGCCCCTGCTTTTGTTTACTCTGATTATTATGCCCTTGTCATCGCTTTCAAGAAAGCTTTTCGCGATATCTTCGGCGCGGCCCGCGTACTGATCTGACAGAAGGTTCCATATGCTCTCGGGCATTTCAAGGCTTTCTCTCTGCTTTAGGATCAGGCTGTCCTTTCCGCGAAGAATGCTTCTTAAAACTGCGTTCACAAAACCCGAAAGTTGCGCAAACCCGTGTTTTTTTGTAAGCTTTACAGCCTCGTTTACGGCGGTGTAATCGGTCACCGAATCCATATATATGATCTGATAGGTAAAAAGTCTTAAGACGCTCCTTATAAGGGGCTTCATCTTTTTGACCTTCACCTTGGAAAAAGCATTTATCGTTGCATCGATGGATATGCATCTTTCGACGCTTCCCGTGACCAGCCTTTTGATAAAAGCTTTTTCATTTCTTTTCAGATGATCGTATTTTTCAAGCGCTCTGTTCATTTCGATGTGAAGAAACTTACCTCTTTCCATCACATCCATATAAAGCGCAAGCGAAATATCAGTCAGATCGATGCCCATAAAAATGTCCTTTTTTCTTATTCCCTATCAAATGCAGCCCCTTCTTCAAGCCTTATGCCGCGAAGGAACTCTGCAGCCGGATTTCTTTTCTTTCCGGTGAGCTGAAGCTCTTCTACTTTAAGAAGCTTATCGCCCGTTGCAACAAACATCTCTTCCTTGCCGGCGATAATGGTCCCCGGCTTTAAGTCTGCGTCCCTTTCCGAAACACCGGCTTTCCATATCTTTACAAGCTTTCCGTTTAGGAATGTGTATGCACCCGGCCATGGATCGAATCCGCGCACTTTTCTTTCGATGACCTCTGCCGGCTCGCTCCAGTCGATATTTCCCATCTCTTTTTTTATCATGCGCGCATATTTGCAGTCCGTAGCTCCCTGAGGCAAGTGACTTGCCGTGCCGTTTTCAAATAGATCAAGGACTTCAAGCACAAGGTCTCCGCCCATTTCGGAAAGCCTGTCAAAAAGACTTCCGCAGGTCTCATCAGCTGCTACGGCGGTTTTTTTCTGAAGAATTATATCTCCGGTGTCAAGACCTTCGTTCATCTGCATGATGGTTATGCCGGTCTCTTTTTCGCCGTCAAGAATGGCCCACTGGATCGGCGCTGCGCCTCTGTACTTTGGAAGAAGCGATGCATGGATGTTTATGCAGCCAAACCTCGGCGTGTCAAGTATCACCTTTGGTATTATCTGGCCGAAAGCCGCAACCACTATAACATCGGGTGCAATTTCCTCTATTATTTTGACATATTCATTGTCCCTTATCTTTTCGGGCTGATATACCGGAATTCCAAATTCGCATGCCGCCTCTTTTACCGGAGTATAAACAGGATCTCCATGTCTGCCCTTAGGTTTGTCGGGCTGAGAAAAAACGGCAACCACTTCATGCTTTGACATGGCAAGTGTCTTAAGTGCGGGCACGGCAAAATCCGGTGTTCCCATATAGATTATACGCATTATTCTTCCTCTTCGGCTTTCATATCGACTATGTCGCCCGACACCTTGTCTATGTACAAAACTCCCTCTAAATGATCAAGTTCGTGGCAGACAGCTCTTGCCATTAGACCTTCCGTTTCAAGCACCTGACGGTTCATTTCGAGGTCGTCGAATTCGACTGTGACATACATCGGCCTTGTTACGTTTCCGCCCTTGCCCGGGTATGAAAGACAGCCTTCTATGTCCGTCTGCTCACCGCTGGAAGCCGTGATAACGGGATTTATCATTACAACGGGGCCTTCGCCGATATCTATTACAACAAGCCTTTTAAGTATTCCCACCTGGGGTGCTGCAAGGCCTACGCCCTGTGATTCATACATTGTGTCGAGCATGTCGTCCGCAAGTATCCTGATCCTGTCCGTTACCTTGTCTATGGTCTTACATTCTTTTCTTAAGACCGGATCTCCAAATTCTCTGATGTTTCTTAAAGCCATATTATACCTCTTTATTATGTCAGGACACATTCAATATTTACATTTTCGTATCCCGCTATATATTTCTTGTCCGTTAGTTTTTCCAGCAGAGAGATAAGCGCATCGATATCCCTAGACCTTACAAATATCATCCTTCTGTAACTGTCATTGATCCTGCCGATAGTATCGGGCGCAGGACCGGTGACGGTAAGCCCCTTCATCTGCCTTATCTTTTCGGCGGTTTTGACCGCCGCATCCTCTGCATTCTTTTCAATGACCGATGTCACAAGGATGCTCAGCATACGGCTTACAGGCGGATAATCCATAGATCTTCTGTATCTGATCTCTCTTGCGTAAAAGCCTTCATAGTCCTGCAGGCAGGCACATTCTATCGCAAAGTGGTCAGGCCTGTAGGTCTGTATCACGACTTCTCCCGGGAGTTCTCCCCTTCCCGCCCTTCCTGCAGCCTGGGTCAGAAGCTGAAATGTCTTTTCGGCAGCCTTATATGTAGATGCATATAAAGATTTATCCGCAATAAGCACTCCTACCAAAGTAACATTTGAAAAGTCATGCCCTTTGACTATCATCTGCGTTCCGAGCAGTATGTCCGCCTCCCCGTTTGCAAATGTCTTAAGGATCTCTTCGTGGCTTCCGGCCTTTGAGGTCGAGTCCATATCCATCCTTATTATCCTGGCCGAAGGGAATTCCTTTGCCACAAGCTCCACCGCTTTTTCCGTTCCAAAGCCCAGTCCCGCAAGATAGGGACTTCCGCAGCTTGGACATTCATCCATTACCGGGGTCTTGTAACCGCAGTAATGACATTTAAGTGTTCCGTCCGAGTGAAGCGTCAGCGATATGTCGCAGTGAGGACACATGACCGCCTTTCCGCAGCTTCTGCATGATATGCAGTTTGAATAGCCGCGTCTGTTTACAAAGAGCATTATCTGTTCTTTTTTGTCCAGCCTCTCCTGTATCTTTTCATGCAATACCTTGCTAAGTATCGAGCGGTTCTTATTTTTCAGCTCCTGCCTCATATCGACCAGTATGGTCCTTGGAAGAACGGCACTTGCATTTCCTCTTACCGTAAGAAGAGCCCTCTTATATATACCTTTATCTGCAAGGAATCTGCTTTCCATTGACGGTGTGGCGGATCCTAAAATGACCATGCCGCCCATCATCTCGCAGCGTCTTACCGCCGTTTCCCTTGCATTGTATTTGGGAGTCTGTTCGGACAGATAGCTGTCCTCGTGCTCCTCGTCTATAATGATAAGTCCAAGATTTTTAAACGGTGTGAACAGAGCCGATCTCGGACCTATCATGATATCGATCTCGCCGTTTAAGGCTCTTTCGAATTCGCGGTATTTTTCTCCGGCCGGAAGCCTGGAGTGGACCGTTGATATCCTGTTTCCGAACCTTTTATAGAATCTCATGACGGTCTGGGGCGTTAATGATATCTCGGGGATCAGCACGATGACCTGTTTTCCGAGCTTTGTGACTCGCTGAATAAGTTCTAAGTATACTTCTGTCTTGCCGCTTCCGGTTATGCCCTGCAAAAGCCATGTGTGCTTATTGTCGCTGCAGTAATCGTCCCATATATCGTTTACGGCTTTTTTCTGTTGATCGTTAAGCTCTTTTACGCTGTTTTGCGGCTGCCATGCTGCCCTGTCCGCATCGGTATTTTCTTCATTCAATACTTCTATTATGCCTTTGCCGCAAAGAGCATTTACGGAAGATGCGGATATGCCGCATTTGTCAGACAGAAAGCTCTGTTCGACATATTCTTCTTCAAGAAGTGTCTTTAAGAGGAACAGCTGAGCCGATGCCCTTCTTTTTTCGGCCGCGGTAATGGCCGAAAGGATGGTTTCTTTGTCTGCGACCCTGTGGATGACCTTTTTCTGCCTTGCCGTAATTTTTGTCTTTACCGGCATGACGGTCTTTAAAGCCTGATTCATGGTGCAGCCGTATCTTTGCTTCATCCACCAGGCAAGGGAGATAAGATGCGTGTTTATATCTACTTTCTTTTCGTCGATGGATATTATATCCTTTATCTTTGAAGGATCAAAGCCCGGCTCGTCATCTATTGCGATGACAAATCCGCTCCTTAAGGCATTTGATGCACCGAAAGGAAATGTGACGAAGGATCCGACCTTTACTTTTCCCAAAAGATCTTTCGGGATGTGATACGAAAAGGGACGGTCGAGCTTGTCCGCGGATATATCAACTATGATGTGTGCATACTCTCCCATTTAAAACTACCTGTTAAAACAATCCTGTTATCCTGCCGTTGTCATCGACATCGATATCGTATGCGGCAGGTTTCTTTGAAAGTCCGGGCATGCTGATTATAGAACCTGTGATGGCAACCACAAAGCCTGCGCCCGCACTTACATATACCTCTCTTACATGGAGCATAAAGCCCGATGGCCTTCCGAGAAGCGAAGGGTCATCCGAAAGAGAATACTGTGTCTTTGCCATGCACACGGGAAGACCTGAAAATCCCATTTCCTCTATCTTTGCAAGGCTCTTTGCTGCCGAAGGCTCAAAGATGACACCGTCTGCTCCGTATATCTCTTTTGCAACCGTTTCGATCTTTTCTTTTAAGGGAAGATCGTCATCATATATGGGTTTGAAATTATTATCTTTTGTTTCTATTGCATTAATGACTTTTTCGGCAAGTTCAATTCCGCCTTCTCCCCCCTTTTCCCATACGCTTGCAAGAGCGAATTCACAGCCCTTCTTTTCGCAGAAATCCTTTATAAAATCATATTCCTCCTGCGTATCGGAAACAAAGGAATTAAGTGTAACAACTACCGGCACACCGAACTTCTGAAGATTTTCGATATGCTTTTCAAGGTTTACTATGCCCCTTGAAAGCGCACCCGGATCGGGCTTTGAAAGGTCTGCCTTTGCAACGCCGCCGTTATACTTAAGGGCTCTTACCGTTGCCACAAGTACCACAGCATCCGGCTTCAGACCTGCTATACGGCACTTGATGTCCATAAACTTTTCTGCACCGAGATCCGCACCGAATCCTGCCTCTGTTATGCAGTAATCGGCAAGCTTAAGACCGAGCTTTGTTGCCCTGATACTGTTGCAGCCGTGTGCGATATTTGCAAACGGACCGCCGTGTACTATTGCAGGTGTGTGCTCAAGGGTCTGGATAAGGTTAGGCTTTATGGCATCCTTTAAAAGTGCTGCCATTGCCCCCACCGCCTTAAGATCCTTTGCGGTTACCGGCTCGCCTTTTCTGTTATATGCAACTATTATCTTTCCGAGACGTTCTTTAAGATCTTTCATATTCTTTGACATGCAAAGAATTGCCATGGTCTCCGTAGCTACCGTTATTACGAAATGATCCTCTCTTACAAAGCCATCGGCCTTTGTTCCAAGGCCTATAACGATGTTTCTTAAGGCTCTGTCGTTCATATCCACGCATCTTTTCCAGATAATGTTTCTGGTGTCGATATCAAGCTCGTTGCCCTGCTGGATATGATTGTCAAGAAGAGCTGCAAGAAGATTTGTGGCGGATGTTATGGCATGAAAATCGCCTGTAAAGTGAAGGTTTAATTCATCCATGGGAACGACCTGGGAATAGCCGCCGCCTGCTGCGCCGCCCTTTACTCCAAAGCAAGGTCCAAGTGACGGCTCCCTAAGAGCTATGACAGCTTTTTTTCCAAGCTTTGCAAAAGCCTGTCCGAGGCCTACCGTAACCGTTGTCTTGCCTTCGCCGGCCGGGGTCGGATTAATGGCTGTGACAAGGATCAGTTTTCCGTCAGGCTCTCCTGAAACTCTGTCTTCAAGCTCTGATGAAAGCTTTGCCTTGTATTTTCCGTAACATTCAAGCTCGTCTGCGGTTATGCCGAGTTTTTCGGCAACTTCCCATATCGGGACCATTTTTGCTTCCTGAGCGATCTCTATATCAGTCTTCATCTTGCACCTTCCTTATACGGATTATTTTTTCATTAACTGTTCAAACTGCGGAAGAGTCATACGGATCTCCCTCGGTTTGGTGGAATCCTCCGGTCCGACAACTCCCATTTCGCAAAGCGTATCCATTATCCTTGCTGCCCTGTTAAAGCCTATTCTGAACTTTCTCTGAAGCATGGTTATGGAAGCCTTGTTGTTTTCGATTATCATCCTTCCGACATCATAAAGAAGCGGTTCGTCGGGTTCTTCTTCCTGCTTTCTTTCCGCAGTCTGCTTTGCGGCCTGGCTCTCTTCGATGACTTTTGTTATGTTTTCATCCATGCCGCCGCCTTCAACATTGCCTTCGTTTTTGAGATAATCGACTACCTGATTGATCTCTTCGTCCGTGACAAAAGGCCCCTGAAGACGTACGGGCTTTTGTGCGCCTACAGGATAATAGAGCATATCACCGTTTCCGAGAAGCTTTTCAGCGCCGACCATATCGATCATTGTCCTTGAATCTATACCGGATGCAACGGCCAAAGCGATACGCGAAGGCACGTTAGCCTTAATGGTACCGGTAACGACATTCGTTGTGGGACGCTGTGTTATAAGTATCAGGTGGATACCCGATGCACGGCCCATCTGGGCGATGTGCTGGATATTGTCTTCTACCTCTGTGGGTGCGCTCATCATAAGATCGGCAAGCTCGTCCACTATAATGACGATCTGCGGAAGAGGCTTTAAGCCGTTTGTGTCATATACCGCCTGCCGGGATACTTTTTCGTTGTATCCCGCAAGGTCGCGGACATTGCTTTCGGCAAAAAGCTTGTACCTTTTTGTCATCTCTGTCACTGCCCATGCAAGTGCGCCGCAGGCATGCCTGGGGTCTGTAATTACAGGCCTTAACAAATGAGGTATACCGTTGTATGGTTTAAGCTCTACTACCTTGGGGTCGATCATCAAAAGCTTTACCTCAGTGGGTGCGGCATGATAGATAAGGCTCACTATTATGGTGTTTACGCATACCGATTTTCCCGAGCCCGTGGTACCGGCGATCAGAAGGTGGGGCATCTTTGCGATATCACCGATGACATTCTGTCCGCCGATATCCTTTCCGACGGTAAATGCAAGCTTTGATTTATGCTCCCTGAATTCCCTGCACTCAAGCATCTCTCTTAAAGTGACCATGGATTTTTCCTTATTTGGAACTTCTATACCTACGGCAGCCTTGCCGGGGATGGGAGCTTCTATTCTGATATCAGCTGCTGCAAGATTGAGCTTGATATCATCCTGCAGGCCGACTATCCTTGATACCTTTACGCCGGTATCGGGGGTGAGTTCATATCTTGTGACCGAAGGGCCGCATGTCACATCTGTGACACTTGCGCCTACGCCAAAGCTCTTAAGGACCGACTGAAGCCTTTCCGCAGTCTCTTTAAGCTGTTCGCGGTTGTTCTTTTTCACGCCGGAACCTGCGTTTAAGAGCGCAAGGGGCGGGAACTTGTATTTCTTTTCGGGCTGCTTCTTTTTTGCTGCCTCCTCAAGTTCTTTTTCTATCTTTTCTTCCTCATCGTCGTCATATTCCTGACCTGTACCATGAGGGTCCTTTGCATCTGCCTTAAGATCTATAAGTGTCGTACCACCTGTGCCGAGAGTCGATCTGATGACCTGACCTCCGGCTGTCTCGATGACCCTTTCATCCTCGTTTGTAATCGGCGCGAAAGGCTTTCTTACAGGTGCGTTGGGGTCCCTTAGCGGGTTATCTGCTGCCGGAGCATCCACAAGTACAAACCCTGTGCCGGGGTCTTCTGAGGGAGCAGGCTGAACAGGCTGTTCAGGCACAGCGACAGTTTTTTCAGGCTCAGGTGCGCTATCCTTATCATTTGCGAAAAGATCTCTGACGGGGAGGGGTTCGGAATCGCGTTTTTCGTCCTCATCGAATAGTTTATCGTTTTTGTTTTTCTTATTGAATTCGTCATCCGAAAGAAGGAATGAAGGTATCCTTTTTCTTTCCTCTTCGGGCGAACGCTTGCGGCTCTTAAAGATACCGGGGATCTTTGATGTATTGCCCTTGCTTTCTTTTTCGCCCGTTTCAGAGCCTGTAAGAATATTAAGATCAGAGGAAAGATCTATTTCATCCCCTGCAGCAGCTCTTTCCTGCTTTTTGACTTCGGCCTCCTTAACTTCGGGCCTTGTAAGCTGAGGTCTTACAGGCTTATCGGGTCTGCCGAGTCTTGTATTGCTCTCTTCTTCAAGTCTTCTGGCTCTTTCTCTGTTATAGGCTTCAAGGTTTTCCCTTGCCCTGAGCATTCTCTCTTCGTTTTTCTGATGATTACGCTCGAGCTTTTCTTCGCGTTTCATCTGCATATGCTCGTGCTTAATGTCTCTGATCTCTCTGTTTTGCTGTGAGCTGTCTCTCCAAAGCTCTACCCTGTATTTTATCCAGTCTATGAGCGAGAAATCCGTTATTGCCAGGAAGAATACCACCCATATCGCAAAAAGGATTATAAAGGTCGCTACCTTTCCGAATTTGGGACAGCACAAAAAGGCTATATAATTGCCGACTATGCCTCCGGTCTTTCCTCCCATGGAAACATCATAAAGCTCGCTTATCTTCGTATCTGCCGTAAGGCCCTGAAGTGTTAAAACAGAGACTATTGCGCATGTCAAAGCGACAAAGAAGACCGAAAGAACTATCTTCTTGATTATATTTGCTTTATTTTTGTTTGACACAAGGAAACATACCGCAAGCATCACAAGTGCAGGCGTTATATAACCGACAAAACCAAAAAGCCCGAATGTGAGATTTGTAAGTATTTTTCCGAAAGGCCCGCAAAGGCCGAAGTTGGCAAGATATAAAAGGACCGTGATACAAAAGGCCGCTATGAGAGCAATATCACCGTGAAGCGAACTTTTACTGCTCTGACCCTGAGCTGACCTGCTGCCTGTTTTGGAGGATGTCCTTTTTGTAGACCCAGCCGGCCTGCCGCTGCCTTTTCTTCCCGTATTTTTCTTTTTGCCGTTTGTAACGTTTGACGCCATTTCTTCTCCTTAAAGCATAATCCAAAATGCCCGATGGCATAATAACACATAATATCGTAGTATACCAAAAAATAGGAATTTTCTCAATAGCTTTTTGGAAATTAACGAAATTGTAACAATAAAAAAAGCTGCATATCCTGCAGCTTTTTTGGTCTATTTGATTATTCTTCTATACCCTTGTCCTTGAGATAATTTACAACATCTCCGATAGTGTGGATCTTCTCAAGGTCACTGTCTTCTATTTCGATGGAATATTCATCCTCAAGTGCCATAACGAGCTGGTAAAGATCAAGTGAATCTGCGCCAAGATCTGTCTTAAGGTCTGTGTCCATGGTAAGTTCTTCTATACCAAGATTGAGCTCCTCGGCAATTATCTCTGCGATTTTTTCAAACATAAGTAACTCCTTTCAATACGACTTATAAGAATCATTCTTTCAAAAAGATTTTAATATCACTCATATCCTTTGTCAAGAGAAAAACATATTTTTTATAAAATCAGATCCGGCCTGCGTTTTTGATATCCTTTGCCATTGCTTTTTTAAGTTCATCTATGCTTCCGAACTTTTTTTCTGGTCTTAAAAACTTATGCAGATATACTGTTATCTCTTTTCCGTAAAGGTCGAGAAAGACCCCCGGAATATGGCTTTCCGCGACCGGTCCGCCCATAACTCCCACAGTGGGGTCCACACCTATATTGGTGATGCTGTCATAGGTCTTACCGTCTGCAAGGACCGTCGAAGCATACACGCCGTAAGGCGGTGTGAGCTTTTCTTCACCTATGGTCTGGTTTGCGGTCGGAAAACCGATCTTGCGGCCGAGCTTCTTTCCCTTTAACACTTCGCCCGTTATATGATATGGTTCTCCCAAAAGTCTGTTTGCCCTTTCGATATCGCCCTTTATAAGAAGCTCCCTGATAAGAGTCGAACTTATCTCTTCGCCCTCATCCTTAAGCTTGTCTACACTCACGAACCTGTATCCGCATTCGGAGGACATTTTTTTAAGCAGCGCAGCATCGCCGCGTCTTTTGTAGCCGAAATGGAAATCATCTCCTATGACTATAAGACAGGTGTTAAGACGCTTTACCAGTATCTCCTTTACGAAGGTCTCGGGCTCCATGGACCTTATCTCATCCGTGAACGGGCATTCGATGAGAATATCGACTCCCTGTTTTTCAATGAGTCTTTGCTTTTCATCGCGGTCATAAATGCTTTTTTCAGCGCCCGAATCAAGCGCCTTCCTGATCCTTATGTCGAAGGTAAATGCTATTATATTTTCTGTTTTCTTTTCTTTTCTTAAATACTCAAAAAGCATCCTGTGCCCAACATGGACACCGTCGAATTTGCCGAGAGTAATAAGACTTTTTCTTTTTTTATCGGGTCTTACACCGTCTATATCCGTGATTATCTCCACTTACCTGTTGCTCCCGCCGTTATTTACGAAAAACAGCTTTTCGGGGATGTATTCATCCGTATCCTTGCTGTACCTGTATATGCCGATGAAACTGTGCAAATGATCGCTCATCCTGACGCACCCGGTAAAATCTCCCGTAAGGCAGCCATCGCCCGTTCCCTTTTCGGTGATACTTACATATTCGGCCGGTATGGAATTACCGTTTATAAGCCTTTTGTTTGCCGCCTCAAGAGCCAAAGCGCTGTCAAGGAATGAATATATATCATAAACAGGCTTTATATACTCTTCCAGTCTGCCTTCGTCTCTTATTGTTTCAAGCTCTGCAAGGGTTATGGCATCCTCCATGCAAAAATCCGATACCCTTGTTCTAAGGAGGCTCTGCATGCAGGCGTTACATGAAAGCTTTGCCCCTATATCCTTTGAAAGTGTTCTGATATAGGTACCCTTTGAACATGTCACCTCTATTGAGACCAAAGGAAGATCTATAGATGTTGTTTTGATATCGTAGATGGTAAGAAGCCTGGGCTTTCTTTCTATCTCTATGCCTTTCCTTGCATATTCGTAAAGCTTGTGACCGTCGACTTTCAGTGCCGAATACATGGGAGGTATCTGCTCATATTCACCTGCAAACGAATCTACCGCGGAAATGATCTTATCGTCTGTCAGGCCTTTCCAGTTTTCATCTTCGGCCGTTACCGTGCCCGTCATATCCTCCGTATCTGTCGAGATGCCAAGCCTTATCACTGCCCTATATGTCTTAGATCTGTCCGAAAACATATCGCAAAGCTTTGTGGCGGCGCCTATGGCAACAGGAAGCACTCCTTCCGCCTCCGGGTCCAACGTTCCTGTATGGCCGATCTTTTTGATCTTAAGGATACCTCGCATCCTTGCCACCACATCATGGCTCGTATATCCCTTTTCCTTGTAGATACCTATCATTCCGTCCATATCAAAGCTGTTTTCCGATCTCTTCAAGTACATTTTTTATGATGGCTTCAGGGTCTCCCTTTTGCTGGCAGCCCGCAGCCCTTACATGGCCTCCGCCGCCGAAAGCATTGCAGACCTTGTTGACATCAACTATCTTTTTTGATCTTAAGGAAAGCTTATAGCTGTCTCTTAAAGGATACATGAATATGGCCACATCACACTCGTCGTATTCCCTTAAGGCATCAACTATACCGTCCATTTCAAGGGAATTGACCTTGTAGGTCTTCATGTCGTCATATGTCAGATATCCGTATATTACCTTGCCGTCAAAGGCGGTCTTTGAGCCCGTCATAACGGCTCCCGTTGCCCTCACCTGATTGTATGTGCGGCAATAATAGGTATTCTGGATGATATCCGAAAAAGGAATATCCTTTTCAAGAAGAAAAGCTACTCTTTTTAATGTGTCCGGTGTTGTCGCCGAAAACTGAAATACGCCGGTATCGTGAGCTATTCCGAGATAAAGGCAGATGGCTGTATTCCTGCTTATCTTATCTTTATCCATCAGAGTCATCAAAAGCTCGCTTGCGGAGCCGAAGTCGGATTCTATGATATTGGTGCCGCAAAGCTCATATCCGCTTTTTATATGATGATCTATGCATAGCGAGCGGCGTGCATTTTTAAGGCACTCACCCCCGCCCGCACCCACGCGGTCTATTACCGATACATCAAGAATAATGCAAAGATCGGTGTCCTGCCCGTTATAAAAATGCTTTTCCACAAGCTCTGTCCCCGGGATAATGTTAAAATGCGACGAAAACCCTTCCAAAAAGACCTTTGTATCTATATCCGGATAGTATTCCTTAAGATAGTGCGTAAGCGCAAGAGTCGAACCGATGCAGTCCCCGTCGGGTCTTACATGTCCGAATATAGATACGGTCTTAACGCCTTCAAGGTGATCACTGATCCTCATCGGTGCTCTCACCCCTTTCGGCAGCCCTCATCTCATCCTGCCTGATGACCTCATCTATCATCTTTGACATTCTTGAACCGTATTCCATTGACCGGTCAAGGATAAATGTGAGCTCGGGCGTGTTCCTTAAGTTAACGGTATGCGCAAGGCAGCCCCTTATAAAGGACGCAGAACTTTTAAGCCCTTCCATGGTCCTTTTTTTATCCTCATCATTTCCCAGCACCGATACATATACTTTGCAGTATTTGAGGTCCGGCGTGACATCCGCCTCTGTGACGGATGTCATGGGATGGATGCGAGGGTCCTTTACCTCATCCCTGATGATGACGGTAAGTGCCTTTAACACCTCGCTGTTTATCCTTATGTTTTTTATACTGTTCTTTCTCAATTTATCTTCTCCTTTGTCCGGGCGGCAAAGTTTTTCTACCTGGGAACCTCTACCATAGTATAAGCTTCCACAGTATCAAGTTCTGCAAAGTCAGAGAATCCGTCGAATACAAGACCGCACTCAAACTTCTCCTTGACTTCCTTAACGTCATCCTTGAAACGCTTAAGAGATGCAAGCGCACCTTCAAAGATCTTTTCTCCGTCACGGAAGATACGTACCTTGCAGCCTCTCTGGATAACGCCGTCCGTTACGTAAGATCCCGCGATCATACCAACTCCTGAAGCCTTGAAGAGCATTCTGATCTCGGCATGGCCGATGACCTTCTCTTCAAATACAGGGTCGAGCATACCCTTCATGGCAGCTTCAACATCTGCGATAGCCTGATAGATAACGCTGTAGAGCTTGATATCGACATTGTCTCTTTCGGAAATGGATTTAGCCGTAGCGTCGGGACGTACATTGAATCCGATGATGATGGCATTTGATGCCGAAGCAAGCGTAACGTCAGATTCGTTGATGGCACCTACGCCGCCATGGATGACTCTGACTGCGACCTCTTCGTTTGAAAGCTTTTCAAGCGACTGTCTCACAGCCTCCACAGAACCCTGAACGTCTGCCTTTACGACAATGTTTAATTCCTTGATGTTCTCTTCCTGGATCTTTGTGAAAAGACTGTCAAGAGTCATCATCTTCTTTGTCTTTTCAAGCATCTTGATTCTGTTTTCTGCTATAAATGTCTCTGCGAAGTGTCTTGCGTCCTTATCTGTTTCGGTTGCTACGAATACCTCGCCGGCATTCGGAACATCGTTAAGACCTAAGATCTCTACAGGAGTCGAAGGTGTTGCTTCATTGACCTTTCTGCCCTTGTCGTCGATCATTGCTCTTACCTTACCGTAGCATGAACCTGCGGCAATATTGTCACCGATATGAAGAGTACCCTTCTGAACGAGAACTGTAGCAACAGGTCCCTTGCCCTTGTCGAGCTTGGCCTCGATGACAAGACCTCTGGCCTTTCTGTTGGGATTGGCCTTAAGCTCTTTTACATCTGCTGTAAGGAGTACCATTTCAAGAAGGTTGTCGATACCTTCGCCTGTCTTTGCGGATATGGGAGCAAATACCGTGCTGCCGCCCCAGTCTTCGGACACAAGGCCGTATTCTGCCATTTCCTGCTTTACACGGTCGATATTTGCGCCCTGCTTGTCTATCTTGTTTACCGCAACGATTATATCTACCTCGGCAGCTTTTGCATGGTTAATGGCTTCCACTGTCTGGGGCATAACACCGTCGTCTGCGGCAACTACTATGATCGCGATATCGGTGGCCTGAGCGCCACGGAGTCTCATGGCAGTAAATGCTTCGTGACCGGGTGTATCGAGGAATGTGATAAGACGTCCATTGATACCTACCTGATAAGCACCGATGTGCTGGGTGATACCGCCGGCTTCTCTTGCGATAACATTTGTATTTCTGATGGCATCAAGGAGCGATGTCTTACCGTGGTCTACATGACCCATTACGCAGACAACGGGAGGTCTTTCGGCCATATCGGCTTCATCTTCCTCATCCTCGCGCAAAAGCTCTTCGATAACATCCACCTTAACTTCTTTTTCGCAAAGGATCTCATATTCCATGGCAAGGTTTTCTGCCTGCTCGAATGTAAGATCCGAATTTATGGTAAGAAGCTCGCCCTGAGCAAAAAGCTTTTTAACAAGCTCTGCGGGCTGAACCTTCATCTTTGAGGCAAGTTCACCAACTGTAAGGCTCTCGGGAAGTACGATGGTCTTGATGACCTCTTCCTTCTTTTCGGGCTGAGGCTTCTTGGGAGCAGACTGCTTCTTTAAGTTCTTAAGATTCTCCTCCTTAAGATTGCCTTTGCCGTACTGCTTGTTCTTTTCTCTGTTTTCACGCTCTTTCTTATTGGGAGCGGATTTTCCGTTCTTTGAAGCGCCGCCGAAATCGGCTGCAGGTCCGCCTGCGGGTCTCTTTGCGCCGCTCTTTGCGCTCTTGAATGCGGGACGCTGATTGTCTTCGTCCTTGTTAAAGGGATTCTCTCCCCTCACGCCCTGTGCATTTCTGCTGCCTCTGTCATTAAATCTCTTGTCTGCGCCTTCAGGCCCTCTTTTGCCGCCTCTTGCGCCGTCTCTTCCTCCGGGCGCATTAGCTCCTTCCGGCCTTGAAGTGGTCTTAAAGCGGGATACGTCGCGCTTATCTGCGCCTTCCTTCTTCTTGTCCCTTCTGATGGTTTTTTCCGAATTTGCCCTGACAGCATCCATATCGACAAATCTCGGAGTCTTTACGGCGGGCTTTTCGGGAGCCGGCTCTGCCTGTGTATTAACACCTTCCGCTGTAACAGGCTTTTCTGCGGGCTGCACAGCAAGGGCCGTATCTGCCGGAGCAGGGATATTCTTTACCTCTTCTACTGTCTCTTCGGGCTTGTTCTCAACACGCCTTACGGAGTGCCTCTTCACCTCGGGTCTCGGCTTTGCGGGCTTTTCGGGAGCAGCCGCTGCCGGAGCGGGTCTTTTCATTCCGGGCTTTACGCCGGGCTTTCCTGTACTGCTGTTCTGGGGTCTTACAACAGAAGCAAACCTTTTTTTCTTGGGGGCTTCGCCCTCTTTTTCAATATTTTTCTTTTCTTCAATATCTGCCATATTTTCTATACCTCCGCATGATCATGATCTGTTTTTATCAGTTTATCTATTGCACCGGCAAAGCCTTTGTCAAGCACGGCCACGACCGTTCTTGTTTCCTTTCCCGTTGCCTTTCCCAGTTCTTCCTTGCTAAAGCAGATCATAACCGGTATACCGTAAAAATCACCTTTGTTTTTAAGTTTGTTTCTTGTGTTTAAAGAAGCTTCCTCCGAGACAAAAACTATTTCGGCCCGTCTTTTTTGCATTTCGGCTACAACTGTTTCTTCGCCGCTTGCCGTTTTACCTGCTTTTGTCGCAAGGCCCAGCATCGAAAGGATCTTACTGTTTTGCAATTTCCTCCATCTCCTTTCGCAGCTGATCGTAGATCTCCGGCGGGATCGATCGTTTAAGCGATCTTTCAAGCCCCCTGTTTTTTATTGCCTTTTCAAGGCATTCGGCTTTTTTGCATATATATGCGCCTCTGCCGTTAGCCTTTCCGGTAGCGTCAAGGATCACTCCTTCGCCCTCGGCAGGCTTTAAGACCCTGATCATCTCTTTTTTTGTTTTCATCTCCCGGCAGCCTGTGCACTGCCTCATAGGGATCTTCTTATCTGTCATAAAACTCCTTAGTTCTCCTCATCAGGTGTTTCTTCCGATTCTTCAACTTCATCCTCTGCAGCTTCCTCGTCGTATTCGTCCTCTGCTGCTTCGTTCTCATCCTCGTACTCTTCGTAGTATCCGACAAATTCGCCTTCCTCTACGCCGAGTTCTTCGTAAAGACCTGACTCTCTTGCCTGAGTCTCGCTGTGGATATCGATCTTGTAGCCTGTAAGCTTTGCTGCAAGTCTGACGTTCTGTCCTTTGTTACCGATAGCAAGTGAAAGCTGATAATCGGGAACGATCACTATTGCCTCGTTTTCCTCTTCATCGGCCCAAACACCGATGACCTTTGCGGGAGAGAGCGCATTTTCGATAAACTGCGCGGGGTTTTCGTCCCATCTTACGATATCTATCTTTTCGCCGCCGATCTCGTCTACAACTGCATTTACTCTACCGGAATTAAGACCTACACATGCACCTACGGCATCTATATTCTCGTCTGTTGAATATACAGCCATCTTTGATCTTGATCCGGCCTCTCTTGCAATGTTCTTGATCTCTACGATGCCGTCGGAAAGCTCGGGAACCTCCTTTTCAAAAAGGCATTTAACAAGCTCTGCGCAGCTTCTTGAGACCTTGATTCTGGGGCCTTTACCCGTATCTCTTACCTCTGTCACATATACCTTTACTCTCTCGCCTACGGTCAGTTCTTCGCCCGCTATTGTCTCTACATGAGGAAGATATGCTTCCACGCGGCCGAGGTTTACATTGTAATTGTCGCCGTTCTTTCTTGAAACGGTACCAACGACAACATTTCCTTCTTTTGAAGCATATTCGTTAAAGATGGCTGCCTTTTCTTCCTCACGAAGAGCCTGCAGTATCTTTGACTTTGCAATATTTGTGTTGATCCTTGAAAACAAAGACGGATCTATTTCCTGTATATAATATTCACCGATAATAGCGGGAATGCCGATATCCTGGAGTTCCTCCTGTGATATCTCATTCTCCCAGTCCTGTATTTCGTCAACGATAAGTCTCTTTGTGTAAAGGCGATAGCTTCCGTCCTCGCGGTTAAGGTCGCATACGACATTTACGTCATCGCCTGTAAGTTTCTTTACATGTTCCCTGGCTGCGTCCGCAAGAGCGGATTCGATGGTTGCAAGGATGTTTTCCTTGTTGATTCCCTTTTCCTTTTCAAGTACATCAAGCATAAGGATCAGATCTCTTGTATCGATCGCATCAGCAGACTTCTTTGTCTTTTTCATTTTTCTAAAGACCTCCTAATAATATTGTTTTTTCTTAACTATTCAGAACCATACAGGAATGACCAGACGAGTCATGCCCCGCATGAACTCGGATGGTTATTTCTGTGTGGTTCTAATAGCAGACGTCCGTCACATGAGCAAAAACCGATGCCTTTGGCAGAG